>Ga0207863_100002_pt1:0-317500 | contig 1107928 bp, 1042 predicted proteins | sample CeladaPassaD2F12_FD_187497 | JGI IMG/M metagenome (GOLD analysis project Ga0207863, IMG submission 187497) | Cellulose-adapted microbial communities from the Joint BioEnergy Institute, USA - Passage D2F12 (SPAdes) (version 2) | ecosystem: Engineered > Bioreactor > Continuous culture... | reverse complement strand
AGCCATTGGGGTCGTCCTATTCGGTTCGCTTGATGCGATCGACACCAGACAGGGCGTTCTCCCTGCCTTGCAGCAGTTCCGCGAAGCGCGCCTGCCGCAGCCCACGGTGATCAGCAGCGCCTCGGAGGGCCTCAACTGGTCCATTCCCAAGTCTGATTTGCTCCAAATCGCTACCGGCGGCGTCGGCGTAAAGCACATCATTCACGAGCACGTGCAGGTTCGCCGGAACAACCGGCCGTTCATTCAAATCAAGCCGTACATGAGGATCGTGTCGCGGCTCTCCGAAGTGCCCCCTTCGGCAGCGGAAGCAATTCCCCCCTTCAATCCTTTCAAGCTGTACGCGGTCGAAGCGGACGCGAGCGATTCGGAGGGCGGCGCGGGTGAGAGCCAATCAAATGTGCAAGTGAAAGTCGTCGAGCTGCTCGGCGGAATTCTGCCGAGCGAGGATGGCCAGGAGCTCGACGACAGTGAGGTCGCAGAACTCGTCGCCCGCACCAAGGAGGAAGCGCAAAACCTGGCGATGCGTCCCAGCCTGCAGCCTGACGACTCCGTCGGCCCGCAAGAAGCGCCCGCATCACTCGAGGAGGACATTGACGCAGATCTCACTCTGGATGCTGCGCCGCCCCCCAACACAACGGTTCTGTTCAAGTCGGTGGCAAAAGCTGAAGAGGTAGAAGACGATATCGAGCCGAGCGAGGTGCGGGTGATTCGCGTCGCGCGGGGCGACAACCTTGCTCGAATTCTCCAACGCCTTGGCATCGAGCAGTGGCAGGTGAATGCCATCCTGCAGGCTGCCAGACCGAAATTCCCCGACAACGCGCTGATGCCGGGGCAAGAGGTGCACGTGACTCTGGTCCCGTCTCTGTCGGACCCGGACAGAATGGACCCCGTCCGCCTCAGCATCTTCTCTGAAGCACACGAGCATAAGGTAACGGTCGTCCGCAACGCTGCGGGTGAATTCGTGGCGAGCTCCGATCCCTATGACGACAGAGTGGCCCGCCTCACTTTGAAGGAAGGCGATACCTCGCACACGTCGAGCCTCTATGCAGCCATCTACCACGCGGCGCTGTCCGAGGGTGTGCCGCCGGACACCATCATGCAAATTCTCCGAATTCACGCATACGACACGGATTTCCGCCGGCGTGTGGGGCACGGTGACATGCTCGACTTCTTCTTCGACGTGAAGGAGGACGAGGGCCCGGACAGCACCCCCGGAGAGTTGCTCTACACCGCCATCACATCAGGCGGTGAAGCGCGGCGGTTCTGGCGATTCCGCACTCCCGACGGCATCGTCGATTACTATGACGAGTACGGAAATAATTCGAAGCGATTCCTCATGCGCAGGCCAGTCCGCGGCGAGTCCATTCGACTGACGTCCGGCTTCGGCATGCGCATGCATCCCATCATCAATGCACCGAGGATGCACACTGGTATCGATTGGGCATCACCTGTCGGCACTCCGATCATGGCTGCTGGCAATGGCATCGTTGAAGAAGCGCACAGAAAAGGCGGCTATGGAAATTACGTGCGCATTCGCCATGCCAACGGATACCAGACCACCTACGCGCACATGTCGCGAATTGCTCCCAACATCAAGCCGGGGGTCAAGGTGAAGCAGGGCCAGATCATTGGTTATGTCGGGTGCACGGGTCTCTGCTCAGGTCCGCACCTGCATTACGAAGTGCTGGTCAACAACAGGTTCGTCGACCCGCTCAAAATTCAGGTTCCACATGAGCGCCAGCTCACCGGGCGGCAACTCGCTGAGTACCAAAAGGAGCGCAGCCGTATTGACGAGCTAATGCGGCGCGCCCCTGTCCTGACAGCGAGCCGCTGATTAGATGATCTGACGTAACTTGAGAAAAATGGGGCTGACCGGTAGGTCAGCCCCGCTCTTTCGTATCAGCCCCGTTAGGCTGCGGCCCGAACCGGCTCGCCGTTGATGACGAGCGCACCGTCGCGGACGGTGAGGTGCACCGTCTGGCCATCCTTAATGCGTCCGGCCAAGATCTGCTCCGCCAGCGGATCTTGCACGTTTTTCTGGATCACGCGCTTAAGCGGCCGCGCGCCGTAAGCAGGATCGTACCCGCGATTGGCAAGCCACTGCCGCGCTTCCTCATCCAGCTCGAGCCGAATCTGACGCTCGCTGAGCAGCTTCTGCAGGCGCCCGATTTGGATATCGACGATCGCTGCCATTTGCTCCCGCTGGAGGCGATGGAACACGATGATCTCGTCGATTCTGTTCAGAAATTCGGGCCTGAATTTCGTCTTCACCTCGGCGAGCACGAACGACTTCGCTGTTTCGAAGTCTTCCTCGGTCTTTGCTGAAACGAGGTACTCGGCGCCGATGTTCGACGTCATGATGATCAGCGTGTTCCGGAAGTCGACCGTGCGGCCCTGACCGTCCGTCAACCGCCCATCATCGAGCACCTGCAGCAGCACGTTGAAAACATCCGGGTGGGCTTTCTCGATCTCATCGAACAGCACCACCTGGTAAGGCCGTCGACGCACGGCTTCCGTCAGTGCACCGCCTTCCTCATAGCCGACGTAGCCGGGCGGCGCGCCAATGAGCCGAGCCACGGAGTGCTTCTCCATGTACTCGCTCATATCGATGCGCACCATCGCGGTCTCGTCGTCGAACAGGAACTCGGCGAGCGCCTTTGTCAGCTCGGTCTTACCCACGCCGGTGGGCCCGAGGAACATGAACGAGCCAATCGGCCTGTTCGGGTCCTGCAAGCCGGCGCGTGCGCGACGAACGGCCGTCGAAACTGCCTCGACAGCCTCCTCCTGGCCGACGACACGCTTCGCCAAGGCCTCCTCCATTTTGAGGAGCTTTTCCCGCTCGCCTTCGAGGAGCTTGTCGACGGGTATGCCGGTCCAGCGCGAGACGACCTGGGCGATGTGGTTCGCGGTGACCGCCTCCTCCAGAAACTCGCCGTCGCCACCTTTCGCCTCAAGCTCCGCCAATTCCTTCTCGAGCTTGGGGATGATGGCGTAGGTCAGCTCGCCCGCACGCTGCCACTCTCCACGTCGCTGAGCTTGCGCAAGCTCATTGCGAGCGCGGTCGAGCTCCGACTTCAGCTGCGCTGCCCTGCCGAGCTTGTCCTTCTCCTGCTGCCAACGGATCGTCAGCTCACGCGAGCGCTCCTCGAGCTCGGACAGCTCCGCCTCTAGCTTCCGCAGGCGCTCCTTGGAGGCCGCGTCCGTCTCCTTCTTGAGAGCCTCAGCCTCGATTTTCAGACGTATGATCTCGCGATCGATCGAATCGAGCTCTTCCGGCTTGGAATCCACCTGCATTCTGAGCCGCGAGGCGGCCTCATCGACAAGGTCGATTGCCTTGTCCGGCAAGAATCGATCCGTGATGTAACGGTGCGACAGCGTCGCCGCGGCCACCAGCGCAGAGTCGGAAATGCGTACCTTGTGGTGCTGCTCATATCGCTCTTTCAAGCCGCGGAGGATTGAGATGGTGTCTTCCACCGACGGCTCGGAAACGTACAGCGGCTGGAAGCGGCGGGCCAAAGCCGCGTCCTTCTCAATGTGTTTACGATATTCATCGAGCGTCGTCGCACCAATGCAGTGTAGCTCTCCGCGAGCCAACGCCGGCTTCAGCAAGTTGGAGGCGTCCATCGCGCCTTCCGATGCGCCGGCCCCGACGATGGTGTGCAGCTCGTCGATGAACAGGATGATCCCGCCCTCAGCAGCAGTTACTTCCTGAAGCACAGCCTTGAGCCGCTCCTCGAACTCACCACGATATTTCGAGCCGGCGATCAGCGCGCCCATGTCGAGGGCAAGCAGCTTCTTGTCCTTGAGGCTTTCGGGGACGTCACCTTTGACGATGCGCTGCGCCAACCCCTCAACGATGGCCGTCTTGCCGACGCCCGGCTCACCGATCAGGACAGGATTATTCTTGGTCCGCCGCGACAGGATTTGCATTGTCCGGCGGATTTCTTCGTCGCGGCCAATGACCGGGTCGATCTTACCCTCGGCGGCGGCCTCGGTAAGGTCGCGCGCATACCGCTTCAAGGCATCATAGGCCTGCTCGGCCGTAGCGGTATCTGCCGTCCGGCCCTTGCGCAGCTCATTGATGGCCTGATTGAGATTCTGTGGAGTGACCCCGGCGTTTGCGAGAATGCGCCCGGCCTCTGTGTCGCGGGCGAGCGCAATCGCGAGAAGCAGCCGCTCGACAGTGACGAACTTATCACCAGCCTTGTCGGCGACCTGCTCTGCCTGATCGAAAATGCGGGCGAGTTCGGGTGTGAGGTAAAGCTGCCCTGCGCCACTGCCCGATACCTTGGGTCTTTTCGCAAGAGCTTGCTGGACCGCAGCGCGCGCCTGCCTGGAATTCCCGCCAGCTCTTTCGATCAATCCCGCCGCCAAGCCCTCCTCATCATCGAGTAGAACCTTCAGCAGGTGCTCGGGCGAAAACTGTTGGTGGCCTTCGCGCAAAGCCAAGGTTTGGGCCGCCTGGATGAAGCCCTTGGCCCGATCCGTGTATCTCTCGAAATTCATATTTCCCTCCTCAGCACGTTCGTTCGCCCTTTGAGGCACGATCCGAACGCCATTCCGACAGGATTGGTGACGTGGTCAGCGGGCCCGGCAGGCACCCTCCGCCCCCGTCGCGTGGAAATATAGTGCTGCGACGGCGCGCCGAAAGGGCCAGGCTCATGCCAACTTTGCAGGAAACGCAGGCGCGAAGGTTGCGATCGATCAAGACGGGATCGTTACGGCTGCGGAACGCGCCATCTTCGAGCCAACCCTCGTCCCGCGCCGGCTAACCAGGGACAATTGAGGTAGGACCTACGCTGATAAGAGCAGATGGTGGGCTGGAATTGACGTCTAGCGCCGACCGCTGACGCTCTCGTGGACGAGTGGCGAGACCTCTGACACGCGCAATGCACACGTGCGGCCCATTAGCTATCGCAATCAGCCGAGACACAAAAAGGATCGCCACCGGCAGCTAGGCCACCGATCGTCCGATTCTCATCATTGGTGACTCGCTTATGTCGTTGCCGCTCTCGACTAGCGGCGCTCCCCCGAGATGTCCCTCTCTCGGCCCCCGTTACTCCCCGCGGCTTTTATTGGTCGCTGGCGTCCCCGCTGGCGCTGGCACCTTCGGATTCGTCAGAGCTGCCTCCGTTTGCTTCACGCCGCGTACGCCTCACCGGACGCCGCAAGAACTCAGGTTGCTCCTGCAGGGTGTTAGCAAAGCGTTCACGCCGCCGCTGGACGCTTTCCGAACGTGGTTGAGGATTAGCCTCGACTGTGGGCTGCTCACTTACCTCGACCTGCTGGACGGGCTGCGAGCCGTTATCCGCGGCGCTCACCCGCTGTTCATCAAGGCGGTCCCGAGCTGGTCGACCGTTCTCCTGCTGGGGGCGATCATCCAGCCTGCCGTTCCCATCCATCCGCGGCTGCGGCTCCTGACCACGCGGGATTGCGTAGCTCTCTACCTCGTCAACATCGTCATCCAGGAGATCATCCGCATCCAACAAGTCGCGGTGGCGGCTGGCGCCGTTCATGCTCTCGCCGGCCTGCTGAGCTGTCTGCTCACGATAGGCCATAATGATCCGATTGTAGTGCTCGGCGTGCTGCAAATAATTCTCGGCCAGTACTGGATCACCGGAAGCAAGCGCATCACGCGCCAAGGACATGTACTTCTCAGCAATGTGCGCCGGCGTACCCCGGATTTTAACGTCCGGACCGTTCGATTCATAGCTGCGTGTCAGTGGATTGTGGTGAGCCTTGCGGTTACGCCCACGCCCTCTGCGATTTTGCTGTCCCTGCCTCATAGTCTCCCAATCTCAACTATCCCGATTACTTCTATTTTTCATTGCATGTCCGGGCCGGCCAGCAGCGAACTGCCTTGCGCACCCGTCGAAGCAGATGACTTCTGCCCCCCCTTGAAGCAGCACGTCGCCAACGCTGCTGCATTCGTCACGTCACTCGCGTGCGCGAACGCACCGTGTTCATTCTGGTAGCTCTGACATTCACGAAAGAATCGCCAGTCAATCCACTCGGGAAAAGGCGCTTTCAACGAAACAGCGTTGCCATCGCAACTGCAGACCCGGTCGACCAACTTGCGACCAGTGCGGGCAACTCGCTTGTTTCGCTCGGTTCACTTGCGCTCGCAGGAGGCAGCCATAGAGGAGACCTGGCTGCACTGGTGCGGTAGCGCTTCCTTCCGCCTGATTTGACATTAGCCCGGGTGTGGCTCGTTTCCAAGTATTTTTCTTTCTCGTCTCAGTGGCGTGCCCTCCACGCCACACACCTGTCGACCCCATTCAGATCGCGGAAGGTGCGAATCTCGGGCGGCTGGCCATCGACTCGGGCAAAGCCCAGCAGCTCAGAAACTGCGGCAGCCTGACCTTTACCAACCTCGAAGACCGCCCACCCATTGGGGACGACCCTGACAAGATCTCTTGCAAGCTCCCGATAGACGTCCAGCCCATCGGCGCCTCCATCCAACGCTGTCCACGGGTCGTAGTCTCGGACCTCCGGATCGAGCTCTTCGATCGTGTCCGTCGGAATATACGGCGGATTCACTACCAGTAAGTCGAAAGGCCCAGTTATGCCGTTTAGAGAGCGTGCCAGTTTCCATTCGGCACGGAATGCCACTCCGTGGCGATGTGCATTGCGTTGCGCTACCTCCAACGCCGCTGCGCTGATGTCGGTTCCGAGCCCTGTAGAACGGGGCAACTCCGCCAGCAATGTGACGAGAAGGCAGCCTGAGCCCGTTCCAACATCCAGTATTCGAAGCGGCGAATCATTAACTGCAGCGCCGCTCCCGACTAGTTCGATGGCCGCTTCGATAATGGTTTCGCTCTCAGGCCGTGGATCAAGAGTCGCGGGCGAAATCTCAAATTCACGGCCATAGAAACCGCGGCTGCCAAGAATGCGCGAAACCGGCTCGCGAGCGAGGCGTCGCTCGATGAATCGATTCACTTGCGCCAATTCGGCTGGACCAACCGGCATTTCCGGTCGGCTGATGAGCTGGTGAGCCTCAAGGCCCATCGCCGCAGCAACCAAAATGCGCCCATCACGGGCAGGCGAATGGATGCCCGCCTCGCGAAGGCGCCGGGTCGCTTCGGCCGTAACCTTGGCGAGGGTTAAAGACCCGGCACTGGCCTCAGATATGGTCGTAAGCATTCGCTTCGGCAAGCAAACTCGCCTGATGATTCGTTATGAGTGCATCGATGATCTCGTCGAGGGCGCTGCCGTCCAGCACTTGGTCGAGCTTATGCAAAGTCAGATTGATGCGGTGATCCGTGACGCGCCCCTGCGGAAAATTGTACGTGCGGATACGCTGCGAACGATCGCCTGTGCCGACCTGACCACGTCGCTGCGCCGCCCGCTCTTCAGCTGCACGTTGCCGCTCAAGCTCATAGAGCCGCGACCTCAGCACCTGCATGGCCATTCTCCGGTTCTGGTGCTGAGACTTCTCGGCTGACACGACGACGATGCCGGTCGGCAAATGTGTGATGCGGACAGCCGAGTCCGTCTTGTTCACGTGCTGGCCGCCCGCACCGCTCGCTCTCATCGTATCGATGCGGATGTCCTCCGGCCTGATCTCGATATCGACCTCCTCCGGCTCGGGTAGAACGGCGACTGTCGCGGCCGACGTGTGAATCCGGCCGCTCGCCTCCGTCTCGGGAACGCGCTGCACCCGATGCACGCCGGACTCGAACTTCAGGCGGGCGAACACGCCATGCCCGGAAATCGAGGCAATGACCTCTTTGATACCGCCGAGGTCGTTCTCGGATATGGAAATGATCTCCGTCTTCCAGCCGTGAAGGTCGGCGTAGCGCTGGTACATCCGAAAGAGGTCGGCTGCAAACAGCGCTGCCTCATCTCCACCTGTTCCGGCCCTGACCTCGAGGATGATGCTCCGCTCGTCGGCGGCATCCTTGGGCAGCAGCAGGATGCGAAGCTTGTGCTTGAGATCCTCGATCTTGGGTTTCAGCGCCTCGATTTCGTCCCTGGCAAGCGCAGCCATCTCCGGATCGGAGCGCTCATCCTCGGCCATGGATGTCAGCTCGGCAAGCTCCTGCTCCGCCTTGCGCAATTCCTTGACGGTCGTGACGATAGGCGTCAGCTCAGCGAACTCCTTGTTGAGCTTGGCGTAGGTCGCTTGGTTGCCCCCCTCGCTCAGCTCCGCCTGGAGCACCTCCCAGCGTTGAACAAGCTTTTCGAGTTTTTCGTGCGGAACGGAGTTCATCTCGACCGTCTAATGCTGTCCTTCATCGCGCGTGTGGCCCGCCGACCGCTCAAGGCCAGAGGTTAGCTCTGACAAGTTAAGCTAAGACACGCAAGACAAGCGCCTGTCGCGCCGGGTCGTAACCCTGCCGCGGGCACTTCGAGCAGTGGCATCAGGCCAGCTCAACCCCCTCGGCCCTGGCGAACTCCTGCAGCTCGGATCTTATGCTGCCGGACTTGGACTGCAACAACTCGTCCATGAGGCCCGTGACCTTGCCGGCGTTGAGCGACAAGATCATCGTCTTTACGGGACCGATCGAGGCTGGTGCCATGGAGATTGTGCGGTAGCCCAGTCCAATCAAGGCCATGGCCTCCAGCGGGCGGCCCGCCATCTCACCGCAGAGCGTCACCGGAACCCCGTGCTTGTTCCCCGCCCGAATGACTTGTTTGAGCGCCTTCAGCGCTGACACGGACAGCGGATCGTAGCGGTGCCCGACGTGCGCATTCGACCGGTCCGCTGCAAACAGGAACTGCAGCAGGTCGTTGCTGCCGACGGAAACGAAATCGACGTGAGGCATCAACGCGTCGAGCTCGTAGAGAATGCTCGGCACCTCGATCATGGCGCCGAGATGCAGCTTAGCCGGCCTGGGCACCCCGCGCCGTTCCATATTTTCGACTTCCCGGTTGATGAGACCCTTGGCTGCCTCGATCTCGGACACGGTCGAGACCATGGGGATCATGATCCTCAGCTCGCGCCCCGCAGCCGCCCTGATCAGGGCCTGTATCTGCGTGCGGAACAGCCCTGGCCGGTCGAGCGCGATGCGGATGGCGCGCCAACCGAGTGCCGGGTTCTCCTCCTTGGGTTGGCGAAGGTAGGGGAGGACCTTGTCGCCGCCGATGTCGAGGCTGCGGAACACGACCGGCTTCCCCGCGGCGCCATCCATGATCTGCCGGTAGGTCTCGGTCTGCTTATCCCGCCGCGGCAACGTCGACGAGATCATGAACTGCAGCTCGGTGCGGAACAGGCCGATGCCCTCGGCACCGGACTCGGCCAGATGCGGAATGTCGACGAGGAGCCCCGCGTTGATCAGCAGCGAGATCCGTTCCCCGTCTCTCGTGACCGTCGGCAGGTCGCGCAGGGCCTGATACTGTCGCTGCCGGCGGGCTCTGAACCGGACCTTGTCGGAATAGGCCGCGACCACCTCGGCGGAGGGCCGAAGGTGAATGTCGCCGGTCTCGGCATCGACGATTACGGGATCGCCGGTCGAGACGCGCTCGACTATGCCCCGCGCCTGCCCGACCGCGGCGAGATCCAGCGCCCGCGCTACGATCGCTACGTGGCTTTGGCCGCTCCCCTCCTCGATAATAAGCCCCCGCAGCTTCGAGCGATCGTAGTCGAGGAGCTCGGCAGGACCCATCGTCCGTGCCACGAGGATCGTGTCGGCGGGGAGCTGGAAGCCCTCACGCGCTGCCGTGGTCCGGCCTGCGAGAATCCGCAGTAGCCTCGCAGAGAGGTCGTCGAGGTCGCGCAACCGCTCCCGCCAGTAAGGATCGTTCTGGCGCAGCATGCGCGTGCGCGTGGCATTGTGGACGCGCTCGACCGCAGCCTCGGCCGTCAGCCCCTCGCGAATGGCCGCCTCCATCCGCCGGACCCACCCGCGGTCGTTGGCGAACATGCGGTAGGCCTCGAGCACCTCGCGGTGGTCGCCAGCCTGGGACAGAGCCTCCACGCTCAGCAATTCGTCGAGGCTCATGCGCAGCTTGTGAACCGCAGATTCGAGCCGCTGCAACTCGGTGTCGATGTCCTCCGCGAGAAGCTTCGTGACGACGACGCGGGGCTCATGGAGCACGACGTGGCCGAGCGCGATGCCTTCGGAGATTGGCTCGCCCCGGATCACACCGGTCAGAGACCGGGCCAGCTCGGCGGCCGCGCCCGCACCGGCTACAGCGCCCGACACAATGTGCTCCGCAACGACCATCGCGGTCGTCAGCAGCACCTCGACGTCCTCGTCCGAGTACTCGCGCCGGGTGCGGTTTTGCACAACGAGCACGCCGAGCACCGTCCCGCCGCGCAGAATCGGGACGGCAAGCATCGAGTGGTAGATTTCCTCGCCAGTCTCCGGGCGGTACGAGAATGCCGGATGGTGCTGGGCATCCGGCTCGTTGATCGGCACAGCCAGCTCAGCGCAACGACCAACGAGGCCCTCGCCCCGCATTAGCCGGGTGTTGTGGACGGCCTCTTTCCTCAGGCCCTCCGTGGCGAACAGCTCCAGCGAGCCATCCTGGCGCTTGAGGTAGATCGAGCAGACCTCCGCCACCATCAGGCCGGAGATTTGGCGCACGATCTTGTCGAGCCGCGACTGTCCATCGCCGGGCTCAGCCATGATCTCGCGCAAGCGCCTCAGAATGACCCTCAGCGCAGGCTCTGCTGGTAGGGTGCGCGGGTCATCCCCGCGTCTGCTCTGCATGACGGCTGCCGTTCAGTTACCCAAGTCGGACGGCGGAGCTGGTTATGGTCGCGGCGCCCTGCTGCCCCGCGGCCCTCTGAAACAATCTTGGATTGCCCACTGTTGCGGGCCGCCCACTAATCCTTGTCGAGTCCGAAGAGCGTGTGCAAGGTGCGTACTGCGAGCTCTGCGTATGCGGCGTCGATCAACACGCTGATTTTGATCTCCGAGGTGCTGATCGCGAGGATATTGATCCCCTTATCGCCCAGCGCCTTGAACATTCGTGCCGCAACGCCGGCGTGGCTTCGCATGCCTACGCCGATTACCGATACCTTTACGACATCGGCCGAGCTCTTGATCTCGGAAAATCCGACTGTCTCCTTCAGGGATTCCAGGACCTGAAGCGCCCTCGGCAGCTCCGACGCGGTGACCGTGAAGGTCACATCAGTGTGTTTGCCGTCGGCAGAGAGGTTCTGCACGATCATGTCGACATTGATGTTCGCGTCGGCCAAGGGGCCGAAGATGCTGGCCGCTACGCCAGGTTTATCGGCCACCTTCAAGATTGTGACCTTCGCCTCGTCCTTTGCGTAGGCGATTCCGCTGACAACCTGGCTCTCCACGATTTCTTCCTCGTCACAAACTATAGTGCCGACGTCTTGCCACCCTCGTTCGGGGCGGACCGGCTGCAACATCTCCGGGTCTGAGAAGCTCGAGAGGACGCGGGTGCGCATGCGGTGCACCATCGCCAGCTCGACCGAGCGGGTCTGTAGCACCTTGGAGCCGAGCGATGCCATCTCCAGCATCTCCTCGTAGGAGATCCGAGGCAAACGCCTGGCCGCCGGTACAATTCGCGGGTCGGTGGTGTAGACCCCGTCGACGTCCGTGTAAATGTCACAAACGTCGGCGCCAAGCGCGATGGCCATAGCAACGGCGCTGGTGTCAGATCCGCCGCGGCCCAGGGTGGAAATGCGATTGCGTTTCGGCTCGAGCCCCTGGAAGCCAGTGATAACGGCCACCTCACCCTGCTCCAGCCTCTCCCGAATGCGGTCAGCACGGATCTCCGTGATTCGGGCCGCCCCATGAGCGCTGTCGGTAAGGATTGGGATCTGCCACCCCTGCCAAGAGCGAGCGGGGATACCCATCGACTGTAGGACGATCGCCAGCAAGCCAGCCGTGATCTGCTCTCCGGCGGAGACGACGGCGTCGTATTCCCGGGCGTCATGGATAAGCGACGCCTCTCGCACCCAGGCGACGAGCTGGTTGGTGTGTCCAGCCATGGCGGAGACGACGACGGCCACTTGGTTCTTGGCGTCGTACTCCCGTTTGACGTGCCGGGCCACGTTGCGGATGCGATCGATGTTGGCGACGGACGTGCCGCCAAATTTCATCACTACGACTGCCATGCGTCTTCCCGTTGCACCGAAGCATCGCGCTCAGTGCCGCTCAAGCGGTACGGAGGCAAGCTGATCGGAGGTTCTCCTTGTTTGTAGCTGACTGGCCCGAACGGACCGTACTCATAACGATAACGCACCAGGGCTGCAACCAAAGCGAGGTGGACTTGACATTGGTTACAAGAATGGCGCGATATGCCCGGCATGAGTAGCGGCACGATGAGCCAAGTCACTCTGGATCCTCAGGAAATCGATCGCTTCGCCCAATTGGCGGGGAAGTGGTGGGATCCGGAAGGTGAATTTCGGCCGCTGCACAAGATCGGTCCGGCCCGGCTTTCCTTCATCCGTTCGCACCTCGTTCACCATTTCGGCCTGCCGGAGAGCTCCGCGAAATCTCTCTCCGGCCTCTCTATTCTGGATGTGGGATGCGGCGGCGGGTTGATCTCCGAGCCGCTGGCCCGGCTGGGGGCTCGCGTTACTGGGATCGACCCCGCAAAGGAGAACATCGCGGCAGCCATTCGCCATGCGGAGCCCCAGGGCCTCGACATCGACTACCGCGCCTGCCGGGTCGAGGATCTTGTAGACGAGCAGAGGCAGTTCGACGCGGTGGTTTGCCTGGAGGTCATTGAGCATGTCCCCGACCCCCAGGCATTCATTGCGGCATGTGCTGCACTGGTGAGGCCGGGCGGGATCTTTATCGCGTCGACGATCAACCGTACGCTGAAGGCATATGCACTGGCGATCATCGGCGCCGAATACATCCTGCGGTGGCTTCCGGTTGGCACGCATCAGTGGGACCGCCTCGTCACGCCTGACGAGCTGGCGCGATATTGCACGAGCGCAGGGTTGCAGCAGCCCACATTCGAGGGGCTGATCTATAACCCATTAACCGGTCGCTGGACGTTGGGCGCGGATATCGACGTCAACTACATGGCAGCGGCGGCAAAGCCAGCACCGGCATCGCACTGAGCCGGTGCCAGACGTTCTTGCTTAATACAGCGTTACTGCAGCCCGCGCTTCTTGAGCCACTCCTGCATCATCGAGATCTCTGCCTCCTGGGCTTTGATGATCTCGCCGGCGAGCTTCCGGATTTCCGGGTCCTTGCCGTACTGCAGGACGATGCGCGCCATATCAACGGCGCCTTGATGGTGCGGGATCATACCTCGGACGAAGTCCACGTCCGCGTCGCCAGTGAACTCGATTTCCATTCCGGCGTGCATCTTTGCGTTGGCCTCGGCGTAGGCCTTGGAGACCTCGTTCACCGTGCCTTTGATGGGCAAGGCGGAGTGTGAGCCATGACCGTGGCCATGCTCCGTGCTGTGCATGCTCGCTTCGCCATGTCCATGGCCTCCGTGCGAGTCCGCCGACTGCGCCGCAGCAGGAGCAGCGGTTGCAGCGAATGCGATCGCGAAGATCGTCGCAAGTGATGGAAGATAGCTCTTCATCGGAAGTGTCCTGAATTTGTTGACCTTGGCCGTCCGGAATGTGCGCAAACCACGAATGCGCAACCCGGACTGTGTTTCTTCGACTTGCGCGATCAGCCGATCTGGGGTGGTCGAGGAAGTACGTCGGGAATAACCCCCTTGAGGATGGCATTGGGGGCGGAATAGGCGACTGGCCGGCCCTGGTTTTCGATCAGATACTCTCCGGTCACGTCGAAAACCGGGTGGCAGAAGTAGCTGCAGTCGGGACAGAACTCATGGAGCTTTGCGCAATTGCTTTCCGGCCAACAGGCTTCGTGGGAGCTGTTTTCACCGAATGCCCCGAGAGCGGCGATGGGCAGCTCATCGCCATGGTGATGAGGATGAGCATGCTTGGAACCACCGTGAACAAACGACTGATTGGCAAGAGCCTGCGGAAGCACCACGTGCGCCAACGGGGAAGCGATAGCGAGCATAACCATCAGGACTATGGTCAACGCTCGCGCCCACAAACACGGTGCCTTTCCGCGAACCAGCATGCAATCCAATCACTCTGCCATGAGGTGGGCTGATGAAATCGCAAATAATCGTCAACTTTCAGGCCGCGAATTCACAAGGCTGTCACCCGCCTGCAAGGGTTCTCACTGCTGAGCCAACTGCAGCACGCGAAACACCATCGCGCTTTCCGGGCGCGTCAGTTCGTCGACCACCGTGAAATGGTTGGCATGCGGAATGACGATGCACTCAGCCTTCACACCGGCTGCCGACCAAGCTGCCGTGATCTCCAGGCTCTGACGCAAGAACTCCTGGCTTTCAGCTCCGCCGACTGCCGCAACGAATACTCTATCGGCCGGAGGTGGCGGCCAAAGTATCGGGCTCGACTCGCGTGCCGCTTCGGGCGTGAGCCGTAGCGCCTCATTGAGGCTCGTCGGAATCAGCGGCTCGAGCGCGAAGACGCCGCTGATCGAATAGGCTGCCCGGATTACATCCGACGGCAGATCATATTTCACCCAGTCCGTGGCCAGTAAAGCTGCAGCCAAGTGACCGCCAGCGGAATGGCCAACGATCACCGGCCGCCGGTTCATGCGCGTCCAGATCGTGCGCACGAACTGGCGCATCTCCTCTATGATCTGCGCGACGGTGGCTTCAGGGCACAACGTGTATGAGGGAAGCGCGACCGCGGCACCCTTGCCGACCAGCACCTCGGCCACGAAGCTGTAGTCCGCCCGGTCGCCGCGCTGCCAATAGCCGCCGTGGATATAGACGACCAGCGGCGCGTTGTTGGCCGCCTCTCCAGCCGGAAGAAATAGGTCATAGCGGTTGCGAGGCCCCGGACCATAAGGCTGATCCAGCTCGCATCTCACCGTCGAACGGACCCGAGCTGACTGCTCCGCCCAGCGCGCCATGATCTCCGTGTGTTCGGGCACTCGCCGCCGGTTGTTGTATTCGGCCTCGTAATCGATCTTCGTCACGTGCCCCTCCCTAGACTGCCACCGCGTGCTGGTGCGCATCCTCCAGGATCATGTCGGATGCCTTTTCCGCGATCATGATCGTCGGCGCGTTGGTATTGCCCGAAGTCATGGTCGGCATGATCGACGCGTCGATGACCCGCAGGCCGGAAATCCCGTGCACCCTCAGACGCTCATCGACCACCGCCATGGGGTCGCGCCCCATCTTGCAGGTGCCGCACGGATGGAAAATCGTCGTGCCCTTGGCTCTGGCAAACGCCATCAAGTCTTCGTCGCTCTGCGCCTCGGGACCAGGCAGGAATTCGCGCTTCACATAATTCGCGAACTGCGGCTGCGCGCCAATTTTCCGCAGCAGACGCATTCCTGCGAGCGTGACCTCGCGATCTGTTTCCGTGGCCAGATAGTTGGCGACGATGCTAGGCGGGTCCAACGGATCTGGCGTCTTGATCGCGATCACACCACGGCTTTCCGGCCTGAGCTGGCACACAGAAGACGTAACACCAGAGAACGGGTGCAGCCCATAGCCTGGCCGCTCTGCCGAAAGCGGCATGAAGTGGATTTGAACGTCCGGCACCTCGAGCTCAGGCCGCGTCTTCGCGAATACCCCGACCACGCCCGCGCCAATGGTCAGAATTCCTGTGCGGTTGAAGATGTACTCCAGGCCGACTCTGAGCTGCTTCAACCGGCTATGCCAAACGTCGTTGAGGCTCGCGGGCAAAGAGCAGTTGTAGACGAAGCGGACCTGGAAGTGGTCCTGCAGGTTTTCGCCGACACCCGGCAATTCGTGCTGAACCTCGACACCCGCGCGTTTCAGGACAGAGCCCGGGCCGATACCTGAAACCTGTAGCAATTGCGGGCTTCCAATCGCCCCGGCCGCGAGCAGGACTTCGCGGCGGGCATTGATGGTGCGTATCTCACCGCCGAGCTTGTAGACGACGCCTGTGGCGCGGCGCCCGTCGAGGACGATCCGCTTTACCTGCGCTTCGGTGATGATCTTCAGGTTCGGCCGTGAGCGGACCGGTTTGAGGTAACCGACCGCCGTCGAACAACGACGGCCATTGCGCGTCGTCAGCTGGTAATAGCCAACGCCTTCTTGGGTCGGACCGTTGAAATCGTTGTTCCGCGGAATACCCGCCGCAACGCACGCCGCAATGTAGGCCTCGCACAACGGGTTATCCATGTGTACGTCGGAGACGCCGAGTGGGCCGCCAGCCCCGTGATACTCGTCCGCTCCGCGTTCCTGATCCTCCGCCCGTTTGAAGTACGGCAGGACATCCTGGTACGACCAACCAGCATTTCCGAGCTGGCGCCACATGTCGAAGTCCTGCGCCTGGCCGCGCACATAGAGCAGTCCGTTCACCGCGCTTGTGCCCCCCAGCACGCGGCCACGCGGCCAGGGCACGATGCGCCCATCCAGATGCGGCTCGGGCCCGCATTCGAACTGCCACGTCACCTTCGGATTGAACATCGTGCGGAAATAGCCCGCGGGAATGTGCAGCCAGGGATTCCGATCCGGCCCGCCCGCTTCGAGCAGCGCAACTTTCACGGTCGGATCTGCAGTCAACCGGTTTGCTAGAACGCACCCCGCAGATCCCGCGCCGATGATGACGTAATCGAAAGTTTCCGCGCCCCCATGGGAGCTCATGCATTTCCTCCGCAATTCCGTCCCGGCTCTACCGGCACTGCCGATCACTTTCTTTGCGCGCTTGTTTACGACGTCTTCGGCCTGAGAGCACGATAGATCTCGATGACCTGACTATCGTCCTTCCCGCCGAGCCCCATTCCGGATGCCGCAACGAACAGCTGATGGGCAGCTGCTGCGAGCGGCAATCCCATTCTCAGCGATTTCCCGGCTTCAAGCACAATACCCAGATCCTTGACGAAAATGTCGAGCGCACTCGTGACCTGCCCGTCGTCGGCCACCATCCGCGGACCGCGGTTCTGCAGCATCCAGCTTGAAGCGGCAGAGCCGGAGAGGATTTGAAGCGCGAGCTTCGGATCGACACCTGCGCGTTCCGCCAGCGCGAGGCCTTCCGCCACCGTTGCGATGTGCACACCGCAAAGGAGCTGGTTGATGGTTTTCATCACCGCCCCTTGTCCGGGCTCTTCGCCAAGGTGGTAGATGTTGCTGCCAATTGCTTCGAGCACCGACTTCGATTTCGCGAAGACCGGACTGGCCGCTCCGACCATTATGGTGAGCGTGCCCGACGCTGCGCCGGCGACGCCGCCCGACACCGGAGCATCGACGAAACTCCGGCCCGTTGCCTCCACCCGTTTTGCCATCTCCCGCACGCGGTCTGGCGGGCAGGTGGCCATCAGGATCACCGTCGCATCCGGCGACAATGCTCCGAGCGCGTCGTTGGCGAACAGCACCTCCTCGGCCTGATCCGCATTGACTACCATCAGGACAAGGAAGTTCGCCCCCTGCGCTGCTTCACGCGCGCTTTTAGCCCCGTGCCCACCGGCCTCCACCAAAGCTTCGACGGCCTGCGGTCTGACATCGTAACCGACGACCCGAAACTGCTTTTGCACGAGATTGCGGGCCATCGGGAGCCCCATGGCTCCAAGCCCGACGAAGGCGATCGTGTCCGCCATTCTGCCCCACCTTGTCGTTGCCTCCTGCCTCCCAGCTCAGGTTGCGAGCCGAGACTTTTGACTAAGCATGCAACGGCAGGAACATATTCCGCCAGGGCCTTGATCGCGCACGTCTCCGCCACTCAGCGCAAAGCTGCTCAGCGCCGCTGCGCATTGAGAACCGCCTCACGGTGGGCTATGCGACGGCCCCAGCAACGTCCGCCCCGACTTCCAAGGCAGAGATGATCGAGCAGCTCAACAACGAAGCCGAAATCTTCCGCACGCCCTGCGGAGAAGGAGATCTGGTCTGGCGGAAATGGGGGACTGGCGCACCGGTCGTGCTTTGCCACGGTGGCTCGGGCTCCTGGATGCACTGGATCAAGACGATACCCGCGCTGCGGCAGCGTTACGAAGTGTGGGCACCGGATCTCCCTGGCCTCGGCGACAGCGCCATGCCGCCACCGCCCTTTACGCCCGCATCATCAGCCGAGGTGCTGGCCGCGGGCATTCGGACGCTCCTCAACGAAGAGCAGCGTATTCACCTCGTTGGTTTTTCATTCGGGGCGCACGTAGCCACGCTCGCAGCGGCCAATCTCGGTAGCCGCTTGGCAGACCTGACGATCATCGGGAGCGCGGCCCTCGGGCTTCCATTCCCATCGCTGCAGTTTCCGAAGGAGCGTCTCAGCATGACCGCCGCAGAGCGCCGGGAGGTCCACAGACAGACACTCGCGATCCTGATGTTCGCTGATCCCAATCGGATCGATGACTTGGCCATCGACATTCAGGCAGCCAACATCGCCAAGGCGCGGTTTCGGTCCCGCGAGTTTGCGTCCACCGATGAAATTCGAACCACGCTCGCACGCGTGAAAGCGCCGCTGCGCGCCATCTGGGGCGAGCGGGACGTCCTCGCCCGGCCCAGCGTCGAGGCGGTCTACGATGTTCTTCGCATTTATCACCCGGAACTTATCACCCGCACCATTCCAGGCGCGGGTCACTGGGTGATGTACGAGGCGCCTGAGGCCTTCAACGCGGCGCTGATGGAGCTTCTCGAGCAGCCTGCATCGGCTTAAGGCCGAGCTTCACTTGAGGCCGAGCTTTAGATGACCTCCACCTCGAGGTCGCCGACGCCGTCGACGTGGCCGTGTAGCTTGTCGCCCTTCTTGACGGCTCCGACGCCCGCCGGCGTGCCGGTGAAGATCAAATCACCAGCGCGTAGCTCCCAAAGCCCCGAGAGGTACTCAATCTGGCTCGGAATATCCCAAATCATCTGGGAAAGATCGCCCGTCTGGCGCCGCTCGCCGTTGACGTCGAGCCAGATGGCGCCCGAGGTTGGATGCCCGATCTTCTCAGCCGGCACGATGGGCGAGCAGGGAGCGGCCTTCTCGAACGACTTACCGACTTCCCACGGCCGGCCCATCTTCTTGGCCACGCCCTGCAGGTCACGGCGAGTCATGTCGAGCCCCACGGCATAGCCATAGACATGCTTCATGGCCTCCGCGCGCGGGATGTTCACGCCACCGGACTTCAGCGCGACTACCAGCTCGATTTCCCAATGCACGTCCTGGGTGGCTGACGGGTAGGGGAACTTTCCATCCGTCACCAGTGTGTCCGGCGCCTTCATGAAGAAGAACGGCGGCTCCTTGTCGGGGTCGAACCCCATCTCGCGGGTGTGCTCCGCATAGTTGCGGCCGACGCAATAGATGCGGTGCACCGGAAAGAGCTTGTCGGAGCCTGCAATGGGGAGTGCCGGCACCGGCGGCGGATCGAACAGGTGAGTCATCGAGATGTGTTTCCTTGACGTGTGCTTGGGTTGGTCGCCGCGCCGAGCATTAGCAGATCGCTCTGGCCAGGGCGAGTGACGCGGTGCGTCGGCGCCCGTCCCTGAAATCCTTTGCTCAGCTGACAATCTTTCGCCTCGAAGTGGATCTCCCGCGCGCGCCACTCCGTTTAGTAGCACCGGCCCGGCGTGCTCGTTCCGGTGCCGGCTAGTTCAGGTAGAGGTCATGAAGGAGTACGCGCATGTTTCTAAGGATCGATCGCCTCCAGGTTGAGATGCCGCTTCCGAAAGACCCTGACCCTGCTGCGGCGGCCGTCGTGAACGAACTCATGGGTGGACGGTTCGGGGAGATGACCACCCTGAACACCTACATGTACCAGAGCTTCAACTTCCGCATGCGGGACAAGCTGAGGCCGTTCTACGCCCTGATCGCCAACATCGCGACGGAGGAACTCGGCCATATCGAATTGGTCGGCGCGGCCGTCAACGGACTGCTTTATGGCGCTGATGGCAACGGCAAGATTTCAGCCGGCGATGCTCCGTTCGAGAGCACCTTCAAGAGCACCGGCGCCGGGACGAACTATCACCTCAACGGGCCGCACGGGATCATGGCCGTGAACAACCTCGGCCAGCCCTGGCGGGGCGACTACATCTTCAACTCCGGCAATCTCATCCTGGACCTGCTGCACAACTTCTTCCTCGAGTGCGGCGCCCGCACGGTGAAGCTGCGTGCCTATGAAATGACCAAGAACCCGGCAGCGCGCATGATGCTGGGCTACCTCTTCACCAGAGGCGGCGTCCACGCCCACGCATATGCTCTGGCGCTTGAAAAGCTGACTGGGGTCGAGCTGAAGAAGATGCTGCCTATCCCCCGCATCTTCGACAAAGAAATTCCGGAGTGCGAGAAGTTCATCAAGGAAGGCAGCCACCGGAAGCTCTATCGCTTCAGCCCAGAGGATTACAAGGAAGTCGCCGCCATCTGGAACGGTCCTGGCCTGGACGCCTCCGAAATTCTCGAAGTCGTCGATGGTCCTCCGCAGGGCGGCCCGCAATATCAGATGGAAGGCGTTCCGGAGGCCTTCATCCCCGAGTATCACCCCGAGGAACTCGTCGAGATCGCAAACAAGCTCTACACGGCTGCAGGTGGATCGAAGGCGTAAACACCTTCCGGCTACTTTTCAGAAGCGCCGCATCGGCTTTCCCGACGCGGCGCTCTGTTTTCAAATTTCACGGTTTCGGCGTGATGGAGTGTTAAGAGCGCTCCGGTGCGTATGGCCAAAAAGTCGCGCTCGCACACGAGCTTTATTGGCCGACCATCGGCGTGCTCCATGAGGACTTCCAAGAACTGACCGGAGTTGATCGACCGTGAGTTCGCGCAACAGCGGCGATATCTGGGCCGTCAGTCCGCGGCCTTCCGACCACAGCCGGTTCGCGTGGGACCGAGCCATCTTCGATACCGCGCGACGCGGCTACACCGACGTTGTCGAGGGTAAGATCCGCTCACAGCACCACCTGGTAATGGTGACACTCTCCGGGGGCGCACGGCGTCACCAGTTCAAGACCGACTGCGGCCACCGCTATGACGGACCGGATCGGGCGGGATGTGCCTCTTTTCTGCCAGCAGGCTGCGAACGTCGCTTGAGGCTCGAGGGCGTGGCTTGGGAATGGGCGTCGATTGCGCTGCGGCCGGATCTTCTTCCGGGTGATGATGACGGCCGGCCACTACTGTGCGATGTGCCGACGTTCAGCAACGTTCAAGACCCTTTTCTTTTCGGCCTGTTTGCAGAGCTGAAAAGAATTCATTCGCAGAATGGTCGTCTGGATCTCACTTACTGCGATACGATGGTGGCGGCGCTGGTTCAGTATCTGAGCCGGCGCTACGGAGGCGCGAAAGACGAAGCCAATCCTGGCAAGCTCCCCGCGTGGCGCCTGCGCCGCATTACCGACTACGTGGAAGCCCATCTCGACGAAGAGATCCGAATATCGACGCTTGCCTCACTGGTCGGGCTGTCCGAGGGCCACTTACATCGCGCCTTCAAGCTGACCTGTGGCCAGACGCTCCTGCAGTTCATCAACGAGAGACGCATCCACCGGGCAATGGAGCTTCTTGCCCGCAGCTCCATGCCGATCACGACGCTGGCGCATGAGGTCGGTTTCAGCAGCCCCAGCTATTTCGCCCGCGTTTTCCGGGCGCACACCGGCGTCGGCCCCGCCGAATACCGCCGCAGCCTTCGGGACGGGCAGGCTCATCGCACCTGACAGCGTAAGCCATATCAGAATCGCGTCACGTCATCAGGATCGCGCGCGCAGACCGAGGCGCCGTTTGCTACCTCACGCGCGAGGGCACGAGCCTAATTCAGCGTGAGGAACAAGCGATGACAAAAAAGGCGATGAGCGTCGTGGACAGGCGATCGGCATTGAAAGCGATAGCAGCGACCGTTCTCGCAGGAAGCGCGCCGCTGGCTCCGAGCAGCGTCCTGGCGCAGGCGGCGAATGCCAACAGAGGCGCGCCGTTAATGCGGGCAATTCCGAAAACGGGAGAACAGATTCCCGCCGTCGGCCTCGGCACTTTTGAAACCTTCGACATAAGCCCTGGCGAGCCGCGCGACCATGTGCGCGAAGTCTTGCGGCGGTTCCACGCCGCCGGCGGGCGGGTCGTCGACACTTCGCCTTTGTACGGCATGGCGGAAGTGTGCGTGGGCGACTTCGCCTTCGAGCTTGGCATCGCCGATGACCTATTCATCACCAACAAGACCTGGACCACGGGCGAATGGCTGTCCGACAACAGCCACTCCGAGGCGCAATTCCGGAGATCTGCCGAGCGGCTGTGGCGAAAGGTGATGGACGTCCAGCAGGTGCACAGCCTAGAGAATTACGATCAGGTCCTGCACCTGCTCCGCCGCTGGAAGCAGGAAGGGCGGGTGCGCTACATCGGCGTCACGCAATGGAACCGCGAGTATTACGACACGATGGAGCGCCTCGTGCGCACGGCGGACCTGGACTTCATCCAGGTGAATTACAGCATCTTTTCCCGCCATTGCGAGGAGCGGCTTCTGCCGGCTTGCGTCGACAACGGCGTCGCGGTGCAAATCAACATGCCGTTCGAAAAAGCGCGCCTGTTCACATGCGTTGCCGGTCGGCCGGTGCCGGATTTTGCGCGCGAGTTCGGGGCTGAGACCTGGGCTCAATTCTTCCTGAAATTCATCCTTTCACACCCAGCCGTCACGGTCGTGATCCCAGCCACGAGCAATCCCGATCACCTCACTGACAACATGGGCGCGCTGTATGGCGAGCTTCCCGACAAGAAGATGCGGGAGCGTATGGTGAAATACATGGAAGAGATCCCAGGATTCGCCGACACGCTGAAACAACCGCCTTATCCCGGTAAGAATTACGGCGGTGTGGTGACCTGGCCATTCCGTTCGGCGTGAGTGAAGGGACTTCCGCCGCGTTCGTAAGAGGAGGCAGCGAATGTTGCGCAAAACCTCGACGGCTTGTCTCATCACCGTTCTAGCGCTTGCGGGAACGACGGGATGCGCTGAGGCAAAGCCTGGCGAGCGTGTACGGATCCAAAACTTTTCGCTCGACGCCACAGAGGTCACGATCGGGCAATTCCGCGAATTCGCGAGCGCCGTCGGGCTCGTCACAGCAGCCGAAAAAGCCGGAGGCGGCTATGAGTGGGATGCAGGCTGGCAACTGCGTCCCGGCTGGACCGTGTACCGCCCGTACGGTCGCGAGCCGTCGTCGCCCGACGAGCCCGCCGTTCATGTGACCTGGGAGGAGGCCACCGAATACTGCCGGTGGCGTGGCGGCCGCCTGCCGACGCTCAACGAGTGGCGGCAGGCAGCTTTCACGGAGCAGCGCGCCAACCCCGAGGATGGCTTCGAGCGGGGTCGCACGTATCCTTATCCAGTCGGCGAGACGCCCGATGGCATGAACACCAACAGGCCGGATGCGTGGCCCGTCCACGCGCCGGCGGGGACGACGCGGCGCGGTGTGAACGGCCTTTACGACATGGGCGGCAATGTCTGGGAATGGCTGGCGGACCGGCGCGATGACCAGGCGCTGACAGCCGGCGGCTCCTGGTGGTACGGCCCGCCGCAGACAATGGCAGAGGCGCCGCAGTGGAAGCCCGCCTCATTCAGCGCGGTCTACATCGGTTTCCGCTGCGCCTACGACTGATTTTCGTTTCCCGAAGCTCCCAATTTCACCCACCCCTTCGCGCCGCATCGGTCTTGCCGACGCGGCGCTTCGTTCACGAAATTGCAGTGTGCTCAGTGAGCCGGAGAGCGCCTCAAAGGCACCGTCGAAAGTTCATCGGTTGATATCCTGAACTTCGACCTCTACCTCACGCCGTGAACCATTGCGGAGCACGGTCAGTCTAACCGTGTTGCCGATGCCCGCCCTATCCAACTCACGAGTAAGGTCGGCAAGCTCGTTGATCCGTTCGCCATTGACCGCAATGATGATGTCACCGACGCGACCGAGCTCGTCTATTCCCTTCAAACCCGCCCGTTCGGCAGAAGATCCGGGTGCAACACTTTGAATAACGACGCCCGGCGCTCCCATCCGAGCCGTCATCTCCACAGGAAAGACACGTATCCCAATCCCAGCGAGAGGAGCCCGGCCGGTTCGTATCAGCTCCGGCACGACACGGTTCACCGTATCGACCGGTATGGCAAACCCCACGCCCGCGAACGTGCCGGACGGAGCAATAATCGCGGTATTGACACCAATCAGCCGGCCGGCGCTATCGACCAGCGGCCCTCCAGAATTCCCAGGATTGATGGCCGCATCGGTCTGAATGACGCCGGCGATCTCACGGCCGGTTTCCGTGGGCAACGTCCGATCGAGTGCACTGATGATTCCGCTCGTCAGTGTTCGTGCCAGGCCAAAGGGATTTCCGATCGCAAACACGCGCTGCCCGACGACGAGATCGGACGATGTGCCAACCGTAATGGGCTTCAGGTTTGGAGGTGGATTTTCCAATCTGAGCACCGCAAGGTCGACCCAAGGCGCCGCACCAACAACACGGGCTTCCAGAACGTCGCCTTGGTCGATAACCACGCCGACTCTCGCAGCCCCCTCCACGACGTGAGCATTGGTGACGATGTGACCAGCGCGGTCCCAGACAAACCCTGACCCCGTCCCCCCAACTTGCTGCGATCTGCCGCCCACGCGCGGAATATCGGGGCCTTGGGTGAAGATGTAAGCGACCGATGGAGCTGTTTTCGCGTAGACCTCGGTTGCAACCTGCTCGACAGGCGTAAGATCGGGCCGAGGCGTTACTGCGCGTGGTTCGTCAGCCGAGAAGACGTAGTATCGGATGTACCGTTCGCCGACGAACAGACCAGCGATGATCAGTGCTGCCAGGGCGACGATGCGCCAGAAGCGGTCGTTGGTTGTGCCTTCCGCCATGAGTTTCGTTCTGCCTTGTGGCCAATCTAACGCGGGGAGCAGCCGTTCGTTGCCAACCTATGGTCCCGCGTCGGGGCTATATGAGTGCTGAACTTGGTTTTGTCAGCCCGAGGCACGAATCGTTGGCCACGGCCCGGCCCGATTAGACAGCCTCGAGAAACCGCTCGGCGCTGGCAAGATCGACTGAGACGAGCTGGCTGACACCCTTCTCGGCCATCGTGACACCGAACAGCCGATCCATGCGTGCCATGGTCATCGGGTGGTGAGTGATGACGAGGAATCGGGTCTCCGTCTCCTCGGCCATACGCTCCATCAGCGTGCAGAAGCGATCGACATTGGCGTCGTCGAGCGGCGCGTCGACCTCGTCGAGCACGCAAATGGGCGAAGGGTTGGTCAGAAACACCGCGAAAATCAGCGAAAGGGCCGTCAACGTCTGCTCACCACCGGACAGGAGGGAGAGTGTCGCCGGCTTTTTGCCCGGCGGGCGCGCGATGATCTCAAGGCCACCTTGGAGAGGGTCTTCGTTTTCGATCATCTCGAGGCGCGCCTCACCACCACCGAACAACGTCGTGAAGAGCCGTTGGAAGTGACCGTTGACGACATCGAATGCAGACTGAAGCCGCTTGCGGGCCTCCCGGTTGAGCTGACCGATGGCGGCACGCAGTTTCGCAATTGCGGCTTCGACGTCGACCCGCTCGGCATCCAGCTTGGCATACTGTTCCTGCAAGGACTGCAGCTCTTCCTCGGCCTGCAGGTTAACCCCGCCAAGGCGCTCACGATCGGCCCTCAGGCGTGTCAGAAGGCGATCGACATCGGAAAGCTTCGGTAGCTCGGCGCCGGGCTTCAGTTCAGCGATTTCGAGACAGGCCTCGGGCACGACGTTGAACGTGTCCCGTATGCGGGCAACCTCTTCGCTGCGCCGTCTCCGAGCCGCTTCCAGCCTGGCTTCAACTCGCGCACGGGCCTCCCGCTCCTCGGCAACTGCGGCCTGAGCCGCTTTCACAGCCTGGGCTGCCTCACGCTGGGCATTCTCCGCGGCAGCGAGTTGATCCGCTGCCGTTTTCCGCTCCCGTTCAGCCTGGCTTAGCGCGTTGAGGAGTGCCTGCCGCTTTTCCTCGATCAAAGGCGGGAGCTGCGCGAGCCTGTCGAGCTCCGCCTTGGTCTCGTCGAGCCGTGTCTTCAATGTGCCGATTTGCCGTTCGGCGCTCGCAGCACGCTGGAGCCAACGCTCTCGTTCGCTCACCGCCCTGGCGGCTCGTTCCTCGCGCAGCTTCCGCTCGCGTTCCAAGGCAGCAAGGCTAGCCCGCAGCTGCGCGACCGTCTCACGCACAGCTCGTGCCCGCTGCTGTGCGGCCGCGATCAAGGGCTCGTAATTCTCGCTGTCGTCATTACCGTTCAGGTCTGCCTCGGTCTCGGCGAGGCGTTCCCGAGCCTCGGCTAAGCGGGCTGCAACGCGCTCCTTGGCCTCGGCGACCGCGGCGAGGCGGCCTTCGGTTTCCCGAGCCGCGCGCTCGATAGCGTTGAGCTGCTCGCGTGACTTGGCGAGACGCGACTGGGCTTCACGCCAAGCCTGGCGGAGCTGGCGCTCCTCCTCCTCAGCCCGGCGGTGGCGCTCAGCTGCCGCGATAGCCTCAGCTGCCGCCGCGTTCGCCAGCTCGCGGGCCTCGGCCTCGCGATGGCGAAGCTCGACCAGGCGATTACGCTCTGCAAGGCGCTGAGCGGCTGGGGTTGGAGCATCAGCGGCGGCAACGAAACCGTCCCAACGCCACAGATCGCCTTCCCGGGAGACCAGCCTCTGGCCCGGCTTGAGCGCCGGCTGGAGCTTGTCACCAAGCTCCCTTGGCACAACGCCTACCTGTGCCAACCGCCTGGCCAGCTCGGGCGGACCATCGACGTAGGCAATCAGGGGCTCCCCCCCCTCCGGAAGCGCCGGCTCATCGTCCATCGCTTCGACAAGCCGCCAATGGGCAGCCGCTTCCGGCGCGATGGGAGCCTCCAGATCATCGCCCAGCGCAGCACCAAGGGCCTGCTCGTAACCCGGCGTGACCTCCAACAGATCGACCACGGGAGGATAGGGCACGTTCTGCGCAGGCATAAGCAACTTGCCGAGGGTCGCCAGCTCCGTCGCGAGCTGACGAGCCACCAGCTCCGCTTGGCGGCTTGCCTCGCGCGCGCGTTTCGCCTGCTCACCGGCTACGGTGACGCGTTCCTCCGCACCCACCGCGTTCGTCTCGAGCTCGGCAAGCTCAAGGGTGAGCTGCCGAACCAGCTCCTGAAGCTCTGCGAGCTTCGCCGCCTCTGGTGCTCTCGCCGCGATGTCCCGCGCCTGCGCTTCCAGCCCAGCAAGCTCGCGTTCGAGCTTCGCAATCTCGTCCCTCCGCTCTGCCAACCGCGCCATCAAGTTCTGGCGCTTCGTCCGGGCCTCGGCTGCACGCGCGGTCAATTCCTGAAGCTCGGCCTCGACTCGCTCCAGTTCCTCTTGAGCAATGGCGAGCTCCCCGCTGACCGCTTCCTCCTGTTGAGTCGAGTGCTGGTCGGCAGTCAGATCGGCCTCCAGCTCAGCATCGAGCTGGGCGAGGATTTGTCGGGCCTCGCGGATGTGCTCGTCCTCACGCTCGATGTCTCGCGCGAGTTGGGCCATACGGTCCTTGAGCTCCGCCTCGCGCTCCCGTGTACGCTCCACCTCACGCTCAAAGGTTTCCTGTTCAACCTTGACGCGGGCGAGCACTGCCGCGCGGGTTGCCTCCTCGTCCCGCAACGCTTGCAGGGACTGCGCAATCTCGGCCTCCCGGCGCACGGCTTCGGATTCGGCCCGGACAGCAACGCCGAGTCGCGTCGTGACCTCGGTTAGCGCCGCCTCCTCAGCCTCGACCTGGGCCTGCGCCTCCTTCCACTGCAGGTAGAGCAGCAGGGCCTCGGCCCGACGGATCTCAGCCGAGATCTCCTTGTAGCGCTTCACCTGCCGTGCCTGGCGCTTCAGGTTTTCCAGCTGGGAGTTCAACTGCCCCAGGATGTCCGAGATACGGGCCAGATTTGCCTCGGCCGCGTTCAGGCGAAGCTCCGCCTCGTGTCTGCGGCTGTGCAGGCCCGCGATCCCGGCAGCATCCTCCAGAATGCGGCGGCGCTGCTCCGGCTTGGCGTTGACGATCTCACCGATCTGCCCCTGGCGGACCAAGGCAGGTGAGCGCGCCCCCGTTGCCGCATCCTCGAAGAGAATCTTCACGTCGCGCGCACGGACCTCCCGCCCGTTGATGCGGTACGTGGAGCCGGCATCCCGCTCGATCCGGCGTGTCACCTCGATGATATCGCTATCGTTGAATTCGGCAGGGGCCTTCCGGTCCCGGTTATCGATGATGAGCGTCACCTCGGCCGAATTGCGCGGCGGGCGCGAGGTCGTGCCGGAGAAGATCACATCCTCCATGGCCGAGGCACGCATCGACTTGTAGGAGGTCTCGCCCATGACCCAGCGCAGCGCTTCGAGCAAGTTCGACTTGCCGCAGCCGTTAGGGCCGACGATCCCCGTAAGCCCCTTCTCGATCAGAAGGTCAGTGGGCTCGACGAATGACTTGAAGCCGAGCAGCCGCAGCCGCTGAATGTGCATCCTTCGTCGTGTCCTCGCTTACCGGCAGCGACGCCTTCGGGCGGAGCAGCATCTCCGGGCTGATCTATCTGGGAATCAGGTCAGGTAAGTGCCTGCTGCGCCTATTCTTGCCTCACTCAGAATGGCTGTGGTCCTTTGCAGCGAGACGACCAGAATGAGCAGCCAATAGCGGCTCCACCATTGCCCGAATCTCCTCCATCCCAATCACTGTCTTCACGAGCCGATCGTTGATGAAGAAGTTCGGCGTCCCGATTACACCCAGCGTGCGCCCCCGCTCCTTGACTTCTTTGAGCGCATTGATCATGCCCTGATTCTCGTAGCAGGCGTCAAATTGCGCCCGAGTCATCCCCACCTGAGACGCGATCTTGAAGATGGGATCAAGTCGCACCTCCTGGCTCACCCACTTCGCCTGCTGCTGCAAGAACTTGCCGTAGAGCTCGAAGTAGCGCTCCGGCGGAGCACAGCGCAACGCGATCGTCGCCGCGCCTGATTGGAAGCCTATCGGAAACTCGCGCAGGATGAAGCGCACCTTGCCGGTGTCAATATACTCTCGCTTGAGCTGCGGGAAGGTCTCGAGGTGAAACTTACGGCAGTAGGGGCAGGTCAGGGATGCGTACTTGACGATCGTGACTGGGGCATCCGCCCTCCCCAGCGCCATCTCAGGCAATGGCCCGGGTTTCAGCACGTCGGCAAGCGTCGGATTCTGGATGACCTTGCGTGCGGGCGTAACGGTGCCGCTCGGCTCTGCGAACGGATTGAACTCTGAATTACCCGCGCTCGTGGTAGAGCTTACTGGCACGGCGCCCGCACTTTGGAGTACCTCAGCCAATGAGCTTTCGCCGGCACACCCCGCCAATGCAACGCCGGCGAGCGCGAGGCCCGCCGCCGTTATCATCTGACGCAGCCGAATACCGCGCACGCCCCGATTCAGCTCTTCAGCAGCGGCTCAAGAGCCCGGTCGAAATCGGAGATCGAGCCACCGCCTTGGAGACGCTTCCCATTGATGAAGAATGTGGGCGTCGAGTTCACCCCAAACTGCTGGTTCGCTTGGGTGCGCATTGCCTGGACTTGCTTGTGCAGCTCATCGTCCTTGAGGCACTTGTCGAACCGCTCCTTCGTGAACCCAGCTTGCTTGGCGATTTCGAACAGCTTGGAGGCGGGATCGTCGCGAACGACCCACTCGTCCTGCTTCTGGAACAAGACCTCGAGCATCGCGAAGGCTTTATCGCCGGCGCAACGCGCCAGCATGGACCCCGCCTCGGCAAGAATGTCGAGCGGGAACTCGCGGAAGATCAACCGCACCTGCCCAGTGTCGATGTACTTCCTCTTCAGCTCTGGCAGCACGTTGTTGTGGAAGCTCGCGCAATGGGGGCAGGTCATCGAGGCGTACTCGACGATGGTAACCTTGGCGTCGGGATTGCCGAGCACAAGGTCCGGCAATGGGCCCGGCTTCATCAGCTCCTCGACGGGAACTTCGGATGGGCCCCGCCGCTGCGCCAGCAGCTCGGAGCTGAGAGAACCCATGGCCAGAGCGCCAATGGCTAGCCCCGCAGAAACCATCAACGTACGACGGCTCACCTTGACGGAGCTGATGATCGCGGATCGGGACAAGGGGCTACTCCTTGAGTTCATAACCAAACGCCTAAGTGCCGTCAGATGGCAATTCATAGGCAATTCGTTAATGCAATTTTAGGCTGAACGCCAATTGAATGGCGCTCACGGTTGCGTCAGCACCTGCGATCTTGCGTGAAAATGCCTCCGTCTGCGCGCGATATCGCGCCGCATGCTGCTTTGGAGTCTAGCCAGAGCTTTGCGGAGCGCTTCATCGCTTATGCTCGTAAGCTCATTAGGATCCTCTGCCTCCCCCTCTGATGGCTGCGGCGCTGGCGGCCGCCGATTTGACGACCCCCTGTTCTCTATCGGAGCCTGGACGAAGCGCAACTCCGACACCGCCCGGTAGCCGAAGGTGGCGTTGATCCGTTCGATGATCTGTTGGGCGCGGTGCTGCAGCTCGATAGCTCGGGGTCCATCCACCCGTACGACGAGGGTCGCGCCTGGCCGCTGCCCGTTCTCCGGCTCGACTTCATCGAGAGCCTCGACACCGCGCGGCCACTTCAACCGCTCCGGTGCCGTGTAGCTCGCGATATCCTCTCCGACAATGCTCGGCCAATCCGTCAGTAGCGCAGTAGAGGCGAAGCCATACTTCTCGAACGCCTTACGCGTGAGCTGCGGCAGGTAGCTCGAAACCGCGCGCGCCGGCAAAGTCTGTTGTGAACGCATCGTCAGGGCCTCTCCCGGCGAAGGACGGCGATTCAAGGGATCGACGTTGTTCACGAGTTGGGACCTGCGATTTCTTTCCCTATCGCTGTTGCTTACCATCGACCGAGTGATTCGGGAGACGCGCGGAGTGCTCACGTGGCAGCTGTGGCGGGAAGGCAACGAATGCAGCGCGAATGGGACGGCGACGCAGCTGCGGCTCTGCTCGACTGGTACGATGCCGAAAGGCGCGATCTGCCTTGGCGTGCGGCTCCCGGCACAACGCCCGATCCCTATCACGTCTGGCTCAGCGAAATCATGCTGCAGCAGACGACGGTGAAGGCGGTTATCCCCTACTTCGAAAAGTTTTTAGCTCGCTGGCCAACAGTTGAGGCGCTCGCAGCGGCAGACCTCGATGACGTCCTCAGTGCCTGGGCTGGACTCGGCTACTACAGTAGAGCCCGCAATCTCCACCGCTGCGCTCGCAAGATTGTCCAGGAGTACGACGGGCAATTCCCGCGCTCGGCAGCAGAGCTTCTCCGGCTTCCAGGAATCGGGCCGTATACAGCCGCAGCCATAGCGGCGATTGCCTTCGACGAGCCAACGACGCCGGTCGATGGCAATGTCGAAAGGGTTGTGGCCCGGCTGTTCGCCGTACGCGAACCGCTTCCGGCGGCAAAGCCGCGCCTGAGGCATCTCGCCGCGAAACTGACCCCGCCGCGGCGCAGCGGTGATTTCGCCCAGGCGCTGATGGATCTTGGCGCAACTGTATGCACGCCGAAGCGGCCTTCCTGCCTCGTCTGCCCGCTCAGCCGGTTCTGCTCCGCTCAAGCGGAAGGTCTCGAAGCCTCGCTACCAGCTCGGGAAACCAAGAGCGAGCGTCCCACGCGCTTCGGTGTCGCTTTCCTGGCATTGCGTGAGGACGGCTGCATTCTGCTCCGTCGACGCCCCAACACGGGGCTGCTAGCGCGAATGATGGAAGTGCCGGGAACGGAATGGGTCGACGACCCGCGGGTCGTCACAGAAGCTCTGCGTGCCGCACCAGTCCGCGCCGACTGGTGGCCTGTTCCCGGACAGGTGATGCACACATTCACCCACTTCAAACTTGAACTCATCGTCTACCGGGCTGTGGTGCCGGCCGACGCTACACTCACTTTCTGGGCTGACCCCGGCCGCTGCCGTTGGGTCCAACGTCGCGAAATCAATCGGCAGGCGCTACCGAGTCTCATGCGCAAGGTGATCGCGCACGGGTTGCGCGAGATGTAGCGCGCTTTATCTCGAGCACGCGTCGCTCGGCCTTTTCATTCCCGCTTTAGTGCCGAAGTCCACCTGAGGCACAACGGTCCGCCCTAACCCAATTAGGGCTCGAGAACTCAATTCGTCCTCTGATTGAATCACGCCTAACGTTGCTCACGCAACAACTGAATGCTTCGGCCACACAAGCTGATGCATTGACGCAACTAGCCGTAGACTGAACACAACTTTTACGTGTGTTTCCATGGACACTGCACGCGAATCGGCCCCTTAACTAGGGCACATTGGTCGGCCCAGTGGACCGCGTTCGAACGGAAGCTCGACCTAATGGATGCGACAAGCAACGCCTTCGTCATGCAACCTCCACTCGAAACGGGAATGGATCGATGAAACATTTTGCGGGGTTTATGACCGGTGCGTTGGCACTGGCAGCTTTCGCCGGGTCCGCACTGTCTGATGGAATGGTGGTCCGCGCGCCCGCGCCACCTCCGGCACCTCCGCCTGTCACTGATCGGTGTGCACCCGGTCCATGGACAGGCTTCTACATCGGCGGCAACCTGGGTTGGGCCAGCCTCGACGGCGATTTCAGGGACCACGACCGCTTCTTCTCACATCGCCGCCATTGGGACGATGAGGAGGACTCGTTTACGGCTGGCATCCAAGGCGGCTACAACTTGCAATGCGGCAACGTGGTCTTCGGCTTCGAGACTGACATCAACTGGGCCGATTTCGACAGAGACAAAGTGCACTGGGGTCATTTCTTCCCATCTGAGCCCTTCCACAGATCTCGGAGCATGGACTGGTTCGGCACCATCCGCGGGCGGATTGGATGGACCAATGATCGCATAATGGTTTATGCGACAGGCGGTGCCGCATATACGGACCTCGAGCGGAAGTGGCACGGCTTCGGACTCGGTAGCGATGAAACTCCAAGCTTATTTCACAGAGACTCAGATGACGTAACCTGGGGCTGGGTTGCCGGCGGCGGTGTTGAATGGTTGTGGTCACCCAATCTCACCTTCAAAGCCGAAGCATTGTGGCTCGAGTTTGAGGATGGATCATCGAGGCGTCCCATTCAGTTTGGCGAAGATGACTGGAGGGTGCACCGCTTCGACTTTGACGACGACATGGTCGTGGTCCGCGTCGGCTTGAACTGGAAGTTCGGCCACCGCGCTCCGCCACCCTACGAGCCGCTCAAGTAAATTTCGAATACCTCACTGAACAAGCAAAGGCCGCCTGTGATGGCGGCCTTTCTTATTTTTGCTTGTGGTCGATCTTCTTACTCAGCGGCTATCACGATTGGCTGTGAGGGAGCCAATCCGAGCCGCTGCCTCGCCATCTCACGAAGTGTATCGATGGGCTTCAGCTGCCCTTGCGCCTCAAAGTGCCAGAAGGTCCATCCGTTGCAAGCAGCTTTCCCCTGAACGGCGGCGCCGATGCGGTGAATCGAGCCTTGCTCTCCACCCCACGCGACTGTGCCATCCGCCCGCACTTCTGCCCGGAACCTGCGGCGCTCGTCGTAGAGTGCTGAACCGGGCTCGAGAATTCCCAACTCGATGAGCGCCCCGAAGGGTACCCGGGGTTCACTTCGCTTGGAGCGTGCCATTTCGAGCGCGGAGGTGGGGACCGGCCGCACCTTGTCTATGCGCTCTTTGGCTGCCTTCGCATACTCAGGATCACGCTCGATGCCGATCCAATGGCGGCCAAGCCGCTTTGCTACCGCGCCCGTAGTTCCGGTGCCAAAGAAGGGATCAAGGACGACATCACCAGGGTTGGTCGTTGCCACAAGGATGCGATGCAGCAGCGCCTCGGGCTTCTGAGTGGGATGAGCTTTGCGGCCATTGGCATCCTTCAACCGTTCGGGCCCTGCGCAAATCGGGAACAGCCAGTCCGATCGCATCTGCAGGTCATCATTGCCGGCCTTCATGGCCTCGTAATTAAACGTGACCCGCGATTTCCGATCACGCGCAGCCCAGATCAACGTCTCGTGCGCATTGGTGAACCGCTTGCCACGGAAATTCGGCATCGGGTTCGTCTTGCGCCAGATGATGTCGTTCTGGATCCAGAAGCCCAGGTCCTGCAAAGCTACGCCGAGCCGGAAGATGTTGTGATAGGAGCCGATGACCCAGATGGCGCCATCGCGCTTCAGCACCCGGCGGCACTCGCTTAGCCAAGCCCGGGAAAACCTGTCGTACTCCTCGAAATCAGTAAACTTGTCCCACTCATCGTCGACACCGTCGACGCGAGTATTGTTTGGCCGCAGAAGATCCTTTTCGAGCTGAAGGTTGTAGGGGGGATCGGCGAAGACGAGATCGACGCTGGCTGTCGGCAACTTCGCAAGCTCCTCGAGGCAGTCGCCGACGATGACCTGATCGAGGCTAAGACTCGGGCGTACGCGGTGACGCAATACCATGACGCAACTCGCAAACGAAACGAACACAGGCAAGGAAACTCAGCCCGCAGGGGCATCCTCAGCATGCAGGGTTAACAAAGGGTTAAGGCGAGTTCAGGGCTGATCAGGCTTGATTGAAGCCCAGCAAAGGCAACTCCGCTTCTTCGGGCGGAACGAGCCCGAGCGCAACCTGCACCGGCCTGAAGGAGCGGCGATGGTGCGGGGTGACGCCGAGGCGATCGATAGCCTCAAAATGCTCCGGTGTAGGATAGCCCTTGTGGCGCTCGAAGCCGTAGCCGGGATAAGCGCGGCCAAGCTCGATCATGATTCTGTCGCGCGTGACCTTCGCGACGATGGATGCCGCGGCGATCGACAAACTCTTTGTGTCCCCCTGGACAATGCACTGGGTTTGGCAGCGAAGCTTCGGCGGCCTGTTGCCGTCGACAAGGGCCACACGCGGTGTGGGCTCGAGTTGCTTCACCGCCTGCTGCATGGCCCACAGCGTGGCGTTCAAAATGTTGTAGCGGTCAATGCGCGCAACGTCCGCAATGCCAATACCGATCTTCGACGTGGCTTTGATGCGCTCGAACAGCTCCTCTCGAACGTCGGGCTCCAGCGCCTTGGAATCAGCAATTCCCGGAGGGATGTTGTCGGGATCGAGGATCACGGCTGCCGCGACGACCGGGCCTGCAAGGGGGCCGCGCCCCGCCTCGTCGATGCCCGCGACTGGACCGCCGGTCAGCCGTATCGCCACGGCTTCCACCTCGAATGTCGGCCTCGGCTCTGATTCGGTTCCCCCCATGAGCCGAGGTTCTAAGGCTCAACGCCGAGATGTCAAAGGAGTTGCAGCTGCTCTCCACTGCTCTTTTCAGGCTTTTGGAAGAGATCCGTCCGTAGCTTCAGCCCCCGCTCGTTCATCCCGAGCCGCTTAAGGGCAAGCCGGAACCGCATCGCAATCTGCTCCGCGTAGGGGCCGCTGCCACGCTGGCGCAAGCCGAACTCTGGCGTGTAGTCGCGACCGCCGTGCATGGATTGCAGGAGGCTGATCACACGTTTTGCGCGGTCGGGAAACTCTGTCTCCAGCCATTCCCGGAACAGCTCCTTGAGCTCAAGGGGCAGCCGAAGAAGAACGTAGCCGGAGTCACGAGCGCCCGCGTCATGAGCCGCCTCGAGAATGCGCTCGATTTCGCTGTCGTTGATGGCCGGAACAATGGGAGCGACCATCACCTGTGTCGGCACTCCGGCAGCACTGAGCTGCTTGATGGCGTCGAGCCGCCGCCAGGGAGTAGTCGCCCGCGGCTCCATCTTCCGGGCGATACGGCGATCCAGCGTGGTAACCGACAAAGCCACTTTCACGAGATCGCGCTCAGCCATTCGCGCGAGGATGTCGATGTCGCGGACAACGAGAGCTGATTTCGTGACGATGCTGACCGGATGGCTGAAACGATCAAGCACTTCCAGCACGGAGCGGGTGATGCGGTATTGGCGCTCGATGGGCTGATAAGGGTCGGTGTTTGCGCCGAGAGCAATGGTCTTCGGCACATAACCGGGCCGTGACAATTCCCGCTCGAGCAGCTCGGCCGCGTTGGTTTTAGCGTAGAGCTTCGTCTCGAAGTCCAACCCTGCCGAATGGCCTAAGTAGCAATGCGTTGGCCGGGCGTAGCAATAGATGCAGCCGTGCTCGCAACCCCGATAGGGATTGATCGATCGGTCGAAACCGATATCCGGGCTGTTGTTTGTCGTGATGATGTTGCGCGCGCGCTCGATGCGCACCTCGGTCTTGAATGCTTCGAGCTCAGCCAAGCTTCCCCAGCCGTCGTCGAAGTCCTCCCGTACCTCAGCCTCAAAGCGGCCGGACCGGTTAGAGCGCGCACCGCGGCCGCGGCGGCGTTCTTCTTGGACGAGAGTACCGGCTGCTATCTGAATACGGCCCTTGGCGGTGTTCGACATCGGGAGCACTACCCAACCTTTGGGTCATGTGGACAATAGCCAAGGCATAAGAACAAATCAAGAACACTTACGCCCTTCTAGATCGCGGCCTTTCCTCATAAGAAGGCGTTCATGATCTCCGTCGTCATACCCACGCTCAATGCCGAGGAGCGCCTTGGGCCGACTCTTGCGGCGCTGATCCCAGCCGCAGTGGATGGTTTGGTACGTGAGGTGATTGTGGCGGATGGCGGCTCGACTGATCGGACGCTGGACATCGCCGATGCCGCCGGAGCCGAGATCGTCCGCTGCGAGCCAGGGCGGGGGATGCAGCTTATGGCAGGCGCCGAGAAAGCTCGATTTCCCTGGCTTCTGTTTCTGCATGCAGACACGGTCTTGGAGCCGGGTTGGCACGACGAAGCCAGAAGCTTCATCGACACCGTCGAGGCGAAAAGGGTGTCACCGGCGGCGGCGGTCTTCCGGTTCTCGCTCGATGACACCGGGCTTGCGCCTCGAATTGTCGAGGCTGGCGTGGCCGTAAGGTGCACTCTGTTCAAGTTGCCGTACGGGGACCAGGGCCTCCTCATCCCAGCGCGGCTCTTTCGCGAGATCGGCGGCTATAAGCCTTTGCCGCTGATGGAGGATGTTGACATCGTGCGCCGCCTCGGCCGCAGACGGATCGTCATGCTTCGCTCGCGTGCGATCACGAGCGCCGCACGATACCGCCGCGATGGATATGGCCGGCGCATCGCTAGAAACCTTTCCTGTCTCGGGCTCTACTTGTTGGGGACACCAGTGGAGAAGATCTCTCGCTTCTACGAGCGATGAGACCTTCAAAACTGCGTGAGACGTCACCGGCCGCTTTTCCTTGGAGCAGAGCCCGCGTACCTTCCGGGAACACATTTTCCGTGCAAGTCATGCGGAGAGATCAAGTCCAAGGAGTCGCTATGACCGTGTTGTCTCGTCGTACGTTTGTACTGTCGGCTACAGCTGCAGCAGCTGCGTTCGGCCTCAAGGGACCACTGGCCTTCATCGGCCGCGCCGAGGCGATGGGACCGGGAAGCGAGCTTCCCAGGTTTGCAAAATTCAAGGTGGGCGAGCTGGAGGTGATCCAGCTTTACGATGGAGTTTGGCAGAAGCCGCACGATCCGAACTTCATCAAGAACGCCACTGTTGAGGAGACGAAAAAAGCTCTGCGTGAAGCCAGGCTTCCAGATGCCCATGTGCCGATCACCTTCACCGTCACCGTAGTCCGCATGGGCGACCGGACGATCATGTTCGATGCCGGAACCGGCGGGCAGATGGCCCCGACGGCTGGGTTGCTGATGAAGGAAAGCATGGAGGCCGCCGGTCTCGATCCCAAATCCATCAATACGATCGTGGTGACGCACTTCCACCCCGATCACATCTTCGGGCTGATGGCAAAGGACACGAACGCTCAGATCTTCCCCAACGCCGAGATCGTGGTGCCGGCCACTGAATATAAGTACTGGACGGATGCGGGTGTGTTCTCCTCCTTACCCGAGGCAAGGCACGGGTTGGCCAAGCGCGTTCAAGCGACCTTCCCGAGTTGGTCAAACATCAGGCAGGTCGAGGAGGATAGCGAGGTGTTGCCCGGCATCCGCTCGGTCGCCAGCTATGGTCACACGCCCGGCCATACCAGCTATCTGATTAGCTCCGGGAACGACCAGCTGATGGTGTTGGGTGATGTCTCCAACCTGCCGGCGCTCTTCGTGCGGAACCCGGGATGGCATGCGGCATTCGACCAAGATGCCGAAATGGCGGAGGCTACCCGTCGCAGAATCTACGACCGTGTTGTGGCCGATGGCATCACCGTTACTGGTTACCATTTCGGGATGCCGGGCGCGGGCAAGATCGAAAAGGATGGCAGCGGCTACGCCTTCAATCCGATCACTGTTTAAGCTCTCCAAAGCAGGAGCTCCTGCAGGCGTAAAGAAACTTGCCAGGGCGCCGTCGAAACGGACGGCGCCTTTTCGCCGCCATTTGGTGATCATGGCCAAGGTGCCGGAAGCGGGCCGGGTGAAATCCCGGCTCGCTCGCCAGATCGGCGTCGCTCAAGCGACCTGGTTCTACAGGCATACTACCTCCGCAGTGCTTGGGAGGCTGGCACGATCGCCGTGCTGGCAAACCTATCTGGCGATTACACCCGACCAAGGTGTCGCTAACCCAATCTGGCCACGAAATCTCGTGCGCGTAGCTCAAGGACGCGGTGATCTCGGCCAACGCATGCAACGCGCCATGCGCCTACCAATGCCGGGGCCCCTCATCATCGTGGGCACCGATGTACCCGGCATTCGCCCAGCTCACATCGCCGCCGCTTTCAAGATGTTGGGAAGCTGCGATGCCGTGTTCGGGCCTGCGACTGACGGTGGATATTGGCTCGTCGGACAACGACGAAGGCCGCGCAATCTCGAAATGTTCGTCAACGTTCGCTGGTCTACCCCAAGCGCCCTGGCTGATACGCTGCAGAACTTGTGCTGCTATCGCATCGGCTTCGTCGCAACGCTGAGCGACGTCGACACGGCCGACGATTGGCGAAAGCTCGCCGCATGGTGCGGCCGTCGCATCCTGCCGACGGTGTGACCTCGAAGCTCCCCCTCAACAAAGTTCTGGATAATTGCGATTTTTTCTTTGACGTGTCTTATTATAATCACTGACGGAGTAAGGGGTACATGACATGGTTCACGCATCGCCGCAGGTGACGGCGGCGCAGGTCTTGGACGCGGGCCGACGCGCCGAAGCAGACGGGCGTCTGGATTATGCCATCCAGTTCTATCGGCACCTCACCGATCATCACGCCGGCGCCCCAGAAGCTGAGGAGGCTCGCGAGGCCTTGTCCCGCCTCAAGCGACAGACCAATAGCCTTGACGGGTTTCCGCGCACGAGACCGGCTGGCCCTCCGCCATTGCGTAATTCTGGATACCCCAACACCTCTGATACTGCTCGCTTAGGCCCGAAGGTCGGACGGGGACCTATTCGCATCGCGCCGGCGGGAGCCGTTCAACCCTCACCGGGCATCGTGCTTCCGGAAAGTGACACCGACTATTTCGCTGGCCGGCTGGTCGCTCATGCATTCGTGGGCATTGGCGTATTCCTGGCCGTGGCCGGCTTGCTCGCAACAATAGCCGCCCTGTTATTGCCGAGCGAGAAGCTCGCCCTGTTGCCTGAGTGGGTCGTCGCTCTACGCCCGGTCGTCGGCCTGACCGGTGCCGCAGCAGGCGTTGTGCTTTTCCTGCTAGGGCAGATCGCGCGTGCTATCTTTGACATTGCCAGCGCCAGCCGCGATCTCGCAGCCATTGAGCGCGCTAAAGTGGAACACGCAAACGCGTCGCTGCGCTGACAGAAGCAATCCTCAAGCGTTGCCACCACTCATGTGCTCGCTGAGCCGGGGCATCAGCTCGACGAAGTTGCAGGGCCGGTGCCGATAGTCGAGCTGGTACTGAAGGATGCCATTCCAGGCATCGCGGCACGCTCCCGGAGAGCCCGGCAGACAAAAGACGAGCGTTTCCTGCGCCAATCCCGCGCACGCCCGGGATTGAATGGTCGAAGTTCCGACCTTCTCGAAAGAGATCATGTGAAAGACGGTCGAGAAACCGTCGATCTCCTTGTCGAATAACGGCTTTACAGCTTCCGGCGTCACGTCCCGGCCAGTGAACCCGGTACCCCCAGTCGTTATGATGACGTTGATAGCCGGATCAGCGATCCAGGCGAGCACCTGTGCGCGGATCTGAGCGACGTCATCCTTCACGATGGCCCGCGCGGCAACTTTGTGGCCCGCCTTTTCGATCAGCTCCACCAGAGTGGCGCCCGACTTGTCATCACTGATCTGGCGCGTGTCCGAAACGGTAAGCACCGCGATGGACACGGGTATGAAGGGGCGCGTCTCGTCAATTCGCGACATGATCCGAAAGCTCCGGTTCGAGCGCCAATCTAGCTGGAAACAGCATTGGCTGCATCCTGGTCGAGACGCACCTTCAGGGCGAGCAGGTCGCGCCAAGCGAGCCGCTTCTGGGCCGGGCTTCGAAGCAGATAGGCGGGATGAAGGCTCGCCATAGCGGGGATAAGGCGGCCTCCGACTTCCACCTCTCGCCACTTGCCCCTAATGCGCAAGATGCCCTCAGTGCCGCCCAGGAGATGCTTTGCCGCTGCCGCACCAAGGAGAAGCAGAAACTCAGGCTGGACCAGCTCGATCTGCCGCATCAAGAACGGCCGGCAGACCAAGGCTTCCTGTGGCGTCGGCGTCCGGTTCCCCGGCGGACGCCAATAGACGATGTTGGTGATGTGAACGTCCGCCTCGCTGAGCCCGATGGCCGCCAGCATTTTGTCGAGCAGCTGCCCGGCGCGGCCGACGAACGGCTTCCCTTCAAGGTCCTCCTCACGCCCGGGAGCCTCGCCGATGATCATGACGCGTCCGTGGGGCGCCCCCCGATAGAAGCAGAGGTTCTTGGCGGTCGCGCGTAAGGCGCAGCCATCGAACCGCTCCAACGCCGCCCTTAGCTCTTCCAGGGACGCTGCGGAGGAAGCGGCCGCCCTGGCCGAGTCCTCAGCCTCGGACGTCGGCATCGTCACGAAGGCACGCTGAACCGCGGGCGGTGGCACCGAAGGAGCGCCGCTTTGCAGCATTGAAGCAGCTTGCGACTCAATCCGCGCCCCCTGATCGCGCGCCGCTGGAGGAGGCGAGGAGCTGTGCCGAATCCCAAGATCCGCCCGATCCCCCAACGCCAGCCAGTCGAGCGGATCGTCGGTCAGCGCGTCCGTCACGCCCATGTCGCGATACCACGCAAGCAGGGCGATGAGGCGAGGATCCGGTTGGTGCGTCATGGCCACAGTCTAAACAAAACGAGAATTCCTGCGAGGGGTCTTGTCGCAGAGGCCGAATAGGTGTCGCTGCGGCCTTGACGCGTTGGGAAAACAAGGGCCGTAATCGCGCCCGTCGCAGCCAACTCGGAGATACCACGAATAATGGCACTTCAGCCGGAGCAGCTACCCCCGCGCGAAGCGATGGATTTTGATGTGGTGATCGTCGGTGCCGGCCCCGCGGGCCTGGCGGCGGCGATCCGCCTGAAGCAACTCGCGCTGGTCGATGGCACCGATATCTCGGTCGTCGTTCTCGAGAAAGGCTCCGAGGTGGGCGCACACATCCTCTCCGGCGCAGTCATCGACCCCATCGGCCTCGATGCCCTCATTCCGGACTGGAGAGAACGGGACGCACCCGTCACCACTCCCGTCACCGAGGACCGCTTCCTCTATCTCGGCCCCGCGGGTGAGCTGAGGTTGCCCAACTTCATCATGCCGCCGCTGATGAACAATCACGGCAACTACATTGTCAGCCTTGGGAACCTCGTCCGCTGGCTTGGCGAACAGGCGACAGAACTTGGGGTAGAGATCTATCCCGGATTTGCGGCAACGGAGATCCTGAAGGACGAGCAGGGCAGGGTCATCGGTGTCGCAACGGGCGACATGGGCATCGGCCGGGATGGCCAGCCCAAAGACAATTTCACCCGCGGCATGGAGCTGCGCGGGAAATATACGCTCATTGCCGAGGGCGCACACGGATCGCTGGCTAAGCAGCTCATCAGGGACTTTAGGCTGCGTGAAGGCCGCGAGCCGCAGAAATACGGCATCGGCATCAAGGAATTGTGGGAGGTCCCTCCCGAGCGGCACCAGCCAGGTCTAATTCAGCATACGTTCGGCTGGCCGCTCGATAATCGCACCGGTGGTGGCTCGTTCCTTTACCACTATGGGGAGAATCTCGTCGCCGTTGGGTTTGTCGTACATCTGAACTACGAAAATCCTTATCTTTCTCCGTACGACGAGTTCCAACGGTTCAAGACACATCCCTCCATTCGACCTCACCTCGAGGGCGGTAGGCGGATCGGCTATGGCGCCCGAGCAATCACGGAAGGCGGATGGCAATCCCTACCGAGACTTGTGTTCCCCGGCGGGGCGCTACTGGGATGCTCCGCAGGCATGGTCAATGTTCCGCGCATCAAGGGAAGCCATAACGCCATCCTCTCCGGCATGCACGCTGCCGATGCCATCTCGGAGGCACTCAAGAAAGGTCGGTCGCACGATATCCTTGAGGATTACGAGATCGCGGTCCGCACGGGTCCCATCGGCAAAGATCTGCGGCGCGTGCGCAACGTCAAGCCGCTGTGGTCCCGCTTCGGTACGATCGGGGGTATCATCCTCGGCGGCATCGATATGTGGCTGAACACGATCCTTCCGGGTGTTGGCCTTGGATACACGTTGCGCCACGGGAAGCCGGATTATGCCACGTTGAAGAAGGCCCGCGAATGTCAGCCCATCGAATATCCGAAACCGGACGGCGTGTTGACCTTCGACAAGCTGACCAATCTTTCCTTCTCTGGCACGAACCATGAGGAGGACCAGCCGGTCCACCTCGTCCTAACAGACCCGAGCATTCCCATTGCGGTGAACCTGCCAGAGTACGCTGAGCCAGCCCAACGCTACTGCCCAGCGAACGTCTATGAGGTCGTGACCGGAGAGGACGGGAAGCCGCGCTTCCAGATCAACGCCCAGAACTGCGTCCACTGCAAGACGTGCGATATCAAGGACCCCAGCCAAAACATCAACTGGGTGCCGCCGGAAGGTGGCGGTGGTCCGAACTACGTTGGCATGTGAAAGGAACCACCCGGGCTTCTCGATCTAGAGCCGCTATCGCTAGCTCGGACGCGATGCTGCCAGTTCGGTTGATTGGACTGGCTGGCTAGCAGGGACTTCCGAGCGAGACAACGGCAGGCGGATCACACACGTCACGCCCTCGGGATCGAAGCTGATCCGCGATTCGCCGCCATGCCCCTGCTGCAACGATCGCTCGATCAGCAGCGTCCCGAACCCCGTGGAACACGGCTGCGACACAGTGGGGCCACCTCGTTCTTTCCAGACAATCTCGAGCATGCGCCCTTCGGCCGACTGCTGTATCGACCAGTCAACCGTCACCCATCCTTGGGGCACCGACAACGACCCATACTTGCGTGCATTCGTACCTAGCTCGTGCAGAACAAGTGCGAGCTGCAGCGCGGTTTGCGGCTCAAGCGAGACGGGTGGCCCTTGATACCTGATGCGGTCACCGGTTCCGAGCATCAGCTGCTCACGGATGAGCGAATCGAGCTCGGTGCCCTGCCACGCCGTTCTGGTCAGCAACGTGTGAGCTCGTGAGAGCGCCTGGATGCGATCGCTGAAGCTCTGCACGAAGTCTTCCGGGCTTTTCGCCCGGCGCAAGGTCTGGCTCGCAATCGCCTGCACCGTCGCCAGCGTGTTTCTGACCCGGTGATTAAGCTCCCCAACCAGCAGCTGCTGCTTTCTTTCCGCCTCTTTGCGCTCGGTTATGTCGACGACGACACCGAAAAGCTCCTGCGGCTTCCCTTCGGCATCGAACCGAACCATGCCGCGGCTGTGGACCCAGATGTACCTCCCATCCCGGTGCCTGACCCGAAACTCGACCTCGAAGGAGCCCCCGCGCTGCGCCGCTTCGAGGCAATCGACGAGCACCGCCCGATCTTCGGGATGGACGATGCCATAGATGCTCTCCAACGTTGGCTCGAAGCTGCCTTTGTCCAACCCGTAGATCGCATATACCTGATCCGACCACGTGCAGCGCTCCGTGTTCAGATCTATCTCGAATGTCCCCATCCGGCCGGCTTCCAACGCGAGCGATGTCCGAGCCATTGCGTCGCGAAGCTGGCGGGCGGCTCGCTCGCGCTCGGTCACGTCGTGTGCTACCACGCCGTATCCGATCATTCTGCCGTCGAGCTCCCGGATTGGAGTCATGGACAGGAGGACGCGAATCTTGGTGCCGTCTTTTCGCCTGCGGACAGCGTCCACGGTGATAGCCGCCCCCCGCTCCCTGACTTGCCGCACCAAGTCTTCAAGAGCAGGCAGCTCGGACGCCGGGCACAGGTCGCGCTCAGACTTTCCAATAATTTCAGCGGGAGCGTAGCCAAAAATGCTCTCGGCCCCTCTGTTCCAGGTCTTTATCTGTAAGTTCGGAGAAAGGGCGTAGATGGCGTCCTTCGAGGCCTGGAGCAGTGCGTTGTGGCGCAGGCGCGGCTCATGGCGACGCAGGTCGGTCACGATCAGCCCGTAGATCCGCCGGCCATGGATGGCCATTGGGCGAACGAATGAGATCAGAACCGGAACTGTCTCGCCGGTCTGGGCCCGCAGACCACTTTCCATACTGCGATTTTCGGTCCCCAACAGTTGTTGCGATCTGTTGGCGGCGTCGCCGGCGACCAGCTCTTCGAATTTTCGGCCGATAATGTTGCTGACCGGCGTGGCAAGCATGCGTGCCAACGCCTCATTGCAGTAGCGGATTATCCCCCCGTCGCCCACAATGAGCGCGCCTTCACGCATATGCTCGAAAAAGAGGCGAAAAATTTCGCTCGGGGCCGCTTGCTCGTGCCCCTCAGAAAGAGCGTGCACGGAAGCTCCCTGCGACACACGCTCTGCCGCTGCCAACCGAGCTCGCAGCATCTCCACTTCTCGCTCGAGCTCGCGAATTCGATGACGCTCTTCCGTCATACCGGACTACCAGCGCAACGACCTGGTTGTCTCGAGCGTCAGGCGATCAATGATATTCAGGATCACTCACCCACACTTCTTATGGACAAGAACCTTAATGCACTCTCACCCGCACCCAGAATACAACCAAGGGACAGGTCGCCTTTTCCAAAAATGTAGAGAGGACCCCCCGAGCCTACCTCCCCTGATGCCGACTGGCGTATTACCGCGGTTCTACTTTGTGCCATGCTACACAAATTCTGAGCATAACAATCAATCATGGCGAGCTAGACTTAACGACAGATCGCCAGCCAAGCATAGTAACAACTAGAGCTGCGACAACTTGCGCCCCGCTCTTGATCATCCACCTCAGAGACCACTCACCCCCTCTCCAATAGGCTAGGGTAGAGAGCTAACCGCTCACATCTTTAGCTTAGATCGAGACGAACTCGCCGGTGCCCTCATTGAGCACCGAGAGGTTGCCTGTTGCGATCTCGAAGTGGGCACCGTGGAGATGGATTCGGCTCTTGCTTTCCAGCGTCTTGATACAGGGGAAGCTGCGTAAATTTTGGAGGGAGACCTTAATCCCTTCCCGTTCGAGATCGGCTCTCAGCTCGGCCATGCTCCGGCCAGCAGCGGACGCCAGAATTCTTGTCCGGGCTTCGTCCAAAATGCTCATCCAATTAGAAATGAATCGCGCCTCCGACTGACGCGCCGCCGATTGCTCTAAACAAGCCAAAATGCCACCGCAGCCCGAGTGCCCGAGGACCACGATGTGCTTTACCCTCAAGTTTAGGGCGGCAAATTCCAGGGCAGCGCTGACACCGTGGTACTGTCCTGTGGTCTCAAACGGCGGAACGAGATTGGCGATATTCCGCACCACGAACAGCTCTCCAGGCATGGCGCTGAAGATTGTCTCAGGATCGACGCGACTGTCGCAGCAGCTCACGATCATCACGTCTGGATGCTGCCCGTAGGCGGCCAACTCTGCGAAATGGTCGATATTCGGCGCAAAGTGCCTGTACTTGAACCGGCGGAAGCGATCGACGAGGTGCTCGGGGAAGTGAGGCATGGTCGGGATAGTTCGGTCGTCGTTGATTTCGGCCCTGGCGCGTCAGGTCTTGTGAGCGCCGGATTTGCCCCTCCAGGTGCCACGAGCGCCCCAGATTGCAAGCGAAGAATTCTTATGGGAGCGCCTGTTCGCGAATTGGGAGCGGCATCACATTGGCCCATGCCTCCTGAGAGGCGACCAACGCCAGCTCATTTCGTCCTGCGCTAGCGGCAATCGCGCGCTCTACCCCCGCAGCAGCTTTGGCCATGGCTACGGCCAACGACGCGCCATTCAGGAAGTGGCCGAGCATCAAAGCGGAAAAGAAATCCCCCGTGCCGTGGGGGACAACCTCGCGAAAAGGAACGGAGCAGCTCTCAGCCCGACCTCCCTCGATCAATAGATTTTCGAGCTTGTCTTCCTGCCTGAATGCCGAGGTAACCACGACGGCAGCATTCTTCAGCGCAGCCGAAGCTCGCACGGCATCCTGCAAAGACTGGGTAGACACACCGGTAAGCCACTGCAGCTCAAACCGATTGGGAGTGATCACGTCGGCCAAGGGCAGAAGCACATCCCGGATGGCTGCTGCAGCATTCGGGTCAATGTAGAGACCCTTGGGTTCGTCCCCCAGAACCGGATCGCAGAGGCAGTGGATGGACTGCGTAGACCGAAGCCGCCTGACGATGGCGCTCGCCAGATGCACATGCTCGGCTGTGGGCAGGTAGCCGGTAATGACCGCCTCTATTTCGCCAAGCCAGCCATTCCGCTCAAGCGCATCGACCATCTCCTCCAGGACCGCCGGCTCCACGTGCATGCCCGCAGCATGGGGATGGCCTGGATGGTTCGACAGGAGGATGGTCGGCAACGGCCACACCTCGTGCCCCAGCCGCTGCAGGGCTGGGACGATAGCGGAGAGCCCCACATGCCCGCGAGCCACTTGAGAGGATAGAGCGAGAATGCGGGCCATGGCTCCTCGATCAGATTACGTTGAGCTCGCGGAGCGGCCGCCCCTCGGCAATCCGTTCGTAGCCGAAGCGAGACAGGTCCAAGGTTTGGAATTTGCCGTGAACAATCAGCTCAGCAACGGCGCGGCCGGCTGCGGCGGATTGCTGAAGACCATGGCCGGAGAAGCCGTTTGCAAAGTAGAAATTCCGTATCTCTGGATGGGAGCCGATGATCGCGTTCTGGTCGAGCGTGTTGTAGTCGTAGAAGCCAGCCCAGGCGTTCACCACTTTGACAGACTCGAACGCAGGCACCCGCGCCGCAAGCCGCGGCCAGACTTCCTCCTCGAAGAAGCCGTAGTCGATGTCATCTAGGTCAACTGCAGGTGGCTCGTGCGCCTCGTCAGGTGAGATGCCCGTAATGAACAGCTGGCCCTCGGGCCTGAACCAGACACCGCTGGTGTCGATGGTAAGCGGCGCTTGGCGCAACGCCTCTGGGGCGGCTCGACAGTCGATCACGTAGACATAGCGCTTGCGCGGCTCGACCGGCAGGCGAATACCGGCAAGAGCGGCAACTGCGCCTGCAGACGGACCCGCCGCATTGACGACGGCTCCGGCGGGAAGCCTGCGCCCACTCGCCAATTTCACCGCAACGATAAATTGTCCGCTCAACTCGAAGCCCGTGACGGTGTCGACGAGGTATTCAACGCCCGCCCCACGGGCCGCCGTGCGAAAGAGGGTCGTGAGGCTGACCGGATCGATCCAACCCTCGCCCGAAGCACCGAAGCTGCCACACGCCACACCTACAGTGGAAAGCCACAGAAAGCGCTTTCTCAGCTCTTCGGGAGCGAGCAGATGAACATCAGCGCCATGCGCACGTTGCATTTCGACGTTCGACCGTAGGACGTCGGCCCCTTCTCGCGAGGCGAGGATCAGATAGCCCTGCTCTCGAAAGCCGACATCGGCATCAGGCCCAAAGCGATCTTTCAAATTCCGGAGAAGGTCGATCATGACCTGCGACATCAGAATGTTCTCCGGTGTCGAGAACTGCTGGCGCACACCACCAGCCGAACGGGCAGTGCTGCAGGTCGCAAACGAGGGGTCCTTCTCCACGACAACTATCCGGCAGCCATCGAGGGCCCCCAACTGGGTGAGATAGTACGCGGTCGCGCACCCAATGACGCTACCGCCCACGATCACGATGTCCTTCGACCCACTCGCCATGCGCTCACAATTGGATTACGGCCGGCACTGTGCCGGAGCGCTCCCGCGATGCCAAGCGGACATGCCGGCACAGGGCAAACTTCTCTTTCATAAACTCAACCGGTGCACTAGCTTCCCGGCCCATCGTAACGATGTCGTGGAGGAGAACCCATGGCCGTCCGACCGCGCCGCAGCGCCCTGTATATGCCCGGCCCAAATGCCCGGGCGCTCGAGAAGGCGAAGACGCTCGCTGCCGACGTAGTGATCTTCGATCTCGAGGATGCGGTAGCGCCCGACGCCAAAGAGTTAGCGCGCGAGCAGGTCATGGCCGCGGTCGCAGGTGGCGGCTACGGTGACCGTGAGCTGGTCATCCGCATCAACGGTCTCGATACTCCTTGGGGCGAGGAAGATCTGGCCAAGGCTGTCGCCGCGGCACCGAATGCCATCCTGATCCCGAAAGTCTCAACCGTCTCGCAACTTACTGAGGTTGGTAAGCGGCTATCCTCGGCACCTGAGGCGATCCAAGTCTGGGCGATGATCGAGACGCCGCTCGCGATCCTCAACCTCCGCGAGATCGCCGCAGCGGCGCGCGATCCGTCGACCCGGCTGAGCTGCTTCGTCCTGGGCACGAACGATCTTGCGAAGGAAACGCGGGCAGACCTGGTCGAGAACCGCTCCGCTGCCTTGTATTGGCTATCCGCGACCGTCACGGCAGCTCGCGCCTACAGCATCGACGTGCTCGACGGTGTCTACAATGCGTTCCGGGACATCGAGGGTTTTCGCCGCGAGTGCCTCCAGGGCCGCCAGCTTGGCATGGATGGTAAGACTCTCATCCATCCCGACCAGATCGGGCCAGCCAACGAAATTTTTTCGCCAACCGCCGAGGAAGTCGAGTGGGCGCGCAAAATTCTTGCGGCATTCTCCGAGCCACAGAACCAGGGGAAGGGCGCCATCAACATCGACGGCCGTATGGTCGAGCGGCTACATGCCGAGATGGCTCGCCGGACGGTCGAGCTGGCCGAGGCCATAGCCACGCGTGAACGACCCTGAGCTGAGGCAGAGGACTCCACCATGGCATCGAGCAAGACCACGGCCGGCAACTTCTTCGAGGATTTCCATCTCGGGCAGGTGATCCACCACGCAACGCCGCGAACGCTAACCGAAGGCGATGTCGCTGTTTACGCCAGCCTGTATGGTTCGCGTTTCGCCGTGCAGTCGTCGGATGCGTTCGCTCGCGCCATCGGCTATCCCCGGGCGCCGATCGATGATCTGCTCGTCTTCCACACGGTGTTCGGGAAGACGGTCCCCGACATCTCGCTCAATGCGGTCGCGAACCTGGGTTATGCCGACTGCCGATTTCTCGCCCCAGTCTACCCGGGCGACACATTGAGCGCCGTCTCCGAAGTCATCGGCCTCCGCGAGAACACCAACCGAGAAACAGGGGTCGTCTACGTCCGCTCGAAAGGGCTCAACCAGCGCGGCGAGACGGTGCTCGAGTACGTCCGGTGGGTGATGGTACGCAAGCGCGACAAGGCCTCGCCGGCCCCCGACCCACATGTGCCGGATCTGCCGGAACACGTCGTGCCTGAGGCGCTCGGCCGCGGCTTGCCGCAACTGGTTCGATCCGCCTACGACACAACCCTTTCCGGCTCAGAGTTCCTTTGGGGAGACTACGAGGTCGGCGAGCGCATCGACCACGTCGACGGCGTCACCATTGAGGAAGCCGAACACCAGATCGCGACGCGGCTCTACCAGAATACGGCAAGGGTGCACTTCAATCAGCACACCGAAAGTGCCGGTCGCTTCGGCCGCCGCCTCATCTACGGCGGTGTCATTATTTCTTTAGCGCGTGCACTGTCGTTCAACGGATTGGCCAACGCCTTCCACATTGCTGCTATCAATGGCGGCCGGCATGTCGCACCCTGCTTCGCGGGCGATACCATCTACGCATGGTCCGAGATCCTCGATAAAGCAGAGCTCCCTCACCGTAACGACCTCGGCGCATTGAGAGTCCGGCTCGTCGCACTCAAGAACCGGCCCGCCGCTGACTTTCCTTACAAGACAGACACGGGGGCCTACGCGGATGGTGTCGTGCTTGACCTCGATGCCTGGGTGCTGATGCCCCGCTGATGGCCAGCTCTGCAATTTCCGGAATGCAGGCATGCGTCTGATGGAACGATTGCTGCAGTGGCGAAGGCGCGCTACAACGCGGCGGAACGAACCCAGGAGGAGAGCCCGATGGCCGAAATGAAGGCGCGGGAGCTGCCGCAGGTTGAACGACCGCTCTCGCCCCACCTGCAGATATATTCCCCTCTCATCAACATGGTGATGTCGATCGTCCATCGCATCACCGGCGGCGCGCTCTACTTCGGTACCCTTTTGCTCGCCTGGTGGCTCCTGGCCGCAGCGTCAGGGCCAGAGCACTTTGAGACCGCAAATTGGTTCTTCGGCACAATTATCGGAAAGCTCGTGCTCTTCGGGTACACGTGGGCGCTGATCCATCACGCGCTCGGCGGAATCCGGCATCTCATCTGGGATACCGGCCGCGGGTTCGACCTGAAGACGGTCGACATCCTGTGCTGGGGCACGATCATCGGATCCGTCGCGCTGACGCTGCTCGTTTGGGTCATTGCTCTTTCGGTACGTGGAGGGCTGTGACATGGCACTTCGCACGCCCTTGAAGAACGTGCGCCGGCTCGGCTCAGCCGGGGAAGGCACCGAACACTTCTGGCGCCAGCGCGTAACCTCGGTGGCAGCACTCTTGCTGCTGCCCTTCATGCTCTGGATCGCGCTAAGCGTCGTCGGGGCCGATTACGAGACGGTCAAAAGCACGCTGCGCAATCCGATCGTAGCAATTCTGCTTATTTCTTTCATCGTAACGAGCGCAGTACATATGCGGCTCGGAATGCAGGTGATCATTGAAGACTACGTCCACACTGAAGGGGCAAAGATCGCACTGCTGATGCTGAACACGTTCTTCGCGGTGTTGGTGGCTCTCGCCAGTGTCTTCGCGGTGCTCAGACTGAGCTTTGGGGTAGGAATCTGATGGCAGTTACAAATGGCAAGGCAGGCGGCTCGAGCGTCGCCATGCCGGCGATCAACGGGCGCGCCTATCCGCTCACGGACCACACTTACGACGTAGTGGTGGTCGGAGCAGGCGGAGCCGGTTTGAGAGCAACGTTGGGTGCGGCTCAGGCGGGCCTGAGGACCGCCTGTATCACGAAGGTCTTTCCAACACGCTCCCACACGGTGGCGGCGCAAGGCGGCGTTGCGGCCGCTCTTGGCAACATGGGGCCAGACGATTGGCGCTGGCACATGTACGACACGGTGAAGGGCAGCGACTGGCTCGGTGACCAGGACGCAATCGAGTACCTGTGCCGCAACGCGCCAGAGGCCGTCTACGAGCTGGAGCACTTCGGTGTGCCGTTCAGCCGCACTGAGGATGGCCGCATCTACCAGCGCCCATTCGGCGGCATGACCACGGAATATGGCGAGGGGCCGCCGGCCCAGCGTACGTGTGCTGCAGCCGATCGTACCGGCCATGCCATATTGCACACCCTTTATGGGCAGGCGCTGCGCTACTCCGCCGAGTTCTTCATTGAGTACTTCGCCATCGACCTGATGATGGATCAGGAAGGTGCTTGCCGCGGAGTGGTGGCGCTGTGCCTCGAGGACGGCACTGTGCATCGTTTCCGCGCCAAGAAGACCATCCTGGCGACAGGCGGCTATGGCCGCGTCTATTACTCCTGCACTGGCGCCCACACACAGACGGGCGACGGCAATGCGATGGTCTTGCGAGCCGGCCTCCCGCTTCAGGACATGGAGTTCGTGCAGTTCCACCCGACGGGCATCTACGGCGCCGGTATGCTGATCACGGAGGGCGCGCGCGGCGAGGGTGGCTACCTGACGAACTCGGAAGGCGAGCGGTTCATGGAGCGGTATGCGCCGCACGCCAAGGATCTCGCCTCGCGCGATGTCGTCTCGCGTTCGATGACCATCGAGATTCGCGAAGGTCGCGGTGTGGGGCCGGAGAAGGACCACATCTATCTCCACCTCGACCATCTCGACCCGAAGATCCTTGCAGAGCGCCTGCCCGGCATCACTGAGAGCGCAAGGATCTTCGCTGGCGTCGATGTCACCCGGGAGCCGATCCCGGTCATACCGACGGTTCACTACAATATGGGCGGCATCCCGACCAACTATCATGGCGAGGTGGTGACGCTGAAGGATGGCAATCCGGACTACGTCGTTCCCGGGCTCATGGCGATCGGAGAAGCTGGTTGCGTCTCCGTCCACGGCGCCAACCGCCTCGGCTCGAACTCGCTCATAGATCTTGTCGTGTTCGGACGTGCAGCAGCATTGCGCTGCGCCGAGACGATCGAACCCGGTAGTCCCCAGCCAGACTTGCCGGCGGATGCAGCCGACCTCGCTCTCTCTCGGCTTGACAGAATCCGCCACGCCAACGGGTCTACACCCACGGCGACACTGCGCCTTCAAATGCAGAAGACGATGCAGAACAATTGCGCCGTCTTCCGCGATGGGCCAGTGCTGGAGGAGGGCCTTCAGAAGATCACTGAGATCTGGAAGGCGTCGGAGGACATCAAGGTCACGGACCGCTCGCTGATCTGGAACACCGACCTCATAGAATCGCTGGAGTACGACAATCTCATCGCCCAGGCGGCGGTGACGGTCGCGGCTGCTCTCAATCGCACAGAAAGCCGAGGCGCGCACGCCCGCGAGGACTACCCGCACCGCGACGACGAGAACTGGATGAAGCACACCCTCACCTGGGCTGATTTCGAGACCAAGACGGTCCGTATCGACTACCGGCCGGTGCATACCTACACCCTGACCAACGAGGTGTCCTATATCGAGCCGAAGGCGCGGGTGTACTGAGCGCACATGGCCTCACGTGAACGTCAGCAACTCTTGGCGGCGGCTTCCGATCAGGAAGCCGCCGTTGTTCTTCTGCGATTTGCGCTGTGTATGTTTCTCCCTGGCAGTTGTGAGCCACGGCTTCGTGTAGGACGATCTCGTTTCCGAATCACGCATTGCCGCCCAGCTGCTGTGGCCGATGCGTTCAAGTCCGGCTATCAGGGATCCTCGCATGAGTACCGCACTGGCGCATCAGGTCTCGCAGTCGCCGAGCTCCTCAGAAAGCGATACGCGGATTGCGCCCGATCCAATCGCTGCTTTGCTTCCAGCCCTGGCTGCCCTGGGCGCCATCGCCTCCATAGCTGCGGTGAACTGGGTGGCCCAAGAGCGTACGCCTGATCGTATGCGCCCCAAACGCAAGGTCGCCGTCGCTTTGCGTGACCTGGAAAGCTGCTGCATGGGCCTCCAGGAGATCTTCAGCCGCTTTCGCCGCAACCCGAAGCTCTTTGCCGGCGAGGGACGCGCTGTTTCCTCGCCGCTCAAGTTTGGCGTGCATGGCCCCCGCATCGCTCCGGATGCAGTCAAGCTTTACCACCAGTCGATGAACGACATCGCTTCGATGCTGGTGCTTGCCACTCAGAACAGCTTCGATGTGATGTCGGCCATCGAGGATGGGGAGATTGAAGCGCCTGAAGAATTGTTCTTCGGCTTCGGCGAGCAGCAGGAACGGCTGAACGCGCTGCTGGCCCAGCGGCCAACCTTGAAGACCGCGGTTGAAACCGGCCACTCTATTGCTGAAGAGCTAACCGCACTTGTGCGCACGCTCCGCCGCTGCAAGACCGACTGAGCAATCGCAATCCCCGCGCGCCCCCAGGCGCAAAGCGTGCAACCATAAGACCGGTTGACAGTCATGAACCAGTGCCGCATGGCAAGCACGGGGCGCGAGAAGCTATGGCTCGCCAAGCAATTAAGGACTAGGGGCAATGGTCCAGCTGACACTGCCGAAGAACTCGAAGGTTGAACAGGGCAAGACCTGGAATAAGCCGACCAGCCAAGGCGACTGGAGGGAGATCAAGGTCTACCGCTGGAACCCCGAGGACGGCCGCAATCCGCGGCTCGACACTTACTACATCGACCGCAAGAACTGCGGGCCGATGGTTCTCGATGCCCTCATCAAGATCAAGAACGAGATCGATCCGACGTTGACGTTCCGTCGCTCATGCCGGGAGGGCATTTGCGGTTCCTGCGCGATGAACATCAACGGGACAAATGGGCTGGCCTGCCTCAGGAGCCTCGATGACACCAAGGGCGCCGTCACGATCTATCCGCTGCCGCATATGCCCGTCATCAAGGATCTCGTCCCGGACATGACGAACTTTTATGCGCAGCACCGCTCGATCGAGCCCTGGCTGAAGACATCAACTCCCACGCCGGAGAAGGAATGGAGGCAGTCCCGCGAGGATCGCGCGAAGCTCGACGGTCTCTATGAGTGCATTCTGTGCGCTTGCTGTTCGACGAGCTGTCCGAGCTACTGGTGGAACTCCGACCGCTATCTTGGTCCTGCAATCCTGCTCCAGGCGTACCGCTGGATAATCGACTCACGCGATGAGGCCACGGGCGAGCGTCTTGATAATTTGGAGGACCCGTTCAGGCTTTACCGCTGCCACACGATCCTCAACTGCGCCAAGGCCTGCCCAAAAGGGCTCAACCCGGCAAAGGCCATCGCAGAGCTCAAGAAGCTGATGGTGGAGCGGCGCGTCTAATCGGCCTGATTAGGCCGCTATAATGGGACAGCTGAGAGCTGTCCTATGCTTCTTTCAAAAAATGACCGGAGATGCCCCCCGAAGCAATCTCCGGTGAAATGCGGCACTCGTTGCCGCCGCTGGTTGGTCGATCTTTTCTCCCGGTGCCCGGCCAGGAAAGAGGTCGACCAATCACGCTGCCTTCTTTTTCGCCCCGGCTTTCTTGGCCGCTGACTTCTTAGCGGCTGGCTTCTTGGCTGTTGCGCGCCGCTTCGCCGGTGCTCTTCCTGCCGTCTTCTTCGCAGCGGCAGTCTTTTTCGCCGGAGCCTTCGCTGCAGCCTTAGCTGGAGCTTTCCTTTTAGCTGGAGCCTTAGTCATAGTTCTAGCCATGAATCTTCTCCCTCTTGATCTCGTTCGAATCGATTCGAACGCTATGAGCATGTGCAATCAATTCTGATTTGTTTACATATGATCATATTTTATCCGGCTGTAATTAGCTAATTCTTGAAGTAGTGTTGCGCAAAATCATCATTTTGCAGATTGTAGAACAGGTTATCTGCGACCAAGAAGACTTACTGAGAGCTTGATGATCTAAATTCACCATCTCTCGAGCGAGCCATCGTGCGCTAGAACGCGGGAACATTGGGAGCGTTCAAGCTCAAAGCAGCAGAAAAGTACTCAATCGCTTTCCTGAACCTTTCGCGGAAACCTCCCGATTACTTCTGCGTTCTGGGGTAAGATGCAGAAGCCCTGGGAGGCTTGAGAGATGGCAGAGCTAAAAACGAAGGTGTCAAAAGAAGAGGCGCTCTATCAGGAGGAGCCACGCGCCGGAGAAAAGTGCGAGCTTTGCGTGCACTTCATTCCCGAGCAAAGCGCATGTGAGATCGTTGCGGGGAACATTTCGCCCCATGGGTGGTCGAGGTTCTTTGAACCTGCCTGATGCTGGCGAGAATTGCGGACTGCATCGAGGCCGCAGCATGGAGTTGCGGCCTGAATGTTATGCTGCTTCCCTCGACCGATACTGCAGGTCGAGCACCGCCAGTACGAAGCTCACACGATCTTCGAAGTCCTCCGCCATAACGGAGAAGTAATCGGGCCCTTCCGGCACAATCTCTCCGATGACATCGCCTCGCTCGAAGCGGAGCATCGCATCGTGCTTCCGAGCGATGGATTGCATCTTCGTGTTCTCGGCAAGACAGCTCATATAGAGGCGCTTGACGCCGCGATTGCGCGCAGCCCGGATGACCCGGCCCATCAGCTCGGTGCCGATGCCGCGATTTTGCCAAGGCTTCTCGACTGAAAAGGCAGCCTCGGCTTCTTCGCCCCAGAAGGCATCAAGCTTTCTCAATTCGGCCGCCGCCCTTAATTCACCATCTTCGAAATAGCCATAGACTATGCTTCCCATGAGATCGATGCGGCTCGCATAGTCCTTGATGAACGCATCGGAGACTGCATGCGCGAAACGCATCCGCCGGCTTTCTGGATCGAGCCGAAGCAGGTGCTGGCCAAACTTCTCCGCTTCTGCAGGCCAAAGCTTTCGGATCGTTCCTTCCCAAAACCGGTGGTCGCTCATGATCATAACCTCCGCCTGGTAGCACCCAGGTCTCTTGCCAAGTGTGCTGCAGTGCAACAAACTAGTGGGGGATCGTGGCAAGATCGGCAAGTGTTCAGCCCTGCGCAGATCGAAGATGAGTTGACCATCCGCTGCATACCGCCCGCGCTAATGCCTGGCTGCTTGACCGCTGCATCGCAGCGGGGTAGCCCCAACTCCCGATGTCGAAAGGACCTCTCCAGCGTTATCGCGACCTAGTTTCCGCAGGCACTATCGAACCGGATGCAGCCCAGTATGCTGCGGCGGAGCGGCTTGATGTGCTGGCGCAAGAGCTTGGTCGCTGGCGGCCTCGACGTGGCCTGCTGCGCCTAATTTCCAGCGCCAATGGTAAACCACCTCGCGGGATTTACATTCACGGCGCCGTAGGCCGCGGCAAGACGATGCTGATGGACCTGTTCCACGCCAGCGTCGCCTTCGAGCCGAAACGGCGCGTGCATTTCCACGCGTTCATGGCCGATGTCCACGAGCGCCTCGCTCGCGCCCGCCAGACCGAGTCTGGCGATCCCGTTCCAGCCGTCGCGCAACAGATTGCAGCTGAGGCGCAATTGCTCTGTTTCGATGAGCTGCACGTCACGGACATCGCCGATGCAATGATCCTGGGCCGATTGTTCCGGGTCATTTTCGAGAACGGCGTCGTCGTGGTCGCGACGTCCAACTCGCCGCCGCAAGAGCTGTACCGCAACGGTCTCAACCGGCAGCTTTTTCTTCCGTTCATCGACCTCATCGAGGACTACATGGACGTCCTTGAGCTCGCCGCGGCCAAGGACTTCAGACTAGAGAAGCTCGGTGGAAGTCGCCTTTACTTCACGCCTGCCGACGAAGCAGCGCGCGCAGAGCTGGATAAGATCTGGCTGCGGCTCACCGGGACGCCCAAAGGCGAGCTCATGGACATTCAGGTGAAGGGCCGTACGCTTCGCGTTCCACAGGCCGCCATGGGCGTCGCGCGGTTCGGCTTTGCTGACCTCTGCGAGAAGCCTTTGGGTGCCGCCGACTACCTGCATGTCGCCCGAACATTCCACACGCTCATCCTCGAACGTATACCGGTGCTCGGCCCCCACCGCCGCAACGAGGCACGACGGTTCATCAACCTCATCGACACACTGTACGACAACCGCGTCTGCCTGGTCGCTTCGGCGGAGGCAGAGCCCGAGCACCTCTATGTGCGCGGCGACGGGGCGGATCTCTTCGCCCGTACGGTATCGCGGCTGATGGAGATGCGGTCCGAGGCCTATTTGGTTCAGCGGAACATCCGCGGGGGACATCAAGCGATCCCAGCCGAGTGACTGGACGCAAGTCGGACCCGCTCGAGATTGCTCCCGCCTTGAACACATCCGCGTTTCCGGCTAACCACCGGGAGGCTATAGACTGCTGCGACCGCGGGCTTGAGCTGGAGCCTCCAATTTGCGCGGGCGATACCGCTCACCATGCGGTCGAGTTCACGAAGATGCTACAGGTTTAGGGAGATCGACATCCATGGCGCGCAACAAGATCGCGCTGATCGGCGCAGGCATGATCGGCGGCACGCTGGCCCATCTCATTGGACTTAAAGAGCTGGGGGATGTCGTTCTCTTCGATATCGCAGAAGGAATACCGCAGGGCAAAGCCCTCGATATCGCTCAATCGAGCGGTGTTGAGGGTTTCAACATCTCGCTTAAGGGCACCAATAGCTACGCCGACATCGAAGGCGCGCATGTTTGCATCGTCACGGCTGGCGTGCCCCGCAAGCCGGGCATGAGCCGCGACGACTTGCTCGAAATCAACCTCAAGGTCATGCAGCAGGTCGGCGAGGGTATCAAACAGTACGCCCCTGATGCCTTCGTCATCGTTATCACAAACCCGCTCGACGCGATGGTGTGGGCCCTGCAGAAATTTTCGGGTCTGCCGCATCATCGCGTTGTCGGGATGGCTGGTGTGCTTGATAGCACGCGCTTCCGGCACTTCATCGCCGACGAGCTGAAGGTCTCGATTGAGGACGTGACCGCTTTCGTTCTCGGAGGCCACGGCGACGATATGGTGCCGCTCGTGCGGTACTCCACAGTTGCGGGCATTCCGCTGCCCGACCTTGTGAAAATGCGCTGGATCACGCAAGAGCGTGTCGATCAGATCGTTGAGCGCACCCGCAAGGGTGGCGGTGAAATTGTTTCTCTCCTCAAGACCGGCTCGGCCTACTATGCGCCGGCCTCGTCCGCGATCCAGATGGCTGAGAGCTACCTCAAGGATATGAAGCGCGTTCTCCCCTGCGCCGCCTACCTCAACGGTGAGTACGGCGTCAGAGGGCTTTACGTCGGTGTTCCTGTCATCATCGGCAGCGGTGGGGTCGAACGAATCATCGAGATCGACCTCAACGACGAAGAGAAGGCGATGTTTTCCAAGTCCGTCGAGTCGGTGAAGAACCTCGTTGAGGCCTCCATCCGCATCGTTCCTCAGCTTGGCGCCTGATCGTTTCGGGGGGATTTAACCCGTAACTGAACAGGAGAAGCGAGATGAAAAGAATAGCATCGGCTGAGTGGAAGGGCAGCCTCAAGGAGGGCAAGGGCACGCTGACGACCGGCAGCACTTTGTTATCGAATGCTCAGTACTCCTTCGGCACGCGTTTCGAGCAGGGCGTCGGGACGAACCCTGAGGAGCTGATCGCGGCAGCGCATGCAGGCTGCTTCTCGATGGCCTTATCCGCACAGCTCGGGAACGCCGGCTTCACGCCGGAAAGCATCAAGACCAACGCCACGGTCACGCTGGAAAAGACCGACAACGGTTTCGCCATCACGGCGGTCCATCTTGACGTGAAGGCCAAGGTGCCGGGCGCCGATCAAGCTGCCTTCGAGAAAGCTGCCAATACAGCCAAGGAAAATTGCCCCGTGTCCAAGGTGCTCAACGCCAAGATCACCATGGATGCCAAGCTGGAGTCTTGATCCGCTATCGCGGTCCGGCTGCAGTAGTCCGCACTAAGGAGAGTGGAACGATGACAAGGAAGGCGATTGATGCTGAACCTCTTTCCGCGGCCGGACCGTACTCTCTTGCCATCGATACTGGGCAGTTCGTTTTCTTGTCGGGACAGGTTCACGTCGACAGCGCCACGGGCAAGCTCGTCGAGGGGGACATCGGTGCGCAAACCCGCCAGTGTCTGGAGAATTTGAAGAAGGTTCTCGCGGGGGCGGGCCTCGGCTTTGAGCACGTGGTGAAGACGACCGTTTTCCTCACGGACATGGCTGATTTCGCTGCCATGAACGAGGTCTACGCCCAGTACATGGTCCCGCCTTTCCCGGCCCGCTCGACCATCCAGGTCGCCGCCCTTCCCCTTGGGGCCCGCGTCGAGATCGAGGCTATCGCACAAAGGACAACCTGACCACACGCTGTGAACGCCAGGAGCAACACCATTCGTCCCGCCCGAATAGGGAGCTAGCGGTGGTCGCACCTATCGCATGACAGGAACTGCACGATGAATATCCACGAATACCAAGCCAAAGAGCTGTTCCGGCAGTATGGGATCCCGACCCCCACTGGATACCCGGCTTTCACGGTCGACGAAGCCGTCGCAGCGGCCCAAAAGCTCCCTGGCCCCGTGTGGGTGGTGAAGGCGCAGATCCATGCCGGCGGGCGCGGCAAGGGCAAGTTCAAGGAGCCTGCCGCAGGTGACAAGGGCGGCGTTCGCCTCGCCAAGTCGATTGACGAGGTGCGCACGTACGCTGAGCAAATGCTCGGCAATACGCTCGTCACGGTTCAGACCGGTCCAGCAGGGCGTGTAGTCAAGCGGCTCTACATCGAGAATGGTTCCGAGATCGACCGCGAGCTTTATCTATCAGCGCTTGTCGACCGCAGCACCAGCCGCATCGCGTTCATCGCGTCGCAGGCCGGCGGCATGGATATCGAGCAGGTCGCGCATGAGACGCCTGAGAAAATCTTCACGCTCTCGATCGACCCGGCGACTGGATATTCCCCATTCCACGGACGGAAGATCGCGTTCGCGCTCGGGCTGACAGGCGATCAGGTCAACCAGTGCGTGAAGATGGTTGGCGACCTCTACCGGCTCTTTGTCGAAAAGGACATGAGCCTGCTTGAGGTCAACCCGCTGATCGTCACGAAGGAAGGCAAGCTCCTGTGCCTCGACGCGAAGATGAACTTCGACTCGAACGCCCTTTTCCGGCACAAGGACATCCAGGAGCTTCGCGACCTCGACGAAGAAGATCCGATGGAGGTCGAGGCGTCGAAGTACGACCTCTCCTACGTCAAGCTCGATGGCAACATCGGTTGCATGGTGAACGGCGCCGGCCTCGCCATGGCGACCATGGACATCATCAAGCTCTACGGTGCGGAGCCTGCGAACTTCCTTGACGTCGGTGGCGGCGCCTCCAAGGAGAAGGTGCAGGCGGCCTTCAAGATCATTCTCTCCGACCCTGCGGTAAAGGGCATTCTGGTCAACATCTTCGGCGGCATCATGCGTTGCGACATCATCGCCGAAGGTGTCGTCGCGGCAGCGCGCGAGATGGAGATCAAGGTTCCGCTGGTCGTACGGCTCGAAGGCACCAACGTCGATCTCGGCAAGAAGATTTTGGCTGAGAGCGGTTTGAAGATCATCCCGGCGGACGATCTCGCGGACGCAGCTCAGAAGATCACCGCGGAAGTGAAGCAGGCAGCATAACGAGCAATTAACTCACCGTGACCGAACCGCTCTCTCGCCGTGAGAGGGCGGTTTTTTGGTGGTTGAGCTGTTGAGCACGATTCCTCGGCTGGGACACCGAGAGTCAGTCACATCACAGCACGAAACTGATCCGTCTTCGTGGCAGCCTCGTCACTCAACATCGCCCATCCGGGGTCGTCAGCGACAGACCGAGGCGCGCTCGCCGTTTCAGCCAAGGCGATGGACGATAGCGAGGCTCCCCATAAGTGCGCTGGAGCTCTTCCAGCACCTCAAGGACCCATTCAGGCCCTAGCCGATCACCCCACTCCAGGGGCCCGTACGGATAAGACAAGCCCAGCTTCGCTCCGAGGTCGATGTCTGACGGTGAGGCAATCTTCTGTTGGGCAACCTGACAGCCGACGTTGATGATGTGCGCCACGATCCGAGGCGCGACGAAGCCTGGGCTGTCACTGATGACGCTCACACCGGCACCATCTGACGCCAGCAGTCCGTGAGCAGCCTCCCGCATGGCAGGATCAATGCCCGGAGGCAACATCAATGTTCGGTGCTTGTCGTAAGCGAAGTGCGTGTCCAGCGCGACTGTTCGCCGGACATCGAGCCCTTGCTGGATGACCTCGCTGGTGCAGTCACGGCTGGTCGGCGTGACAATGCATAATGCCTCAGCACTCGGCTTCGCACTCGTCTCGATTGAAGCTCCAAGCCGCTTGAGAAGCGCTATGGCCTTGTCGCGCCCTGCAGGATTTTGCGAGCTGACCCACACCGATCGCGGGCGCGCCGCGGGAGGCTCAGCACGCGGGGGCTCGATACGCTGGCCGTTCTCATAGGTGTACCATCCGGCCCCGGACTTGCGGCCGTAGAAACCGCCGGCAACTCGCACCTTTAGGATCGGGTGCGGGGCATACATTGGCTCGCAATAGAATTGACCCCAAAGGCTCTCCATCACGGAAACGGAGACATCCGAGCCGATGAGGTCCAGCAATGCGAACGGCCCCATTCTCATTCCGACGGCCTCGGTCATGATCCGATCGATGTCGACCGGCTCGGCTATGCCCTCGGCCACGAGACGCGCCGCCTCCGGAACGTAGGCCCGACCGATGTGATTGACGATAAAGCCCGGGCTGTCGGTGCAAACGACCGGCACGCGGGTCATCCGGCGGGCAATCACCGTAAGGGCCTGGATCACCGAGGGTGCCGTCTTCAGGCCAGGGATGATTTCCACCAGCTTCATGAGCGGCACCGGGTTGAAGAAGTGCATTCCGGCGACCCGCTCAGGGCGTTCGCAAGACGCCGCAATGGCCGTAATTGGAAGGGACGATGTATTGGAGGCGATGATCGCGTCCGGACTGGCCAGGCGATCCAGCGTTGCGAACAGCTCTTGCTTGGTATCGAGACGTTCGATGATCGCCTCGATGATGACATCAGCCGTCGCGATCTGCGCCAGCGAGTCGGCGATCGAGATTCGCGCAACGGCTGCATCTGCGGCGGCCTTGTCGGTGCGGCCCTTTTCGACTAGCCGTGCCAAAGCGTGCTGGATTTCTTGCAATGCCGCTTCAGCTGCTTCTGGATTCTCGTCGTAAGCGATAACCCGCATGCCACCCTGGGCCGCCACTTGAACGATCCCGCGGCCCATGGTGCCGGTACCGACAACGCCGATGACCAGATCTTCCCGGTGGGGATCCAACGGCATGCGATTACTTCCCCTTGAAATTCGGCGGCCGCTTCTCAAGGAAAGCTGACATGCCCTCGCGCTTGTCCTCCGTCGCGAACGCAAGCCACAGAGCTTTGCGCTCCAGGCTCAAGCCGGAGGCGAGGGAGGCATCTTGGCCGGCCAGCACAACCTCCTTGGCCAGCTCAACGGCTAGTGGTGCCAGCTTCGCAATGCCAGCGGCCATCTCTATCGCGTGCGAGACAACCTGGTCGTCCGAAACGACACGACTCACCAATCCCATCTCGCTGGCTTCTCGTGCGCCGATCATCTCGCCGGTGAGAATCAGCAGCATGGCCTTGTACTTGCCCACAGCGCGGACCAGCCGCTGGGTGCCCGAGCCGCCTGGCAAAATGCCAACCTTCACCTCTGGCTGTCCAAACTTTGCGCTCTCGCCCGCGATGATGATGTCGCAGTGAAGCGCCAGCTCGCACCCGCCGCCGAGCGCGTAGCCATTCACGGCTGCGATCAAGGGCTTGGGAAACGCAGCGATCCGATCCCAGAGCTTGTGCGCACCGCGCTGCATCGCCTCGATTGGGCCGAGATCACGCATCTCCCGAATGTCGGCCCCAGCCGCGAATGCCTTTTCATTGCCCGTGATAATCGCTGCGCGGATTTCCGGATTTGCCGCAGCAGACTCGAGCTCATCGACAAGAGCTTTTCGGACCTCCATGTTGAGAGCGTTACGGGCTTCCGGTCTGTTGATCCGCAGCAGCAGAACTCCAGCCGCTGGTTGCTCGGCAAGAACCACGGACATGGCGGCTCCTCCAACGAGATCGCGACACTACCAAGGGCCTATCACCGGCCTTGGCGCCGAGAGCCTATGCCTTAGCAAGATCAACCGCAACCTGCATCCGCGGAGCTGCAGCTCCGCTTCGTGACGGCTAGCTTGAGCACCGCGAACAGCCTAAGCTTTCGAACATTCAATTCGTTTCACAGTCCGGAATCACCTGAGACATGATGACTGTAGAGGAAGCCATCACTGGCCGGCGGAGCATTCGCGCGTTTCTTTCCAAACCAGTGCCGCGCGCATTGATCGAGCAAATTCTCGAAATCGCCAGCCGCGCTCCTTCGGGTAACAACGCGCAGCCATGGCGAGTTTGGGTGCTGGAAGGGGAAGCGAAGGAGCAACTTGCCCGCGATCTTTATGAGCGGTTCATGCGCGATGAACCCGCCCATTACGATTACTTCTACTATATGCGCCAGTGGCGTGAGCCCTATCTGGCTCGCCGCCGCAAAACGGGGTGGGGGCTCTATGGCCTGCTCGGGATTGCGAAAGGAGATCGGGCCGCTTCGAAGGCCCAACATGCTCGAAATTTTCTGTTCTTCGATGCGCCCGTCGGCTTGTTTTTCACGATCGACCGCGATCTCGGGCTCGGTGCATGGCTCGACTACGGCATGTTTCTCCAGTCGATCATGATTGCCGCGCGCTCCTTCGGCCTCGAGACCTGTCCGCAGGCGGCGTTCTGCCAATATCACCACATTATCGAGAAGCGGCTCGGCATTCCTTCCGATCAAATTCTCGTCTGCGGAATGGCGCTGGGCTATGCCGATCCCGAAGCGAAGGTGAACCAGTTCCGCACCGACCGTGAACCCGTATCGTCCTTCACCACATTCATGGATCGACTTCCGGACTAGGTTCCGACCGAAAACCAAAGCCGGTCTCTCGGCGCGTAAACCTACCATTTGCCACGGCGTATGCCCGACAACACCTGGGTAATTGCCTGGGAGAATTTCGGTCGCATCGAGCGCTATAACTCTAGCCGTAGTGCTGCGTACCGCGAGTGCGCTGAGCCCAACGCTACCTCCGGCAGGGCATCAGCCACTCGCCTTTCGAATGCCGGAATGCTCGATGTCTAGGCGTGCGCAGTATTTCAACGCCCGCATACTCCAAGAAATGGGGATACCGCCGCTTGAAAGCGGCCTGGATGGCCGCGGCGTTGCCATCGCCTTTATCGACTACGGCTTCGATATTCTGCACCCGTGCTTTCGAACCGCTAACGGTCGAACGCGGTTCAAGTGCATAGTCGATCAAAATACCGGACGCGAGCTCGACGAGAGTGTCATCAATCAGCTCATCGAAGAGTGTGAACAAGCGGGATCGCGGTCCGTCGCTGATACACAATACGATCCGCACGCCAACTATTTCGGGCGATCCGGCGTTGAAGCCGGTGCTCACGGAACAAGCATCGCGTCGATTGCTGCTGGCAGCCCGGTCGCGGGGTTTCGAGGCGTCGCGCCAGCTGCCGACCTGATCGGCATCCAGCTCGCCCTACCAGATCATCATTGGAAAGAAGAAGACGAATTGGGCCGCCCTACTTGGCGATCCTGGCAGCCCGCATCCGAACCGGTCTGGCGCGGTTGGCGGAGCTATGACGAGGCATCTGCAATCGTCGACGCTCTCGACCATGTCTATGACATCGCCTGCCGGCACAGAGCCAAGGCGCTCGTCGTCAATTTGAGCATCGGTGCGTACGCAGGGGCCCATGACGGCCGCTCGACCGTTGAGCGCAAGATCACCGAGCTTGCCCGCCGCGGCGCTAACGGCAGCGGTCTTCCGTGCACCGTCGTTGTGAGCGCCGGCAATGCGGGACTCGAGGAAGGTCACTATTGCGGTTACGCGGAGCCCGGCCGACCCTTTTCATTCGAATGGCGGATGAGCCGGGAGGATACAACGCAGAACAAACTTGAGATTTGGTACTGCTCTGCTCAACCTCTCGAAATCACTGTAGCTCCAGCCGGCTCCGATCAACAGCTTAGAATTACGCCCGGCGCCACTCATCCCATAATTTGGTGCGGCACGCGCGTCGGGATCGCAGATCACGTACCACAAGTCCGGCCACCTTTATCTCGAGCGCGGCTCATGCTCCATCCGCCATACGTGCCAGATCACCTCTGGGACAGGGAAACGGGCGAGCTTCTGTTGAATATTCGCTGTACTGCAGTCGAGGACACTGCATTCGTTCATGCCTGGCTTGAGCGCGATGATGGACTTGAAAACCGCTCGACGCTTTATCCGAGCGATGCATCGTGTTCGCTCTCGTGCCTGGCAACAGCCGAGGGAGCAGTCGTTGTAGGTGCCTACGTCTTGGATGGCCCATCCATTCATCCCTTTCCACCCTCCAGTCTTGGTCCTCATCCGTGGACCGGCGAGCACACAGCGCCGCTTTTGTGTGCGCCGGGCCACCGAATTTGGGGCGTCCGTTCAAAGTCCCTCGGCTTTTCCGAAATTAGTGGGACCAGCGCCGCAACGGCGCTCACTTCAGGCGTAATCGCGCTTCTGTATCAGCGCCTCTCAGAGGACGGCGCATCTCCGATGGTTTCGCCAACGGAGCTGCTCATTGAGCATTGCTATCAGGGCAAATGGTCGCCTCGCTTCGGCTTCGGCGCGGTGGATATTCGGCAATTGATTGGTGAGGTTGCAGCGTGAACGAGCTTGTCCGCATCTCCGAGGCACCGAGTGGGCTACAAATTCCCAAACTCGACAAGCCGTTCAAACTGACCATGTGCGTCACTCAAACTTGCAATATGGATTGCAAGCTCTGCTATGCTGATTGCGGCGCTAGCAAACGGCCCGAGCTCACGACCGAACAGTGGAAAGCATTTATCGACCAGCTCGTCGCCGAGGAATTCCTCCATGTTTTCTTCGAAGGTGGTGAGCCCTTTCATAGGCCGGATTTCGAGGAAATTCTCGCTTACTGCAACCGCCGCCTGTACGTCGCGGTGAGAACGCATGCCACTCTCATCGATAAAGCCCGCGCTCAGCGTCTCAGAAGCCTGGGTGTCGGACGGCTCTACGTCGATCTGTTTGCCGCAATTCGTGAAGTCCATGACGAGCTTACTGGTCAACCGGGAAGCTTCGACTCGGCTATCGAGGGAATTAAAAACGCCCGCGCTGCCGGCATAAAAGTCACCCTCCTTGGCATCCTTTCACGCAAGAACTTCGAGCACTTGCAGCGGTACCTCGATCTTGCGGTCGAGTTGAATTGCGATCAGGTCGGCATACTGCGGCTCTATCTCCTCGGACGGGCGAAACGCAATTGGAGCGAGCTTTCGCTGACTCTAGAGGAAATGATGGGCGCTCTCCACAGTCTCAAAGTGCCGCCAGGGGTGCAGCTCATGCAGTCCTGGCATCCTCGCGATGGAAATTGCTGCTGGCAGAACGCCGCCGTAAACCCGCACGGCGACTCCATCGGGTGCCCTTATCTCCGCGAATACGTCAATTACGGCAACATTCTCGAAATGCCGTTCATCGAAACCTGGAACCACCCGCTTTACCTGAAGCTGCGTTCAAATGCCGTCGAGCGAGCTTGCCCCGAATGCTCCGCAACACAAGGCACTTTCGGCGGCTGCCGCGCAACAGCTTACGCCTTTCACGGTCGCTGGACAGCCGCAGATCCCTACTGCGTTCACAATAACGAAGGAGTAGACCTCCGTGCTCTCCCGGAACGGCTGCTATGCGAAAGCAAATAATGTCGTGTTGAGACGGTTCGAGGAGTGGGGGCGGTGCTACGCGTTCACACCCGAGGATCCGGAAATCTACGACCTGAACACCACGGCTTGGTTCATCGTGGAGCTTTGCGACGGCCGGCCCTTTCAACAGATCGAGGCCGACTACGTGGCAACGCTCGGCCCGAAAATCGGGCACGGAGAAGCAAAAAAGCAATTTCATGCGGGATTCGAAGCATTGCTCGCTCGAAACATCATCAGTGCGGTCGAGTGAGGTGCGCACGCTTGATGCAACGGCGCTATCCGCACCCGATGCTTCGATAAATGGCCATCAAACTGACAGTGGAGGGAGTCATGACGTCGTATCGAGACAAGCTTGCGCGCCAGTTAGATGGCGCACAATCAACCGCTCCGCCAGCAATCGAGAGCGTCAACCTTCAAGTCCGCACCGGTATGAGCGTTCCCTTCAATCCCTATATGCTGGGAGCTCATGCCGAAGAGCTGCTGAAAAAGCGCGTCATGATCTCGCCCATCGTTGTGGCCTGGCGCTACAAGATCACAAATCCGGAGGATTTCACGCGCTGGCTTGCGACACGCGAAGTCCTTCTGAGCGAGAGCCGCATGTCAGGTGACGTCGAGCTGAAAGGTGTGCGCTACGGCGGCACCTACAGGGTTGCGGGACAAGAAGACTGCGCTGCATTCAGGACCATCTGGGGCTATACCAGCGAAGCCGCGATGCACTCTATGAACCGGCTCTGCAGCAACGATTCGACCTCGGCAACTTTGTTGCAGCTCGAGCTCATCGAGTTCGTCAAAGGCCTTAAGCGGTTTGTTGCGGAGGCGGGCACTCAGCATTTCTCCGAAGAAATCATGATCTCGGCTGCCGCCGGCCAAGCCTAATCGAAGAAGCGGCGTGCGGTCTTGCGGGATCGCATGCCGAACCGGCCGAGTGCGTAACAATTCCGATTTCGGCAACACTCTTTTCGGCCTGCTTTGTGGGCTCGCTGCCGCCGCCATCTGGGGCGGCGGCTCGGTCGTGTCGCGCCACCTTGTAACATCTGGTCTTGGGCCCGCCGATCTTACTCTGCTGCGATATGCTGGATGTTTTCCGGTTGCGGTCGTCGCACTGCTCTTGATGGGCAATCGTATATGGCTCGGCGTCTCGTGGCCGCGCCTCGTGGTGCTGGTTATTCTCGGCGGGCCGCTCTACCACGTCATTGTCATAGCAGGGTATCGATATACGAGCGCGGGCGGCGGTGCGTTACTGATGTCGGGGCTGTTGCCCCTGTTTGCGCTTGCCTTGCACTGGGTCATCAAATCGACGACACCGCCCCGCACCAAGGTCGTTGGAGCACTGCTTGTACTCGCCGGCCTGGGGTGGTTCGGCCTTGAGATTGGATCGGCCGTCTCCCTGACCGGAGTGATCCTTTTCGCCATAGCCGCGCTTGCCTGGGCTGTTCTCAACGAGCTCGTACGTGCGTGGCAGGTGGACCCGCTTCGGCTCACCGTATTGCTGGCTCTTTTTGCTCCCGCGTTCGCGCCGCTCTACTTTTTCACTGAATCTGGCAACCCGCTTGCGTCCCCGCCCGAGGATCTCCTACTTCAAATCGCGTATCACGGATTGTTGGTTGCCATTGGCGCGACGGCATTGTTTTTTCTAGCCGTTCGATTGGCAGGTGCTGAAATCGCAGCCGTGTTGCAGTCAACGTCGCCGGGTTTCGCCGCAATTCTTGGTGCTGCTTTTCTTGGTGAGCCACTCCTGCCTGCGCAACTTGGTAGCCTGATGCTCGTGACGTTCGGCGTCTTCGTATCTATTTCAGATTCAACGCCGAACCTGTTGGGCCGCTGGCAAGTCAAGCTGCCCCTCCAACCGAGGCTAGATCGCTGGACCAGCAGCCGGGCTTGAGCACGTCGACACCTAAGATGAATTGAGCCAAGGATCTTCTGCCGAAGGGGATCGGCCTACACGGTGGACCCTCAGCCGGCTATCCCCCGCCGTGGTCCCTGAGTGATGGACGTATGCTATTACCTTTCCGGTAGGCCCTGGCGCCAAGCTGATAAATCGCCCGCGACGCCTTCGATCATCGGAGTCAATCCATGCGACCAGCCTATCTCGTAGCCGGCCTCAGAACGCCGATCGGACGTTACGGTGGTAGCCTGTCCAGCATACGGCCTGACGATCTCGCGGCTCACGTCAGGCGCTGGCCGTAGTCCGCCAGCTCGGCATTCTGGATGATGCAGAGCACCTCAATCCGAACGGCGGCGCCATCGCGCTCGGCCACCCGTTTGGCATGTCGGGAGCTCGCCTGGTGCTCACGGCGGCGCTGGAGCTCAAGGAGCGTAAGGCACGGCGAGCGCTGTGCACCATGTGCATCGGCGTTGGCCAGGGAACTAGCCTCGCGATGGCTGCCCATTGAGTGGCTCGGCACGCCCCTATTGGTGCGATTCGCGACGGTTCGTGGTTTAGTCTGAAGTGGGGGGCAGATCGGATGATGGTGCGACCATGGCCTTTGAAGACATCCAGGCGGAGCTCGGCCTCCTGCTCACCCAGCTGGAAAACGAGAGGCGTCCCGATGACCGCCACGAAATCTATCTCGTGATCATGCGCAAGTTGAACGAGCTCAAGGCGTATGGCATGCCGCTGCCTCAGGATCTCGTTGACCTCGAGCGAAGCCTCGAGCGCGAATTCGAGGCCGAACAGCGCGGCAGCGCCACCTAACGTTAAGCAATTTGCCGTTATCGGCTGAGAGCTGCGGATCAAAGCTGCGGAGCAAAAGGATGACCCGCGTGCAAACTCAGGGCGTGCATCACATCACGCTTGTCGGAGCTGATCGCCAGACCTCCATTGACTTTTGGGAGGGCGTGCTCGGCATGCCGCTCGTTTTCGAGCAGCCGAACCTCGACGCGCCGGACCAGAACCACCTCTACTTCGACCCGGGCGACGGGCGGCTGATAACGGTTTTCACCAACGAATCCTGGAAGCCGGATCGCACGCCGAACCCAACCAACGTCGGCAACGTCCACCACATTGCATTCACGGTCTCCCGCGCGACCTATACGCAGGCAGCGGCACGGCTGCGCGAGCGCGGGTTCGCCAACTCCGGCGAGGTGGATCGCGGGTTCATGTACTCGCTCTATTTCCGCGATCCCCTGGGCCAGTTGCTCGAACTCGCTTGCTACAAGTTCGAGCCGCCGACGGGCTACACGCATGTGGACGTGCTGCGTGAGGCCCACAAAATCCGCGTTGCCCGCGGGGCCTACAACATCACCGATGAGCACCTCGCGGACGCGATCGAGGCGCTCTCGCGGCGGCGCAGTGAGAGTAGTTGAGCCTTTAACGTGCTCAGCTACCCGAGCTCTCGCAAGAACTTCGTGCGAGCGGATCCAGCGCTCATGAGCAGACTCAAGTCGCTGCCGCAGAGGATCATCTGAGCGCCAATTTCAATGTAGCGACGCAGACCCTCCTCCGAGTAGACGCCTCCCATGCCGGCCCATTTGCCGTGTTTCCGGCACGCCGGCACCATTGTTTGGTAGGCTTCAGCGACACGTTCGTGCATTAGAGCGCCGGGGATGCCCATTTCACAGGTCAGATCGTTGGTGCCGATCAGGAGGACATCGATACCCGGCACAGCGGCAATGGCGTCCGCGTTGGCGATCGCCTCAGGCGTTTCGAGCATCGCCACGATGAGCATGTTGCTGTTCACCGCCGCGATCGCGTCGGCAAGTGGAACGCTCTGAAAACTGACTTGCGGCATGGCCCCCGCAATCGAGCGATGCCCGACCGGCGGATACTTCAATTGGCTGACGATCTCCCGTGCTTCATCGGCCGTGTCGACATGCGGCATGACGATGCCAAATGCACCGCCATCGAGCGCCCGTGTTGCAAGATCATAGCGGCCCTTTGGGACGCGAACGATGGGTGAAATCCCGGCCGCCAGCGCCGCGACCGAAATCTGCACAGCTGTGTCGAGCCCCATCGATCCGTGCTCGAGATCTATGAACAGCCAGTCGAACCCGGCCGCTTTCATTGCCGGCGCAATGTCGACGGTTCGCGCCTGGCGCAGCCCAATCCCAAGTGCAAGCTCGCCATTCTGCAGGCGTTCACGCGCTGGATTCTTGAAGATCTGCATGCCTTTCCCTCGCTCTTCCTCCCCGAGCATGAGAAAGCAAGGACATCGATTGTGCAATAGCGCCTAGCAGAATGGGCCTTGATCAGTTCTCGCTGGACTTGTTCAGCTCGTCGACGGCTCTCAATGTTTCGCGGACGGACGTTTGCAGCTTCGAGAGCTTGGTTCGAACGCGATATTCCGCATCGCGGTAGCAGTCGCGCTCGCGTTCGCGGCGGCTGAGCGATTCCGTAAGTTGCTCTATTGACGGCGCGCTTTCAGTTGAGTTGGCGCCATTGCCATTCGCGTCCGGAGCTGACGCGGCAACTTTCGCCGACTCCCCGTTTGAGGTGCATCTGGGAGCCGGCTCGCGGGCAAGCAGCTTCGCGGGCGGCCTTGGTATGGAAATCGCTTTCTTTGGCACCGCAACAGTCTTCTGCGGCGGAGGAGCTGCCGAAACCGCACAGCCGGTTATGCCGAAACAAAGCGCGACGCATCCGGCGAGCCGCGAGAAAATCTGATGAAGTTTCCTATAGCCGGGGAAACGATAAGCAAAACGACGAGGACGGGCCTCGAAAAGAAGATGACGCATGACACGGGTCCCCCATAGCAGCAAAGTGGCCGTATCATGCCCAGACTTGGTTATTATCAGGTTACCGATTATCCGCTTTCGACAACACCCCAAGTCTTTGCAGCAAAGGCTGGATATGTTTCCGCCACTTGCCTCGCAACTTCGGTGCGGAGCAAGGTGAGCTCGTCAGACGAAAGTGGTTCCGTGGTCGGCACCGTCTCGAGGGCGATGTAGTCGAAGCCCGTCGCCTCCCTTACATCCGCGCTCGTCACGCCGGGATGGACGCTCTGCAGCCGGAATTGCCGCTTTTCCTTGTCGAACATGAAGACGCAAAGGCCGGTGACGAGCGCATATGGCCCGCCAGGCCGATACACGTTTTCGGGTGATGCTCCCGCAGCGCTGATAAAGTCGACTTTCGGCACCAGCGTGCGCGGAGAATGCTCCTCCCGGAAAAGAATCACGCGCGGAACCAAGTGATAGAGATAAGCTGAGCCGAACGAGCCCGGAAAACGCACTTGGCTTCGCGGATAATCGCCCAAGCCTACAAGGTTGATGTTGCCCGAGCCGTCGATCTGACCGCCCGACAAGAAGAACGCGTCTATTCGGCCCTGGGCTGCGCAATCGAACAGCTCGCGGCCGCCATCCGTGAAGGCATTGTGCTTCCGGCTACCGAGAAGAGAGACGCGCAGCTTCCCGCCAGAAAGAGCGCGCGCCAGCAGCGCGGCGGAACCGGGAATGGGCGAGCTGGCACCCACCGCAACATGCCGCAGTCCCTGCAACATGCGGGTGATGGCGCCAATCATGATTTCCGCGCGGCTGACGCCGTCCAGCTCAATCGAGCTCATGCCGGCACCTTCCCGTAAATTGTCCTGTCTGCCCAGCGTTGGAAGCCCTCTTCGGTTCTCGCCGCTCTCGCGTACTCCGCCAGCTCCGCCGTGTCAGGCCCATAGGCACCTGCCAGACCGATAGGGCGAGCACCACCGGGAACTACCGATAGCGCGGAGATATAGAGAGCGGGGATCGTACCGGCCTCCATCGCGTCGTCGGCTAGGAAATCCGTGTCCTCGATACGCTCGACCGTGACCAGTGTCGCCTGGGCCGCATGCGCCATCAGCATCATTTCACGGCGAACCCCGATCCATACATTGCCGTGACGGTCGGCTGCGCGCGCATGGATCAGCGCCACGTCAGGGCGGATAGCAGGCAGGATCACAATGGGATCGTCACCCTCGGCGAACGGATTGTTGATCACTTTCCAGTCCGAACGATACCGCAGGAGATCCGAACCCAGGATGCCCCGGAGCGGGATGAAGGGGATTCCTTTCTCCGCCGCCTGCAGCCCCGCATGAATCGCAGGGCAGGTCGAATCCTTCATTCGTATCCGGCCCTCACGAATAGCGGCCGAAAAACGCGGCGGGGTTCCGAGCTCGCCGAGCGTCATGGCGGCCGCTTCAACGCTGGACACGCATCCGGCGCCGATCAGCCAATCGGCCATGAAGCCGCCCGTCGGAACAGCGATCAGATGCAGATTGCGACAGCCACGGCGAATGAGCGCTCTTACCGCCTCGGCAGCGCACCCCGAATACTCCGCCGGGATCGCCAAACTGGCGCCGTCTGGAATGCGCGAGACGAGCTCTTCCAGCTCCACGACGAGATTACCGACCTGCATCGAAACGGCTCCCTGAATTGTCCAAAGGCCTACTTTGTCGAGGGCCAAGCGCCTGCACAAGCCGCGGTTGATGTGCTGTAATGCAATCTACCTCGCATCGGCGGCATGTCTTGCCGGGGCGCGGCACGTAGCATGTGCTGACGGAACTCGGCCGGTGTGCGGGGACGCTCGAGAACCGAGTGGAAGCCGGGAGGGCTCGTCAGCAGCCTGATCGCAACAAACAAATCATATTTCGGAGGAAACCGGGCCATGTCTCGTGTCCAGCTTCACAAGTTCATAGATCTTGCCAAACCGATCCGCACGCGGGAAGAGCGCCACCTCGAATTAAGCCGTCGCGGCTTTCTCACTGCAGCGGCCGGCTTGGCGGCGCTGACCTCCATGTCGAAGGAAGCGTTCGCTCGGAACTTTGGCCCAGATGCACCGCCGATTCGATATCCAGATCCGGACGTCGTGGTTCTCGACAAGCGCTTCAAGGCCAAGCTCGGCAACACGCCTATCATGCGGCTCTACACCGGCACGCTGTGGGCCGAGGGGCCAGCGTGGAGCGGCGTCGGACGCTATCTTGTCTGGAGCGATATTCCCAACGACGAGAACCTGCGCTGGCTCGAGGAGGATGGCCATGTGAGCCGCCGTTTCCGCTATCCCGCGGGCAACAGCAACGGCAATACGTTCGATTTCGAAGGCCGGCAGATCGCCTGCCAGCACGGTACACGTAAGGTCGTTCGTTACGAGCACAACGGCAAGGTAACGGTGCTGGCGGACAAATATGACGGCAAGGAGCTCAACGCACCCAACGACGCCGTCGTGCATCCTGATGATGGCTCCATCTGGTTCACCGATCCCGGCTATGGCTCGCTGATGGAGTACGAGGGCAACCGACTGCCTGAAAGCGCCAGCAGTGTGAGCCCGATCCAGAAGGAGGCCATTTACCGAATCGACGCCCAGACGGGCGAGATCACGAAAGTGGCGGACGAGCCCTTCAAGCCGAACGGGCTGTGCTTTTCACCCGATTACAAGAAGCTCTACGTCGCCGACACTGGGATCACGCATTATCCAGAGGCGAAGAGCCAGATCTGGGTGTACGACGTCGATGGCACAAAGCTGAAGAACCCAAGGACGTTCGCCAGCATGGAGTGGGACGGCAAGACCGGATTCGCCGACGGCATTCGCTGCGATGAGGACGGCAATATCTGGTCGAGCGCCGGCTGGGTCGGCGACGGCTACGATGGCGTCCACATCTTCGCGCCTGACGGCACGCGGATCGGCCAAATCCGGCTTCCCGAAATCTGCTCGAACGTTTGCTTCGGCGGCAGCAAGCGCAATCGTCTTTTCATGACGGCGAGCCAGTCGCTCTACGCTGTCTACGTCGAGACGCGCGGCGCGCACATCACCTGATTGAGCCGAAGCGTTTGACCTTGGCCCTCCCTACTGGCAGGGAGGGCTTTTTGTTGCTCAAGAAATGCACGGCTTGCACCAGCCGCCTCAGCAAGCTAGCAATCGCGCGGAAACCTCCCAGGAGACGGATACGCGCGAATGTCCACGTACAATCTGCTGCTGCTGCCCGGCGATGGAATTGGCGTCGAGGTGATGGCCGAGGTCGAGCGTTTGCTCGCCTTCTTCAACAAGAAGAGCAAAGCCAAGTTCGAGGTAACAACCGACCTCGTCGGCGGCGCAGCCATCGACAAGTACGGCGTCCCGCTGACGGACGAGGCGCTGGCAAAGGCCAAGCAAGCTGATGCCGTTCTGTTCGGCGCGGTTGGCGGCCCGAAGTGGGACAACGTTCCTTACGACATCCGTCCCGAAGCCGGCCTTCTTCGCTTGAGGCGAGAGCTCGACCTCTTTGCCAACCTGCGGCCGGCCATCTGCTATCCGGCGTTGGCCGAGGCATCGACGCTAAAGCGCGAGTACGTGGAAGGCCTGGATATCCTTATCCTGCGCGAGCTGACCGGCGGCACCTACTTCGGCGAGCCGAAAGAGATCGTCACGTTGGAGAACGGCGAGAAGCGCGCCGTCGACACCACCGTTTATACGACGCACGAGATCGAGCGCATCGCGCTCGTCGCCTTCGACCTCGCCCGCAAGCGCAAGGGCAAGGTGCACTCCGCCGAGAAGCGGAACGTGATGAAGACGGGCGTCCTTTGGCACCAGGTGGTTAGCGAGACGCACAAGAAGTACGGGCAAGGGGTCGAGCTGCACCACATCCTTGCGGACAACTGCGCCATGCAGCTCGTGCGCAATCCCAAGCAGTTCGACGTGATCGTCTGCGATAACCTGTTCGGCGACATCCTCTCCGACGAAGCCGCGATGCTGACGGGTTCGCTCGGTATGTTGCCATCAGCGTCGCTGGGCGCGCCGGATGAAAATGGCCGTCGCAAGGCCCTCTATGAGCCGGTTCATGGCTCCGCGCCTGACATTGCCGGCCAGAACAAGGCCAATCCAATCGCCAGCATCGCCAGCTTCGGCATGGCCCTGCGCTACTCGTTCGACATGGGCCGGGAGGCGGACCTGCTCGATCAGGCGATCTCCAACACGCTGTCGCGCGGCCTGCGCACGGGCGACATCATGCAACCGAATATGCGGCTGGTGGGCACCTCTGAGATGGGCAGCGCCATCCTCGAAGAGCTGGAGCGGCTTGCGGCTTAGCGCCGCGAACACTAGTTGCGCGTGCGATGCAGCTGATGCTTCGCCGTCTGCGTCCGCGCGCACCAAAACGCGACGGTCAGTCGCTGAAACCCGCCGCGCGATTGACCCGAGCCAGCTCTCAACTCTAGGATTTGTTGTACGGCCTATTATGCAGGCGCACTTAAACGCCTCGGCACTGCTTGCCAAGGCGCCAACTCTTTTCACAACCCTGGGGGACCAATGAGGAGGCTACTCGTCCTCTTATCGATCTCGACCCTGGTTGCGACTTTCACTGGCGTTAACGCGCAAGGCCTGTTCGGGTTCCGCCTCCTGAAGCTCGATGGCGAGTATGTCGTCTGGCCCGCATGGCAAGGTGAACCCAAGGTCACCCATGTGACCTACGCCTATGTCCGAGCCAGAACGGAGACCCCCGGCGCAATCAACTGCCGTTCAATCGGGCCGATCGATCCCATCCTCGAGAAATCGAACCTCGATTGGAACGATTTCCGCAACGAAATACGTGCCGCCTTCGATATGTGGGAGTCCGTTGCCAACATTCGGTTCACCGAGATCGATGACCCGAGCCGCGCTGGCATCCTCATTGGCGCCCAACTCGAACCGTTCGGCCGCGCATTCACGAACGTTTCCTATAAGCCCGGGGAAAGGGACCGGCGCGCGATCGAACGCTCGATCATCTGCTTCAATCCCGAGCAGCGGTGGAAGATCGGCTTCGATGGCAACCTGGATGTCTATGACATCCGGTACACCGCCGCCCATGAGATCGGCCATGCTATCGGGCTCGACCATCCGGAGTCGGGCGGTCAGCTGATGCACTACAAGTACCAGGAAAAGTTCCGCACCCTGCAGCCGGGGGACATCGAGGGTGCCGTTCTCCTCTACGGCCTGCGCAAGCGGCCCTCGGACGTTCATCCCGAGCCGCGTGTGCACTCGGCTTCGGCCACGAGCGCTGCAGTCCGCGAATAGTTGCCGCTCGCCAGCGGGTCTTGACCCGGAGAGGCGTGGATGAGCTAATCCATACCTCTCCGCTTCTAGTTGCCCCTGCAGAGCGTTTGTCACATGGCTTCTTCCGAACACTGGTCGGCGGATGTCTTTCGCGAGATGAAGGCGCGAAACATCCGTACCGTTTGCACCATTCCCGACGGGGGACTCACGCAGCTCCTCAATATGGTGAAGGCCGATCCGGCCCACCGGCTCATAACGCTCACGACCGAGGAGGAAGGCATCGGCATCGCCACCGGCTGCTGGCTCGGCGGCGAGCGAGCCATGGTCGCCATGCAATCCTCGGGCGTCGGAAACTGCATCAACGCTCTTGGGCTTCCCGCCGCATTCCGGGCGCCTTGCCTGATGCTGGTGACCATGCGCGGCCAGTGGGGCGAGTTCAATCCATGGCAGGTGCCGATGGGCCAGGGCGCGCGCCCGGCGCTGGAAGCGATGGGGGTTAAGTGCTTTCCGGTCAACAAGGCGGATGAGGTTGGCGAGACCTTTGCGGCAGCCGCCGACCTTGCCTTCCACGGGCGGCTCTCCGCGGCCGTTCTCGTCAGCCAGCGTGTAATCGGCGCTAAGGGGTTCGGACAGAAATGAGCACGGACGCTACCGCTGCATCCGGATCGAACAAGATCCAGCGCCGCCCCTTCGTCGCCGAGTTGCTGAAGCGCCGCGGCAATACACTCGTCATTCCCGGCCTCGGCAGCCCGACGTGGGACTGCTTCGCCGCAGGCGACAGCCCTGAGTATCTTTACTCCTGGGGTGGCATGGGCCTCGCGGTGCCGACGGCCCTTGGCGTCGCGCTCGCGCAGCCCTCGCGCCGCGTGCTGGCTATCACAGGCGATGGCGAGATGCTTATGGGGATCGGCTCCCTTGGCGTCGTTGCCGACCAAAATCCGCAGAACCTCACCATCCTCGTGCTCGACAACGAGCATTTCGGCGAAACCGGCCGCCAGTCCGGCCTCACCGGCAACAAAGTCGACCTCTGCGCCGTGGCTCGCGGATTTGGCATCGAGCGCACGATGCTGGTGACGGAGCAAGGGAAGGTCGACGAGCTGGCCGAGTTCCTTTTCCACGGCCCAGGCCCCGCATTCGCCGTGGCAAAGATCGCGCTGTCCGAGGACCCCTGGCGCCTTCCCGAAAAGGACGGCGGCACCATCGCTCACCGGTTCAGGGTGGCGTTGGGGTTAGAAAAGGAGTGACAACTCTCGGCACGAATATCTATTTCGATCTTCGATCCTTAATAGCCTCGACAAACTTGGCGCGGAGTTTGTGCTTTTCAGTTTGGAGAAGATCGCGCCCAATCATATCCCTAGCCTTTGCGAGGAGCTTGCCGTCGAACTCCGGTGGAATTCCGTTATTCCGCTTTCGGTATTCAAGAAAGGCAGTAACCTGTTCGTCCTCAAGAGAAGACGCTAGCTCCTCCGCCACTTTTTCAAGATCCTCTGGTTTCGCTTCAACCGTTGTGCGGGCCGGTGCTGCCTTGATTGACAAGAACTTCTCCACATCAGCTCTTGTCCAAAAAGCAGTGGTGTCTGCTTCCTGTAATAGTAGTGGTGATTGGGAGCTGTTACTGGCATCTATGCCCAGCAAATGAACGCGTACACCGAAGCTTTGCGCAATTTGTACGCCAATTCGTACGTCTTCGTCACCAGAAACAAGCAAAGCGTCACTTATAGCTCGATTTCTGGCAAGTTCGATCAAGTCAGTGACAATAAGTGAGTCAACGCCTTTCTGCTGTCCCGCACTGTTTATTTGACCGAGGCGAAGCTTAATATCATCCGTTCGTGCGAGTGCCTCCTGGTCTGAGGAAAGACGCCCTGAGGCGGAACCATCGTACCAATAAATTCTCAGTAAACGGCATCCTCCACTCTTAGCAAGTGCCGCATTCTTTAGCTGCTCTGCAACTGCTGCGTGGTTCAGCTTTAATCGTGATCGGGGAACATTTGAGCCACAGATGGCGGTTGAACCTTGCGCGAACAGGTAACCTGCATCGACGAAAACAGCTATGCTGGTCATCGGACAAGTATCGAAGTAAAAGGGCCGCAACCCGGAGGCGCGACCCCTATCTGTCCAGTAGGCCTAGCATTCCCGAGCAAATGTAGCGGTGAATGCCGGCGACGGATCTAATATGGCGATTCGCCCCCCAGCGTCAAGAGAAGATTCGGCCTTTTGTCAAGCTGAAACTTCAGCACCAATGGTCCTCTATTTTTAAGCACGAATCCAGCCGATGCCTGGCCTGTGACTGCGATCCAGGAACAAGACGCGAGTCCAGCGAGGACGCTCAGTTTGTAGACCCCTCCCCTGGGCCCTGGGCACAAAATGGAGGCAGGCCCGTTGGACCTACCTCTCGCATTTCTAACGCGGTTAACCCGCCCTTACCCCATGTAGCTCACGAACTTCGGCTGCATGTAGACCAGCAAGCCTTCCGTGCCACCCTCGTGGCCGAAGCCGGAGTCCTTGATGCCGCCGAACGGCGTCTCGGGCAGCGCAAGGCCGTGGTGGTTGATGGTGACCATGCCGCTCTCGAGCGCGTCCGCAATATGCGTGGCAATTTTGCCGTTCCGCGTGAAGGCGTAGCTGGCAAGGCCGTAGGGCAGCTTGTTGGCCCGCGGCAGGACCTCCTCCGTATCCTTGAAGCGCAGCATTACGGCGACCGGGCCGAACGGCTCCTCGTTCATGATGCGGGCATTGTCGGGCACGTCGGTCAGCACGGTCGGCTCGAAGAAGTTGCCCTGGTTGCCGATGCGCTTGCCGCCGGTGGCCACCTTGGCGCCCTTCTCCACCGCATCCTGCACGAACTGCTCGATGGCGTTCACGCGCCGCGCGTTGGCAAGCGGGCCCATCTTGCTCGTGGGGTCCATACCGTCGCCGACCTTGATGTCCTTGGCGAGGTCTGTGAACTGCGCCACGAACTTGTCGTAGATCTTCTCCTGCAGGAAGAAGCGCGTTGGCGAGATGCAGACCTGGCCGGCGTTGCGGTACTTCATCGCCACCATCAGCTTGGCCACGTGGTCCACATCCACGTCGTCGTAGACGAGCACAGGCGCATGGCCGCCGAGCTCCATGGTGGCCCGCTTCATGTGGCTCGCCGCAAGCGCGTTGAGGTGCTTGCCGACGGGCACCGAGCCGGTGAACGAGATCTTGCGAATGATCGGCGACGGGATGAGGTACTCGGAGATTTCCGCCGGGGTGCCATAGACCAGGTTGATGACACCCGGCGGAACGCCCGCGTCATGGAAGCAGCGCACCAAGCCGAGTGGTGAGCCCGGCGTCTCCTCAGGGCACTTGATGATGATCGAGCAGCCCGCGGCCAGCGCCGCCGCAATCTTGCGCACGGCCTGCGTCACCGGGAAGTTCCACGGCGCGAAGCCCGCTACTGGCCCCACCGGCTCCATGATGACCATGTTGCGCACGCCCTCGGCGCGAGCCGGAATGATGCGGCCGTAGGCGCGGCGGCCTTCCTCGGCGAACCAGTCGATGATGTCGGCCGCGCCCTGAACCTCAAGCCGCGCCTCGAGCAGGATCTTGCCCTGCTCCTGCGTGAGCACCTTGGCGATGTCCTCCGTCCGCTCACGAACGAGATCGGCAGCCTTGCGGAGGATCTTCGCCCTTTCGTAAGCCGATACGCGCTTCCACTCCTTGAAGCCCTTGTCGGCCGCGGCCAGCGCCGCATCGAGCTCGGCCTTCTTGGCGTGCGGTAGCTTGGCGAGAACGGCGTCATTCGCCGGATTGATGACGTCGGATGTGACGCTGCTGCTACCCGAGGTGAACTTGCCGTCGATGTAGAGGCTAAGATTCTCGTACATGAGTGCTCTTTCCAGTGTTCAATTACGCCCCGTGCAGGAAGCTCGCGCCTCTGCCAGCCTTTAGTTCATCCCGACTCTCTTAGGGCATGAGCTTCCGCTACTGTCGTGTTGCATCAGGCTGACGCCGCGTACTGTTTAGCAGGCGGCCATACCTGAGGTCCAACCCGCAGGTATTGGCTCGGCAGCCTCGGCTCGGCGCCGAGCTTGTAGGCTGCGTGCCAAGCCCAGTGGGGGTTGTCTAGGAAAGCGCGGGCAATCGCAACGAAATCGGCCTTACCCTCGGCGATGATGCTCTCCGCCTGCCGAGCTTCAGTGATCATGCCGACGGTCATCACGGGGATGCCGACGGCCTTCTTGATCTGCTCAGCGAAGGGAACCTGATAGCCCGGGCCGACCGGAACGCGCGCATTCGGATCGTTGCCGCCAGAAGAAACGTCGATGAAATCGCAGCCTAAGTCTTTGAGCCGCTTAGCGAGCTCGATGGAGTCCTCAATCGACCAGCCGCCATCGACCCACTCCACCGCGGAGATGCGCATCCCGAGTGGCTTCTGCCGCGGCCATACCGCGCGCACCGCTTTGAAGACCTCAAGCGCGAACCGCATACGGTTCTCGATGCTGCCACCCCATTCGTCCTCCCGCTTGTTCGAAAGCGGCGAGAGGAACTCGTTGATGAGATAGCCGTGAGCGCCGTGCAGCTCGATCAAATCGAGGCCAATCCTGTCCGCCCGGCGCGCGGCCGCAGCGAAGGCTTCGATCAGCTCCTCGATCTCCTGCGGGGTTAAAGCCTTCGGCACATGCCAACCCTGATTGAACGGGATGGCCGAGGGAGCCTTGGTCTGCCACGCGCCCTCTTTCAGCGGGCCGCCGGGAGGAGTGCCTTCCCAAGGCCGATGTGTCGAGGCTTTGCGTCCCGCATGCCCAAGCTGAATGCCGATCTTCGCGGAGCCGTACTTGCGGCAGGCATCAACCACCCGCCTCAGGGCCTGCTCGTTCTCGTCTGAGTAGAGGCCCAGGCACCCTGGCGTGATCCGGCCCGCTGGCTCAACGCCGGTGGCCTCGATGATAAGCAGACCGGCCCCCGAATTCGATAGCATCCCGAGATGCATCATGTGCCAGTCGGTGGCGGAGCCGTCGATTGCCGAGTACTGGCACATGGGGGAGACGACGATGCGGTTAGGAAGATCAAGGCCGTTCAGGCGCGCAGGAGAGAACAAGGCGCTGTTCGACATGTGAGGGATCCTAAGCTTGGGAAGGAGAGACTGGGTCGCGCGGAACGTAAAGCTTGATGTTCGGGGGATCAAGATTCGGGAACTAAATTGTGATGACCTCCAGAATGTCTAGGCGCGAACAGCGGATGTGAGGCGGCGCAATGAAGAATGATGTATTCCGTTAGACTGTATGCATCCGAACCTAGTGGAAGCCAAGCCCTGCCCGGTCAGGACTTACGCCTGACGTTCGCTCAGTCGCGTTGATTGCATACCGTTCCCGCCGCATAGTTCGCCAAGTAGCAGACAAAGGCTCCTATCATGACCGAGAGCACCGATACCAGCCTGCGCGGAGCGTCGACCGAGCGCGACAGTAAAGCTTCGGGGCGCGCGGCATCGAGCGCTGCGGCGCAGCTGGGCGCCATGGGAAAAGCCTTCGCAATCCTCGAGGCTGTCGCCTCCGCCAAGCGGCCGATAACGATGGCCGAGCTCGTCCGCGTCTGCGGGCTCACAAAGCCGACGGCCCATCGCATTACGACCATGCTGGTGGAGATGGGCTTTCTCGAGAAGGAGCCGCTGAAGCGGGGCCTGATCGAGGGACCGCGAATGATTTCGCTGGCTCTCACTACCCTGGGGGCTGCCGCTCCGCGAAGCCTCCGACACGCTGTGCTCCGCTCGGTTTCCGAGAAAACTGGCGAGACATGCAACTTCGGTGTTCTCGTGGGCTCGGAGGTGGTCTACCTCGACCGCGTGGAGTCGAAATGGCCGCTCGCGTTGCGGTTCGAGGCGGGAAGCCGGGTGCCCGCGCACTGCACCGCAATCGGCAAGCTCCTGCTGGCACTGCTACCCGCTCACGAACGCGCCGCGGTAATCGCGAGCATGCCACTTACACCTTTTACAAGCCGGACGATCACCGATCCCGCCAAGCTGGCCGAGGCGCTGGAGCGCATCAACCGGACGCGAATTGGGATCGACGATCAGGAATTCATCGACGGCGTCGTCTGTGTATCGGTCCCGGTCATCACGGCATCGGGGCAGGTAGTCGGGGGCATTGCAGTCTCTGCCCCGGAATCCCGCGTTTCGCTGCAAGACGCCCTTTCGTTCGTGCCGATTATGCACGAGGCGGCGAAACAACTCGCCGCGACGTACTCGCCGGGCATGAGCGGCGGGAATTAGCTAGCGGTGTCTGTATTTTGGCCTCCAGCTTCTCGGCCTAGTGCTGATCATCATCGTCCCTGAGATTGCGCTCTGGCTGCCTCAGGTGAGGTACGGCGACTGGCGTTCATGTGAGCAGACCACTCGCGTACACGTTGTCCAGCAATGGGACATTGAGCTGACGTTGGTATAATTGTTTTCGGCAGGCTGACGTAGGACTGTTCCGGAACCGGGGATGAGCGACCCGAGCCTCCAACCCGCTGACGGCAAGCAAGAGATGATGCAGCTGCCGCCAGCGCCTGATCCCGTTTCGATCGACTTCTCGGCCATCGAGGGCCTCCCGAAGTCTGCTCAGCGCCGGCTTTGGTCCATCAGTCTTGGTGCGGCCTTGGCGGCACACGCATTGATTTTGTTGCTCGTAACCTGGATTCCGGGCCTCCGGCTGGTCGGCGCCGGTGGAACAGAATTCGAGGCCATAGGCGTGGACATCGTGTCCGCGGAAGCTCTGGAAAGCAGACTCGCAGCGGTGGAAGTGGGTCGTGCAACACGCGACAGCTCAGTTCACGTGACAGAAGGCTCCCAAGATCCGACTCAAGCCAGCATGGCAACGGCCGATCAGAAGCCAAGCGAGTCCGACCAAGAAGAGAATGCAGCCGGTCCAAAGCCTGACCTGGTCATCCCAGATGCAAGAGAGCACGAGGAGCCGGACGAGCCATCAGAAGTTGCCCTGGCAATCGCCGACAAGGAGCCAGAAAGGCCGGACAACCGGGAATCCGAAACCGATCCAAATCGCAAGACTGAGGAGGCTTCCGAGCCCGAATCGGCTGCTCCATCCAAGCTATCCGAGGCCAGCGTAGCCGCCGAGGAAGGAGGAGCTGCGGCCCGCGGCATCGACATTGTCGAGACCCCAGGGCAACAAGCTGCCGTAGCCAGCGCGGGAGTCGCCAACGAGTACGCCAAGGCGCTGATCGAGACGTTGGCGCGGAACAAGCCGCGCGCGACCGCTGGTGTTCGCGGAACAGTTCGGATCGGCTTCACTGTGAACCGATTTGGTGAAGTGCAGGAGGCGCACATTTTGCAGTCAAGTGGACGGCGCGTGCTTGACGAGGCAGCCCTGGCCGCAGTTCGAAGTGCAAAGTTTCCTGCACCGCCACCCTCCCTAGCGGACAGCTCGCTACGTTACGAGGTGCCCTACATCTTCCGTTGATATTACGAGCAATTCTTCACGTCGTTCTACTGAAGAAGCGGACAAGGGACCGACGTTTGTCTATTCAGACGGCTGAACTGCTTTCACGAGGTCCTCTGACTGAGGAAACAAAATGGCGCGGCTTGCTCGCAATCTCGATTTCAGACAGGACCGGTACGATGTGATCATTGTGGGTTCCGGCTACGGCGGCGGCGTTGCAGCATCACGCCTTGCTCGCGCGGGCAAACGCGTTGCCGTCCTCGAGCGTGGCCGTGAGTTCCTGACAGGCGAGTTCCCGAAACGCTTTCCCGACCTGCGCAATGAGCTGCAGGTAAGGGGAAAGCGGATGAATATGGGCCGCGAAACTGCCCTTTATGATTTCCGGCTCGGCGAGGACATGCACGTGCTCGTCGGGTGCGGGCTGGGCGGCGGATCGCTGGTGAATGCGGGTGTCGCCTTGGAACCCGATCCGCGTGTCTTCGCCGACGCGATCTGGCCCGGCCAGATCGCACAAGACGGCCTTCTCGCAGAAGGTTTTCGTCGTGCCCGGCGCTGGCTCCGCCCGGCGCGCGATCCTAGGGCAGCTGAGCACACCAAGTTCCAGGCGTTAGCGACGGCAGGCCGAACGCTTGGGGTCGAGCCGGTCGCAGCGCCCGTAGTCGTCAACTTTGAGCAAGCGGTGAATGTCGCCGGCATCGCCCAGCCGGCGTGCACCCGATGCGGAGACTGCTGCGGCGGCTGCAATTTGGGCGCCAAGAACACGGTCGCCCTGACCTACCTGCCCGATGCGGTGCGCCACGGTGCTCATCTCTTTACCGAAGCGAAGGTCTTGTCGCTTGCCCGCGATAGCGATGGACTGTGGCACGTGCGCATTGCCCGTCTCGATAAGGGTAACGGCGACGTCCAGCTGACTATGTCGGCCGACATGGTCATCCTCGCTGCCGGCACGCTCGGCTCGACGGAAATCCTCCTTCGATCGCAAGCTGACGGGCTACCGCTGTCACCACGGCTGGGCGAGCGATTTTCTGCGAACGGAGACATCATCGCCTTCGGCTACGGAGCACGGCAGCCGATAAATGCAGTGGGCGTCGGTCATCCACCGCGTGTTGCGCTCGACGCGTGTATTGGCGCCTGCGTCTCAGGCCAGATCGAGCTGCGGGATGGCACCGACCTCGCCAACGAGCTAACGGTACAAGAAGGCGTCCTCCCCTCTGCTCTCGCACCGATATTGCCGGTGTTGTTCATGCCGAACGGGCGGCTCCTGGGAGCCGTGCAAAGCCTCATCAGCGGGGTCTACAAGGGCCCGTTCTCGCGTTTGCAGACATTCTTCGCAGTCTCCCACGACAGCTCCGGCGGGCGTCTGGTTCTGGATGGCGAGCGGGTGACCGTCTCTTGGCCCACAGCGAAGGACGAGCCGGTCTATCAGAAACTGGATGCCATCCTTTCCAAGCTCGTCACCGAGGTTGGGGGGCAGTACGTTAAGAACCCGCTCTCAAGCACCTTGATGGGCCACCAACCAGCGACGGCACACCCGCTCGGTGGTTGCGCCATGGGGCGCGACCGCAATGAGGGAGTGGTCAATCATAAAGGGCAAGTGTTCGACGGCAGGCCTGGGGCTGGCTCTAACGACGTGTTTCCGGGATTGTATGTGATGGATGGCTCGGTGATACCCCGGTCGCTCGGCGTGAATCCGCTGCTGACGATCACAGCGCTGGCAGAACGCGCCATGTTGCACATGACTCAGGATTTTCGCCTCAGCTTCGACGATGAGCCTTTACCGGCATCAGTTCCTGCCACGCCAGAAGCGCCGGGCGCGCTCGCATTGCCTGATAATCTTAGCTCTGATGGCAACGTTTTGGGCTCGTAGAGACAAAGGTCATTTATCAGGCAACGCGGACACTCCGGCTTCTTGGCTTTGCAGACATAGCGCCCGTGCAGAATGAGCCAGTGATGAGCGTGCCTGGCGTACTCGGGCGGAACGATCTTCAAGAGCTGCTGCTCCACCGCGAGAGGCGTTGGACCGTCCGCGAGCCCAATACGCCTCGCGACGCGAAAGACATGCGTGTCCACAGCCATCGTCGGCTCGCCGAAGGCGACGTTCAGAACGACATTCGCCGACTTGCGCCCGACACCCGGAAGTTTTTCCAACGACTCACGATCCCGCGGAACCTGGCCTCCGTGCTCGCGAACCAATTTCTCCGACAGGGCTATGACGTTCTTGGCCTTGTTACGGTACAATCCGATCGATTTGATCGCCTCACGCAGACGCTCCTAGCCAAGGGCGAGCATTTTCTCCGGCGTATCGGCGATCTTGAACAGTGAGCGCGTTGCCTTGTTCACTCCGGCGTCGGTCGCCTGCGCCGAGAGAACCACGGCAACGAGTAGGGTATATGGGTTATGATACTCCAGCTCGCTTTTCGGCTCGGGATTGGCCGCTGCAAACCGGCGAAAGATCTCATGGACGACGGCGGGTTTGAGCTTCGCACGATGCGGGCTTTGGGCCGGACGAGGCCCAGCCCGGCGCAAAGAAGAGAACTTCGGCTTGGCGTCCATAGTTATCCGAGGAGAGTGGCGTAAGGTCAGGAAGTCATGGCCGAGAATACCCTCCATACGCAACCCGATTCGGGATTCCACGCAATTCTTACCCAGCACCGTTCGCTGAGCCCGACGGGCTTCATGATCCTGATGGCGATTGTCGGCTGCTCCAGCTTCGTGCTCGGCATGGTCTTCTTGTCCATGGGCGCGTGGCCGGTATTCGGGTTCCTCGGCCTCGACGTTCTCCTGCTCTATATTGCTTTCAAGCTGAACTATCGGGCTGGCCGGCTATTCGAGCTTGTTGACGTGACGCGAGAACAGCTTGTTGTCACGCGTGTCCACCCGAACGGTCGCCGCGAGAGCTTCGAGTTCAACCCGTTCTGGGCCCGCGTGCTCCTTCGCGAATGGCCGGATGGGCGCACAGAGCTACGCGTTACCGGACATGGTCGCGAGCTCCTGTTCGGACAGTTCCTCACCGATGATGAGCGGCGGGATTTTGCCTCTGCCTTGAAAGGAGCCTTGATCGAGGCACGCGGGGCGCGAATCTGAGGCTTGCGCCGTCCTCATGCCAAGAATCGGGTCGTCGGCAGGTCGCCGGGGCGCTATCTCCTGGCACGATCGACGGAGTGGAATGCAGGCTAGCCATGTTGCAGCAGCTTGAAACCCGACCGACCGCTCGTGAGCAGGAGGAAGCGGCTCGCGATTACGTCATCGTTCGACGCGCCATCGCGTTCCTCTCGGAACATTGGGAAGAGCAACCGGATCTCCACCGACTCGCCCGCCATCTTGGCCTCAGCCCCGTGTATTGCCAGAAGCTTTTCAAGCGTTGGTGCGGCTTGAGCCCAAAGGAATTCGTGCAGGCTATCACCGCTGATCATGCCAGACGGCTGCTGACGGAATCTGCCAGTGTGCTCGAGTGCGCCCACCAAGTGGGGTTATCCGGGGCAAGCCGGTTGCACGACTTGTTCGTCAGCCACGAAGCTATGACCCCGGGCGAGTTCAAGCGGCGCGGGGAAGGTCTCGAGCTCGCTTACGGTTTCCACCCATCGCCATTCGGCGATGCGCTGATCATGGTTACGAGCCGGGGCGTGGCCGGGCTGGCGTTCGTCAATGAGGATGCCGGGCAGACCCGGGCGGAAGCATTGGCTGATATGATGCGGCGCTGGCCTCGCGCCCATTACGTCGAAGCGCCTGAACGAACGCTGCCCCATTTCCAACGGATCTTCGATGTCTCGAAGTGGAATCCTGAGCAGCCCGTGCGGATTATCCTGATTGGGACGGACTTCGAAATCCGGGTTTGGGAAACGTTGCTCAAGATTCCTATGGGCCGCGTTGTGAGCTACGCGGACATAGCCCGTCACATCGGTTGCCCGACAGCCACACGTGCAGTCGGATCAGCGGTCGGGCGCAACCCGCTGTCGTTCGTCGTGCCTTGCCATCGCGTGGTCCGCGGCGACGGCAACCTTGGCGGCTACCATTGGGGGCTCACGCGGAAGAAGGCCTTGATCGGCTGGGAGACAGGCTGGCTGCGCAGCCGCACCGCTTAGTGCGCGATGCGGCATCGCCTTCAATGAAAGTTCCAGCAGAGGTCTCAAGCTGACTTGGCTTGCTCGGCCTCACCGACATTCACCGAGCGGATGATCTCCCTCAGCCCTTTGAGGAACCGTTCCCGGTCAACGACTGAGAGCACTGATAGCACCTTCTCATCGGCACGCCGGGCGAGCGGCTCTGTCTGTCTTAGAACACGCCAGCCTTCTTCGGTCAGCTTCACGGCATAAGCGCGGGCATCCTCGCGGGTCCGGCGGCGCTGTAAGAGGCCCTTCTTGATCATGCGCCGGATAACATCGGCTAAGGTCGACCGGTCGATCCCCGTCCGCTCGACGAGGTCTGTCTGGCTCAGCCCTTCGTTCTGCGCCACGGTCAACAGAATGGCGTACTGGCGTGGAGTGAGCTCTCCGTCGATCTCAGCCTGAAACACGTCGCTGGCGCACTGGCTCGCACGATGTAAGAGATGAATTGCCGATCGTTCGAGCTGATCTGTCTTTTCGAGTTCATCCAAGTTGTTCTTTACCCGAGCCATTCTTTCGCCCACAACCTTTCCGCGGCATGAGCCGCCAAATGCCTGATTCGCTAAAGCCCCCGGCACGTGAGAAGGCAGCATACTGGACAATCTGTGTCCAGATAATGATTGTTGAGTGAGGTGCAAAAATGAATTCGCGTTCTAGACGAACCGTGTCGCCACTTCTTGTGGACTGATCAACGCGCCTCTTGCACGGCGTGCCGCTTCAATACGCCGAGCTGCGCGAGGGCAAAAATCATCGTGAGCGGCATGATTCCCCAAAGCTTGAAGCTTATCCAAAAGCTTTCGGAGAAGTTCCGCCAGACGATCTCGTTAAGACAGGCTAGGAAAGCAAAGAAGCAGGCCCACCGGAAGGTCAGAACGGTCCAGCCCCGCTTTGTCAGCTGGAACATGTCGCCCATCAAATGATGCAGGAGAGGCTGGCCGAATAACAAGCCGCCGAAGAGAATGATCGAAAACAGCGCGTTGACGATCGTCGGCTTCAGCTTGATGAACAGAGCGTCCTGCAGAATGAGAGTCAGCGCTCCGAAAGCCAGGACGAAGATACCGGATACGAACGGCATGACCGGTATGCGTCCGAGCACGCTGCGCGAGGCGATGAGCGAAACCGCGGTCGCGGCCATGAACGCACCCGTCCCCCAGAATATGCCGCTGTAGCTGTTCACGACGAAGAAGACCACGATCGGCGCAACCTCGAGAGCAAGCTTCAGGAGCTGCGCGTGTTCGCCTTGTTGGGGCTCTCTGGTCGCCGTCGGGTCTTGAGGCACGGAGAACTCCACTCCCGTGAAAAGGAAGTTGAAAGGAGAGCTAAGCCTCTTGCGTCGCTCTTGTTGCCTTGCTGTCCAGCTTCTTGGCTGCCGAAGTCCGCACTACGCTCGCATCCGCCGGAATGCGGTATTTCTGCATAGTGCGGGTGAGCCACCAGGCATACAAGCCGCTCACGGGCATGATGAACGCCACTTTGAACAAAATCCAGACGTTGACGCCATCCATCTCGTAGCCGAGAAAGTTGTAAATGGAATGGTCGTCGAAGCTCACGCGTACGATCTCATTCAAAATGGCCGTCATCACGAAGAAGCAGGCAAAGCTGAAGGTGAAGCGATCCCAGCCCTTCTTCGTGTAGTGAAAGGTGCTCTCGAAGACGTACTGAAAGAAGTTCTTCCCAACCCACAAGCCGCCGAACAGGAACAAAGCGAACAGCAGGTTGAAGATCGTGACCTTGATCTGAACCCACATGGGGTTGCCGGTCAGCAGGGTCAGGCAGCCGAACGCGATCGTGACGCCACTGGCAATGATTGGAAAAACCGGGAACCGCCGGAGGACAATTCGCATGGCAGCGATTGCAATGCCAGTAGTGATGATCAATGCCCAGGTCCCGGCTTCGATCCCGTACATCGCGTTGACGATGAACATGGTCACCAGAGGCCCGAATTCGCTGAGGATATTGACAGTCTGCTCGGCGTTGAAAGGGTAAGTACGCCTCAACCAGCTCATCGTCTCGCTCACTTGCCTCCTCTGCTGTTGAAGGCTGCTTGTTCTAATCTAGAGCAATTGCACGTGCGAACTCCCCGGCGTCAAACGACTGAAGGTCGTCGACCCCCTCCCCCACACCGACTGCGTGCACCGGGAGCCCGTACTTGGCTGCAATTGCAACGAGAATTCCGCCCTTCGCCGTGCCGTCGAGCTTCGTCATAACCAGACCACTGACGTCGGCTTGTTTTCTAAACACCTCGACCTGATCCAAGGCGTTCTGCCCCGTGGTGGCGTCGAGGACGAGCAACGAATCATGGGGAGCGGATCTATCGATCTTACGTAAAACTCGTATGATCTTCGCAAGCTCGTCCATGAGAGCCTGCTTGTTCTGCAGCCTTCCGGCTGTGTCGATGAGTACGACGTCATAGCCCTCCTTGCGAGCCTGCATGTAGGCGTCGTAAGCGAGGCCGGCCGCGTCAGCGCCGACATCACGGGCCACCACGGTCGCGCCCGTCCGCTCTCCCCACACTTTAAGCTGGTCGATCGCCGCTGCACGGAACGTGTCGCCGGCGACCAGCATCACCTTCTTGCCCGCCCTGACGTATTTGGCAGCCAGCTTACCAATGGTCGTGGTCTTGCCGGTGCCATTCACCCCTACGGTCAAGATGACATGGGGCTTGGCGTTGGGATCGATCTCGAGTGGCTTGGCGACGGGCGCGAGGATCTTCTCGATTTCCGCGGCCAGCACCGCCCGCACTTCCTCCGGCGAAATGCCCTTGTCATAGCGCCCCTTGCGCAGCGCATCCGTGATACGCGCCGCGGTGTCGAGCCCGAGGTCCGCCTGGATGAGTAGATCCTCAAGTTCATCCAACGTGCTCTCGTCGAGCTTGCGCTTGGCGAAGACGCTTGTGATACCCTCGGAAAGCTTGCTGGACGTCTTCGTCAGGCCCGCCTTAAGGCGCTGGAACCAGCTTGTCTTCGGCCGCGGTTCTTCTTCCGGCTGAGCCGCTCCTGGTTCGGTTACGGCCTCTGATCGCCGAGCAGCCTCGTGCATCTGCTCGGGTTGGGGTTCCACGCTCACTTCAGCTGGTGCAGGCTCAGCCGCCGCCTCCGCCTGCTTACCCTCGGCCGGCTGGAGCGGCTCATCGCTGGGTGGCGCAGCGGCTTCTTCCTGCCGGCTTTCGAGCTCCTGCTCGGCCGGCTTCTCGCCGCGGCCGAACAAGCGATCGAAGAGCCCCCCTTTTCTCGGCTTGACGCTCACGCCACCACCTCCCCGGCAAGTCGTTGACCATCGTGCCCCTCGACTCGCGCCCGCACGATGGTGCCTACAGGAGTCTCAGTGGAAAGTTGAATCTCGGTGAATTGGGCCGTACGGCCGGCCTTGGGCCGTTCCGTCAGGACATCCACCAACGCACCCCGCTGCCCATCGAGATAGCGGACGAGCATCTTGCTGCCGAGGCTACGCAGCCGCGCGGCCCGCTCCTTCACCTCGGAACGGCTGACTTGCGGCATGCGCGCAGCAGGCGTGCCCTTCCGCGGCGAGAACGGGAACACGTGCAGGTAGGTGAGCCCGCACTCCTCAACGAGATGAAGCGTGTTCTGGAAGTGCTCTTCCGTTTCGGTCGGAAAGCCGGCGATCAGGTCGGCGCCAAAGACGATGTCCGGCCTCAGCCGCCGCACCGTTTCGCAGAAGCGGATCGCATCCGCCCGCGAATGGCGGCGCTTCATTCGCTTCAGGATCAGATCGTCGCCGGCCTGAAGCGAGAGGTGGAGGTGCGGCATCAGCCGCGGCTCCTCGGCGATGGCATCCAGAAGATGTTTGTCGGCCTCGACCTGATCGATCGAGGACAAGCGCAGCCGGTCGAGCTCCGGCACGTGGCGGAGGATTTGCCTGACGAGGCGCCCTAGAGACATGGGGCCAGGCAAGTCGTTGCCGTAAGCGGTGATGTCGACCCCGGTCAGCACCACCTCACGGTAGCCAGCCTCGACGAGACGGCGGACCTGCGCCACCACCTCCCCTGCCGGCACCGACCGTGAGGGGCCGCGGCCGTAAGGGATGATGCAAAACGTGCAGCGGTGATCGCAGCCGTTCTGCACCTGTACGTAGGCCCGTGCCCGCGTCCCGAACCCCGCGATCAAGTGCGAAGCCGTTTCCCGCACGCTCATGATGTCGTTGACCTGGACGCGCTCGCTCCCCTCGACGCTCAGGCCCTGGAATGTCTCGCGCTTGACCTTCTCAGCGTTGCCGATGACGTAATCGGCTTCCGGCATGCGGGCGAACAGGTCCGGCTCGATCTGGGCGGCGCAACCGGTCACGATGATCTTGGCATCGGGGTGCTCCCGGCGCGCCTTTCGGATGGCCTGCTGCGACTGGCGCACCGCTTCCGCCGTCACGGCACACGTATTGATGATGACCGCATCCCGGAGCCCGGCGTCTGACGCGTGCTGGCGCATCAGCTCGGACTCATAGGCATTCAACCGGCAGCCCAAGGTTATGATGGTCGGTTCGGACATCGAGAATCTGACGGCAGGCCGTGAAATCGGTGGATTGCCTTTGCTCCGGAAGGGGTTTGGCCGCTTTCGCGACCGGCGGGACTTACCAGTCCTGATTTAAGGCGCGACCAGGACATTGGAAAGTCGTATCCGGCATTCAGGCCGGCGATCTTGAAAGCGCATCCCAATCAAGCGTCCCCTCATGCTCGAGCTCGACCGGGCCACGCATTAGGATCCGGTTGGCCTCTGTCCATTCAATGTGGAGCATGCCGCCCGGCAGCGTCACCGTGACGATTCGACCGGTTCGGCCAGTGCGGGCTGCTAACACGGCCGCCGCACACGCGGCAGACCCGCACGCCCGGGTCAAACCGGCGCCGCGTTCCCACGTCCGCAACTTCAGCGCCGATGGCGATGTGACCTGGGCAAGTGAAATGTTGGCCCGCTCGGGAAAGATCGGATGCGCTTCGAGCTGCGGCCCCAGCCGGGCCAGATCGTAGGCGTCCACATCCTCGACCCAGAACACCGCATGTGGGTTGCCGACGTTAACGACCGACGGCCACTGCAGCTTTGGCTGGCCGCCGAATTCGAGCTTCAGCTCGATCCGGCGCGTGTCCTCGAACGGCTCGGAAAGCGGGATCTCATCCCAACGGAACCGGGGCTCCCCCATGTCGACAGTAATCCGATCGATGCTCTCGACATGGACGTCGAGGAGACCACCAGCCGTCTCGAACCGCAGCTGGTTTCGCCCCGTCTGCTGTGCCACCGCCCAGCCGATGCACCTCGTGCCGTTCCCGCACGCCTGCGCAAGAGAGCCGTCTCGGTTGTAAATGCGGACGAAAGCATCCGTATCCTGCGACCGCGGATCGTGCAGAACCATGAGCTGGTCAAAGTAGGAATCCGGCCGCGCTGCAATTGCGCGAGCTTCATCCGCCGAAAGCACTCGCGCGCTTCCCCGCAGGTCGATGATCACGATCTCGTTTCCGAGACCGTTCATTTTGAGGAAGGGGATGGCGTCGCGACTGGTCATGGCTCCATATATGACGCGCGGATCGCCGAATACAATTGATCAGGGGATTAAAAGTGCCAGCGCCGGCCGCGGAACGGCGTGATCTTCAAGCTCCGTCCTCTTGGGTGCGGCGGTTTCTCTCCGGCATTCCCAAGAGTGGGCGGGTGCTCGACGTCGCCTGTGGGAGCGGTCGCCATCTCCGGCTGGCGCTTAAGCTTGGCTACGACGTCGTTGGTGTCGATCGCGACCTTTCAGGGGTAAGCGATCTGCAAGGGACGCCCAGGGTCGAGCTGGTTGAGGCTGATCTCGAGGACGGACGCCCTTTTCCGTTTCGCGACCAGAGTTTCTCCGGAGTGATCGTCACGAAATATCTCTGGCGGCCGATCTTGCCGGACATCGTGGGCTGCGTGGCGCGCGACGGCTTACTGATTTACGAAACATTCGCGGTCGGGAACGAGCGCTACGGCCGGCCGAGCAACCCTGATTTTTTGCTGAGGCCCGGCGAGCTGATCGACGCCGTGCGGGGACGTCTGGTGCCGATCGCTTTCGAGCACGTAACGCTGAGCAACCCTCAGCGTATCGTCCAGCGCATCGCGGCCGTAGGACCAAATCATCCCTGGCTGCGAGATCCGCCCAAGGTCCGCGAGTGATGCTCTACTTTGACTCTGACCATGGCGGTTCGGCGCAGCAGCGCGTTTCCTTTCCAAGATCACCTGTAGGGAGGTGACATGCGTCCGCTGCTCTCAATCATCGCATCCCTGACGTTCGCTGCGACCGCCTGGGCTGTGCAGACCGATGCCCCGCGGGCACCGCGCAGCGACATCGTGGTTGAAACGGTGGCAGAAGGGCTAGTCCACCCGTGGGCCATCGCCTTCCTTCCGGATGGCCGGATGCTGGTGACGGAGCGCCCCGGGCGCATGCGCATTGTCACCGTGGAGGGCCAAGTCAGTGCTCCGATCGAAGGCGTGCCCAAGGTGTTCGCGCAGGGTCAGGGCGGTCTGCTCGATGTCGTCCTTGCCCCCGAATTTCAGTCGTCCGGCACAATCTATTTCTCGTACTCCGAGCCGCGTGAGGATGGCGGCAATGGCACCGCTGTCGCCCGTGCCCGCCTCGTCGAGGAGGATGGCCGAGCCAGGCTAGAAGACGTTCAGGTCATCTTTCGTCAGCTGCCTTCCTATCCGGCAAACGTCCACTTCGGCTCCCGAATTGTGGTTGCGCCGGACGGCAAACTCTTCATCACCCTCGGCGAACGCTTCCAGATGCAATATGCGCAAGACCTCTCCCGCCACTGGGGCAAGGTCGTGCGCATCAATCCGGACGGCTCGGTGCCAGAGGATAATCCGTTCGTTGGACGCGAGGACGCACGGCCGGAGATCTGGTCATATGGCCATCGGAACCCCCAAGCTGCGGGGCTTCATCCTGAAACCGGCGAGCTTTGGATCGTCGATCATGGCCCGCGTGGCGGGGACGAGATCAACGTTGTCCGGAAAGGACTGAACTATGGCTGGCCCGTCATCAACTACGGACGACACTACTCGGGGCAGGACATCCCTGAGAGGCGGGAGGGGATGGAGCAGCCGCTCTATTACTGGGACCCTTCGATCGCGCCATCCGGCATGACTTTCTATACCGCGGATCGCGCTCCGCAGTGGCGCGGCAATCTTTTCGTTGGCGCGCTTGCAGGTCGCCACCTTGCCCGATTGGTCCTCGACGGAGAGGAGGTAACCGCCGAGGAGCAGCTCCTCACAGACCTAGGCGAGCGCATCCGCGATGTGAGGCAGGGTCCTGATGGCGCCATTTACGTTGCGACCGACAGCCCAAAAGGCAGGATCATCCGCGTCACCCCGCGCAATTGAGGGGCTGGGCTCAGGCGACCGGGAAACGTTCAGCGTTTGACAGCGTTAGGTCATCGCCATATGGTCCGCTGACTTTCTCGATTGGCTCTCGATTTCCCGAGCCGCCACTCTGTCCAGGCGTGTGAGCCGGCAGAGTGGTCAACGCCCGCCAGCGAGTTTCGCCCGCGGGCGCGTTTGCGTTTGGGACATCGAAAGCCATGGTCAGCGGGCGGCACGGCCGAACCTGGAAGGTGGAGCGAGATGCTGAAGATTTGGGGACGCAAGACGTCGATCAACGTCCAAAAGGTAATGTGGACGGTGGCAGAGCTTGAGCTGCCGCACGAGCGCATCGACGTTGGCGGCCCATTCGGCGGCCTCGACACGCCCGAGTTCGGCAAGCTCAACCCCAATCGTCTCGTTCCCGTTCTCGAGGATGACGGGTTCGTTCTGTGGGAGAGCAACGCGATTGTGCGATACCTCGTCGCCGCACACGGCCGCGGCCGCTTGGGTGCCTCCGACGAGCGGCAGCGCGCACTTGCCGACCAATGGATGGAATGGGCCAACTCGACGCTTTATTCCGACATTATCCATACGATCTTCCTTGGCCTCATTCGCACCCCGGCCTCGGAGAGGGATGTCGGCGCCATCGAGAAGGCGGCAAAGCGCGCCGGCGAGAAGTTGGCAATTCTCGATGCACAGCTCGATGGCCGTGCCTATATTCTGGGGGACCAGCTAACGGCCGCGGACATTGGGTGCGGTTCCCTCATGTACCGTTACTTCACCTTGGATATCCCGCGCCCGCGGCTTCCGAACGTAGAGGCCTGGTATCAGCGGCTCACCGAGCGTAAGGCGTATCAGGACCACGTGATGATCGATTACCAGGCCATGAAGGTCCCCGGCGCCTGATGGTGGGCGCCTCGCCAGCTGAAACGGGTCGCAATGTTCCAGAGCCTGTCTGACCGCCTCTCCGGCATCTTCGAAAAGCTCACCAAGCGTGGCGCGCTGACCGAAAGCGACGTCAGCGAGGCCATGCGCGAGGTGCGCCGCGCGTTGCTCGAGGCGGACGTGGCGCTGGAGGTCGTGCGCGATTTCATCGAGAAAGTGAAAGAGAAGGCCGTCGGCCAGGAGGTCGTGAAATCCGTCACGCCTGGCCAGATGGTCATCAAGATCGTGCACGACGAGCTTGTGCGCATGCTGGGCTCCGATTCCCAGCCCATCGACGTCGCTGCACCACCGCCTGTTCCGATCCTGATGGTCGGTCTGCAGGGCTCCGGTAAGACGACCACTACGGCCAAGATCGCCTATCGGCTGAAGAACCGCGACAAGAAGCGGGTGCTGATGGCCTCGCTCGACACGCGGCGGCCGGCGGCGCAGGAGCAGCTGCGCGTGCTCGGCGAGCAGATCGACGTGCCGACGCTCCCGATCATCGCGGGCCAAACGCCACTGCAAATTGCGCGGCGCGCGCTCGATGCCGCCCGCCTCGGCGGATATGACGTCGTGCTGCTCGACACCGCGGGCCGCACGACCGTGGACGAGGCGCTGATGCTGGAGGTGGCCGAGGTCAAGGCCGCCACCAACCCGCACGAAGTGCTGCTCGTTGCGGACAGCCTGACGGGTCAGGACGCCGTCAACACGGCCAAGGCCTTCGATAACCGTGTCGGCATCACCGGCATCGTGCTGACCCGCATTGACGGCGATGGCCGCGGCGGTGCGGCGCTCTCCATGCGTGCGGTCACCGGCAAGCCGATCAAGCTGCTCGGCACCGGCGAGAAGTGGGACGCGCTCGAGGACTTCCACCCGGAGCGGATCGCCAACCGCATCCTGGGGATGGGCGATATCGTTAGCCTGGTCGAGAAGGCCGCGCAGACGATCGACGCCGAAAAGGCGCAGAAGATCGCCCAGAAGATGAAGAAGGGCGAGTTCGACCTGGAGGACCTCGCCGAGCAGATCAAGCAGATGCAGAAGATCGGCGGCATGTCTGGCGTGCTCGCGATGCTGCCCGGCATCGGCAAGCTCCGCAATCAGATCGCCGAGGCCAATCTCGACGACAAGATTTTGAAGCGGCAGCACGCGATCATCTTGTCCATGACGCCGCAAGAGCGCCGCAACCCGAAGATCATCGACGGCAAGCGTAAGCGGCGGATTGCGGCCGGCTCCGGCACCAAGGTCGAGGAGGTCAACCGCCTGCTGAAGATGCACCGCCAGATGGCCGACATGATGAAGGCCATGGGCAAGAACAAGGGCCTGTTCGCGCGCATGTTCGGCGGTGGCGGTATGCCTCAGCCGACGCCCGAGATGGTCGAGCAGCTGCAGCGCGGCGAGTTGCCGAAAGGTTTGCCGGGCCTGCCGTCTGGCGGCCTCCCGCGCCTGCCTGGCCTCGGCGGCGGCTTGCCGGGGTTGGGCGGGTCAGGTCCCAAGCTTCCAGGGCTTCCCGGTTTTCCGGGAAAGAAGAAGTAGGTTCGGGTCACACCACCATGATCTGCCGTAGCCCCGAGCCTTCTTGCGAACTGTCATCGCGGCATTTGTCGCCGGGATTCGCATCTGTTGTGCTCACGCATGCAGACCGCTTAATCCCGAGCGCAGAGGCTCTGATGGCATCGTGCTTTGAACGGCTGCTGAGCATTTTCGCAATGGCTCGGCGTGCTTACCCGCAAACCTATTGGCTCCGCGTTCGCTTATGCGAATGTGTCCAACACGGATGAAAGAGAAGGAAGACGAATAATGGCTGTAAAGATCCGCCTTGCTCGTGGTGGCGCAAAGAAGCGCCCGTACTATTACATCGTGGTCGCCAACAGCTCGGCGCCGCGCGATGGCCGGTACATCGAGCAGGTTGGCACCTACAATCCTCTTCTGAAAAAGGACGATCCCAATCGGGTGAAGCTCGATATCGAGCGCTGCAAGCACTGGCTCTCGGTCGGCGCTCAGCCCACGGATCGCGTCGCGCGTTTTTTTGATGCGGCGGGCCTCATCAAGCGGCAGCCGAAGAACAATCCCATTAAGGGTAGGCCGCGCAAGAAGCGTCTCGAGCGCGAAGCTGCCGAGGCCGAGAAGGCGAAGGAAGCCGCTGGCGCGTAACGCCGCAGAACTCCCTCAAGGAGCTGGTGAATGGGCGCTGCTCCTGCGCGGATCCTGCTTGGTCGAATCCGCGCCGCGCACGGCATTCGGGGGCACGTGCTTATTCACAGCTTCACCGAAGCGCCGGAGGACATTGCATCCTACGGTCCGCTTCAGGATGAGTCTGGACAACGGCAGTTCGAGATCACGGTGGTTCGCGTCACGCCGAAAGGTGTGGTCGCGCGCATCTCTGGCATTGAGGATCGCACTGCCGCTGAGGCGTTGCGCGGCACTCAGCTCTATATCGAGCGCGATCGGCTCCCTCCAACCAAGGAGGAGGAATATTACCACTCGGATCTTATTGGGCTCAGCGCCTTCAAGCCAAATGGCGAACGGATGGGCGAGGTGATCGCCGTCCATAATTTCGGTGCCGGGGACATTCTGGAAATCCGGCTCGAGGGCAAACGCACGACGGAGATGGTCCCCTTCATGCGTGATTTCGTTCCGGAGGTGGATGTGGCAGGGGGCCGGCTCGTTGTCGATATGCCGGAGGAGAGTGAAGGCGGTCAGAGCTGAGCGCTGAGTTCAGGGCAAAATCTCGAGCTGAGCAGGGTGATAAATCTCGATTAGAGGGCCGCCGCGCCGCTCGATCCAACCGCGGACAAGCACGCGGCGGCCCTTCAATGCAAGCAAATCCATCCCGGCCTTTGCGAACTGCTGCCTGTTCGATGGCTGCACAACGACAGTGAAGTCCTCGCGCCAGTTATTGCCAAAGTTCAAATAAACCCGTCCTCGCACATCCGCCGCGGCCAGGACATCTCCTTCGACGAGCTGATACGTGCTCCGAAAGCGGAGCAGCTCCCAGTGCCGATCGGCTGGTCGTATCTGATACGACGCATGTGCCCAGAGCCCCAAACGCGCCTCACGCGCTTGCTTCTCGGCAGCAACGAGGTCCTCCAGGCAATCTGTGCTGCCGGGCAGCGCATAGGCTCGGGCATACCCCTGCCGCAGCATCTCACCTTGGAGCCAGATGCGTTTGCCATCCGCGCGAACGAAGAGTTGCGCCAGCAGACGGCCATATCGATCGGTCCGCCGGCCGGCGAACCCAAGCTCGACCGAATGGCCCAGGCTCAGCATCTCCAATGCCGACTTTGCTGTTTCAGCGAGGGGCCAGGCTCCTTCGTCTGCGCCGGCGTCCAGTGCGCGCGGCGCCAGCGCACCGATCAGCCGCACCTGAGAGCCGTCGTCTAGGGCAAGCGTCTCTCCGTCGAGCACCCGCACGACGGCGCGCTCAGGGCCGAGCTCAAGCTCGCATAGGGGTGTGTCTGCGAGAGCCGATTGAGCTGATAAGCCGGCCAGCGCCAACATTCCGAGCCAGCTCGCGAGCCGAACAAACCCTCTTTCGACCACGGCACCCCCTTTGCCGCTTGCAGGTCGCCCCCAGCTGCCCTACACACCTATCATCCCGCGGGTTTCTTCCAAGCTGGCGCTGCGTTAGTGTCGTTCTTGATGCTTGGGTTGGCCAGCCGGCAATGTCCGCGGCCGTTCGCAAGTGGGGCCCCGTAGCTCAGCAGGATAGAGCATCAGATTCCTAATCTGAGGGTCGCAGGTTCGAATCCTGCCGGGGTCGCCAGTCACCGCTTCGCTAATTCGCTCGTGGCGTAGAATGGCGTCTTGCCCTTGAGCGAAGAGTTCGGCTTGAGCCTTACAAAGACACCTTCCGTAAGGTGAAAACCTTGTCGCGCCCGGCTATGCCTTGCGCGGGGCTGCGGAAAGAACCCTCTCAATGAATGCATCGAATTCCCGCATGAAACTCCGCAGGAATTCCTCCGTCGAGGCGACGGTGACTTTGCCGTCGTCAGCAATAAGGTCGGGCTTGAACTGGATATATGCCTCGGGCGCCGTCATATGAGGCGAATTGCAATAGCTCAGAATCGCGCGCAGATCCCGCTGCGCGAGGGCAGTCCCGATAGCTCCAGGGGATGTTCCAATCACACCCGAAGGCTTATGGGTAAAGGAGTTCTGGCCATAAGGCCGAGTGGCCCAGTCGATCGCATTCTTGAGTGCGCCAGGAATTGACCTGTTGTATTCGGGAGTGACGAACAAGATGGCGTCCGAGCGCTCGATCGCTTGTTTGAACTGCCGCGCAACCTCAGGGTAATTTTCGTCATAGTCGTAGCTGTAGAGCGGCAGGTCTTTGAACGGGATCTCCGAAAACTCCAACCGCTCGGGCGCAAGCTTGATCAGCGCCTTGGCGAGCTTTCGATTGATGGAATTCTTGGCCAGACTGCCGACAATATAGCCGACCTTATATCCCGTCATCGCCTCCTCTCCGTTCTCCCGATTCCAAGTGCTGTCCTAGGTTGGCGCTAAGCCACGTTGCGGCCTGATCTGTTCAGGTGCTCGGGAGGAACGTGCAGATTGCGGGCGCGGTTCGTTAGTTGTTTACGGTTGCCTTGATCCGAATGCAGCTCGGCCTGCTAGGTTTTCAGGTGAGAGCCTGTTCAGCACCCGAATCGAAAGCGATGAGGCGAAGGGTGGGCGGCGGGTGCCGCTCCGGCTCGTCGATAGGCGAGAGGATTTTTTCGATCTGCCTGAGCTGGCTCGCAAGCTGCCTCAAGCGCTCAGCAAGCTTCTCCAAAATATGATCAGCAAGCGAAGGGTCCGAGCTCATCTGCTCGAGGAGGCCGCTGCGCGTGATCTTCAGAGCCTTGACCTGCTCGCGGCATACGACAGTTGATGAGAACTCCGTCTCCACGAGCATAGCCATTTCACCAAGGAGCGTGCCGGCTCTTAGCTCTTCTGGCTCGCGATTGACCGGCCCCGCCGTGCGAACCGCGGTTCCAGAAATAATCAGGTAAGCCCCGTCCCCAGTCTCACCTTGCCGGATAATGGCGTCACCCGGCTTGAACAGCACCCGCTCGGAACGCCGTACGATTTCGCTGATTTGAGAGGGTTGAAGGCCCTGAAACAGAGCAATCTGCCGCACTGCGTCGAAAACCGACTCGATCGCCATGACTGCTCTCCCCATGCAGTGTGCGCACTATAGTGAGCCCCCTTCAAGGAACGGGTGCCGCGAAAAACAGCCGGGTGAGAACAGGTGATTCTGTGGCGCGGGTAAAGCGAGATGTGGAGCAAGGGTGGAGAAGCTGCGGAGAGTGCGCCAATTCGGCCTCACATCCGTCAGCATTCTCCTGGAATCACAAGGGCTTGTCGGATCCTCAAGGAATCAGCTTGTATCCGCCGGTCTCAGTGACCAACAGCTCGGCCTTCGAGGGATCGCGCTCGATCTTTTGTCGCAACCGATATATGTGCGTTTCGAGTGTATGTGTCGTCACGTTGGCGTTGTAGCCCCAGACCTCATGCAGCAGCACGTCGCGGGTGACGACCTTTTCGCCGGCTCGGTAGAGGTACTTGAGAATCGAGGTCTCTTTCTCGGTGAGGCGGATCTTTGAGCCCTTCTCGTCGATGAGCAGCTTGGCGGCAGGCTTGAAGGTGTACTTGCCTATGGTGAAGACGGCATCCTCACTTTGCTCATGCTGACGGAGCTGGGCCCGGATGCGCGCCAACAGAACGGCGAACTTGAAGGGCTTCGTGACGTAGTCGTTGGCGCCGGCGTCAAGGCCCAGGATCGTGTCAGCGTCCGAGGCATTGCCGGTCAACATGATGATCGGCGCCTTGAAGCCAGACTTGCGCAAAGCCTTGCAAGCCTCACGGCCATCCATGTCAGGCAGCCCGACGTCGAGAATGATCAGATCGAAATGGTTGTTCTTGACGGCTTCCATGCCGCTTGTGGCGTCAGCTACCGTGGTGACTTGGAACTCGTCGTGAAGGGTAAGCTGGTCGCGCAGGGTGTCGCGAAGGTCCTCGTCGTCGTCGACGATGAGAATCTTGCGTGCCGCACTCATTCGATCTCGCTCCCCGGATGTTAGGATGTTTTGAAGAATGTATCACTGGAGAGGCTGACGAAACAGTGTCCGGAGTAAAGCCCCGGCTGCCCTGTAAGATTCATCGCAAGGCGCCCGCCGAGCTTCAGATCCGCGCGCTGTCCATGAGCTCCACCCGCGGATGGGCGAGCATCGGCGGGCTGAGGTTTCCGTGCGCCCTGGGACGGACCGGTCGGCGCACGATCAAGCGCGAAGGAGATGGCGCCACCCCCGTCGGTGCCTATGTCGTCCGTCGTGCCTTCTACCGACCAGATCGTCTTCTGCGCCCGACCACTCGCGTGCCCCTCCGGCCACTGAGGCCTGAGGACGGTTGGTGCGATCAGGTCGGCGACAGAAACTACAATCGGTACGTCAAGCACCCCTACCCGGCCAGCGCCGAACGAATGTGGCGCGAAGACCACCTGTATGATGTTGTCGTCGTGATCGATCATAACGAGCGGCCGCGCGTGCAGGGCAGGGGCAGTGCCGTGTTCATGCACGTCGCCAGGGACGGCTACGAGCCGACGGCCGGTTGCATTGCCTTCAAGCGCGCTCATCTGCTTCGGATATTGAAGTTGCTGCATCCTGGCACGACGGTACGCGTTGCGCCGTGGTCTCGTGCTTCGGCTCCTCGATGACAAGTGAAAAAGCGGCCCGGAGGTAATCCGGGCCGGTCCAGTCTAGGGAGTAGTTGAGTGGAGAAATCTGCCGAGCAGCGCGCTACTGCACCACCTCGCCGTGCAGATTGATGTCGAGACCCTCGATCTCGACTGCCTTGTCCACCCGCAGCCCCATGATGGCCTTGACAATCATGAGGATGACGAAGGTGGCTACGGCGCACCAGACGATGGTTGCGATGATGCCGTAGATCTGCAGGGGAACCTGCGCGGCATTCCCTTCGAGGAGTCCAGGCGTGCCGCCAATTGCCTCGACCGCGAATACGCCGGTCAGGATGGCGCCAACGATGCCGCCAACGCCGTGAATGCCAAACACATCGAGGCTGTCATCGTAGCCAAGCGCTCTCTTGACCGTCGTTGACGCGATGAAGCAGAGCACTCCAGCGGCAATGCCGATTATCAGCCCACCCATCGGAGCGACGAACCCAGCCGCCGGTGTGATCGCGACGAGGCCAGCGACAGCACCCGACGCGATGCCAAGCACGCTCGGCTTGCGGTGCACGATCCATTCCGAGAACATCCACGCGAGCGCAGCTGCGGCCGTCGCGATCTGAGTCACCGCCATCGCCATGCCCGCTCCCCCGTCGGCAGCAGCTGCGGAACCGGCGTTGAAACCAAACCAGCCAACCCACAGCAGGGACGCCCCGATCACCGTCAGCACAAGGTTGTGCGGCGCCATGTTTTCCGTGCCGTAGCCGATACGCGGCCCGAGGACCAGCGCGCAGACAAGGCCGGCAATGCCAGAGTTGATGTGCACGACTGTGCCGCCGGCGAAGTCAAGGACGCCGTCCTCACCGAGGAAGCCGCCGCCCCAGACCCAGTGGCATACGGGCGCGTAGACGAAGATGAGCCACAAGGCGAGGAACACCAGCAGGCTCGAGAACTTCATTCTGTCGGCGACGGCGCCGCAAATGAGCGCTGGCGTGATGATGGCGAATGTCATCTGAAAGGTCATGAAGACCGACTCGGGGATCGTCCCCGACAGCGCGTCCTTGGTCAGGTGGGAGAGAAACATCTTGTCCAGCCCACCGACGTAAGCGTTGAACGTCCCGCCGTCGCCGAACGCGAGCGAGTAGCCGATCACCATCCAGAGCACGCTCATAAGGCAGGCTGTCGCGAAGCTCTGCATCACCGTGGCAAGCACATTCTTCTTGCGCACCATGCCGCCGTAAAAGAGCGCGAGGCCCGGGATGGTCATCATCAAGACGAGGACCGTGGATGTGAGCATCCAGGCGGTGTCGCCGGAGTCGAGCGTCGGCGCGGCCTCGGCAGCTGGAGCTGCCTCCTGCGCCAGCGCCGGCAAAGCTGACAGTGCCGCTGCCATTGCGGCACTCCCGGCAATGCGCAAAAGCATTCTTGATGTCATGTTTCAAAGTCCCTTCTAGCTTTGGTTGGATTGGTGCTGGCGGGGGGAGGCCGGCGACACAGGTCACCAGCTCAAATCGCGCTGTCGTCGGTCTCTCCAGTGCGGATGCGGACTGCGTGCTCGACCGGGAGGACGAAGATTTTGCCGTCGCCGATTTGGCCCGTCTTGGCCGTTTGCATGATGGTGTCTACGACGCGATCGACCTCGCCATCGGGGATGACGACCTCGATCTTGATCTTCGGAAGGAAATTCACGGCGTACTCCGCGCCGCGATAGATCTCGGTGTGGCCCTTCTGACGGCCGTATCCCTTCACCTCGGTGACGGTCATGCCCTGGCAGCCGAGGTCGGTAAGGGCGGCCCGCACCTCCTCCAGCTTGAACGGCTTGATGATGGCGGAGACGAGCTTCATATCGGCGACCCTCTCGGTTGGTTTCAGGCGCCCGGAGACCGGGCTGCGAGAGCCGTCGCCCGCACAGGGCAGCGACTCGCCTCCGAGGGAGTCAAAAGGCGTGCCAGAGCCTTAACGCGCCGGTAAGTATGTGAATTTGCGTACTTTTTAGTCGCGCGGCGGTATCGGCGCGATTATGCGGTTAACAATGAGCTGCTCAAAACTTGGGCAATGCCGAAAATTTGTCCATCAGGTGACGATAAACGCTGTGCTCCGCTGGCGGACGAGCCCTTCCTGAGCGACGGAAGCAACGAGAACGCCGTCGCGGGTATAGACGCTGCCCCTGCAGAATCCGCGGGCGCCGTGCGCGGAGGGGCTATCTTGGGCATACAAGAGCCAGTCATCTGCCCGGAACGGCCGGTGCAGCCACAGCGCGTGATCGAGACTGGCGAGCTGAATATCTTTGTCGAACAGCAGCTTGCCGTGTGCGATCAGAGCCGTGTCGAGGAGCGTGAAGTCGGAGGCGTAGGCCAGCACGCATTGGTGGAGCTTGGAATCATCCGGCAGTGAGCCATTGGCCCGCATCCAAACATACTGGACCGGCCGCGCCTTCTCCCGCTTGACGTAGCGTGAGATGTCCACCGGGCGCATTTCGATCGGGCGCTCCCGCTCCCAGTAGGAGCGCATGTTCTCCGGCAGCTTGTCGAACAACAGATCCTTGAGCTCTTGTTCGCTCGGCAGCTCCTCGGGAGGCGGAACATCTGGCATGGGGCTGTAATGCTCGAAGCCCGGCTCATCTTTGTGGAACGACACGCTCATGCTGAAGATGGCGCGGCCGTGCTGGATTGCCTTCACCGTGCGCGTCGTGAAGCTGCCGCCATCGCGAATGCGCTCGACCTCGTAGATGATCGGGTGGCTGGGGTCGCCGCCGAGCAGAAAGTAGCCGTGCATGGAATGGGCCTTGCGCGGCTCCTCGACCGTACGCACGGCCGCGACCAGCGCCTGGCCAAGGACCTGCCCTCCATAGACGCGCTGCCAGCCCTGCTGCGGGCTCTGGCCGCGGAAGAGGTTCTGTTCAAGCTGCTCCAGGTCCAGTATGGACAGAAGCTCAGCGAGCGCCGAGCCCGGCTTTTTGGAGGACATGAGACCTTCCGGCTGAAATTTCTGCACTGCGAGAAACTTAACATCGCCACTTAGGTGGCCCAAGGCAATCGAAGCATGGTGGATCACAAGTCCGATATCATTATCGCTGGCGGCAGCTATACTGGACTTACTCTCGCGCTGGCGCTGGCCAAGGCATTGGGTCCGGACATCTCGATCACCGTCATCGACCGGCAGGGCAAGGTATCGGACAACCCTGATCTGCGTGCGTCAGCGATCTCGGCCGCGTCGCGCCATTTACTCGAAGCGCTCGGCATTTGGCCGATGGTCAAGGATGAGGCGCAGGATGTCCTCGAGATCCTGTTGACGGACAGCCCCCTTGAGGCGGGGGTACGGCCCGTTCTGCTGACCTACGACAACAGGCTCGAAAATGGCGAGCCGGCCTCCTCAATTGTGCCGAACGAGGCGCTTGCGGCGGCGCTGGAGAAGGCTGCGGATGCCGAGCCCAACATCCAGCGCCTGAGGCCCGCGGAGGCAATTCGTTTCACGAGCGGCGAGCCGTTCATTCGGGTCCATCTTGCGGACGGCCGGAGCATCGACACGAGCCTGCTCGTCGCCGCCGATGGACGGCGATCGCGACTGCGTGAGGCAGCCGGGATCAAGTGCGTCGGCTGGCGCTACGATCAGATCGGCATTGTGACGCAGGTCGAGCATGAGCTGCCGCACAATGGCCGAGCCATCCAGCACTTCCTGCCAGGAGGCCCATTCGCGATCCTGCCGCTCAAAGGCAACCGCTCCTGCATCACCTGGTCGGAGGATGCCGCTCGAGCTCGCGAAATCCTGGCCTACGACGACGAGGCGTTTCTAGCCGAAGTCGACAAGCGCTTCGCCGGACGATATGGCCGCCTGCAGCTCGCCAGCGGGCGTGCCTCGTGGCCTCTGGAGATGCACCTCGCCCGCCGATACGTGGCGCACCGCTTTGCGCTTGTTGGCGACGCCGCCCATGGCGTCCACCCAATCGCTGGACAAGGGCTCAATTTGGCTTTCCGAGACATCGCCGCACTGACGGAGTCGGTGGCCGATGCAGTACGGATCGGCCTGACGCCCGGCGATGCCACCGCGCTGGAGCGTTACGAGAAGTGGCGCCGCTTCGACTCAGGGGTGTCCGCGGCGACGTTCGACGCTCTCAACCGGCTGTTCTCGAACGACATCACACTCCTGCGCTCCGCCCGCGAGGCTGGGCTAGCGCTCGTTGACCGCATTCCCGCGATGAAAAGGTTGTTCGTCTCGGAGGCAGCTGGCCTCTCCGGCGAAATACCCCGGCTCCTCCGCGGCGAGCTCGCATAACCAGCTCGGGCTTAGCTGCGTCGGCTGACCGCCGCCGCTAGCTCGCAACGAACTTGCGGTCAGCGGACCACGAGGACCGGAATGGTGGTCGTCGTCACCACCTCAGCAGTCTGGCTCCCCAGAAGAAGACGCTTCGCCCCTCTCCGGCCGTGCGAGGCCATCACGATGAGATCGCAGTTCCGCAGCTTGGCGAACCGGACAATTGCTTCAGCGGGCGACTCGTCGATTTCGTGGACATACTCGACCGTGACACCGTGCTTCTCGGCGCGCTCCCCGATCGCGGCAAATCGCTCTTTCATAAGAGCATCGATCTGTTGGTCGTAACGGCCGACGGGGTCCTCGATGCCGGCGGCGCGTGCGGCTTGGATCGCCTCCTGTGAAAGGGGCTGCGAAACAGTCAGAACCGATACCTTGGAGCCAAGCGCGCTCGCGAGCGCCAGCCCGTGCTCGACCCCCTTGTTCGCAAGCTCCGAGCCGTCGGTAGCAATCAAGATGTGCTTGTACATTGGGGACCTCCGTCTGATCGCGCCCATAAAAGAAACGGGCTGGATCAAGGTGACGGGGTCCGACTTACCTCTCCATGTTTCACGTCAAATTTGAGGGAAACGCACGGGCATCACACCCAGCCCATCAACTCTCGCCGCACCACGTGCTCAATGACCCGCATTCCCTCGGGGCTGGCGTTGAGCGCTGGGACGTAGGTGAATTTCTCGCCACCGTTCTCCAGGAAGATCCCGCGGTTCTCGACGTCAAGCTCCTCCAGCGTCTCAAGGCAATCCGCGGTGAAGCCCGGGGCGATGATCAGCAGCTTTTTCACGCCCGATTGGGCGAGCCGCTTCACCGTTTCGTCCGTATAGGGCTGCAACCAGACGTCGTTGCCAAATCGTGACTGGTAGGTCGTGTACCAGCTCTCCTTGGGCCATCCGAGCCGCTCGCGCAGCAAGCGAGACGTCTTCTCGCACTGGCAATAATAGGGGTCGCCCTGATGGAGATACTTTTCCGGCATGCCGTGGAACGTGGCGATGACAGCCTCGGGCTTGAAATCGATTTTCGCCAGGTGCGCTTCCATCGAACGCGCTAAGGCTTCGATGTAGACCGGATCGTCATGCCAATCGGGCGCCACGCGCACGTAAGGCTGCCAACGCATCTTCATGAGCGCGCGGAATGCCTGATCGCAGGCTGTTGCTGTGGTTGCGGCCGCATATTGCGGATAAAGCGGCACCAGCAGAATGCGGTCGCAACCCTGCTCCAACAGCGCTTTTATGCGGCTCTCGGTCGTGGGGTTCGCATACCGCATCGCCCAATCGACAACGATGCGCGGGTTATCGAGGGCTGCGGCGAGCTTTTCCGCCTGATCCCGTGTGATGGTCTTAAGCGGGCCCTCGTCCTTCTCCTTGTTCCAGATCGACTCGTAGTCTCGGCCTTTAGACCAGGGGCGCTTGCTCAGGATGATGAAGTTCAGAATTGGCCACCAGATAATCCGCGGCGTTTCGATCACCCGACGGTCCGAAAGGAATTCCTTGAGGTAACGCCGCATCGACCAGTAGTCGGTGCCGTCGGGAGTGCCGAGGTTGAGCAGCAGCACGCCTATGCGGCCATGCCGGACGGGTGGATGATTTGGCGGTAGCGCCGAGCTTTCCACCTGGTTCACACCAATCGTGGTCGCTTTGGGCACTTCGTTCATCGCGCGGGGGCCTCCACGAAGCGGTACGAAGCTTCCTCGCCCTCCTTCTCGGCCAAAAAACGCCCCGGCGCCAGCCTGCCTCATGACGCAGGGGCGTCAGGGCTTTGCGATGGTTGGTTAAGCAAGCTGAAGAGCGGGAGAATGCCGGCGTTCGGCACACCCCGACTTGACGGGCCGGATGTCAGCTCCGCGCCTCAAGGCCGCCGAAGCCGGACTCACTAGCCGCCGCCCAGATCGCCAGCGCGCAGACGACGACACCGATTATGATTTGGTTCCAGAAGGCAGCCTGTAGAGCGCCATACGCCAGCACCCAGGGCGACACGATGAGCCACGCGCCAATGGCTAGGCTAACCCAATGCTCCCACTTCTGCTGCGCAAAGAACGCAACAGCAGCCAACGCAGCGATTACGATGCCAACGATGTAGGCATTCCACGCCGCGGTGGTCTCACCGGTGTAGCCTAGCACCCAAGGCGACGCTATGAGCCAAAGCCCCAGGAGGAAGTTGCCGGCGTCCGGCCATCGCGTGGAGAGCTTCTCGACGAAGTTGCTCATGTCACGTTCCTCCTCACAGCGCTTCAGCGAGATAATCCGCGCGACGAGGGACTCATCCACCGCCGCGCGGGGATGAGCTCACGGCATGATCACAGCGACGATGAACGCCAGGCTCAAGAGCAGCATGTTCAGCGCCCAGAGCCTGGAAAGGGTACGCCTCGCAACACGCATTCGGACCTCCTTCTCAACACCGTCGGTGTGGAGATGTCAGTCCGATGAGTGCGCGTTAGGACGACTTGATTGGAATTCGGCGCACTGCCTTTTGCATCTCGATGGGTTTCGGGATGCGGATGGTCAGTACGCCCTTGTCGTATTTGGCCTCGACATTCTGGTCGTCCACCTGGAACGGCAGACGCACGGATCGAGAGAAGGAACCGTAGCGGCGCTCGACATAATAGGCTCCGCCGTTTCGCTCCTCGTGCTCGGCCTTCTTCTCACCTTTGATCGTGAGCAGATCGCCGGCGAGCGAGACCTCGAGATCCTTCTCGTCGAGACCGGGAATCTCGGCCGATATGACGAGCTCTTTATCGTCCTCGGCTATGTCAACGGCCGGGCGCAGGCTCAAGCCTGTCTGGCCGAAGCTACCGAAGGCGTTGAAGAATTCGTCGAAGATGCGGTCGACCTCCCGACGCAGCGAGAACATCGAATCAAAGAAGTCGTCCCGCCGAGACATCGGCTGAGATCTCGACCGCCAAGGGATCAGCGAACCGAAATTCATGATGCACCTCCATGCTTCCAAGACTGTTCAAGAGACACCGATCCGCCACATTGCCGGGCACTGGCTGTCCACCCGACGGCGTCGCCGCTTCAACCTGAAGCGGGGCCGGAGCACGGCGGGGGTTTGCCAGGGCTTCAGCCAACGGGCGGGTTAGCTCCCGCACCGCTTAAGCGGCTGCTTCCTCCGGCTTCTCCAATTGCTTGTGTTCGATCTGGGTGATCTGACCGGTCGTGATCTCGATCTTCCGCGGCTTCAGCTCCTCGGGAAGCTCGCGCTTCAGGTCAATGACCAACAAGCCATCGCCCATCGTGGCGCCTTCGACCTCGATGTAGTCCGCCAAATCGAACTGCCGCTCGAAGCTACGCGCCGCGATGCCGCGATGCAGATATGTGCGTTCGGGCTTCTCCTTGAGCTGACCGCGAATCGTCAGCCGATTGCGCTCTGCAATGACGGTGATGTCATCCTTGCTGAAGCCAGCCACCGCCATGACAATGCGGTACCGGTCGTCACCGCACTTCTCGATGTTGTAGGGAGGGTAGCCACTCTCCTCCCGCTGCATGGCATGGCTGAGGATCACAGAGATGCGGTCGAAGCCGACCGTCGATCGGTATAGAGGGGTAAAGTCCAGTGTCGCCATAGCTATCCTCCTTACGAGCGACAACCACGGGCTCACAGGAACAGGGCTCCCATATGGGCAGCCCACCAAGCGATTTAGGTGGCAACAACCTGGATTCAAGGGGTGTACGGACTGCTTCAAGGCGCAGTCCAACTAGCTACGACGAGCCTGATTTATAGGCTTCAGGTGGTGGCAAGCTGCCGCCGCATACGGTCGGCCCATTCGAGCCAGGTACGGATGCGGGCTTCGGGATCAGGATGGGTGAAGAAGTCCGTGATGACCGCGGCGGATTGGGCTCCTGCCTCGATCACGCTCGAAGCCCGCTCTGGCGTGATCCCGCCGATGGCGACGAGCGGCAGTGACCCGATCCGTGTCTTCCATTCACGGATCCGGTCCAGCCCCTGGGGAGCCCATTTCATCACCTTGAGCTTTGTCTCCCAGATCGGGCCGAGCGCGACGTAATCGGGCTCGACAGCAAGAGCGGTTTCCAGCTCCTCGACGCTGTGGGTCGAAATGCCGATCTTGATCCCGTGGGCCTTCAACGCCTTCACATCGGCGGCCGCCAAGTCCTCCTGGCCAAGATGAACATAGTCGGCACCCAGCTCGAGTGCTTCGCGCCAGTAGTCGTTCACGATGAGCTGGCAATTGTGCCGGGCGCAAACCTCCATGCTCCCGACAATCTGCTTGCGAATATCCTCGGGGGTAGCGTTCTTGAGGCGCAGCTGAACGGTGCGGACGCCAAGCGGCACGATTCGGTTGAGCCAGTCGAGGTCCGGCACGATCGGATAGAAGACGTCGAGGCGCCCGCCTGTCGTCACGACCGTCCTCCGAAATCGAAAAACGGTGTTCCGGCAACGGGTGTCGATGGCTGCGCCATATCGCGCATCTCCATCAAGCCAGCCTCGAACCCCATTCGGCCTGCTTCGACCGCCGCTGCAAACGCCTTCGCCATTCGCACGGGGTCGCCGGCCTTGGCGACAGCCGTATTCAGCAGCACGGCGTCATAACCCATCTCCATTGCCTCGCAGGCGTGAGAGGGGGCGCCGATGCCGGCATCGATGATCAGCGGCACTCCGGGGAAATAGTTGCGGAGCGTCTTCAACGCATACTTGTTGTTCAAGCCCCGCCCCGTTCCAATGGGCGCGCCCCAGGGCATCAGCACCTCGCAACCGACCGCCACCAGGCGCTCAGCCGCGCCCAAGTCCTCGGTGGTGTAGGGGAAGACTTTGAACCCCTCCTCCGTCAGCACGCGGGCTGCCTCAACTAAGCCGAACAGGTCTGGCTGCAGAGTGTCGTCGTTCGCGATGACCTCCAGCTTCACCCAGTCCGTCTCGAACAGCTCGCGGGCCATCTGCGCCGTGGTGATGGCCTCCTTCGGCGTTCGGCAGCCCGCGGTGTTGGGCAGCACGCGCACCCCGAGACTGCGGATCAGCTCCCAGAACCGTTGGCCCGCATTCCCGCCCGCCGATTCGCGCCGGACGGAAACCGTCACCACCTCGGTCCGCGACGCCGTCACCGCTTCGGCCAGAACCTGGGGCGAGGGGTATTGCGCCGTGCCCAGCAATAGCCGTGACGTAATCGCCGTTCCATAAAGCGTCAGCGGCTCAGCCGCTCGGGTTTTCTGAAGCTCGATTGTGTTCATCTGCTCCGCTCAGCCGCCCTGACGCGGCGACACGATTTCGACCCGATCGCCGTCCGCGAGCTGCCGCGAGGCCCGCGCTCGCTCCGGCACGAAATCCCCGTTGACGGCAGTCGCCACACGGGCGTCGCCGAATCCGGCCTCCTTCACCAGCTCTGCCAGCGTGCGCGCAGATGTGGACATCGGTTCGCCATTGACGACCAGATTGAGGCGCGCGCCAGCTCTGACCTCGGCTTCCATGTCTGCCACGAAATCTCTGTCCTACTCGCCAGACATCGCCCTTAAGAGCGTCGATTGCAAGGGCTCTCCCTGCATAGAAGAGCGGCGTGCCCGGGAGTGCAAGACTGCGAAAGACGCAGCCGGATAGGTCATCCATAGCGGCCGATAAAGCGCGTCGCCGCGAAATACTGTCCCCAGTCTTTCTCCGGAACCAGATGCTCAGCCGTTGTTTAACCAGAATCCTGCGGTTAGTGCGTCCTGGGAAAGCCTTGGCGCCGGACGTCGAGTTGACGGATCCAGAATTGGTGAGAGCCGTATGTTCCAGCAATTGATGACATCGCGGCGCTTTGCGCCAATCTTCTGGTGCCAGCTCTTTTCGGCGCTCAACGACAACTTTCTCAAGAACGCGCTCGTCATCATCATTCTCTACCACACGGCCACTGGGCAGAGCGGGGCACTCGTAACACTTGCCGGCGGTCTGCTCGTGGCGCCGTTCCTCATCTTTTCGGCCCTGGGCGGCGAGCTTGCGGACAGGTACGACAAGGCGATCGTTGCACGGAGACTGAAGCTGGCAGAGGTGCCCATCGCCGGCATTGCGGCCGTGGGCTTCTTGCTGCACTCGGTCCCCCTGCTCTTCCTCGCACTGACCTTGTTCGGCGTGATGGCCGCCCTATTCGGCCCCATCAAGTACGGCATCCTGCCGGATCATCTCGCCACCGAGGAGCTCCCGGCCGGCAACGCCCTTGTCGAAGGCGCCACGTTCGTCGCGATTCTGGTCGGCACCTTGGCCGGGGGACTTGCTGCCGCCGATCAGGGCAACGCGGGGCTGGTGGCAGCCATTGTGCTCGGAATGGCTGTGCTGGCGCTCGTTTCTGCGCAGGCCGTCCCCCGCACGGGCAACACGTCCGAGATCAAGATCTCTCTCAACCCCATAAGCGCCACGGCCAATCTGCTGCGCGATCTCAAAGCTGATTCTCGCCTGTGGGTGGGAGGTCTTATCGTTTCCTGGTTCTGGCTCGTCGGGGTTGTCGCGCTTTCCCTATTGCCGACGCTTACTAAGGAGCAAATCGGGGGAACGCCGCAGGTCGTCACCTTGGGGCTGGTCCTTTTCACACTCGGCATCGCCGCAGGGTCAGTCGCCGCAGCAAAGGCGAGCCACCTGCGCCCGAACCTCGCGCTGGTCCCGATTGGAGCAGTGTTGATGGGGCTGTTCAGCCTGGATCTGGCCTGGGTCGCCTCGAGATTGGTGCCTGGTGCAGCCGAGATCACGCCGGGTGAACTCCTCGCCACAGCCTCGGGTCTGCGGTTTGCTTTCGATCTCTTTGCCCTCGCGGCGGCTGGTGGCCTCTTCATCGTGCCGTCTTTCGCGGCCGTCCAGGCTTGGGCCCCGGTCCATAGAAGGGCCCGCGTCGTCGCTGCCGTGAACGTCCTCAACGCCGCTTTCATGACGGCAGCCACCGCTGTCGTATCGGCCCTCCAGTATGGCGGCGCGACGGCTCCGTTGCTGCTCGCGGGCTTGGGTTTGTCCAATCTGTTGGTGGTCGGGCTGATTTTGCGGGCCTGGGGGAGGCAAGGTGTTCAGGACATCGCATCCCTCATTTTCCGCCTCGTTTACCGCCTCGAGGTCACAGGGCTTGAGCACATTCCGCCGGCAGGTGAGCGCGTCGTCGTCGCGCCCAATCACGTGAGTCTCATGGATGGGCCGCTGATGCACGCGATCCTCCCGAGCCACGCTGCCTTCGGGGTCGATACGACCATCGCCCAAGCCTGGTGGGTGAAGCCATTCCTGAAGCTGATCAATGCTCACACCATGGACCCGACGCGGCCGATGGCGGCGCGCACGCTGGTCAATCTGGTGAAACAGGGCGAAACCCTGGTAATCTTCCCCGAAGGGCGGATAACGGTCACCGGCGGTCTGATGAAGGTCTATGATGGCGCCGCGATGATCGCGGACCGAGCTGACGCGTGGGTTCTTCCAATTCGAATCGACGGACTCGAGCGCAGCAGGCCCTGGAGCTACTTGCGCCTCTCGCAAATCAGAAAAACTTGGTTTCCGAAGGTTCGCGTAACCATCCACCCGCCACGCAAGCTTCAGGTGCCGGCGGAACTTAAGGGCAGGGCTCGTCGCCGGGCAGCCAGCGCAGCATTGCAGGACATAATGATCGAAACTGCCGTCGCGTCGGCAAGGATCGACTGTACACTGTTCGAAGCCCTTGCCGACGCAAAGGGCACGCGTGACACCGGTAAGCCGATCGTGTCCGATGCCCTCGGCACGAAGCTTTCGTATCGGAAACTCATTCTTGCGGCTCAGGTGCTCGGCCGTAAGCTCGAGCCGATGGCTCCAGCCGGTGGTGCGGTCGGCGTCATGCTGCCCAACTCGGCGGGCGTCGCGGTTACATTCTTTGCGCTGCAAAGCATCGGCCGCGTCCCGGCGATGATCAATTACACCGCCGGACCCCAGAATGTTCTTTCAGCATGCCGGGCCGCCAAAGTCGAGGTGGTGCTGACTTCACGGGTTTTCGTCGAAAAGGCCCGGCTTGGCGACTTGGTCGAACGCTTGTCCCTCAGCGTGAAGGTCGTCTACTTGGAGGATATTCGGGCGGAGATTACCTTTGCAGACAAGGTCGCAGGTCTCTTGCTCGGCAGCAGGCCGCAGGTCCCCCGCGATTGCAACGATCCCGCAGTGATCTTGTTCACGTCGGGGTCGGAAGGAGCGCCTAAGGCTGTCGTCCTCTCCCATCGCAACATTCTGGCCAACGTTGCGCAGTCGCTAACGCGGATTGTGGCCAACGGCGAAGATACCGTTTTCAACGCCCTGCCTCTATTCCATTCCTTCGGCCTTACGGTTGGGCTTATCATGCCGTTGATGGCCGGTGCGCCGGTCTTCCTTTACCCGTCGCCGCTGCACTACCGAATTGTTCCAGAGCTCGTTTATCAGACGAACGCGACAATCCTTTTCGGCACGGATACCTTCCTCAACGGCTATGCGCGCGTCGCGCATCCTTACGACTTGCGCTCCGTGCGGCTTGTCCTTGCCGGGGCTGAGGCGGTGAAGCAGTCGACCCGCGACCTCTACATGGAGAAATTCGGCGTACGCATTCTCGAAGGGTACGGCGTGACAGAAGCGGCGCCCGTGCTCGCGAGCAATACGCCGATGGCCAACAAACCGGGCACCGTCGGGCGCCTGTCGCCGCTTATGGAGGTGCGGCTCAAGCCAGTTGAGGGAATCGAGGATGGCGGCCGCCTGTTCGTCCGTGGTCCGAATATCATGCTCGGCTACTACCGGGTAGAAAATCCCGGTGTCCTCGAGCCGCCCGAGGATGGATGGCACGACACTGGAGATATCGTGTCCATCGACCCTGATGGATTTGTTTCGCTGAAGGGTCGCGCGAAAAGATTTGCGAAAATTGGCGGCGAGATGGTTTCGCTCGCTGCGGTGGAAGCGCTTGCTGTCGAGCTTTGGCCGAAAGCCGTTTCGGTGGTTGCCGCAATTCCTGATCCGCGTAAAGGCGGGCGCCTTGTCCTTCTGACAACGCAGTCGGACGCTACGCGGGAGGCCTTCCTGCGACATGCCAAAGCCAATGGGGCTTCCGAGTTGATGGTGCCCTCGGTTGTATTTAACGTGCCTAGCGTGCCATTGCTCGGCTCAGGTAAGCCTGATTACGTGGCAGCGCAGAAATTGGCAGAGCAGTTGATTGCCAGTAAAGCAGTGGCTGACAGCGCAGCCGCGTGAAGCTGTCGGGCGCGAGGCACTTCTGGTTGCTGCCGACAATCGCAGAAATAGCAATCGAAACTTGGTGAGCGGCCTATTCGTCCTTCACGAGGACCGGGCTGTCTGTCCCGTGTTCGAGAAAGTTTGCAACCGCAGTGGCCATGACCGGCGCAAAAAGAAATCCGTGCCGATACGCGCCATTTACAAAAATCCGCCGACCACGAACGATCGCGCGCGGAATGTTGTCCGGAAACGATGGGCGCACGCCGGCTCCGAGTTCCTCGATCGAGGCCTCTGCGAAACCTGGATGGAGAGCATAGGCGAGCCCCAGCAATTCGAGAGCAGATCGCACTGTTACAGACGAGCCATCTTCGCGCTCAATCAGTGTTGCGCCGACCATGTAAAGGCCATCACCCCACGGCACGACGTAGAGGGGCTGGCGGGGATGAAGGAGCCGGATCGGCCGATTGAGCGTCACCTCCACTGAGCGCAGCACAGCCATTTCGCCACGCACGCCGCGCAAATTCGGCAAGTCGTTGCGCGCGGCCAAACCACGGCAATCAATGACGACGCTTCCGGCAGGCGCAGCCATCCAGACGGGATCTGGCACGGGTTCGCCGAAACGCAAATCGGCGCCCATCCGGCGCAATTCCGAAACAAGGAAATGCATGGCCGCACGCGGGACGACGTGGCATTCCTCTTCGTAGAAAAGGCCGCGCGTAAACCGACCGGCGAGATCCGGTTCGAGCTTCTCCAGCTCCTCGGCACCGATCTCGCGGTGCCCTTCGGTCATGCGCGCGAAACGGATGAGCTCGCTGCGGTCACGGCTTCCGGCGACGACAATCGTGCCGCGGCAAATGACATCCGGGTAAGCCTCGCGCCAGAGGGCAACGCCGGTTTTTCCCAGTTCCTGGATTAGCGGCTCGGCGGATTCGGCCTCGCAGTAGGGCGCGAGCATTGCGCCGGCGAATCGGCTGGCCGCGCCGACAGTTGCTTCGCTTGTCGCCTCCCGCAGCGTCACGTTATGGCCGCGGCGCGCCAGCTCGAACGCCTGCCAAAGGCCGAAAATGCCGGCGCCGACCACGGTGATGTCGAGCTTGGTCACGTGTTGCCGTCCCGCAGAAGTTTTCTCTTGTCGCCTTATCACCGTAGCCCGCACCTTGGCGAGACGTTCAGCGAACCTGCCGCGTTGCGTCAGTCGCCTAACGCGATCCCCTCTCGCCGCGGATCGGCCCCACCTTCGAGGCCATCGGGACGAACGACGATGATATGAAGGCCGGAGGTCAGCAGGTCCGGCACGATTTCATGGCCGAATGGCTTCACGCGCATGGCCTGCCAGAGCGGCGGGGTCGAAAGCCAGGGCCGGACGAGTGCACGCCAATCGGTAGCCGGGTCATACTCGATCTCGAACGGTCCTCCGCGACTGCCGAAATTGACGAGCGCCGCAGCGGCCTGCGCATCGAGCTCCCAATCAATGAGGGCAATGAGCGCCTTTACGACATAGAGGATGATGCGGCTGCCACCGGGCGATCCGAGGACCGCTTTCAGCCGACCTTCGTCGTCGAAGACGATTGTCGGCGCCATGGAGCTGCGAGGCCGCTTTCCCGGCGCTACGGCATTTGCGATGGGCCGCCCCTCGGCATCGGTCGGGAGAAATGAAAAATCGGTCAGCTCATTGTTGAGCAGAAAGCCGGCTGCCAACACGCGGGACCCGAAGGCAGACTCGATGGTCGTCGTCATGGACACTGCGTTGCCCTCTGCATCGACGACCGAGAAGTGACTTGTGCCGACACTTTCGAGCGTCGAGTCGAGGCCGAAGGCCTGGCGTTGCACACCAGGCGGCGTTCCCGGTGCTGGTCGCGGCATCGCGGCGTTCGGGTTGATGAGCTGGCTGCGCGCTGCGAGGTAATCGGAATCGAGCAGGGTCAGCGGCACTTGCACGAAATCGGGGTCGCCGATGTAGTAATCGCGGTCTGCAAACGCGAGCTTTTCAGCCTCGGCGATCAGATGCATGGCGCGCGGATTGAGCGCTGCCTCCGGCCCGCGGCCCAGATCAAAAGGTTCGAGTAGCTTCAGCGTTTGCGCCACGGCGATCCCGCCTGAGGACGGCGGGCCCATACCGCAAACGCGATGCCGCCGATAGATCACGCAAATGGGCGGCCGCTCGACGCTCTTGTAAGCGGCAAGATCAGCAAGCGTGATGTCGCCCCGATGGTTCGGCGCGTTTGCGGCTGCAGCGACGATCTTCTCGGCAATCTCGCCGGAGTAGAACGCTTCTGCTCCTTCCTCCGCGATCCTACGCAGCGTCCCTGCAAACTCTGGGTTCTTGAGGCGGTAGCCGACGGGCCAGGCGCTCCCGTTCTCGCTGAAGTAAAGCCGGCGGGCCGCGGGGTCGAAGTTCTCAGCCCCCATCCAGGTTAGGAGAAGATTGAGCCTCGGCGAGACCGGAAAGCCGTTTTCCGCGAGCGCGATTGCGGGCTCGAAAAGGCGTGCCCAGGGGAGCTTGCCGTGCCGGCGATGCACCTCCTCCAGCAGACGCACGAGGCCGGGTACGCCGATGCTCAGGCCAGAATGTACAGCCTCATCGAAGGGAATGCGGCGACCATCGCGCAAGAACCGGTCGGGCCGAGCGGCCGCCGGTGCAGTTTCGCGGCCGTCGTAACTCTTCAGCTCCTTTGTTTCGGCATCCCAGTGCAGAAGGAAAGCCCCGCCGCCGATCCCTGAAGACTGCGGCTCGACGAGATTCAGCACGAGCTGCACCGCGATCGCTGCGTCAACTGCACTGCCACCTTCCTGCAAAATGCGAACGCCCGCCTCGACAGCAAGCGGGTTGGCGGCCGAGACCATGTAGGACTTGGCCTGGGCGAGCGATTTTTCGCTGTATCCAGTGGCGGCTTCCGGGGCGATGTACCCGCGCTGCGCAAGGGCTCCGGTCGGGAGCGTGCTCAAGCCGATCGCCAAGAGCACTGCCGCCCATGCGCTGAATGCCCAGCGCATCAAGCCGGGACGTCCTCCGGATGGCCTCGTCGTCATTGTGTTACCTTCTCCATGCTGAGGCTCAAGAGAGTTACAGCAACATGAGCTGCGTGGCGCAACGTGAAGCCGTCAATGGAAGTCCCGGGACTTGGGCAGGACGGTTTCGAGTCGTTTCGGAATGGCGCGTTCTTCGCGTGGATGACGAGCAAAACGCGGTTGCTCCCGATTGCGGGCAGAGCCTGGATCGGGCCGCTTCACCTCATCGGCATTGGCGAGTGCCGGCTTGAAGTCCTCGCTCCATTCGGACAGGTCGAGCAGCCAGTAGCTCCTGTCCTCGAGAGAACTGGAGACGACGTGGATGATATCCTCGTGGCGCTGAATGCGTCCGCGGACGAGGATGAGCCGGCTTCCCATAATGACCTTGCGGAAACGCTCGAGCATCTTCGGCCAGATGACGATGTTGGCAATGCCCGTTTCGTCCTCGATGGTCATGAACACCACGCCCTGGCCGGTGCCTGGCCGCTGACGGACGAGAACGACGCCGCCCACGCTGACCCACTGCCCATCCTTCATGCCGCGCAGCGCATCACATGGCACGGCCCCATCGGCCGCAAAGGCTGAGCGCAGGAAGCTGACCGGATGCGCTTTCAGCGACAGCCGGAGGGTCTGGTAATCATTCACCACGTGCTCCGAAAGCCGCATTTCGGGCAGGTCGACCTTGGGCTCTGGGCCTGCCTCGCGCGTCTCGCTCCAGGCAAACAGCGGCAGTGGCCGCGCTGCCGTCAGGCCACGGACTTCCCACAAGGCCTGCCGCCGGTCGAGACCGATGGAGCGAAACGCATCGGCCGCGGCGAGCTTCTCGATGGTCGCCAGCCGCACGCCTGCGCGGGCCCACAGGTCGTGGACGTCTCGGAAAGGCCGGCCTTGGCGCGCATCAACGATCTTCTGTGCTTCCTCCTGAGCCAGACCATCGACCTGGCGCAGGCCAAGCCGCAGCGCGACAACGGTGTTTTCGCCGCTTCCTGAAATGGGCTCCAGCGTGCAGTCCCAATCCGAATGGTTGATATCAACGGGGCGCACCTCGACGCCGTGCTCACGGGCATCACGGACGATCTGGGCCGGTGCGTAGAAGCCCATCGGCTGCGAGTTGAGCAGGGCGGCCGCAAACGCCGCCGGGAAATGGCATTTGATCCAGGCGGAAACATAAACGAGATGGGCGAAGCTGGCGGCGTGGCTTTCCGGGAAGCCGTATTCGCCGAACCCCTTGATCTGGCTGAAGCAGCGCGCCGCGAACTCGGGATCGTACCCGCGGGCCACCATGCGGCTCACCATCTTGTGCTCGAGCTTGCCGATGGTGCCAGCGCGGCGGAAGGTGGCCATGGCTTTGCGGAGCTCGTTCACCTCCGCGTCCGAGAACTTCGCCGCCACCATGGCAATGCGCATGGCCTGCTCCTGGAACAGCGGCACGCCTTTGGTCTTGCTGAGGATTTGGCGCAGCTCGTCAGGAGGTCCATGCTCCGGGGCAGGTGAAGGATAGGTCTCAGGCTCAAGACCCGCCCGGCGCCTGAGATAAGGGTGCACCATGTCGCCCTGGATCGGCCCGGGACGGACGATCGCCACCTCGATGACGAGGTCGTAAAAAGTGCGCGGCTTAAGGCGCGGCAGCATGTTCATTTGCGCGCGGCTTTCCACCTGGAACACGCCGATGGAATCCGCGCGGCAGAGCATGTCGTAGACCTTTGGGTCCTCGCGCGGGATGTTCGCCAGCGTCAGGCGCTTGCCGTAGTGCGTCTCGATGAGATCGAAGGCGCGGTGGATGCAGGTCAGCATGCCGAGGGCAAGCACGTCCACCTTGAGCAGGCCGAGGGCGGTGAGATCGTCCTTGTCCCATTCGATAACCGTGCGGTTCTCCATCGCCGCATTGCCGATGGGCACGACCTCGCACAGAGGCGAACGGGTGAGCACGAAGCCGCCGACGTGTTGGGAAAGGTGCCGCGGGAAGCCGATTAGCTCGTCGGCGAGCGCCAGGACCTGAGCCAGCAGCGGATCGCGAGGATCGAGCCCCGCCTCCCGCACATGTTTTTCCGGCACCGTCCCACCGGAGACACCCCAGACCATGCCGGCGAGTGCCGCGACCGTATCCTCCGACAGCCCCATGGCCTTACCGACCTCGCGTACGGCGGAGCGCGCGCGGTAGGAGATGACGGTCGCGGCAAGCCCGGCCCGATCGCGGCCGTAGCGGGCGTAGATGTACTGGATCACCTCCTCGCGCCGCTCGTGCTCGAAATCGACGTCGATATCCGGCGGCTCCTTGCGCTCGGGCGAGACGAAGCGCTCGAACAGCACGTCGATCTCGGTCGGGTTCACCGCCGTGATGCCGAGGCAGTAGCAGACGGCCGAGTTCGCGGCGGAGCCCCGGCCTTGGGCCAGGATGTTTTGGGAACGGGCGAATTTGACGATGTCGTAGACGGTCAGGAAGTAGGGCGCGTAGTTGAGCTGGGCGATAAGGTTCAGCTCCCGCCGGAGGAGCTGCGCGACTTTTTCAGGAATGCCTTCCGGATAACGCCAGCGGGCGCCCTCCCAGGTCAGCTCTTCCAGATAGGATTGAGGTGTTTTTCCCGGCGGCACCGGCTCGTCGGGATATTCGTAGACAAGCTCGTCGAGCGAGAAGCGGCAGGCATTGGCGATCTCGATCGTGCGGGCGAGGGCAGCTTCGTAACCGGCGAAGAGGCGCGCCATTTCGGACGGGCTTTTCAGATGGCGCTCGGCGTTGGGCGCGAGCTTCAGGCCCGCCTCGTGGATCGTCACCCCTTCGCGGATGCAGGTGAGCACATCCTGCAGTGCCCGGCGCTGGGGGACGTGGTAGAGCACGTCATTGGTCGCAACGAGGGGTGTGCCCACGCGCTCCGTCAGCTGAGCAAGAGCCGCAATGCGTGCGCGGTCGTCGCCTTGGTAGCGATACGAGGCGGCAAGATAGACGGGGGCTGGTGCGAGCGCCGTTTTGATGCGCTTCAACTCGGTTTCGAAGCTCTTTGCATTTCCCTCGGAAGGAGGCGGGTCTGTGGGGGATCGATCTTCCGTCGAAGCCTCTCCATCCGACGAATTAGTTCGAGCCCGAAACGGAATAATCGTAGCACCGCTGGGATTAAGCTCCTCTCGTGCCTCCCTCAATGCTTCGCGCCAACTCCAGTCCTCCGGCGGCAGGGCGATGAAGATCTGACCCTCGTTGTGAGCCGCTACGTCCTCCAGGAATAGCGTGCACTGCCCTTTTTCCGCCCGCCGCTGACCGAGAGTGAGGAGACGGCAGAGGCGGCCGTAGGCGGCGCGGTCCGTGGGCAGGCAAAGCAGGCTCGGCGCATCCTGCAGGTCGAGGCGGGCTCCCACGATCAACTTCAGCCCGGCTTCCTTCGCAGCCGTGTGCGCCCGCACTACACCGGCGAGCGTATTGCGATCCGTTACAGCGAGCGCGGAAAGGCCAAGCGCCTTGGCCTGGGCGACCAGCTCGTGCGGATGTGAGCCGCCGCGCAGAAACGAGAAGTTCGTCGTGACCTGCAGCTCGGCGTAGGCGGGAGCGGAGAACATGAGATGCTCCTCACCCGAACAATCCGTGCATGTACCAGACCGGCGGCCCGGCTTCGGGATCGCGGTCATAAAGGCCTTCGCGAAACACCCAGTATCGGCCGCCGCGATCATCCTCGATGCGGTAATAGTCCCGCGGACCCGGCGGTCTGGCGAGGGGGCCGAGCATGCGCCACCATTCGGGCTCGATGCGCTCCGGCCCTTCGGCCTTGACCACGGTGTGGGTGACGCGGCGCCACGTGAAACGCGCCGGCGCGCCTTCCGGGACTTCGGCGAGCACCGTGATCGGCTCCGGGATGGCGAGAAGGAGCGGTGGGCGGAGCAAAGCAGCCGAAAGACGCGAGACTTTGGAGCGCTCCGCCCCTCGCTTTTCGAGCGGGTCTTTCGCCATCAGGGCGGGGATGCGCACCTCGGCCCGCTCGGGGATATGGCTCTCATAAGGAACAAGCCGGAGCACGCGCTCCGCCCCGAGCCGGTTGGAAACCCTGTCGATGAGCTGGGCGGTGTCGGCTTCCGTCCATTCCTCCAGCCCGGCGCTCAATCTCCCCTGGAGGGGATCGAGCAGTTCGAGGGCCGTGGCTTCCAGCGTCAGCACATCGACACCGAAACCGGCATCGATTTCCGGGAGCTTCGGCGCCAGCAGTTGCAGGAGATGTTTGGGCTCACGGCAGGGTCTACTGGTGCCAGCCCGGACCTCTGCCACGGTCCCGTCGACGCGATAGAAACAAAGCCGCACGCGACGGGCGCCTCTCCCGGCTTGATCGAGCATCCGGCACAGGCTCGCAGCGAGATCGGCGACGGCGCTTTCGATCCCTTCCGAGGAAATCAGCGGCTCTGAGAAGATGCGGCGGACGATGGCTCGCCGAGTTTCCGGAAGCGCATGCCTCGCTTCGGGTGCTGAGGCGAGGGCGGCATCGAGGCGAGCCAGCACCGCGCCGGCAAGTTCTGTGGAGTTCTTTACTTTGCGGCGCCCAGGTGCGAGCGATCGAAAACGGCGCGCCAAGGCCGGGCGGGGCAGGTCGTACAATTGGCCGATACGGCGCAGCCCGAGCCGCTTCAGCAGGAGGATGGTTTCGTCCGCCAAACCCAGTGCTTCGACGGGCAGATCACGGAGCGCTTCTCGCATGTGGCCGGCGGGCGCAATGGCGAATCCTTCCGTCCCAAGGCGGGCAAACCGGGCGAGCGCCGCAGCTGCGGCGATGCTGTCGGCAAGGCCGGCTCGTACGGTCAGCCCGAAGGCACGCAGTCGGCTGACGAGATCGGCCATCAACTGGCGCTCGCCTCCGAAGAGGTGCGCCACGCCAGTGATGTCGATCCAAAATCCGTTTTCGCCTTCGACGTTTCGGGCTGGACCATAGCGCCCGCTCCAGCGCGCCAAGGCGAAAAGCGCCGCTCGATCCTTTCTCCGCTCGATCTTCCGCGTCAGGAGGCCCGGATAAATTGCCCTGGCATCGGCGAGAGACTGGCCGGGCCGAATACCCTCGGCGCGGGCCTGGGCGTTCGCAGCGGCGATGACGATGCCGTGCGAACCGGCTTCGACAAGCGCAAACGGCCGGTCATCCGGCACCGCTTCCGGATTCGCGCGCCGCATCCGCTCGATCGGCCACGCCGGGAGCCAGACGAAAACAAAGCGCCTCATCACACCACTCCAAACTGAAAGAGGCAGTCTCGGCCGACAGCGGCCGCGCCCGGCAGCGTTCGAGATCGACGGTGAACCGGAGGGCACCGGGGGCGTGCGGATCGAAGGGATGAGGAGCGCTGGGCAGAGGCCCCACGCGCCAGCGGGTCGCGATGGCGGCCATCGTCTCGGTTCGCGGATGGGTGAGGAGGACGCAGGGCACGCGATAGGCGGAGGCTGCCAGCGCCAAGCGCCGGGCCGGCGTCAGCTCCACCTCCTGCAGAGCGCCAAGGACGAGCGCTAGACCCCGCGATTTCAGCCCTTCCTCGATAGCCCAGAGGGTGTCAGTTGCCGTTTTCGTCTCGACGATGATGAGACGTTTCGGGTCGAGACCCAGCGCCCGCAGCCCCGGGCCGTAAAGGCTGCCAAACTCATTGGCCATCGCGGCAGGCCGGCAGCACAGGATTGGCCTGCGCGCCCTGCCGTCTGTCATGGCGCAGCGGCGGATGGCGAGAGTGAGGGAGAAGATGAACGCTGTGGCCCAGGTTGCGGCCCAGTCTGTTCCCTGCTCTTGCAGCGCGGGTTTGATCTCATGCACCCCGCCGATCTCGAGCCCTTCGGGCCCCAGGAGGCCATCGACTTCGGCGATGCCCAGGTGCCATGTGAGACCAGGGACGACAATCTTGGCCGGCGCTTGTTCCTCTGCACCCGGAGTCTTGCCCGGACTATCGTCGTAGACAGGAGGCCGAAAGGCTGACCCTTCCAGTTCAGTGCCGACGCTACGCTCTATCCGGCGGATCCGCTGCCGCAGGCTTTCCAGCTTCCGCCTCCGCAGGCGCGCTGCGACCTCCTGAGGTTCACGTGGCCGCTCGGTGCCCGGAAGAGTGTCGGGCGAGGCGTCGAGAGAAAGGCAAGGTTTAGCAGGATCTTGGGCCATGCCTGCTGCCATAGCGCTTCATATTTGTTCTCGTTATGTTCTTTACGCTATTGCGCCCCGCTGGTCAACCCGGCATGAGCTCGCTCGCGCGAGGGCCAACTCGGATACTTAGCCAAAATTCACCACAGTTGGTGAGCGAACCCGCCCTCCGGCACCCCGCATCCCCATCAACGAATCAGCCCACCGCCTAAAATCTTGGCCAGAGTGTGGCTTTCATGTGCCGGCTTTCGGGCCGAAGCTGCTGTATATGAACTGTTCATCACGTTGTGACTAAGATGATGCACCCGGTGGGGCGAGCGGCCCATCGGCTCGATCATCTGAGCCTTACGGAGTACGAGATGGTCATACGTAAGATCATCACTTCGATAGTTACTGTACTCGTCGGCCTATTGCCCGTAGCTGCCGTGGCAGCACCGGGCTATGGATCGAGTCTGCTTTGGGGGGGTACTAGCGAATGGGGCGGCGGTCGTCAGATCGTTCCATTCAGCACGGCTTATAAACCCGGAGAGATCGTGGTCAGCTTCGGCGACCGGCGGCTTTACTACATCACCAAGCCCGGAGAGGCGATTAGCTATCCGATCGCCATCCCGCGCGAGGAAAGCCGCTGGCAAGGTGTCACGACCGTCTCCATGAAGAAAGTCAACCCGTCGTGGACACCGACTCCCGAGATGCTCCGCGAGAATCCGAAGCTGCCACCCTGGGTTCCCGGTGGCCACCCAATGAACCCGCTCGGTGTGCGCGCGCTTTATCTCGGGTCGAGCCTTTACCGGATCCACGGCACCGATGCTCCTTGGACGATTGGGCAGGCAGTCTCGAAAGGCTGCATCCGGATGTACAATAAGGATGTCATCGATCTTTATTCCCGGGTGTCCATCGGCGCCAAGGTGACGGTGACCTGGGAGCGGTTCAACCGGACGGCGATGGATGGAACGCGCCGGACCGCAGGCCGCACGGGTTTGTTCACGACTACGGAGTGAGTTGAAAGTCACTTTCCGACGTGAGGTGTTGTAGGGACGGCTTTGCAGCCGTCCCTTTTCTTTTACAACTGGGGCTGCGCAAGAACGCTCCGTTCACGAGCCAGCAAGGCAGGATTTGAGATCGCTGGCCAGATTAAGCATCAGCGAATGATAGAGGTCAGGGCCCGGAGTAAGGTTCCTACCCTCCGGATCGAAGGTGCCGATACGCGTCGACGTGCCCTCCACGAGGACTTCTGCGACGCGCGGAGAGCTGTAGGGCTCGATGAACACGCACACGACGCCCGAGGATACGAGAATTTGTCTCAACTGCTGTAATCGCTTGCCGCTTGGTGGAACGTCCGGGCTGAGCGTTACGGATCCAGCTGCATTAAGCCCAAAGCGCTTTTCGAAATACTGGATCGCATCGTGGTGGACGAGAAACGGCCTGGCCGAGACTGAAGCCAACTCGCCCTGCAGCTCCTCCGATAATGCGGAGATTCTGGCGATCTCGGCATCCGCGTTCGCCCGCAAAATAGCGGCATTCTCCGGGGTCAGGCGAGCAAGCACATCAGCGATATGGCTGACCATGGCCTTCGCATTCTCGGGATCCAACCAGACGTGCGGATCGTAAGTTGCGTGCTCATGGTCATCGGCCTTTTGATGATTGCCATGTTGGCCGCGAGAACGTTCATGATCGTCTTCCTCGAAAGCGCCACCTTGTCGGATCGGCAGTCTGTTCAAGCCAGGGGCTTCAATGAGGCTCACAACTCGGACGGAGTTCGGCAGGGTAGCCGCGAGCTTGGCCGTGAACGGCTCGAACTCCTCCGAAACGCGAAAGACAATCTGAGCATTCTGGACCTTCCTGGCGTCGGAGGGCCTCATTGCATACGAGTGCGGTGAAGCCGCGCCGTCGACAAGCAGGTCCGGTTCGCCGATCCCGGCCATCACGCTCGAAACGAGCGAATGAATGGGCTTGCTCGTAACGACCACGCGAACGTCCGCGAGAGCTGCACAAGGGAGCAGCAGGGCTAGGATCGCGGTGGCGAATTGCGAAAGGGAATTTGTGAGCACGTCTGCTCCGCTCACTGGATGTGATGGCCTATGCGCTGTTCAAGATAGAATTACCGAAGTGGAATGTTATAACATATCATACAGAGAGGAGAGCTGGCCAGACATTCAAGCTCGCCTTCACCTTGCTACGCCCGATGTGGGAAAGGCGCCAGCGCGTTTCAGAGCTTGGCTCTGCTGTTGTAGGCACCAACTTGTGCTGTGTAAGTTCAAACTGGCTCAAAGCCTGGAAAGTGAACACCGATGGCTCGCGTTACCCTGGTGGGCACCCTTCGCCAATTCACGGGGGGTATCTCTGAAATCGAAATCGAGGCGGAGACCATTCGCCAGCTTTTCGCCCGGCTCAGCGAACGCTTTCCTGATTTGGCTCCGCATCTGGAGCAGGGCCTCGCCGTTGCCATAGACGGAGAAATTTATCAGGACGCGCTACTGGAGCCCATCGGCCCGGATGCCGAGGTTCACATTCTGCCGCAGATTGCTGGAGGCTAGGTGATCAGGTCGGGCGGCTTTCCGCTCCGTTTATGAATTCGAAGATCTCGATGATCTCATCGCGCGAAGTTCTGAACCACTCGGCTCCTCCGCCGTCAACTCTCCTTCCGCGCACTTCCAATACTGCGTGAATGGCCCGCTCCAGCAGTCGGCAGTGATCAGTACGAATTTCCAACTTCAGTGAGGGCCTGTCTGGCGTACTCGTCGAAACTTGGGCTGCGATCCGCTCTACCACGTCGGTCTCTGTGCTTCCAATCTTAAGCCGATCGGGCGCACACGCGTATCCGTAGGCGTAAACCGCGCCACTCCCTTCGCCTAGCCTCACCACATCGCTGGTATCGACCGCGTTCTTGATGAAGCTCTCGGCACTTTGCTCCGATATCCCCTCCTCCGAGCCGAGGTGGGGATCGGACATGTGATGCTCGACTTCAGCAGGATAACTCTTACCCTGGCTCACCTGCTCTCTTGTGAATCCGTATTTAGGTGCCGCATTTAGGATTTCCGCCATTCTGCGGGCGAACCGTGTTCGCAGCTCAGGGTCCTCTGTCAAATTGTATTGATTGAGTGCCCAAGTAAACTGCGCTCGCTGACCTGCAAGCGTCGCCATACTTCGCCCCCGATACTCGAAATTATCGTTCTAAAATGCAGGCACTTCTCTTCCCAATTCCCCGACCTATACTTCTCATACTCAAGCAGCCTGCCGCTGTCTCAGCACCTCGCCGCGGTAACTCAGGGCCTCCGCAATATGGATTCGCGACACGGTTTCCGCACCGTCCAGATCGGCGAGGGTTCGGGCAACACGCAAAGTTCGGTGGAAACCGCGAGCGGACAGCTGCAATGTCTCAGCGGCCTGGCGCAGGAGAACGAGGCCGTCAGCGTCAGGCCGAGCGATTTCTTCGAGTATACGTCCGGATGCCTCAGAATTGGTCCGCGGGCCGTTTGGTCCGTACTTGGCGAACCGCTGACGCTGGCGTTCGCGCGCAGCGATCACACGAGCCCGCACCGCTGCGCTCCCTTCGGCCGGCGCCGGGAGAACCAGATCGGCGGCCGTGACCGCCGGCACCTCGATCTGCAGGTCGATCCGATCGAGCAGAGGACCTGAGATACGGGCCTGATATTCAGCGGCACAACGTGGTCCCCGCTTACATGACTGCCCGGGAGTTCCACCGCCACACCGGCATGGATTCATAGCCGCAACGAGCTGAATTCGCGAAGGATAAGTGATGCGGTGATTGGCACGCGCGATGACTGTCTCGCCGGTTTCCAACGGCTGACGCAAAGAGTCGAGCACCTGGGGGACGAACTCCGGCAGCTCGTCGAGGAATAAGACCCCAAGGTGTGCCAGTGAAACCTCGCCCGGCTTGGCCCGCGTGCCTCCACCCACAAGCGCCGCCATGCTCGCCGAATGATGCGGTGCCCGGAAAGGCCGCTGAGTTTTCAACCTGCCACCCGTCAGCTCGCCAGCAAGCGAGTGCACCATGCTGACTTCGAGCATCTCCTGCGGATCGAGCGGCGGCAGAATCGAAGGCAAGCATGCTGCCAGCATCGATTTGCCGGACCCCGGTGGTCCGATCATCAGCAAATTATGCCCGCCAGCTGCCGCCACCTCGAGCGCACGCTTCGCAGTTTCCTGCCCTTTGATATCGGCCAGGTCCGGAAGGGGCTGATCGTCCCGCTCCAAATTCGGCTCCGGCCGACGCAAAATCTGCAGGCCCTTGAAATGGTTCACGAGAGAGAGCAGGTGCGGGGCAGCGATGATATCCATGTCAGCAGCCGCCCAAGCTGCCTCAGGGCCATTTTCCGCAGCACAGATGAGCCCTTTTTTCATAGCATTGGCGCCGATGGCCGCCGGCAAGGCACCTGGCGTCGCCCTGATCTGCCCATCGAGCGCCAACTCGCCGATTGCTGCGAAACCTTCGATAGCTTCTGGGGAGATCGCTTCCATCGCGACCATCAGCGCCAGCGCGATCGGCAGGTCGAAGTGACTGCCTTCTTTCGGCAGATCCGCCGGCGCGAGATTGACCGTGATGTGCGTCCACGGAAGACCCAGACCGATCGCATGGAGCGCATTCCGCACACGTTCACGACTTTCCGCGACCGCTTTGTCCGGCAGGCCGACGATAGCGAAAACGTGCTGTCCTGGGCTGATCCTGACTTCGACTTGAACCGGGCGGGCCTCGATACCAACGAACGCCAATGTGGAAATACGCCCGTACATCCTTCCCCCCGCATTCCCCCGACTTGCGCGGGAAGTTAACGACGGAGGGAACTATCAGTCAAGAACATAATAAGAACTGACGCGTCTCCGTATTCGGATCAAAGCGACGCCTTGGCCGTGCGCGCCTCTACCGCGTCCCAGAAGAGGGCCGCGATGTTGGGACCGCCAAAGGCCTCGATCTGACGAATGCCGGTCGGCGAAGTCACATTGATCTCGGTGAGATAAGGGCCGATTACGTCGATACCGGTGAAAATCAGTCCGCGGCGTTTCAGCTCCGGCTTCAGGCGCTCGCAAATCTCCAGATCGCGCGGCGTGAGCTCCGTCGGCATCGCCTTACCTCCGACGTGCAAGTTCGAGCGCGTCTCATCGGGAGCCGGAACGCGGTTTATCGCGCCGACCACCTCGCCATCGATCAAAATGATCCGCTTATCTCCGCCGCGCACCTCTGGCCGATACTGCTGGACCATGAATGGCTCGCGGAAAACGGTCTGGAACAACTCAACCAACGAGTTGAGGTTCGTATCTCCCGCCGAAATCCGGAATACGGAGGCGCCGCCGTTGCCATAGAGCGGCTTGATGATGATGTCGCCGTAGCGTTGGCGAAATCTTTTCACGTCCTCCAAATCGCGCGTGACGAGAGTCGGCGGCATCAGGTCCTGGAAATCGAGAACCCAAACTTTCTCCGGCGCATTGCGGACCGATGCCGGATCATTCACCACCAGCGTTTTCGGATGAATTCGCTCCAACAGGTGCGTCGTCGTGATGTACGCCATGTCGAATGGCGGATCCTGCCTCAGCAGAACGACGTCCCACTCGGACAAGTCGATCGTTCGAGGATTCGAAAGCTTATAGTGATCGCCGACTCGATCCTCGACCGTCAGCGTAGCGCCACGCGCAATCAAGCGCGATTCGTCGAGCGCCAAATTGGGAGGCGTGTAGTAGAAGAGCTCATGGCCCCTGCGCTGCGCCTCGAGCAGAAGGGCGAACGTGGAATCGCCGCGGATATCGATGCGCTCAATAGGGTCCATCTGACAGGCGATTTTCAGCCGCATGCGTTGTCATCCCTGAGGTGAGTTGGATCGAACGATCCGTGCTGGACGAGACCGTGTTCAGAAGCCATGCGCTCGCTGCAGCGCATTGGGCTGATGGCGCGGTAGGCGCCCCGGCACCAGCAGCAAGGCGTCCAAGCCGATTTCATAGTCGCGATACGCCGGATGACGCCAGACCCACTGCTCCGCCGCCCGCGCGATGCGGCGAGCCTGCCGAAACGTCTTGGCGGCTTCTGCAGCGTCCATAGTGGGCCGCCGCTTGACTTCAACGAACGCGAGCCGCCGCCCCCGCACCGCGATCAGATCGATCTCGCCAGCCTTGGAGCGATAACGCCGGGCCAAAATCCTGTATCCCTTGAGGCACAAGACAGCGGCTGCGATGAGCTCTGCCCACCGGCCCATCCGCTCGCGTTGCCGCCTGATAGTTATTGCTTCGGCCTGTGCTTGGCCCGTCACTGGCCACCTCGTTTCATCCGGACGGCGAGATCGTACACACGCCTTCTCGGGACGCCAAGCATCTCAGCCACCTCCCGGCTGACATCGCGCAAGCTGCCCTGAGCCAAGCGTGCTTCGAGGCAGGTTAGGATCTCCTCGTCTGTGGCTTCCGACGGTTGTGGCGGCCCGACAAGGATCACGATCTCGCCTCGCTGCTCGATGTCTGTGCCGCGTTCCGCAAGCCGGCCGAGTGGCGCGCGCCGCACTTCCTCGTGGAGTTTGGTCAGCTCGCGGGCGACTGCAGCCTGCCTTTCGGGCCCGAGAACCTCGGCCATGTCGGACAAAGACTCGACCATTCTCGACGGTGCCTCGAAGAAGATGAGTGTTGCTGACACGTTGGCCAGCTCGGCCAGTCGGGCCCTCCTGGCCGCCTGCTTCGCAGGCAGAAAGCCGGCGAACAGAAATCGATCGGTCGGCAGACCCGAACACGAGAGCGCGGCTATCACTGCAGACGGACCCGGAATGCTGACGACGCGGTGGCCTGCGGCTGCGGACTCCCGAACAAGCTTGAAGCCAGGATCGGAAATGAGGGGCGTGCCTGCATCGCTGATAAGAGCGACGGACCGACCGTCAGCCAGCTCCTTCAAGATGCGAGGCAGCTCTCGCTCTTCATTGTGCTCGTGGTAGGCCCGGAGTGCGCGCGAAATTCCGTATTGGGTCAAGAGCTGACGGCTGTGACGCGTGTCCTCGCAGTAGATGATGTCGCTCCGCGCAAGGACGCTGACGGCTCGCAAAGTGAAATCGGCCAGATTGCCGATTGGCGTGGCGACGAGGTAGAGCCCCGGCCCGAGAGGCTGCTCTAGAGCCTCCTGGAGCCGCGCTACGACGTGGCGGCTTAATCTTTCCACTTCGAGGGCCTTAGCTTGCTCCTTGAAAATCTGCTGATTTTTCGCCAAGCCGTAGCTCCATGGTGCAGTTTTCGCCGAGCGCACTGGTGCCAATGCGTGGCCACTCCAGTCGCAGATGGCGCCGTCCAGCAGACTAGTCGAATCTGCGCCGCTATTGCAGGCTGGAATGCTCCGTGAAGACGGCGCTCTAGCGAGCGTATCCGGCCAACAGGCGATCGGGGGGTGAGCAGTACATGGTGGTTCAGACGGCGGCCTGGCTCCGGTGCGCTGCAGCGCTCGCGCTGATTTGTCTATCGGCTCTCATCGCCGCTTGCGCGATCCAGGGTGGCAGCGCCAGCTTGCCGGCACCGAATGGAGGGATCGGTGACAACGGCAACGCTCCTCGCCGTGGCAATTCCGTGAAGGTCGCCCTCTTACTGCCGCTCACGTCAGAGGGACAAACGGCAGCGGTCGCCAAGGCCATGAAGCAAGCCGCCGAGCTGGCGCTTTTCGAGCACGACAACCCGGACTTTCAGCTCATCGTCAAGGACGACAAGGGCACGCCGGAAGGAGCTCAGGCGGCCGCAGAGGAGGCTGTCCGCGAAGGAGCCGAGCTCATTCTCGGTCCGTTGTTCGCCAGGTCCGTCCGCACCGTCGCACCAGTGGCACGCCAGGCCGGCATACCCGTCCTCGCGTTCTCGAACGATACGCAGGTTGCGGGAAACGGCGTTTATCTCCTCGGTTTCCCGCCTCAACAGGAGGTCCGCCGCGTCGTCAGCTATGCCCTTTCGCGTGGCCATCGCCGATTTGCGGCTCTCCTGCCTGAGGATGCTTACGGGAAGCTTGTCGAGGCAGCTTTTCGCGAAGCCGTTACCGCTGAAGGCGGCGTGATCTCGGCTCTGGAGACTTACCCGCCGGCGAGCAACGAGATGGTCGAGCCCGCTGAAAGGATCGTGAAAGAGCTTCGGGAGGCGGAAGAAGCTCTGCAGCCCATCGATGCACTGTTCGTCCCCGGTGGACCCGAAACCCTCCCCCGGCTGGGGCCGCTGCTGTCTTACGCCAATTTGGACACGTCGTCGGTGAAGCTGCTGGGTACTGGCGGGTGGGACTATCCAAACATCGGGCGCGAAGAGGTTTTCGTTGGTGGCTGGTATGCTGCGCCAGATCCCCGGGGTTGGCGTGATTTTTCCGAGCGGTTCGCCAAGACCTTTGGAAGCTCCCCACCGCGGCTTGCGAGCATGGCTTACGATGCGGTGAGCATTGCCATTCGTCTGGCGAACCAGCCTGCGGGTTCGCGGTTCACTTCCGCCAATCTGACTCGACCAACCGGCTTCACGGGCGTCGATGGGCCTGTCCGTCTTCTCGAAAGCGGCATCGCCGAGCGAGGGCTGGCCGTTCTCGAGGTACAACGCGTCGGCGCCAGCGTGATCGATCCGCCCAGCGGATTCGGTAGCACCTCGCAACTCATGCCATTACCTGGGTTCAACTGACCTCACGGCAAAGTTCAGCGATCCTTGCGCTAGCGCTGCTTGCGCTTCCGCCGCACTCTGCTAAGCCACGAGCGGCATCGGCTCGGCCGCGCTCAACCCGCTACGCTCCAAACACCCCATGCTCGCTGTCCTAACCATCGTCTTACCCGTATTCGGCATCATGTTCGCTGGCTGGCTGACGGAGCGTTGGCGCTACCTCCCGAAAGACTCTGCCAGGGTCATCGCGCTGTTCAGCTTCAACGTGGCGATGCCTGCATTTCTGTTTCGGGCCATGCAGGAGATCGGTGAAATCCCTGAAGCGCCCTGGAAATTCGCGATCGCCTTCTTCGGAGGTGCAGCGATTGTTTGGGTCGTCGCAGCGCTGGTCAGCAGGTACGCGCTTCATCGCAGCCCCGCTGACGGTGCCGCAATCTCGATGGCCTCGTGCTTCGGGAACACGGTCATGCTCGGCGTCCCTCTTGCGCTTAGTGCTTTCGGGCCGGATGCCGCAGCGCCGCTCGGAATTCTCGTGTCGCTTGACGCGCTTCTTCTTTGGCTCGCAGCCACCGTGCATATTGAGTGGGTAACCAGGAGAGAACGCACGGCGCCGCTACTCCCCGCGATCGCCGGCGTCGTGGCTGATATTCTTCGCAACTCCATTGTGATGAGCGTCGTGATCGGAACGATTTGGCGCGTCATGGGCCTGCGCGTTCCGGATCTTATCGATCGCTTCCTGGCCTTGCTCGGCCAAGCCGCAGTGCCAGCCGGGCTTTTTGCAATGGGAATGTCACTAGCTACGTACAGGATCGCCGGCCAACTCCCCGCTCTTGTGGCCATCGTCGCGATGAAATTGGTGCTCATGCCGGTCGTGATCTACACGTTAGCCGGCCCGGTTTTCGGCTTACCACCTGTTTGGGTAGCGGTGGCCACGCTGGTCGCAGCAATGCCCGTCGGGGCGAATGCCTTCCTCTTCGCGGCGAAGTATGATCGCGCTGTGGGCTCCGTCTCGGCAGCCATAGCGGTCAGTACAGTCGTAGCGGTAGGATGGAGCTCCGTCGTGCTGTACTTTATGCGGCTCGATTGAGCCAGCCAGCCCGTTGCACTTCGATACAAGCTTCGCGATTGAGAGGCGGCCGGGCAGCTCTCGACCATCCCCCCTCATAATCTTCAATCGAGAGTGCCCGACCTTATCGAATTTCTGTTGCGCTTCGAGACCTACGCTCTCGACTACGACGAGCTGCCCTGGTCAATTTCCGCAAAAACCTTGCGCGCAATCCGGAACGAATCTACGGCTGCAGGCACCCCGCAGTAGATCGCTACCTGAAGGAGCACCTCCCGGATTTCCTCCCGCGTGACCCCATTCCGAAGCGCGCCGCGGATGTGCATTTCCAGCTCGTGCGGACGATTGAGCGCCGACAGCATGGCGAGGTTCAGCATGCTCCGGATCTTTCGAGGAAGCTGCTCCCGCCCCCAGATGGCACCCCAGCAGTATTCCGTCACCAGCTCCTGCAGCGGCCGATTGAAATCATCGGCGGTCTGGAATGACTTCTCGACAAATTCCGCACCGAGGACAGACTTGCGGATTTCTAGCCCACGGTCGAACGTCTGCTTATCCATTACGATGCTCCTTCGGATGTGGAGAAATCGCGCCCCAATTTGACTGGGGCGCGGTTAGACTTCTTCTAGCAGCTACTTTTTCGGCCAGATAGGCTCGGCCATAGCCCATTCCGGAGGATATACCGTCACCGGTACACCATTCTGCCACTGGATTATGGCAAGGCCCGCGCCGACACGGCGTCCCTTTTCGTCGAACTTCATAACCCCGCCCGGGAAGTACTTCGCTGGTCCTCCGTCCATGTTGCGGATGGCTTCCGCAACGGCCTTGCGATCCGCCTTTCCGGCCTTTTCCAATGCCTCCTTGATGATCCACATATGGCCGTAGGCCGAAATCGCGTTCTGGGTCATCCAGGGCTCATTATATTTCTGCTTCAGCTCGGCAATTAGATCCTCGTGCCCCTTGGACCCCCAATTCCCAACTGCGGCCATGACGCCTTGCAAGAGCTCTGGCGTCATCGTGCGCAGCATGTCCGGCTCCGCAATAGCAATGCCAAACGAAATCGTCGGAATGCGGCCCTGGCCCAGACCGAACTCATTCATTTTCTCGAGAACAAGTTTCGCGTCTGAAATGACGGTTGGCAGGAAGAACAAGAGGTCTGGCCGAGTCGCACGAATCTTCTGAACCAGGGGGGTCGCATCGGCAAGTGGTGGCGTGAACGTCTCATCGACGACCAGTTCGATGCCAAGCTCAGCCAACAGCCGCTCCTTCATCGGCTTGACCGAGGAGATCGATGCCGCCGTGTTATCCGTTATGATGGCGACCGTTTTCGGGCGCTGCCCTGTCGCCTTCTCCGCGATCTCCACAATTATCGGGAGAGCCTGATTAGCTTGAGAGCCTGATGTCGCTGAGGTCTGGAATACATACTTGAAGCCTCTCTCCGTGATTTGATCCGAATAGGAGAGAGTCAGCATTGGCAGCTCCGCTCGCTCCGTCACCTCAGTTACTGCGAGAGTGAAAGAGCTGAGATAAGCTCCCGAGGCTGCAACGAGGTCGGTTTCCTGGGCGACCATGCGCTGGGCGGCGTTTTTGGCTTTTTCAGTCGTGTCACCTGAATCGAGCACCACCAGTTTGAGCTTGGCGCCACCCATCGATTGAATTCCGCCCTGGGCATTGATGTGCTCCACAGCCATTTCCGCGCCCATGCGCATCACTTGGCCAGGACGGGCATAAATTCCAGATAATGGAACCAGAAGCCCGACTTTTACCTCTTTCGGATGCTCTTGGGCCAACGCTGGCGCCCCCACGCCCAGCATGCCGAGCAGCGGCAGAAGCGCGCTTCCCAACTTCCATATATTCGTTCGCCTTATCATGGTTCGTTTCCTCCTTTGGATTTGCTCTTATTCTCAGGTCCACCGCTTTAAAATTCACATGCCAAGATAGGCTTGACGCACGCGGTCGTCCGCGCGCAGGGTCTCGTTCGTTCCGTGGAGCACAACGCGACCTGCTTCAAGGACGTAACCGCGATCGGCGGATTCCAGCGCCTCCGCAACTCGCTGTTCGACGAGAAGTATCGTCAGGCCCGACTCCCGCCGGATCTCCATCAACGTATCGAAAATGAAATCTGCGATGCTCGGTGCGAGCCCCATCGACGGCTCATCCAACATCAACAGCTTTGGCGAAGAGGCCAAGCCCCTCCCGATTGCGAGCATCTGCTGCTCACCGCCGGACAGCGTGCCTGCAAGCTGATTCCGCCGCTCTGCGAGAACCGGTAGCCAGGTGAGAATGCGTTCGAGATTGCGCGCCCAGTCGCGTCGACCCGCCTCCGTATAGGCCCCCATTTCGAGGTTATCCATCACCGTAAGCGATGGAAAAACCTGCCGGCCCTCCGGAATATGCGCGATTCCAAGATGCGGCCGCCGCGCCGGCGGAACTGACAAGAGATCGACACCCTCGAACGTGATCGAGCCGGACATCGGGGTCAGGATGCCGGAGATGGTCTTGAAGAGCGTCGTCTTGCCTGCCCCGTTCGGCCCTACAATGGACACAAATTCCCCTTTGGCAACATTGATAGATACGCCCTTCAAGACAGGCAGATCAGAGTAGCCAACCGTAATGTTCTCAACTTGAAGCATGGGCCATCCATTTCTTGCCCAGGTAGGCCTCGATCACCCTTGGGTCCTTGATGACAGATTGCGGCGCTCCCTCCATGAGCACAGCTCCATGGTCGAGCACGACGAACCGATCGACGAGACGCACCATGGCGTGCATGGTGTGCTCGATGATGACGATCGTGATGCCTTCCGCCGCAAGCTTCCGCACCACTCCGATAACATCCTCCGCTTCGACGTGGCCGAGACCCGCCAAGGTTTCATCGAGAAGCAGAATCCGCGGTTTTCCGGCTAGAGCGCGCGCCAGCTCCATCAGGCGCAACTCTGCTGTTGTAAGCTCCGCGGCAATTCGATCTGCAGCGTCCAAAAGTCCAACACGTGCCATCGCGTTAGCGGCTAGCCGCTTTGCCTCGCTATGATCCGGCGTAAGCGCATAGGCCCCAACCATCACATTTTCGGCGACCGTCATGCGCGCGAATGGCCGCATGACCTGGAAGGTTCGTCCTACGCCAGCGGCACAAATCTCATGTGGCTTACGCCCCACAATGTTCTTGCCGTCGAGCAGAATTTGCCCTGAGTCCGGGACAAGAAATCCATTCAATAGATTAAAGACCGTCGTCTTGCCCGCGCCGTTCGGGCCAATGATGCCGAGCACCTCGCCTTCACGAACGGCAAAGCTGACACTGTCCACCGCCTTGAGGCCACCGAACGAGCGCGACAGGTCTCGGACTTCAAGGATGATATTACCGCTCGTTGATGGCGCAGATCTCGAGACTTCCACGGGGTCCGGTTGCACCGATAGGTCGGCGAAAAATTTCGGCTTCGAAATCAGATGCGGCCACCGTTTCTGAACAAAGTCCCGCACCTCCCAGAACAGCCCTTCAGGAGCCGCCAGGATGAGAATGACGATGGCAATGCCGAATATGACGCCCTGGATGCCTGGAAGGACGTGACCGAGCTCTGCATGTAAAATCTCGCTTAATGGAATGAGAATTCCAGCTCCAATGACCGGCCCCCAGGCGGTCGCAACCCCTCCGAATAGTGTCACCGTAAGGGCCTGGGCCGAAACCAGCATCCCGAACACCGAAACTGGGGTCACGACGAGGAGCACGACGGCATAGAAGGCGCCGACTACCCCTGCGATTGCACCGCTCAGCGTGATGGCCCGAAGCTTCCACGCCAGCGTATTGATGCCAGCTGCTTCCGCTGCAGCCTCGTTCTGCTTAATGGCTAGGAGAGCCAAGCCAAATCGCGTCCGCTCCAACCAACGCGTCATCATCACGAATGCGATCAGCATCAGAAGCGCGATGATCGTATAGATGCGCTGGTCCAAAAACTGCATATACGCGAAGGCGTTTTCACGCTTCATTGGCAGGGTTACTTCCTGGTAACCTAGCCATTCGAAGACGTAGAGGAGCGCCAGAGGATAGGCGAGCATCGCCAGCGCGAAATAGACTCCCCGAAGACGGAATGTCGGCAATCCAATCAGCAGGCCGGCGAGACCACCCAACACTCCCGCTATGGGGATCAACACCCAGGGTGAAAGATCCAGATGGAGCTGGCCAAGTGCGGTCGTGTACGCCCCAATACCGAAGAACGCTGCGTGACCAAATGATACAAGGCCGGTGTACCCGCTGAGCACATTCCACGATAGGCCGAAGCAAGCCCAGACGAGCACCATCGTCAGCATCAGCTGATAATAGGAGTTCGTCACGAGCAGCGTAACCAGCCCGTAAACGCCGGCAAAGATGAAGAACGGAGCGAGAGAGCGGAGACCCTGCATCGGCTACGTCCTCTCCGCAACGCGGCCAAAGAAGCCTTGCGGCCGCAAGAAAATGATTAGGAGGAACACCACGAAAATTGCGGTGTTCTGAAGCTGCGTCGGCAGCACAAGCGTGGATAGCTGCTGCACCAGTCCGATCGTCATGCCGCCCCAAAACGGCCCGATAATGCTTCCGAGCCCGCCCAGAACCACGCCCGCGTACATGATAATGACGTACTCGAGCCCGACATATGGATGGAATGGATAATTGACTGCGAGCAGGCCGCCGGCGATCGCCGTTACACTGACGCCAAGAGCGAACGCAATTCTGTGGGCCACATCGACGTCGATGCCCATGTATGTTGCAGCTTCCGGATTATCCGCTGCTGCGCGTAACGCTTTTCCAAGGCGGGAACGGCCCATAAGGATCGTCAGCACAAAGATGGCGACAATCGAGATCGCCGCCGAAATCGCCCGGGACTTGTTCACGAATATGCTCAGGTAATCGCCCCACATCGGGCCAATTTCCCAAGCGCTGCTCGACAGTGGGGTCTGGATGCCGGCAAGCACGGATCCGAATACGATGAGGCCGCCGTTCTGAAGAATAAGTGCAATTCCGAGGGTCAAAATGAGCTGCGCGAAATGCCCCTCAGCTTCCGCTGCGGCCCTTGTCCCGCTTACCCGCGCGATCAGGGTCAGGTGAATCAAGTAACCGACAACAAACATCAACGGCCCCGCAAGAATTGCAGCCATGTAGGGGCCGAACGTCGTTCCGAAAGCCGCCTGAATGCCGAACGCGCCAAAGAAGTAGAAGGCAGCGTACATGCCCAGCATCATGAAATCGCCCTGGGCGAAATTGATCACGCGCATAACGCCGAAGATCAGCGCTAGGCCAACGCACATCAGACCATAAATCGCGCCAACGAGGAGGCCGGCAGCAAGAGCTTGCAGGACGTTTTCAAGAAGCTGAATCGTCATCGAGCAACTCCGCCCGTATTGAGAAATGCCAGAACCCTTTACGAGATCAAAGCGTCACCCTTTGATCTCGACGCCTGCCCATTCCTCAACGACTTTTGCAATTGAGGTGAAGTCGGAGTCTGGCCCGAACTTGGCCTGCGTTACGGCAAGCATTTGGCGTACCGCCGCGCCAACGACCATCGGCACGCCCATGGATTCAGCTTCATCCACACACAGCCGCACGTCCTTATAGGAGAGGCCTGTCGTAAATCCGAAATCGAACGTTCGCGGTAGTATGGCGCGCGGGAACTTATCTTCGGTCGCGCTGTTTCGGCCACTGCTTGCGTTGATGATCTCGACCATGATTTTAGGATCGACCCCGGCCTTTACGCCCATGGCGAGCGCTTCCGACGACACCACGAGCGCGGTTGCCGCAAGGAGATTGTTCGCAAGCTTCACGACTTGAGCGAGGCCAGGCTTCTCGCCGGTGAAGAAAATGCGGCCGAAAACTTTCAGTATTGGCTCTACGATTTGGAGCGCGTCCTTAGGGCACGAGATCATCACGGCGAGCGTGCCGCTACGCGCGCCCCTGACGCCACCGCTGACAGGAGCGTCGACCAAGGTGACACCCCGCTCTGCTAATCCTTTGGCTACCGTCGTCGCGACTGCTGGTCCCGTGGTCGACAGGTCGATCACCCTTTCCACTCGTTCCCCGGCAATGATCCCGTTCTCGCCCAGCGCGACAGCTTGAACCACGCTCGGCATGGGCAAGCACATGAGAACGGTGGACGCCTGAGACGCTACCTCGGCCGGTGAGGAGGCAACCGTCGCACCGCGATCCGCTAAAGGACGTACCGCTGCTTCGTTCGTATCAAATACGGTCAGGGAATATCCGGCTTCGAGCAGCCGGCCGGCCATTGGGCCACCCATTCTACCCAGGCCGATGAAACCAAGGTGCATGGCAGACATCAAAACGTCCTCCCTGGGGAACCGGAGCCTTTGCGCGGCTCGGCAACGCCGCCAATTCTTTTCACCAGCGGCGGCGGCGAATTACACGCGGTCTTGATGCTTCAGTCTAAGGGCGCGGATTGCTTTGGGCAAGCCCGTTTTGTATGATCGTATGAGCGCTATGTGGGCTATACCAGGGTCTTGCAAAAATCAGAGTAATGTCCGAGTAAACGCCCATCCTTATTTGACAGAACCTAGGAAGCCCACTGGTTTGGGTGAGGCCGAAAGTGCGATGGACGAACTGTCAACAAAGCCTGCCGATGCTGGCAAGTATGATTTTCTTGTAAACAGAACGGCGGCGCCGCTCCGTCAAAGCGTCATCGAAAGTATTCGCAACGCGATCGCTGTCGGGCGCTTCAAAGCAGGAGAAAGGCTGCCGGAACGGACGCTGTGCGAGATCACAGGGGTGAGCCGGACGCTGATCCGTGAAGCCTTGCGGCAGCTCGAGTCGGAAGGCCTGATCAAAGTCGTCCCCCATCGTGGTCCGATCGTTGCGCGTCTCACTCCCAAGCAGGCCGAGGGCATCTACCAGGTCCGGGCGGAGCTTGAAGGGCTGGCGAGCCAGCTCTTCGCCGAGAATGCCACGGAGAAGCATTTCCGCGCCCTGCAGGAAGCTTTCGAGCAGGTCAAGAAATCCTACCGGAGCAAGGACCCTCTGGTGCGCCTGCATGCGAAAAACCGATTCTACGAGTGCCTTGTCGAAGGCTCCGGAAACGAGGCACTCGGAACCGCGCTGCATATGCTGAACTCCCGCATCATGCTGCTACGCGCCACTTCACTCGCCGCACCAGGGCGCATGAAAGCCAGCCTTGCCGAGTTGCAGGAGCTGATCGATGCAATGAAAAGTCGAGATGGCAAGGCAGCTCGTGCGGCAGGTGAGCGCCATGTGCGCAATGCTGCGGAGGCGGCATTGAAGCTGATGCGCGAGAACGAAGAGAAAGCTGCTGAGTAACTCTGCGCATGCGAGGGGGAGGTGGCACCTCCCCCTCGGCTAGAGCCCTCATTCACTCCTTCTTCCCGAGCACTTCCCGCACTTTGGCGATATAGGCCGGCCCGTCGAAGCCAACTTCTTTGGCGCGCTCATACCAGCTGTCGTAGGCAGCTTTCGCGTACTTCGGCTGGTTGATCTCCCTCCGCAACTCTTCGGGAGCGTCCCACAGGTCCACGTTGTTGGCCCTCATATTTTCCAGCGCCTTCTGGAAGTGCTCCTTGTATTGCCCAAACGCGTCCTTCTCCAGCTCTCGCATCGCGGTTTGAATCTGCTGCCGAACATCCTCCGGCAGACGCTCCCATTCGTCTTTGTTTATGAGGATTGCCCAACCGGTAATAGGGCTGATCCGCCAATCCTGGACGTGAGGAGCCACCCGCCACAGCTCCAGCGCGCCACCAACGCAACCCGATGTGAAGACTCCATCGAGAATTCCTCTTTCCAGCGCGGGCATCATCTCGGGAACTGGGACAGGCGTAGGCTTCGCGCCCAATTCCACCATCATGGCAGCCGTTTGCGGATTGTGTACGCGGATCCGCTTATTCTTGAAGTCCTCGATCGTCTTTATCGGTGTTTTCGAGAACAAGCGGGTTGGACACCACGCGCCTTCCGCGAGAACGATGGCGTTCCACTTTTCTAGCCAGATCTGAGCGACATCCTTGGCCCAAAATGCATCACGGACTTTCTGATATTCATCGATATCGTCGATGAGCCCCGGCAGATTGAAAATGCCCATCCGCGGCTCCTCGGCCGCGAGATAAGTGTGTAGCGCCGCGGACATCGGCAAGCGGCCGTCACGAACCGCCGATGCGATCTGTGCCGGAGCTACAAGAGAATCGCTAACTGTGATCTGGACCCTGCCGTTCGTCGCCTTGCTCACCCGCTCGGGCACGCTGGCCGTCATCGCCGTGTAGACGTCTCCCGGCGACACGATGATGCCCATTGTGAGCTCGATCTTGTCCTGCGCGAGCCCGTGTTGCGGGGTGAAGGCCAAGACCGAAAGAGCGCCTGCCAGAACAGCACGACACCACGCGCCAAAGCGCGTTCCATCCTCAAGCCGAGTCTCCGCCATCGAGAATCTCCCTGGTTGCACGTGACCGACTGACGCGCTCTCACCGATCACGACATTTTTTCATCTCGTCATACAATATGATACGCTACTTACGTGCCAAGTCTGGTGAGCTTGCGCCTTTCCGGGTAGGAGAGAGTTGCACTACCGGAAGCTCAAGAGCAAAGAGTATTTCAGGAAGCGAGCTGGAGGCAGCGCGTGGCGGACGTGAATGTGCAATCCGTCGATCAAGGCGAGGGCGCGAATTCTGCAAGCCGGATCGGCCGGCTTATAGATATCCTCTCCGACTCCACCGGGATTATCGGCGTCCTCGCCCTTTTCTGGATGACGGCCATCGTTTGCTACGAGGTCGTCTCCCGCTCGGTATTCAACGAGCCAACCACATGGGTTACGGAGATCAGCACGTATGTCTTCGTGGCCATTGTTTTCCTCGGATTGGCCCCGGCGCAGAAAGCGAACAGGCACATTCAAGTCGAAGTTCTGGTTAGCCAGTTACGTCCAGAGTGGCGCGATCGACTTGAGCTGGTTGGATTATGGGCTGGACTTGCCTTTGTCGCCATTGCGACCTGGCAAATGGCTCGCTTCACGTTTCTGGAGTACGTCCACGACACCCGCGATTGGGGACTTCTCGCGACGCCGCAGTGGATCCCGCAGGTTCCTGTCACGTTAGGATTCGGCTGCCTCGCGCTGGCCCTGCTTCGGGACATTCACCGTCTCAGCAATCCCCGTCCGGGCCTTGCCGAGTGGATTCCTCTTGTTGCGGCTGTAGCGACCATCCTGGCGCTCATCTGGCTCGGTCGCAGCGATGTTCACATTGCCGGCACGAGATTTGACTGGGGCACGCTCATCATTGCGGTGGCCGTAACAGCAAGCATGCTTGCCTGGAGCGGCGTGGCGACAACGCTTGCGGTCGTAGCGCTATACGCCGCGCTCATCGCCCTCTTCCTCCTTGCCAAAGGCTTCTCCATCGGCGCACTTGGCGCCGCGCTCATCGGGGCGCTCTTGGTGCTACTTCTTCTCGGCGTGCGGATCGGCTTTGCCATGGGCATCATCGGGATGCTGGGCTTGCTGTTCCTTCTGCCGCGCCCGCAACTCCCCATCATCGCCGATCGTGCCTGGACCAGCGTGAATACCTTTACACTTACGGCCATTCCCACCTTCGTTCTCATGGGCGCGTTTCTGGTCCGGAGCGCCATAACGACTGATCTTTTCGATGCACTGGTTTGTTGGTTCGGGCGGGCCCGCGGCGGGCTCGCTCATGCAAGTGTCGCCGCGGCGGCCATGTTCGCCGCTGTTTCCGGCTCCAGCCTTGCCACGGCGGCCACGCTGGGCTCGGTTGCTGCCCCGGAGATGGTGTCTCGCGGTTATAGTCCCCGATTGACCTACGGTGTCATCGCTGCCGGAGCAACGCTCGGCATTCTCATTCCGCCGAGTATCGCGATGATCATTTACGGGAATGTCGTCGGGGCCCCCGTTACAGTCCTCTTCATAGCCGGAATCATTCCGGGCCTTTTGCTCGCCGCCCTGTTCATGGGACTGGTCCTCGTCTGGTCGATAGTTGCGCCGGCATCAGTGCCGTCGGGCCGATCCTATCCTCTTCGCGAAAAGCTGGTCTCATTGCTGGGTGTCGTGCCCGCAATCTTTCTGATCGTAGCGGTGCTCGGGTCGCTGTACGCCGGCATCGCAAGCCCCACTGAGGCCGGCGCCGTAGGTGCCGCCATCGCTTTCCTACTTTGCCTTGTCCGGCGAAAGCTCGACTGGAGGAGCTTGTATGAAACGGGCCTTGAGACGGTCAGGGTGACCGCGTTCATCATGCTTATCGTCGTGTGTGCGGCGATTTTCAGCTGGGTTTTCGATTACCTGCGGCTCCCGCGCGAGCTGGTGGCCCTCGTTCGCGAGGCAGATTTGCCGCCTTGGCTCATCATGACGCTCATCTGTGCCGTGTACCTTGTCCTCGGGATGATCATCGAATCGATTTCGATGATGCTGATGACGCTGTCTGTCACCTTCCCGATCGTCACGGCTCTAGGCTTTGACCCCATCTGGTTCGGCGTGGTTCTCGTAATTCTCGTGGAAATCGGCCTGATTACCCCGCCGGTTGGCATGGTTTTGTTTGTGTTGCGCGGGATGAGCAAGAACGTGCCGTTGGGCGAAATCGCTCTCGGTGCCTTCCCATTCGTTCTACTCATGCTCGCCTTCATAGCCCTGCTATACGCCTTTCCAGAAATCGTCATGTGGCTGCCGAACCAAATGAATTGAGGATGTTCAAAGAGCAATGACTCAAGCCAACCTCACCCGACAGCTTGCCGCTTTCGTCAGCCGCTCGCGATGGGAGGACCTCCCTGGAGAGGTCCGGCATGAAGCGAAGCGCTCCATTCTCAACTTTTTCGGCACGGCGTTGGGAGGCTGCCGCGATCAAGCGACACAAACGGCCTACGATGTGCTGAAGCAGTTCGCTGGTCCTCAGACCGCAACCATCATCGGTCGGGTAGAGCGCATTGACAGTCTGAACGCTGCATTCCTGAACGCCCTTAGCGGCAACGTTTTCGACTTCGATGACACTCATCCCAGGACGATCATCCACCCGACGGCTCCTGTCGCACCAGCATTGTTCGCACTGGCTGAGGAACGTCGGATCACTGGAGCGCAGCTACTCCACGCTTTCGTGCTTGGGGTCGAAATCGAATGCAGGCTTGGCAACGCTATATCGCCCGGCCACTACCGGCGCGGCTGGCACATCACGGCCACCTGCGGCGTGTTCGGCGCAGCAGCTGCTGCAAGCAAGTGCCTGGGGCTAGATGAGCAGCAGATAATTTGGGCCCTCGGCAATGCTTCTGCGCAATCGTCGGGGCTGGTCGAGACACTTGGCAGCATGTCGAAGAGCATCGGCGTTGGAAATTCAGCGCGGAACGGCCTGCTTTCGGCGCTCTTGGCGGAACGAGGCTTCGCCGGACCTGAGCAGCCGATCGAAGGTCCGCGGGGCTTTCTCCGCGTCACAGGAGACGAGCCCAATTTCGCTGAGTTGACGGATGGTCTCGGGGAACGGTGGGAGATTTGCACCAACACCTATAAACCATATCCCTGCGGCGTCGTGCTGAATGCTGTGATCGATGCCTGCCTGGAGGTGCGAAACCACCCGCAAATTAACCTCGACAAAATTCAGTTAATAACCGTCGAGGGGCATCCACTTCTGCTTGAGCGCACCGATCGGCCAGCGGTGACAACAGGCCGCGAAGCACAGGTCAGCGCACAGCATAGCGTCGCTGTGACGTTGCTTACGGGCGAGGCCGGGGTTGAGCAATTTAGTGACGCTGCCGTGACCAATCCGGAGGTGCTCCGTCTCCGCTCCAAGGTGCGAATGATCGAAAATGGCTCTTACCCCGTCGGGGCAGCGCGCGTGACCCTGACGCAAGCTGACGGTATTGAGATTAGCGTTCGCGTAGACGACGCACGCGGCAGCTCGAATCGCCCGTTGAGTGATGCCGAAATCGAGACCAAACTCAGGAAGCTTGCGGCCTATGGCGCCCCCGGAATAGATCCAACTCCTCTTATCGAGGCTGTCTGGACGCTCGACAAGGCTGAGGATGCGTCCATGTGCCTTCAGTGGGCGCGCCTATAAATGGGGCCTCGCCAGGCCTCACCGAGCCTGCCAGCCGCCATCGATCGGCAATGTGGCGCCGGTGATGTCGGCACCTGCGGGGCTGCAAAGAAACGTCACAAGCGCCCCGACATTTTCCATAGAGACAAATCGGCCAGTCGGATGCCGCGCCGTGATGTACTCACGCTCCGCTGTTTCGACTGGCACACCCCTTTCAGCTGCGATCGCCGCAATTCGGTCGAGAATAGCGGGCGAGGGCACAGTTCCCGGGCAAATGGCATTACAGGTTATCCCTGTCTGAGCCAATTCAATGGCGACGGCCCGGGTCATTCCCAGCAAAGCTGTCTTGGTGGTGACGTAATCGATCCGGTTTTCCGCACCCCGTGAGCCATAGATCGACGAAACGTTAATGATCCGCCCCCAGCCCTGCGCTCGCATCGCCGGCACCGCGAGCCTAGTGCAGTGGAACGCAGCCGACACGTTCACGGCAAGCGCCGTTTCCCAGTGCTCAGTCGAGAAGGCTTCTATCGGCGAGAAATGCCGGACCACCGCATTGTTGACGACGATATCGACCTTTCCGAACCGGTCAGCGGCTTCGGTCATCATGCGCTCGATTTCGGAGACCTTGCGCAGGTCGGCACCATCGAACTGCACCTCAACGCCAGTTGCGCTAGAAAGCCGCTCGGCAGCAGCCTGGCCTTCGCTAGGATCACAAAGTCCATTTAGCACGATGTGGGCACCAGCCTTCGCCAGGCTCTCGGCAATCGCGTAACCGAGACCCGCGACCGACCCGGTGACCAAAGCACATCTACCGCTCAGCATAAGACCTCCGCACCATTCCGGCGTGGACGACAACAGATCTCCACTCTCCCAGAAAGACCTACCGCAGGACCAATGTAGAGCCTATGGACTTCTAATCAGTAGATTTGCGGGCGATGACAATGACCTCATCAAGCGAGAAATAGAGCTTCTCGCCCTCTCGCCTGGGCCTCAGGAACGCCCGAAGAGCCGAGGCGGAGCCAGTGAGCATGGCCTCCAGCTGCTTCGTAGTTTCAGCATCTGCTCCCATACGCTCAGCCCATGGAGCAAATTCTATTTCCTTGGGCAGCTGCTCGACGTGCTCAATTATCAAGCCCGCACTCGCAACGACTGAGCGCCATTCGCCAATCGTAAGACAGCGGCCGTGGCTCGGGTCCCGCAATTTTTCAAAGGCGTTGTGGCTATCGGCCGCCGCTCGAAGCTCGTCCGGTGTGAAGCCAGGCGTCGATTCCTCGTCCGGAGAAATATTGTCGACGAGGGCGAACGTGCCCCCAGGCTTCAGGACACGGCGCGCCTCTGAGACGAATTTCGGAACGTCGGGGAAGTGGTGGGGCGCAATGCGACACGTAACGAGGTCGAAGGTGCCATCCGCGTAAGGCAGCGCCATCGCATCGGCCTTCGCGAAAGTCACGTTCGTAAGGCTGCGGGCTTTGGCAAGCTTCTCCGCCTCCGCCAGCATCTCATCCGTGATGTCGCTCGCAATCACCTCCGCAACGTGAGGCGCAAACGCGAGCGCCGTGTGCCCAGCACCCGTGGCGATGTCGAGCACGCGCCAGTGCTTCTCCGGCCGTACCAGATCGATCAGACGTTGGAGACTGGCGCCTTTGGCATGAACAGGGGAGGTGGCGTAGCCTGCGGCGTGCGCGCCGAACTGCTTCTGAACGAGCGATTTCGCCTCTGACATCCGCCACGCTCCGCCTGGATGGTTGGATACGCGCCCGACTGACGTCGGGCGCGCTCAAAAGCGTCAGTGCCAAGTGCGCACGTCGACGAAGTGCCCGGCGATGGCCGCCGCCGCGGCCATGGCCGGCGACACGAGGTGCGTACGGCCCAGCCGGCCCTGGCGGCCCTCGAAATTCCGGTTGGAGGTCGAAGCGCAGCGCTCGCGCGGCTTCAGCTGGTCCGGGTTCATACCGAGGCACATGGAGCAGCCTGCCTCGCGCCAGTCGAAGCCAGCCTCCTTGAGGATCTTGTCGATCCCCTCAGCCTCGGCCTGCTGCTTCACCAGACCCGAACCCGGCACGACCATCGCATAGACGTGCGAGGCCACCTTCTTGCCTTTTACGATGCGGGCCACCTCGCGCAGGTCCTCGATTCGGGCGTTGGTACACGACCCGATGAACACACGGTCGATCTTGATGTCGGTGATCTTGGTCCCCGGCGTCAGGCCCATGTAGTCGAGCGCGCGCTTCATGGCCGCCCGCTTTGCTTCGTCCTCGACCTTGTCGGGATCGGGAACAACGCCGGTCACGGAGACCACGTCCTCAGGGCTCGTGCCCCAGGTGACGAGCGGCGGCAGATTCGAGGCGTCCAGCCGGACCTCGCGGTCGAAGTGAGCGCCGTCGTCTGAGTACAGCGTCTCCCAGTACCGCATCGCCATGTCCCAGGCAGCGCCCTTCGGCGCCTTGGGCCGGCCCTTCAGGTACTCGAATGTCTTCTCGTCCGGCGCGATCATGCCGGCGCGGGCGCCCGCCTCGATGGACATGTTGCAGACCGTCATGCGGCCTTCCATCGACAGCGAGCGGATCGCCTCCCCGGCGTACTCGATGACGTGGCCCGTGCCGCCGGCCGTGCCGATCTCGCCGATGATGGCCAGGATGATGTCCTTCGCCGTCACGCCCGCCGGCGGCTTGCCGTCGACGATGACGCGCATGTTCTTCGCTTTGCGCTGGATGAGCGTTTGGGTGGCGAGGACGTGCTCGACCTCAGACGTGCCGATGCCGTGGGCCAATGCGCCGAAAGCGCCGTGGGTCGAGGTATGGCTGTCGCCGCAGACGATCGTCGTGCCCGGCAGCGTGAAGCCCTGCTCAGGGCCGATAACGTGCACGATGCCCTGCCGGACATCGAGCTCGTTGTAATACTCGATACCGAAATCTTTGGCGTTCTTGGCCAGGGTTTCGACCTGCAGCCTGCTCTCCGGGTCGTCGATGCCGAACCGGCGGTCCGAAGTGGGCACGTTGTGGTCGACCACCGCCAGCGTCTTTTCCGGTGCACGCACCTTGCGACCGGCAAGTCGCAATCCCTCGAAGGCCTGCGGAGACGTCACCTCGTGCACAAGATGCCGGTCGATGTAAATCAGGCAGGTCCCATCCGGCAGCCGTTCAACTACATGGTCATCAAATATCTTGTCGTAGAGAGTGCGCGCCATTCCCGTGCCTCCAGAATATGCTGATCTGGTGATAGCGGTTTGCGCGGCCGCTGAAAACCCTGCAAACATGTGGTGCGATTGCGCAGCAAAAACAAAAATACCGGGCCCGCGAGGGCCCGGTTTCAAGTCGAGACCGCATCCTAGGATGCGTGAAGGCGTCAAAGGGAGGGTACGGCCTTCATCAGCTGTCCGTCACAGCTGCACATTACTTAATCAGCCTGAGCACACTTGCTGCAAGGCGCCGCGCCGCATGATTGTTATGCTTGCCTTGCATGCCTAACGGCCTTGCCGAACAGGCATTTACGACTTGTTGGACCGCGTCTTCGAAACCAGAAAATCCCGGAGGACTTGCACCTTTTTTGACGTCTTCAGCTCCTCCGGATAGACGAAAATGATCGGAATGGAGGGAAACTGGACGTCCGTGAGGACGGTGACGAGATCTGGATCTTCCTCAGTCAGATAATCAGGGATCAGCCCAACACCGATTCCTGACCGAATGGCGTACTTCAGCGCGACGATGCTGTTGGCCGTGAAAACAGGCACGCGAGGCTCTTTACCATCCCGGCCGATGGTCTCGAGTGCCCGAACGGCTGACAAATGCATGGCGGGAGTGCCACTGTAAGACACGAAGCGGTGCTTCTCCAGGTCTTCAAGGGACTGCGGCGCCCCGTACTTGCGAACGTACTGCGTTGAAGCGTAGGCCCGCACGCGCATGGAAAACAACGGACGCCGGATCAAGTCCGCGTGCTCCGGCTCGCGCGTCCAGATCGCCACGTCCGCCTCGCGCATGGAAATGTCGAGCTGATCGTCGTTGAGTATCAACTCGACGCGAATGTCCGGGTAGAGCTCCATGAACTCGCGCAGCCGCTGGGTTACCCAGACGGTGCCCAGCCCGACCGGGGCGGTGATCCGAAGATCGCCGGCTGGCTTCGTCGTGGTGTCGGTGAGCAGCGTCTCTACCGTCTGCAGCTTATTCATCACCTCGCTGGCCGTGCGATAAAGCATCTCACCCTGCTCGGTGAGCACCAGCCCTCGCGCATGGCGATGAAAGAGCGCGACCCCAAGCTCGCGCTCGAGCGCGGAAACTTGACGGCTCACCGCCGACTGACTCATGCGCAAGATTTCGCCGGCGTGCGTGAAGCTGCCCGCTTCGGCTGCAGCATGAAAGATTCTCAGCTTATCCCAGTCCATGACGCTTGTTCTGCCGGGAATCGCGCGGCCTCGATCCGGCAGAACCTGGCCTGAGGTCTGCGGCCTCATTTCGTTGATCCTGTTATTTATACCGGACGGACGGCTTTTCGCGCTTGTAGTGGCCAGTTAACAACTATTGACAGCTCACCTTAAGCTGAAACTGGTCAAATACAAGAGGCTGAGCTTCGGCAAGCTTGCCACGACGCTAAAGCTACCACGCGGCAACAGAGGCCGTTCCGGCCTGGCCGGCCAGGTAGCGTTCCGCCTCTAGTGCAGCCATGCAGCCCATGCCGGCGGCCGTCACAGCTTGCCGGAAGATATCGTCCTTGACGTCACCAGCCGCAAATACGCCTGGGACGGATGTCGCGGTCGAATCCGGCTTGGTGATGATGTAGCCGGTCGGCTTCATCTCGAGCTGTCCCTTGAACAGATCCGTCGCGGGGGCATGCCCGATCGCGATGAAGACGCCGTCGACCGGCCTCTCGGTGATCTCTCCGGATTTGACGTTCTTGAGCCGCACGCCCGTAACCGTTTTGGGATCGGTGGTCCCCAAGATTTCCTCCACGACTGTATCCCAAACCACCTCGATCTTCGGATTGGCGAACAGCCTCTCCTGCAGGATCTTTTCTGCCCGGAAGCTGTCGCGACGGTGGACGACGGTCACCCGACGGGCAAATTTGGTGAGGAAGAGGGCCTCCTCTACAGCCGTATTCCCGCCGCCGACGACGATGACCTCCTTATCCCTGTAAAAGAAGCCATCGCACGTCGCGCATGCGGAAACACCATAGCCCTTGAACTTTTCCTCGCTGGGCAGCCCCAACCAGCGCGCCTGAGCACCTGTGCAGATGATGAGCACGTCGCACGTGTAGACATCTCCCGAGTCACCCTCGAGCCAGAAAGGCCGTTGCTTCAGGTCGACCTTCGTTATGTGATCCATGATCACTTCCGTGCCGACGCTCTCCGCTTGGGCCTTCATTTCCTCCATCAGCCAGGGGCCCTGAACGGGTTTGGAGAAACCCGGATAATTTTCGACGTCCGTTGTGATGGTGAGCTGCCCGCCTGGCTGGATGCCCTGGATCAGCACGGGCTTTAGCATGGCGCGAGCCGCATAGATGGCAGCTGTGTAGCCCGCGGGCCCGGAGCCGAGGATGAGGACTTTGGCGTGTTTGGTCTGAGGCATGTTAGTGCTCGTGGTGTCGTGCGAGGCTTGTGACCGAGTCGAGGCCGGACATCAAGGACTGCCTGGAAGTAGCCCAGACAGGCCAGGCGGTCTCGGCGATCAGCACCACCTCTCGACAAACTATATAAGGCGCAAACCTTTGAGACTGACGTGGCCGTCACGCCCGACGATGATGTGATCGTGCACCGTGACGCCCATCAGCTTCGCCGCATCGATGATCTGTTTCGTCATTTCTATATCGGCGCGCGAGGGCATCGGATCCCCGGACGGGTGGTTGTGCACGAGCACGATGGCGGTGGCTGAAAGCTCAAGCGCTCGCTTGACCACCTCGCGCACATAGACTGGCGTGTGGTCAACCGTGCCCTCCTGCTGCACCTCGTCGGCGATGAGCTGATTTCGTTTGTCCAAGAACAGAATGCGGAATTGCTCTCGCGGCTCGAAGGCCATAGCCGCGCGGCAATATTCAACGACCTGATGCCAGGAGGATAGGGCTGGCCGCCGCATGATCTCGCCCCGCAAAAGCCGGAGAGCAGCGGCTTTGATAAGCTTGAGCTCCGTGATTACGGCTTCGCCCACGCCCTTGACCTCGGCGAGGCGGTTCTCGGGGGCATTGATGACCTCGGCAAAGCTGCCAAATTTCGCAATGAGGCGCTTCGCAAGCTCTTTTGTGTCTCGCCGGGGAATAGCGCGGAAGAGGACGAGCTCGAGTAGCTCGTAGTCTGGCAGAGCATCCGGTCCACCGGTGCGAAATCGATCGCGCAACCGCTGGCGATGGCCGAGATAACTTGGCAGTGGTCCCTCGAAAAAGGAGCCCTGGCTCGCCCGGGCGTCCCCTTCGTTCTCTTGCTTGGTCATGGGCTTGCTCTCCCCCTCAGCAAACCCTGATCTGACTAATTAAAAACCTGGGCGATGAAGCCCAGCCGGCGAGTACGTGAAGACTTCGCAGCCGGTCTCGGTAACGCCGACGGTATGCTCGAATTGCGCGGAAAGCTCGCGATCTCTCGTCACAGCGGTCCAGCCATCGGGCAACACCTTCACGTGCGGCTTGCCGAGGTTGATCATCGGCTCGATGGTGAAAATCATCCCTGGCTTCAGCTCCGGCCCCTCGCCGGGATTGCCGTAATGCAGAATATTCGGCCTGTCGTGGAAAACGCGCCCGACGCCGTGACCACAGAAATCCCTCACAACACTGCAGCGCTGAGATTCGGCGTAGGACTGAATCGCCGCACCTATGTGGCCCGTCGTATTGCCCGGCTTCACCGCGGCAATGCCCCGCATCAGAGCCTCGTAAGTGACCTCGATGAGCCGTTGCGCCCTGCGGCTGATCTCACCCACAGGGAACATGCGGCTCGTATCGCCATACCAGCCATCGACAATCAAAGTGACGTCGATGTTGACGATGTCGCCCTCGCGTAGAGGCTTAGGGCCGGGAATGCCGTGGCATACGACGTGGTTCACCGATGTGCAGATCGACTTCGGGAACCCGCGATAGTTCAGGGGCGCTGGAATGGCGCCGTGATCCATCGCAAACTCGAACACGAGCTCATCGAGCTCCTCCGTGGTCACGCCCGGCTTTACGTACGGGACCAGCAGGTCGAGCGCCGCAGCAGCGAGCTGTCCGGCCTTACGCATGGCGGCGAAATCTTCGGGCCCATAGAGCCGGATGCGCCCGTCGCTCTGATCGGCGTGTCTGAGGTCAAGGTTGGTCATTGGCTGGTTCTTCGTCGTCGAGGGCGTGGTGTACACACGAAATTTAGTTCAAATGGGCGTTGGCGCAATGAGTTACCGAGCCCCCGCTTGAGGAGGTGAGACAATAGAGTTGCGTTTCCTTCCACGGCCAATCAGGCTGAGCCCTTCTGCTTAGGAAACGACGCGAGCAGAGCCACCTGAAATTCGTACCTGTGGCCGGCCATTGGTCACGCGGCGAGGGCGTTTGTGTTTCGATCCACGGATGATCTCGGCCGGTCGGTCGTGTAGTAGGCGCCCAGCACAAGCACATCAAGCCCGGTTCGCAGGTAGCACGACACGGCGTGCCGGGGAGTCTCCACGATCGGCTCCTGGCGGTTGAAGCTAGTATTGAGCAGAACGGGCACGCCCGTGAGCTTACCGAACGCTTCGATAACCCCATAGTAAAGCGGGTTCGCGTTACGTTGTACCGTCTGAATCCGGCCGGTCCCATCGACATGAACGGCAGCGGGAATGAGATGTGTCTTTTCCGCTCGCACGCGTGGCGCGAGAGTCATGAAGGGATCCGGCTGGTCCAGATGGAAGAACTCTGACGCGTGGTCCAGAAGCACAGCAGGCGCGAACGGCCGGAACGGCTCACGATGCTTCACGCGGGCATTGATAATGTCTTTCATCTCGGGGCGGCGTGGATCGGCAAGAATGGAGCGATTGCCGAGCGCGCGTGGCCCCATTTCTGAACGCCCCTGAAACCAGCCGACAATCTTCCCATCGGCCAGATCCTGCGCCACCCGGCGGAGCAACTCCGCCTCGCTTAGCCGCTCACCCGTCAAGCCGGCCTCAGCTAGTGCGCCTTCTATCTCGTGATCGCTGTAGCACAACCCGTAGAAGGGATGCGTTAGCTCCATCCGGCGGGGATGGCCCAGGTCCTGATGATAGTGCCAAAGCGCACTTCCCAGGGGCGCTCCGGTGTCGGACGCGCATGGCGGCACCCAAACTCGCTCGAACCCGGCTTCGGCCAACACGCGCGCGTTGGCTACACAGTTGAGTGCGACACCCCCGCTCAAGCACAGATTTTTGATCTTCGTGCTGCGACGCAGCTCGCGAGCCATATGCAGCACGATTTCTTCGGTGACGACCTGCAGCGCTCGCGCGATGTCCCTGTGACGGTCATTCAGCTCCTCGCCGGGTTGGCGCGGCGGCCCAAAGGTATCGAAGAAGCGCTGCTTGAAGGGCCTCAGCTCTCCGAAGGCATCGTAGCTGAAGTAGTCGAAGTTCACCTGGTAGCGGCCCCCGGGCAAGGGCCGAATGACATCTCGGAATTTCTCGACGTAGGTGTCCTCACCATACGCGGCGAGGGCCATCACCTTGCCCTCGTCTGAAAACCCGAACCCGAGGTACTTGGTCACGAACGTGTAAACGATGCCTATGGAGTTGAAGATTTCCGTGTGCCAGAGCCGCTCCAGCCGGTTGCCGCGGCCGATGTAGGCACTCGTGGAGGCATCATCGCCGAAGCCATCCATGACGAGCACCACAGCCTCCTCAAACGGGCTGACGAAGAAGATGGCTGCGTGCGCGTCATGGTGGCTGACATTCACGAGAGGCGGTAGATCGCGCACGCCGACCTGTTTCTGTATTCGCCGTTTCAGCCACCTGTTCAGGAGGACGATCTCGTTGTTCTGCGGCTCGTGCGCCGATGGCAGGATAAGACTCAAGCTCAAAGGGAACCGGCCAAGAACCGCCCGGCAGAATGTCCGCCGCAGACGCGAGACATCCCACGGCGTCGTGATGACGTCGACGTCGTCGAGCCCCCCGGGCAAGTGGTCCAACGCCAATGCGAGTGAGCGGCGGGGAAACTTCTTCGTCCGCTTGTCGCGATTGAACCGCTCCTCCTCGAGGACCAGCTCGGGAACGCCATCCTTAAGAAGTGCCACTCCGCTGTCGTGGGTGGCACCGACCAATCCGAGTATCCGCACCTGACCTCACCACGGCAGCAGGTTGGAGGAGCGGCTTAGCTTCAGTGGTGCCGCCCGTGGCAGTGCTTATACTTCTTCCCAGACCCGCAGGGACAGGGTGCATTGCGCGCGACTCTGCCCCACGTTGCCGGATTCTTCGGATCGATTTGGTCGGCACTGCGGCGCGTTTGCAAGGGAACGCGGCGGTCCGGACCATTCGCATACGCCATTTCCTCGGCCGCGAGAGCGGCGTCCGCCAACGCGAACTCGTCGAGGCCAGTTGTTGGATCGATGTGGTGGGCCTCCATGGGCGGAAGCTCGACCGGCTCGAGCAGAGATCGATCCTCCGGCGAGGCCAGCTCGACGTGCATCAACTGTCCGGTCACAGCTTCGCGTAGCTTGGCGAGCATGGACTGGAAGAGCACGAACGCCTCGGCCTTGTACTCGTTGAGCGGGTCCCGCTGCCCATAGGCGCGGAAGCCGATGACTTGCCGCAAGTGCTCCAGTGTCACCAGATGCTCGCGCCACAGATGATCGAGCGTCTGGAGGAGCACCATCTTCTCGATCTGGCGGAACACCTCGGGGCCGATCTCGGCCGCCTTCTTCTCCGCCTTCTCATCGGCCGCCTTGATCAGACGCTCCAAGATCTCTTCATCGGCGATGCCTTCCTCAGCCGCCCACTCAACGATCGGCAGGTCGAGGCCGAAAATGTCCTTCACCGCCTTCTGGAGGCCTTCCGCATCCCACTGTTCCGCGTACGCATTTTCAGGGATGTGCCGCTTCACCAGCTCCTCGATCACCTCATGACGCATGTCGGTGATCATTTCGCTGACGTCGTCCTGGCCCATGATCTCGATGCGCTGGTCATAAATGACCTTGCGCTGATCATTCATGACGTCGTCGTACTTGAGGATCTGCTTGCGGATGTCGAAGTTGCGCGCCTCGACCTTCCGCTGGGCCATCTCAAGCGACTTGTTCATCCAGGGGTGGATGATGGCCTCGCCTTCCTTGAGCCCGAGGGTCTTCAGTACGCTGTCCATCCGGTTCGACCCGAAGATGCGCATCAGGTCGTCCTCAAGGGACAGGTAGAACTTCGAGCGGCCAGGGTCGCCCTGCCGGCCAGAACGGCCACGCAGCTGGTTGTCGATGCGGCGGCTCTCGTGGCGCTCGGTGCCGATAACGTAGAGGCCACCCGGCTTCTTGATTGTCTTGGCAGGCTTATCGCCTTTGGCGGGCTCGATCTCGACGACCTCTCCGGAGTTGAGCACGATCTCGCGATTGCGCGCGATCTCGGCCTTAATCTCCTCGATGCGTTTGGCTTTCTCTTCCTCGCTGAGGCCTGCGGTCTCCTGCTGGATGCGCATCTGCGCGTTGCCGCCCAGCTGAATATCGGTGCCGCGGCCGGCCATGTTGGTGGCGATCGTCACCGCGCCCGGCACGCCGGCCTGAGCGATGATGTAAGCCTCCTGCTCGTGGTAGCGCGCGTTGAGCACCTGATGGGGAATACCCTTCTTCTTCAGGCGCTCGGACAGCATCTCGCTCTTTTCGATGGAGGTGGTGCCCACGAGCACGGGCTGCTTGCGCTTCTGCGCAGCCTCGATCTCGCGAATGATGGCTTCCCACTTCTCGTTGGCCGTTCGGTAGATCTCGTCGTCCTCGTCGAGGCGCGCGACGGGCAGGTTCGTCGGGATCTCGACGACGTCGAGCCCGTAGATCTCCATGAATTCGTTGGCCTCGGTGGCAGCCGTGCCGGTCATGCCGGCCAGCTTCTCGTAGAGGCGGAAGTAGTTCTGGAAGGTGATCGAGGCCAGCGTCTGGTTTTCGGGCTGAATCGGCACCTTCTCCTTGGCTTCCAGCGCCTGGTGTAACCCGTCGGAGTAGCGCCGGCCCGGCATCATGCGGCCAGTGAACTCATCGATGATTATGACCTGGCCGTTCTTGACGATGTAGTCGCGGTCTTTCTGGAAAAGCGTGTGGGCCTTCAGCGCCTGATTGACGTGATGAACGACCGTGACGTTCTCGATATCATAAAGCGAGGCGCCCTTGAGCAGGCCCGCAGCCTGCAGCATCTCCTCGATCTTCTCGTTGCCCGACTCGGTGAGGGAGACGGAGCGCTGCTTCTCGTCGATCTCGTAGTCTTCCTTCGACAGCCGCAGAATGAAGCTGTCGATCACATTGTAGAGCTCTGAGCGATCCTCGACCGGACCCGAGATGATGAGCGGCGTGCGGGCCTCGTCGATGAGGATCGAGTCCACCTCGTCGACAATGGCGTAGTAATGGCCGCGCTGCACCATCTCGTCGCGGCTCATTTTCATGTTGTCGCGGAGATAGTCGAAGCCCAGCTCGTTGTTCGTGCCGTAGGTGACATCGCATGCGTACTGAGCCCGCCGCTGCGTGTCATCGAGCTCATGGACGATGCAGCCGACAGTCAGGCCGAGAAACTTGTAGATCTCGCCCATCCATTCGGCGTCGCGCTTGGCCAGGTAGTCGTTGACCGTCACGACGTGGACGCCGCGGCCAGTGAGCGCGTTGAGATAGACGGGGAGCGTAGCGACCAGCGTCTTGCCTTCGCCGGTCTTCATTTCGGCGATCTTGCCCTGGTGGAGGGCAATGCCGCCCATGAGCTGCACGTCGAAGTGGCGCTGCCCCAGCGTGCGCTTGGCAGCTTCGCGCACGGTGGCAAACGCCGGGACAAGGAGGTCGTCCAGGCTCTTACCGGCCCTGATTTGCTCGCGGAATTGCTCGGTGCGGGCGCGAAGTTGCTCGTCGGTCAGCCGTTCGAGCTCGGGCTCCAACTCATTGATTGCAGCCACAATACCGCGATAGGCCTTGAGCTTGCGGTCATTGGCTGTACCGAAAATCTTGGCCGCGATCGAGCCGAGTGAAAGCATGTGCACCTATCCTTGCAGGCATATCCAGCGCCAAATGTCCCCGGTCACACGTGTTCGCGCCAGGAGAATGAACACGAAATTGGCCGGGTGGAGGCGCAAACAGGCGCGAGCGGGCTACCGACGACGGAAAATGCCACTTCGATAGGCCTGAGATAAGGAGCCGGATCAGCAAATGTCAATCAATGGAACGCGACAGTTCGCCATGCACCGGTTCTGACCGGATATCCAATGGGCCGCCAAACTCAGCTTGGCAAACCGTCGAATGCGGTCTAACCATCAGGACAACTTACTGTCTTTAGCTGTGCGGCGATCGGTTCGCGTTAGATTTCGTGGCTGCCCGCCCCACTATTCAAGGAACACACCAGTGATCTCGATAGTGAGACAGGGCATCGTGGCTGCCGCACTCGTCGGTGGTCTTTTGCTCCTCCCCATCAATTGCGCCGTGGCCCAGGATGCGGTCGTGGCGGTCGTGAATGGCAAGCCCATCACGGAAGCTGACATCCGGCTGGCCGAGGCTGAGATCGGCTCAGATCTCGGCAGCCTACCAGAAACCACCAAGCGCCGCGTGCTCGTCGAATACCTGATTGAAAATCAGCTGTTTGCCGAAGCGGCCGAGGGCGACAAGCTTGGCTCTGGCCCTGAATTCGACGGGCGAATGCAGTATTGGCGCCGCCGAGCCTTACGCGACACCTACTTTGACAAGACTGTCAAAGGGGCCGTGACAGAAGCCGACGCCAAACGGCTCTATGACGAACAGGTGAAGCTTCTAAAGCCTGAGGAAGAGGTCAAGGCGCGCCACATCCTCGTCGAGAGCAAGGAAAAGGCAAAGGAGATCGCCGAGAAGATCGCGCACGGGGCTGACTTCGCGGAGATGGCGAAGCAGTACTCCAAGGACCCCGGCACGAAGGACGATGGCGGATCGCTGGGCTACTTCAGCCGCGGCCAGATGGTGCCGCAGTTTGAGGAAGCAGCCTTCAAATTGGAGCCTGGCGACGTCTCGGAGCCTGTGGAGACGCAGTTCGGATGGCATCTGATCCAGGTGGAGGATAAGCGACAGCGCAAGCCGCCGGAGTTCGATGCCATCAAGGATCGGCTTCTCGCGGCGATGATACACCGCAAGGCACAGGAGATCGCAGCGTCCCTTCGGGGCAAGGCCACGATCGAATACGTCGATCCCGCAATCAAGCAGCAGGTCGAGAGCGAGAAGTCAGGCGCTCCGGCACCGAAACAGTAGACGGAGTACCCGTTCTAGGGGACGAGAGGCCAGTCCGACCGGGCTGGCCTTTTTCCATGCCTATTGATTTGCCCGGACCAATCTGGTTCGTGGTGATCGAATTGCCGATGACGGGTTCGCCGAGCAACGCAGCAGCGCGAATCGGCATCGGCCAAGGCTCGGAGGGCTCTTTTGGGTAGCACCGCGAAGATTTCCCCATTTGCACCGGCCGGCCTGCCGGAAATACCGGAAGTTTCGGGCGTGCGATTTGCGACCGCGGAGGCTGGCATCCGCTACAAGGGGCGGACAGACTTGCTCTTGGCCGTCCTCTCCCCCGGCACCGTTGCCGCAGGGGTCACGACGCGGTCCAAGACCTGCTCGGCGCCTGTCCTTTGGTGCCGTGAGCAGCTGAAGCACGGTCGCGCACGAGCCCTGGTGGTCAATTCGGGCAACGCTAACGCTTTCACTGGTCGCAAAGGCCATGAGGCCGTCTTGATCACGGCCAGGGCCGCCGCGGAGGCGGTTGGCTGTCAACCGGAAGAGGTCTACCTCGCCTCTACGGGCGTCATCGGCGAGCCGATGGACGCGACGAAGTTTGCCCATCTGCTTGGCGACCTCGCAGCCGCGGCGCGTCCGGACCGCTGGGAGGATGCCGCGCGGGCCATCATGACTACCGACACCTATCCCAAGCTCGCTGTGCGGCGCGTCCCCATGGGATCGGGCGAGGTCACGCTTGCTGGGTTCTGCAAGGGGGCCGGCATGATCGCCCCGGATCTGGCGACCATGCTGTGTTTCATGTTTACCGATGCGCCGATTGCCCAACCGGTGCTTCAGCGCCTTCTCGCAGCCACGGCTGACCGCACATTCAATTGCATCACCATCGACGGGGATACCTCGACGAGCGACACCGTCCTGCTCTTTGCAACGGGGCTGGCGTCACAACGTGGAGTCCGCGAGATCCGCGACGCCGCCGATCCGGCGCTCGAGCCTTTCGCTGAAGCACTGTACAGCCTGATGCATGAGCTGGCCTTGGCTGTCGTGAAGGACGGAGAGGGCCTGTCGAAGTTTGTCACGGTCGAGGTGCTCGGCGCCGAGGATGATCGTGCCGCCCGGCGCATTGCATTCTCGATCGCCAACTCGCCTATCATGAAGGCCGCTATCGCCGGCGAGGACCCGAACTGGGGCCGCGTGGTCATGGCCGTCGGGAAGTCGGGCGAGGCAGCCGACCGCGATCGGCTGGCAATCTGGTTCGGCCCGCATCTGGTTGCCCGGGACGGCGAGCGCGCTCCCGAGTATTCGGAGCCGGTCGTCGCCGAGTACATGAAGAACCCGGAAATCACGATCCGAGTGGATGTCGGCGTCGGAGGCGGACGGGCGACTGTCTGGACGTGTGATCTGACGCACGACTACATCGCGATCAACGCCGATTACCGGAGTTGATCGCCACCAACTTTCCGCCCGAACGGATGGCAAAGCCTCTCGTCCTCGTCGTTGCCGCCGCGCTTGTCGATCCTGACAGGCGGGTCCTTATTGCGCGGCGGCCGCCCGGGAAGCCCATGGCAGGCTTATGGGAATTTCCCGGTGGCAAGGTCCGCGAGGGCGAGACGCCGGAGCAGGCGCTCATCCGCGAGCTTTACGAGGAGCTCGGCATCGACGTCTGCCCCACTTGCCTCGCTCCGCTGACGTTCGCCAGCCACGAGTACGAAGACTTTCATCTGTTGATGCCGTTGTATCAGATCCGGACCTGGGACGGCGTCATCGCCCCGCGCGAGGGCCAGGAGATCAAGTGGGTGCGGGTCAATCGGCTTGCCGATTACCCGATGCCGCCGGCCGATGAGCCGCTGGTTCCCGTATTGCGGGACTTGATTGGATGAGGCGGGCTGTAGTCAGAAAGCGGAGCTGGTAGTGGCGGAGCTCCGGAAATAGTTGAAGTTTTGGAAGTCGACGCTATTATCGCGGCCCATGCAAGAGTCACTTCGCATGGCGATCATTGGGCGAATTACTGCCCCGGCTGCCTAAGGGCCGCCGGGTAATGCTTCGTTTCGCCCCTTTTCCAATCGATCGCATGTGAAGGACTTCTCGCCATGGCAGCGAATTCTGCCGCGCCGACTCACTCGGAAACGCAAAACTCCCAGTCCACATCACTCCGGGCATTGTTCTACATTGTCGGCGCTGCCGATCCTGGTCTTCTTCCACGGCTGATCGAGCCGATGGCCAAAATGGGCCATGTGCCATCCCGCGTGCACGCCTCCCGCGAATCCGGTGACGGTTCCGAGATGGTCGTCGATTTGCGTCTCTCTGGCGTGAGCGCGCGAACAGCCCAGCTCGTCGAAAATGCGCTGAGAGCTACTGTCGGCGTGCGGCAGGTGATCGCGGTCGTCGAGCCAGCCTGAGCTCTTCCTCCCATTCGTAGTTGCAGAACATCCTGGCCCCTCGGCCCAGGGAATAAACGGCCGTCGTCGTGCGTCATTATCGTGAAAGGCAGCAAACCGGGAGGACACGATGACCAAAGGCGACAAGCCGCACGAGGGCATGGGCCTGCACGAGTTCTTCTCCAAGGACCCGATCGCAGCGGATAAAGCTTTCTTCGGGCGCGTTTCATATCCCGATCGGCGCGGTTTCCTGCGCGGTGCGGGACTTGCGACCATGGCCGCGATGGTAGGCGCCAACATTCCTTTCCATCGCAATATGCCGGCCGGCTTCATCCCGGTTGCGCTCGCCAACGAGGATGTCTTGAAAGGCAAGGACGGCCTCACGCTGCTGAACGATCGTCCCGTGAACGCGGAGACGCCTGCACACCTGCTGGACGATCCCATCACGCCCACCAACCGCCACTTCATCCGCAACAACGGGCTGCTGCCGCAGGACATGGATCCCGCCAAGTGGCGTCTGAAAGTTGACGGTGAAGTCGAGAACGAGCTGGAGCTCAGCATCGACGACCTCAAGAACCAGTTCGAGGTCGTCACGATGGCGCTCGTCATCGAATGTGGCGGCAACGGAAGGGCTTACTTCAACCCGCCGGTTTCCGGCAACCAGTGGACCGTCGGCGCGGTCGGCTGCTCGAACTGGACGGGGGTGCGCCTTAAGGACGTGCTGACCAAGGCCGGGCTCAAATCGACTGCCGTCTATACTGGCCACGAGGGAGCGGACGTTCACCTCTCCGGCGATCCGGAAAAGGTGCCGATCTCACGCGGCGTGCCGATCGCAAAGGCGATGACCGACAACGTGCTGATCGCCTTCGAGATGAACGGCGGACCTATTCATCCGATGAATGGCGCTCCGCTCCGGCTCGTCGTTCCTGGGTGGCCCGGCTCCTGCTCGCAGAAGTGGCTCACCCGGATCTGGGTTCGCGACAAGGTCCATGACGGCGAGAAGATGGGAGGCACCTCATACCGGCTCCCGAAGCGACCGGTAGCGCCAGGCGAGAAGGTCCCCACCGAAGATTTCGTCATCATGGAGCGGATGCCGGTAAAATCGATCATCACCTTCCCGGAGAACAACGCCAACGTGAAAGGTGAGACTGAGGTCCGCGGCCACGCTTGGTCGGGCGATCGGACCGTTCAATCGCTGGATATTTCGATCGACTTCGGCGCCACTTGGCAGCGGGCTGAGCTCGACCCGCCGGTCAACCCGGGCGCTTGGCAGAACTGGCGCGCGAACATCAAGTTTCCGATGCCCGGCTACTATGAGATCTGGGCGCGCGCCACTGACAGCGAAGGCGTTGCCCAACCGTTCGCCGTGGCTTGGAACCCGAGGGGTTATGGCACCAACGTGATGCACCGGATCGCGGTGCGCGTGAGCTGAGCTGTCTCGGGGCGGGCACTCCAGCCCGCCTCTCCTTAAGGAAATCTCCGGAAAAACTAATGACTAAGACTGCTCGTGCCGCACTGGCGCTGGTCAGTGCACTGCTGTTGGTCACCACTGTCGAGGCCGGCGAATTCGGCGTCCTCGTCGAGGGCAAAGGCGCCGAAGAAACGTATTACGCTTGCTCAGCCTGCCATTCGGAGAAGTTGATCGCGCAACAGGGTCTGACGCGCGAACGCTGGAATGAGCTCATCGACTGGATGATCGAGGAGCAGGGCATGCCGGAGCTCGACGAAAACGAGCGAAACCTGATCCTCGATTACCTCGCCCAAAACTACGGCCCCGGCAGGCCAAACTATCCCTTCAAGAAGTAAGATCCCTTACGCGCAGGGCTGCGCCTGCTCCGTCGCCGAACGAACCGCCACGCGCAACGGCGCTCCCCCGCTACGCCGCAGGCTTTCCGCCCGAGCATAGGCGGCAATGGCCTCGAAGCGGGCCCTGTCCATGCCTGTCGCGACCAGAAGGTACTGTTTGGACCCAACGGACCATTGCGCCTCAAGCGTTCCGCCAACTGGGCTTCTGGGATGGCTCTCGCCTCCCTCTGTCACTGCGATGGTAAGACTGCAGCCGTTGCGCCCGCGGTAGTGCATGGCGACCAGGCTCGCTTCGCCCAATTTTTCGCTCCGCACATCGACCAAGGTGAGCCGGGCAACGGAGAGATCGAGAGCGGATAGGTCTCCCATTCCTCCGGTGGAGATCTCAGCAACCGGCGTAATCGGAGAAATCACGTAGGCATTGGCGGAAAGCTCCGTATGAAGCCTTGTCGCTACGTCACGCCAATCGCCCGCGCTGGATTGCTGTGAGAAATGGAGGACGCCCAAAGTAATTGCAGCGACCAAGGCAGCGGCAGCCGCAGGAAGCCTTATCGCGCGAATGAGCTGATCTACGCGGCACCGCGGCACCTGGATGCGGTGCGCTACTGCCGGCCTGAGGCGCGCAAGATTGGACTTGAGTCTTTTGATCTCCGAAAGCGAATTCGCCAGAACGGCATCACGTGCAAGCCGTTGCTCGACCGCCACACGATCCTCCGGCGGCAGCTCGTTGTCGGCGTAAGCGTTGATCAGCTCCCAGTCGCTAGAATTCGGGGTGGACATCAAGTTTACGCCTTCATCCTTTTGCGGAACGGGCGAACGTTCGAGTCTTCTATCAGCTCTAGCATGGAACGCCTTGCACGGCTTATGCGGCTCATCACCGTACCTACTGGGACTCCAATGATTTCGCTCGCTTCTGAGTAGGTGAATCCAAGGATGTCGATGAGGCAGATAATCTCGCGATCCCGCGGAGCGAGCCTTTCATAGGCTTGGCGCACGAGCAGCATCTCCACCGGATCACCATCGTCTCGCTCATCTGCCAGCTGCGCCTCGGATTGCAAATAGCTTGCGCGGACCCTCTGCCGGCGCTGCAGGTCAAGAAACAAATTCTTCAAGATGCGAAAGGCCCAGGGCCGCAAACGCTTAGGCTCCGGCGGAAGTCTGGTCTGTAGAACTCGCAACAGCGTCTCGTGCACAAGGTCCTCCGCTGTTGCCGTGTCGAGCGTCAGGCTTTGCGCATAGGCCAGCAGCTCTGGATGCAGAGCTGTCACTGCGCGTCTGCTCGACCACCACCTCACGCTACTTGCCCTTCGGCCCCCGACAGACTGAATCCAGTTAGGCCAATGTGCCGGCCCCGTTGCGACTCGGCAAGGTCTCTCCCGAGACATTGACCGGCTCTGCTTCGTGCGCCACATGCCTTGGCGGGGTGCCCCGGGGTAGTATCGATGGCGAACAGCAGTCCTTGGCGCGACGCGCGCTCACCCAGCCTGGAAGACCTGGAAGTCTTGGCTGCAGAGGCTTGGGAGAGACTGCCTCAACACTTCCGCGACATGTGTCGAGGCCTCGTCATTCGCGTGGAGGACTTCGCTTCCGAAGAGGTGCTGAAGGAGCTTGGTATCGAAAGCCCATTCGATCTCATGGGCCTTTACCAGGGAGTAAGCCTCACCAGGAAAAGCTTCAGCGATCCGTCAGCTGAGCCCGATATGATCTTCCTCTACCGCCGAGCTATTCTCGATTACTGGGCCGAGAAAGATGAAACCCTTGGGGACATCGTCACTCACGTACTCGTGCACGAGATCGGCCATCATTTCGGCTTCTCGGACGAGGATATGGAGCGAATCGAGGAGGAAGCGAAATCTTGATCACAGGCAGATGCTTCACATTCCCATTGCATGCCGACCTGTAGCGGAAGATCTTACCTCTGATTAACTGAAGCCATCCCTAGAGGGCACAACCGAGCATCTGGGTGGGGGGATGATGGCCAGGTTCTCGAAAATCATCGCACGGTCTTTAGGTCTTCTGCTCGTAGTAGCTGTGGGCATCTCTTGGCCCACCCGTGGCTTCTCGGAGCCGCCAACTCCAGAGCAGTACGTCGCCCACGTGGGAGGTGGCGCGAAGATCGTCCCTCCCGGCCAGCTTGTGCTTGATAATAAGCGCGTCTATTGCGGACAGCGCCCCACGGTTCTCGATCCCAACCTCGACGACTATGGCGCTGCTTATCCCGGATTCCTAATCCTCAATCCCCGCCTCTTGGCGCGCGTCTCGACACCCGTGAAGCTCTGGATTCACGCGCATGAGTGCGGCCACCAGTTCCGCGGACCAGACGAGGAGACCGCTGACTGCTTCGCCGTTCAACGCGGTCGCCGCGAGGGTTGGCTGACGCCCCAAGGCCTAGAGGAAGTCTGCCAGTTCATTACCCCCGCCCGGAGCACGAGCATGCACCTCTCCGGCTCACACCGCTGTCAGGCCATGCGCCAATGCTACGCGGACCCACGGGTCCGCTGAGTCCCTTGACGCGATAGCACCTTCTCGCCTTTATGACAGGTAACTATTGGGCCGCCCCGCAGTCACTGGGCGGCTGAACCGGGCCCGAGGACAACAATGCAGAAGTTCACGACGTTGACCGGCGTGGCTGCCCCACTGCCGTTGATCAATATCGACACCGATATGATCATCCCCAAGCAGTTCCTGAAGACGATCAAAAGGACCGGCTTGGGGAAGGCGCTCTTCTACGATCTGCGGTACGACGAGAACGGCAACGAGAACCCGGATTTCGTCCTCAACAAGCCGGCGTACCGGAATGCCGAAATCCTAGTCGCGGGCGATAATTTCGGGTGTGGCTCCAGCCGTGAGCATGCTCCTTGGGCGCTACTCGACTTCGGCATCCGCTGCATCATCTCGACCAGTTTCGCGGACATCTTCTACAACAACTGCTTCAAGAACGGCATTTTGCCGATCAAGGTGAAACCCGAGGAGCTCCAGGTGCTGATGGACGATGCCAGCCGCGGCGCCAACGCCAAGCTCACCATAGACCTTGAGAAGCAGGAAATCCGCAGGCCAGACGGCGGAGTGATCACTTTTGACATCGACCCCTTCCGCAAACATTGCCTGCTCAACGGCCTCGACGACATCGGGTTGACGCTGCAAAAGGAAGCGGCCATCCGCGCCTACGAGGAGAAGATGGCTGCACTGCGCCCCTGGGCATGAGTTTGGGAGCGACCGAAACGCAAAAGGGCAGGCCAAGCGCCTGCCCTTTGTTCTTGGCTCGTCGCCGTGAAGCTCTTTAGGCCGCTCTTGTCAGAAGGTTACGGTTGATCAGCGTCTCAGCAATCTGAACCGTGTTGAGTGCAGCACCCTTGAGCAAGTTGTCGGCGACGATCCACATCGCGAGCCCATTTTCGACGGTGGGGTCCTCGCGGATGCGGCTGACGAATGTCGCAAATTCGCCAGCGGCCTCGACCGGCGTCACGTAGCCACCCGGCTCGCGCTTGTCGACGACCAACACACCGGGCGCCTCCCGGAGAATGTTCCGCGCCTCTTCCGCCGTTATCGGCTTCTCGAACTCGATGTGCACCGCTTCCGAGTGGCCGACGAAGACCGGCACACGTACGCACGTGGCCGTCACCTTGATCTTCGGATCAAGGATCTTCTTGGTCTCGGCTACCATCTTCCATTCCTCTTTCGTGTAGCCGTCCTCCATGAAGACGTCGATGTGAGGAATGACGTTGAACGCGATCTCCTTCGGGAACTTCTTCGGCTCGACCTCTTGGCCAGGAACGTACTTGCCCTTGGTCTGGTACCAAAGCTCGTCCATGGCCTCCTTGCCGGCGCCAGAAACGGATTGATAGGTGGCAACGACCACCCGCTTGATCGTCGCGTAATCATGCAGAGGCTTCAGCACGACGACCATCTGCGCCGTCGAGCAATTCGGATTGGCGATGATGTTCTTCTTCCTGAAGCCTCTTACGGCATCGGCGTTCACTTCCGGCACGATCAACGGCACATCCAGGTCGTAACGCCATGCCGACGAGTTATCGATGACCGTGCAGCCGGTGGCGGCAATGCGGGGTGCCCATTCCCTGGAAACGGCAGCCCCCGCCGACATAAGGCAGAAGTCGGCCTTTCTGAAGTCGAATTGCTCGATGTCTAAGCATTTGAGCGTTTTGTCGCCGTAGCTGACCTCGGTGCCAATGGAGCGACGCGAGGCGATTGGGTAAACCTCGTCCGCAGGAAAGCGGCGCTCCGCCAGGACATTCAGCATCTCGCGGCCTACGTTGCCCGTAGCGCCAACAACAGCGACCTTGTAGCCCATGACTGATCTTTCTCTCGCAAAAATCGGGGCCCCGGGTACTGGCCCCGCGCACGGATTAGACGATCCTAGCCAGGAATCAATAGATTCGACGCAAAAAGACGCGCGTCCCATCTCCGAGACGCGGCCACGCCGACTCATGAAGTCATTTGACGGTAAACATCACCTTTGCCGGTCCCAGGCAAAGCCCATCAGTTATGGTCCTCCGGGAGCCGCGGCAAAGGATAGAACTCGATCCCTTCCTCGTGCAGTTCCCGAGCCTCTTCGAGGGTCGCTTCTCCGTAAATCCCCCGCTTCTCGACCTCGTCGTAGTGCATCTTGCGGGCTTCCTCCGCGAACCTTGGCCCGACGTACTCCGCATTCTTCTCGACCTCGGCACGGAGTCTCCGAAGCAAGGCCAGCAGCTCACGGCGCTTTTGCGCCTCGGCGGTTGCTTCAGGATTGGCGATCGCCATCTCCTTCGATTTGGACCGGCTCGGCTGAATGTTCGGCGCCATCAAGGCCTTGGCGATCCTCGTCGAGTTGCATTGCGGGCAGGAGACGAGGTTGAGCTTCACCTGCTTGTCGAAGTCAGCACTGTTGCTGAACCAAGCTTCGAACGTATGGTTGTTATGGCATTGCAAGCTGTAGCGGATCATAGCCTTCAACTCGCATGTAAATCAGACGAGCTGTGGACCACCTCGAACGCCCGATCGTGCTGCAGCGAAGGTATACGCCGGCGCGCTTCCTCGACTGCCTTCATATCAATATCCGCCACTATGACGGACGGCCCCTCGCCATCGGCTTCCGCAAGGATTTCGCCCCACGGCGATAGGATGAGACTGTGCCCATATGTGGTCCGCCCGTTCTCATGGTTGCCGACCTGGGCCGCAGCGAGAATGAAGCATTGGGACTCGATCGCGCGCGCCCTGAGCAAGACGTGCCAATGCGCCTGCCCCGTTGGCACGGTGAATGCGGACGGAACTGCTATGAGCTGAGCACCCGCCTTGGCCAGGGCTCGATAGAGTGCCGGAAATCGCAAGTCATAGCAGATCGTCAGCCCCAATGTTCCCCATGGTAGGTCTACCAGAACCGCCTTGCTGCCGGGCTCGAAGTTGCGGCTTTCGCGGTAGCTCTCGCCACCCGGCAACTCGACGTCAAACATATGGATTTTATCGTAGCGCGCCGCAATTCGGCCCTCTGGCGTGAAGAGATAGGAGCGATTGGCAATTTTGTCAGGCTTCACCAGGACGCCCATGGAGCCCAGGTGTAGCCAGATGCCGAGCTCGCGCGCCAGGGCCTGACAGTGGGCGATGGCTGGATTGCCTTCCTCCGGCCGCGTTTCGACGAACAACCGCGCCCGATCTCGCTCCATGAGCACGGAGACTTCCGGGGTCTGGACGTATTGGGCTCCTGCAGCCGCGGCCTCACGCACCAGCCGACTCAGCTCGGTGAGATTGCGAGCCACATCGCGGCCAGTGCACATCTGCACCAAGCCAGCTCTGAACGTGCTGCTGGCTCCGGCAGCGGCCATCCTCATCCTCCGGCGTCGAGCACGCTCGACAATAGCTTGTCGAGCTCGCCCTTGCGATCGAGCTCATAGAGATCGTCGCACCCGCCGACGTGATGCTCCCCGATCCAGATCTGAGGAACGGTGCTGCGACCGCCGGCCTTCTTTGCCATTTCGGCCCTCACGTCCGGTTTGCCGGTGACGTCGATCTCCTCGTAGGTGACGCCCTTGCGCTCAAGCAGTTGCTTCGCCATCTGGCAATAAGGGCAGAAGATCGTTGTGTAAATCGTAATTCTTGACATTCCTGCAAACTCTGTCCCCTCGTTGGGAACGGTATGGAGAAGCCGGCGCCGGTGGAAGGCGCTCCGGCGAGGAACGATTGCCGCAGGTGCCCGCGTCAAGGATTGATCAAGCTGTCCGAGGTCACGAGGGCGAGCGCAAGAACATCCACTCGAGCCGCTCCCGCGCGTTTTAGAGTGCGAGCGCAAGCTTCGGCAGTGGCCCCCGTGGTGATGACATCGTCCACCAGCACGATCGCCTTGCTTTGGATGGCGGCTGCTCGCTCCGGATCGACGGCAAAGGCCCCCTGAACATTGCGTTTGCGCTGATCACGTGTCAGCCCCACTTGGCTTTCGGTCCTCCGCATCCGCTTCAGAATAAGCGGATCCCAAGCCACGCCGGTCAGCCGGTGCAGCTCGTGTGCCAGGATCGCCGCTTGATTGAATCGCCGTTTGAGCAGCCGCCAGCGATCGAGCGGCACCGGCACGATAAGGTCCGCGTCGCGCAATAGCTCAGCGCCAGCTTGGGCAAGCCAGCGGCCGAGAAGGCGCCGGGCGATGTGGCTGTCACCATACTTGAGCCTGTGGATGAGATCCCTTAGCACGCCGTCATAATGGGCAGCGGCTCTGGCACGATCGTACTCTGGCGGGTTTGCCTCCGCCTGCGCGGAAATGGCTGGCCCGCCAATGTCGAATGGCAGCGGAATGCCTAACCTGTCACACACCGGCGGGCGGATGAACTTGACGCTCCGCCAGCAAGGGCCGCAAAGAGCATCGTGCACTGCCAGCATCTTTCGGCAGTTGAGGCAGGTGGGCGGCACAATGATATCGGCGATGCCTTGTGCTGCTTGCGCAAGGTGCTGACGAGCGCGTAGCAAGAAGCTCATGGAATTCCCCGGCGAGGGCCCGCATTCTAAACCAGCCCGGCCATTAGGGAGAGTATGTCGCGGTAGCCGGTACTCAGGCCCGGCCATGCGTTAATCAATATGACGAGCCATACGCATCTTTTCGACCTTCGAGCGCTGGCGCAGCGCCGCGATCGCGCAGCGCCTGGCATGGCCGCGCACGATTTTCTCCTGCAGCGGGTGGCTGAGGATTTATTGGTCCGCCTCGGTGCGGTGAACCGGCGGTTTTCCACCGTAGTCGATCTCGGCGCCCATCACGGCGTCCTCGCGCGGGGTGTCCGCCAGCTGCCAGGGGTGTCCCTGGTGATCAGCGCGGACTGCTCATGGCGGATGCTCAGCCTCTGTCCGCCGCCTCGCGTGCTGGTCGACTTGGAAGCTCTGCCGTTCGCAGACGCATCCCTCGATCTCGTGGTGTCGGGGCTGACCTTGCACTTGGTGAACGATCTACCTGGGACGCTCGTCCAGATTCGCCGTGCGCTGAAGCCCGATGGCCTCCTGTTGGCAGCAGTGTTAGGCGGCCAAACGCTTTCGGAGTTGCGGGAAGCGTTCCTGCTTGCCGAATCGGAGCTCGAAGGCGGGGCGAGCCCGCGCGTTGCGCCGTTTGCCGATGTCCGAGACTACGGCGGACTACTCCAGCGAGCTGGGTTCGCCCTTCCCGTTACCGACACGGATGTCGTGACGGTGACCTATTCCTCCCCACTGGCGCTGATGCAGGACCTGCGCGGCATGGGGGCAACGAACGTCCTGACCGCCCGCCGTCGAGTGCCGCTGCGCCGAAGCACGCTGATGAGGGCTTGCGAAATTTACGTGGAGCGCCATGGCCGTCCTGACGGGCGCATCCCCGCGACGTTCGAGATCATCACCTTGACAGGGTGGGCGCCGCACGAGAGCCAACAGAAACCGTTGCCCCCCGGCTCCGCTCGAGCCCGTCTCGCTGATGCCTTGGGAACGCGGGAGATCCCAGCTGGCGAGAAGGCGCCCGGCCTCTCCCGAAGCGCGCCAAAGGGCAAATGAAAAGCGCCCAACTCCGGGGGGAGAAGTTGGGCGCGAGGAGCGCTATCAGCGCCTGGCGCCGGGAGGGACTCCGACGCCGCAGGCAGCGTCTTCGGCTAGACGGGGGGCACTACCGATACAGGGTGACGCCGCCTGTCAACCCTTAGTTAAGCCTACCTAGTACGATTTCAATAGAGGGAGTCTTGTCCGTTCACGAAAACGTGACCGGAAGTCGTCCCATTTCGAACAACTTTCGTTTGCCCGCGGCGAACAATCCACAGGCTGTAGTCACCGCTGAAGCTTCTTCAGAGTGAGATTCTCCCGTTTGAACAAATTGGGGTCGATCTCCGCGGTCGCGTCCACCTGCGAGAGCTGAACACGCGTTTCCAACCCTTGCGCATCGACGGTCACCCACTCCTTGAGCATCAGCTCTGGATCCTTGGTCAGGAAGAGTGTGATCCGGCCGGACACGTCCGGGTCTTTGTCCTGCAGTGTGATGATGATCAGATCCTCAACTTCCTGCACATCGAAGATGCGCGCATCACGCAGCAAATCGACGTCTTTGCGCAGAAGGAGTCGGAAGGGCGTATTGTCGAGCTCGTACACGTCCTCAGTGTTGAGGTCGTGATCCTGAATGGCGAGCCACCTCCCATCGGAGATGATGACCTTCAGGCTGGGGGAGCCGTAATCGAAGCGAAACCGGCCCGGCTTCTTGACGTAGAACTTACCCCGCATCTGCTTCTTGTCGGGGTCGGTCTGCAGGAAGCGGCCCTGCAGGTTATCTAGCTCGTTGAAATAAGCGTTGACCTTCGCAATTGTGGCCAGCTGCTCTTCCGTGAACTCCGCTTCTGCGGAGTCCGCTGGGGTTACCGTTCCGGTCCACTCCGGACTAGCGGCCTCAGTGCTCTCCTCAGCCGGCTGGGCTGGAGCCTCTTGTTGCGCCAGAGCCGAGCCAACCGTTCCAAACAATGCGAGCAGGCAAGCGGCAACCGCCGCCGCTACCGCCACAATCGCGCGCATTCCGCCCCCTTCCTTGATCAAGGCTCGTGGTGATCGTTGTCGCAACAATGAGACCAGATGTGGGCAATCTATCTGCCCGAATCAGTTGCACAAGCTCCTCCCAACTACCGGACTGTGGACGGAGCAAATTTGTTCATCTCAGGGCGCGGTCGAGGTTGCCGAAAGCCCGCTCACCAGGATCTCGCGCTTGCCAACGGCATTCGCCGGACTGACGATACCCTCCCGCTCCATACGTTCCATGAGATCGGCAGCGCGGTTGTAGCCGATTGAAAGCCGGCGCTGCAGGTAGCTCGTCGACGCCTTGCGATCGCGCAGAACGATGGCGACAGCCTTCTCGTAGAGATCGCCCTCGCTGCTCTTCCCGTTGCCTGCCGCCCCGAAGTCCTCGGGTTCCTGAGGACCATCGGTGATGCCTTCGACGTATTCCGGCTCGCCCTGCTCTCTCAAGAACTGCGCGATGCTCTCGACCTCCTCGTCGGAAACGAAGGGGCCGTGAACACGGATGATCTGGCCCGACCCCGGCGAGAACAGCATATCGCCCTGCCCGAGCAGCTGCTCCGCGCCCTGCTCGTTCAAGATCGTGCGGCTGTCGACTTTCGAGGCCACCTTGAAGCTGATGCGCGTCGGGAAATTGGCCTTGATGGTTCCGGTGATGATGTCGACTGATGGCCGCTGCGTCGCCATGATGAGGTGAATCCCTGCCGCGCGCGCCATCTGCGCCAGCCGCTGCACCGCAGCCTCGATCTCCTTCCCGGCGACGATCATCAAATCGGCAAACTCGTCGACCACGACGACGATGTAGGGCATCGGCTCGAGATCGAGCTCCTCGGTTTCAAAAACTGCCTCGCCGGTGCGCCGATCGAATCCGGTCTGCACGGTGCGCCGCATCCGGTCGCCGCGGATCTTCGCGTTCCGCACCCGATTGTTGAACACGTCGATATTCCGCACACCGAGCGCCGCCATGCGCTTGTAGCGCTCCTCCATCTCGCGCACGACCCAGTTGAGCGCAGCGACTGCCTTGTGCGGATCGGTGACGACCGGCGTCAGCAGATGCGGGATGCCGTTGTAGACCGACAGCTCCAGCATCTTCGGGTCGATCATCAGCAACCGGCAATCCTCGGGCGTCAGCTTGTAGAGCAACGATAGCACCATCGAGTTGATGCCGACCGATTTGCCGGAGCCCGTCGTGCCAGCAATCAGGAGGTGCGGCATACGGGCCAAGTCAACGACGACCGGGTCACCGTTGATGGCCTTGCCGAGGGCGAGCGGGAGCCGCGCGTCGGTGGAGCGGAAGGCTTCCGTCTCGAACAGCTCCCGAAGCAGCACGATTTCACGCCGCGTGTTAGGCAGCTCAATTCCGATCACATTACGGCCCGGAACCACGGCGACCCGCACTGCCGTGGCACTCATCGACCGGGCAATGTCCTCGGCCAAGCTGATGATCCGCGAGGATTTGATGCCGCGCGCTGGTTCCAGCTCGAAAAGCGTAACTACCGGGCCAGGCTTGATGTCTTTGATCTCGCCCTTGATGCCGAAGTCCGCCAGGACATCTTCGAGCAACCGCGCCGTGCCTCGCAGAACGGTCTGGGTAAACTCAGGACCCGGCTTACCTCCCGCCGGCTTCTTCAACAGATTGACGCCCGGCTTGCGAAAGGCAGAAGAGTCGCCCCGGTGGAGCGGAAACCGGAGCAGACCGGAGCTCGCGGGTCGCGCTGGTCGCGGAGCCGCTTGCGCATTGGCTGGAGCAAATCGCTGCGCAATGCGGCGGCTTTCCTCATCTTCGAATTCCGGATCGAGCGCCGGACCGTCAGTCAGACTGTTGGCCTCCTGTTCCGAAGGAGCGCGCCCCAAGTCGGCTTGTCCAACGGAACGCCTTGGCATCAGGTCTGGCTCCGGTGCCCAGTCACGCGGGCCAAGAGGTAGGACCGGCTCAATTGGCTCCCGCTCCCGCGTCACGCGCTGCCGGCGTCCACGGAAGATGGCTGGAAACTGAAGGCTTGGACGGAACCTGACGGGGGGCGTTGTCACCCGCCGCGCGGCAGCTTCCGGCTGCCAAAACTCGGATGCCCAACGTCCGCTCAGCCCCAGAGAGCAGGTGAACGCCGCGAGCCCGCCGGAAAACATTAGGAGCCCCGCCACCGCTCCCGAGCGGACGGGCACCGCCGTCGCGACCAATCCAGCTGACAGGTTGTAGAGTAAATCGCCGATGATGCCACCAAACCCGTTATGCAGCGGCCAGTTTGCGGCAGTAGGAAGCGCGGAGCAGCCAGCGGCCAACCCAAGGATTGACAGGGCAAACAGGACAATCCGCGACCGGAGGAATGGCAGGCGGCCACTCGAAAGCAGCTCAAAGCCCCATACCGCCGGCGCCAGCGCTAGAAACGCCGATGCCAGGCCCAGCAACTGCAGCATCAGATCAGAGATGATGGCACCACCAGTCCCAAGAAGATTTCGCGTGGGACCGATGGCAACCGTATGCGTCAAGCTTGGATCACTGACCGACCAGGAGACCAAGCTGAGCCAAGCGGCGACACCGAGGAGAAGGAGCGCGACACCGACACAGCGGGAAACCCAGCTCGAAAGCCTGTCCTCCACCGAAGTGGGGAGTAACCGCTGCTGATCGAACTCGTAACCCCGCTGCAACATCACGCCACTTGGATCTACGACACAAGCCGAGAAATTAGGACAGCACCGATACGATGCGTTCGAGCGCTTCCCTGATCGTGGCCGGGTCGTTCACCAACGCGACGCGGATGCGATCGTCCCCTGGATTCACACCATCGGGACCCGGTTGCGCGAGGAAAGCACCAGGCACAACTTTGACACCCGCGCGTTGCCAAAGAGTTACCGTAGTTTCAACGCCTCCCCCAAATTGGCTCACATCAAGCCATAGGAAGAAGCCGCCCTCTGGCCTCCGGTAACCAAAGCGACCCGCCAGGATCTCATCGCAAATGTCGAACTTGTTTCGATAGGACTGGCGGATTGTGGCAACATGCTGCTCCTCGGACCAGACGGCCGCCGAGGCATGCTGCACGACACCCGGCATTTGCGGCGCGACAAGGTTTCGAACCTCGGCAAAGCTTTCGAGAAATTCGCCATCGCCAGCAGCGAAGCCGGAGCGCAATCCGGGCAAATTGGACCGCTTTGACAAGGAGTTGAATACAACGAGATTGCGAAAGCCTTCCGGCGTCTTGGCCGCAACTTCGAGGCCGCCGGTCGGCGGCTCACCTGTGTAGATCTCCGAGTAGCACTCGTCGAAGAACAGCATGAAGTCGTAGCGGCGAGCCAACTCCAGCGCTTTCAGTGTGTATGAGGTGCTCGCGACTGCACCCTGCGGATTGGCCGGGGAGCAGAGGTAAAAGGCGACCGTCCGCTCCAGGATGTCCGTTTCGCGTTCCAGCGCGCCGAGATCTGGCAAGTGTCCAGTCGCCTCGGTCGCATTGAGGAAATACGGATCACAATTGGTTGCATATGCCGCGCCGAGATAGGTGTGATAGAAGGGGTTCGGAAGAAGGACTACGGGTCGGCCCTGAACCCTCTTGCGGCCAACAGCTGGCAACATCGCGTAGAACAGGCCCTCGCGTGAGCCGTTGATCGGAATGATTTCGCGAGCGGGATCGATCCGGCCAGCAAGGCCGTAGCGGCGCTCTATCCAACCGGCAATGGCTTTGCGCAGCTCATCCGAGCCGCGGATCTTCGGATAGGTGCCCAAGAGCTCCTTCGCCTCGGCCATTCGGTCGATGACGAAATCGGGCATCCTTTCCTTCGGATCGCCGACGGTTAGCTCAATGACCTTCTCGTGCCCTGGAGGGATACCTTCGAGCAGTCGAGCAAGCCGCGTGAACGGCGACAGAATTGCTCCCTGCGCCAGGGCCTCAAGGCCGGTATGTGTACTCATAAGGACTCGTCCTCGCTAGAGTGTGGGCGAGGTCTACCGAACGTTCGCAATCGGCGCCAGTCCCAGCCGCTTCATCTGACCCGCCGTGGGTTAAGGTAGTATTCCGCTTCGTAGCGCTCGAGCTTTGGCTCTACCCGGCCTGCACGCACGTCAGCGGCCAATCGCGCAATATGCCGGCGGCATGCTTTGTTGAATCCGATTGTTGCGGTGAAAAGCTTCATGACAGTCATCAGCTTGTCGTCGGCATGTTCGGCGCGGACCTTGCAGGTCCAGTAACCGAAAGAAAACAGACGACCATCGATGTGACCAACCTTGCGGTCGCGCTCGTCGAAGAGCGTGTAATCGCCGCCGACGCTGATCAGGTCGTGGCGCAGTCGATAGAATACCGGCTTGCCGTCCCTGAATATGAAGAATGAGAAATTTTCCGGCAAAATCGGCCACTTGTTCGCCGAGCGCTCCACATAAACGATGGACTTGTCCTCGTGCGTGTTGACGGCATAGGCCAAGACCGGGATGCCGCGCGCCCCGAGCGTAAGCTGCAGGCTCCGGCCGATCATCAGGTCCATGGTAGCGCGCCAGTTGAGCGTGTCCGAGAACAGCCTGACGATCAGCCGCTTTTCCATGCCGGACCGCTGCTTCCAGAGATCTTCGCGATAGCCGATGAGACCAGTGCGGCGGCCGTCCTCTTCGACCTCCGCGAAGATGTCCATGTCCGTTGAGAACTGGCGGGATTTGGCGCGGTTGCGCGAATGGCGATAGATACCGAATTCGACCGAGTTGAGGTCGGTGATCCAGACATCGACTGTAAACCGCTTCCACGGGTCAGATTTGGAGGCGGGGGCTGCCAGACCTGACGACCTTTCCGCTAGTGGAGCATCCGGCCCCGCTGCATCCACCCGCTCGAAGACCTTAGCCGCTGAGCTCTGTGCCATGCTTCTTCCCCGCCTCGCAGCAGATGCGAATCAGTTTCTTGCGACCTTAGCACCGCAAGGCGGGATGATCCGGGTGATCACAGAATTGGATCTGGAAAACTTCAGTTCGGGAGGCGCTGAATTGGCTTCCGTCACGCCTTACCGCTCCCCGAAAATAGCGCTCCCAATTCGCACGTAGTTCGCCCCAAAGGCAATGGCCGTTTCGAAGTCGGCGCTCATGCCCATGCTGAGCTCCTTAAGGCCAAGCTCTTTGGCGCGTTTCGCCAGGAACGCGAAATGCACAGCAGGCTCCTCATCAACGGGCGGAATGCACATCAGGCCGGCGATGTCGATGCGCAACTCATCTTGGCAATACCGGAGCAGGCTTTCCAGCTCGCCGGGCATCACACCCGCCTTCTGGGGCTCCTCGCCCGTATTCACTTGTATGAAGAGCTTGAGCTTCCGGCCCTGCTTGGCCATTTCGTCGGCGACCACCCGCGCGATCTTCGGGCGATCGATCGAATGAATGGCATCAAAGAGCTGCACGGCCTCTTTGGCTTTATTCGACTGCAGCGCGCCCACGAGGTGAAGCTCGAGATCGGGGAACTGCGCCTTGAGCGGCGGCCACTTGGCCTTGGCCTCCTGGACCCTGTTTTCCCCGAACAGCCGCTGCCCTGCCTCGATCACCGGCAGGACTTGCGGCGCATCGAAGGTCTTGGAGACGGCGATCAGATGAACGGATTCAGGGTCTCGGCCTGCCTGACGTGCAACCTCCGCAATGCGTCTTCGAATGTCTGAGAGCCGTTCGACAGCCGCAGTCATCGAGTTCACCCGTCCAATCCTCAAGATCGCCAGCGCAGACGGCCGGTATGCAATGGATTTCGCCACACGTCGATAGATAGGGACGATCTGCCGATTGCATCGGGCTGAGCGACGCCCTATTCCCTCGGTAAAATCGGGCGGACCGGCGGTTCAGCTCCGGCTTGACCGTCCTTTACCTTTCAGGCTGTATCGCCCGCGATCGTCACTCGAAAGCACAGTAGCCCCATGGCCATCGAACGCTACAACGCGCCTGCCCGAGAGAAGCACTGGCAGCAAGTTTGGGAAAGCCGCGACGTCTTCAAGGTTTCGAACGAGGACAAGCGGCCGAAGTGCTATGTGCTCGAGATGTTCCCCTATCCCTCTGGCCGCATCCACATGGGCCATGTGCGCAACTACACGATGGGGGATGTCTTCGCCCGCTACAAGCGCGCCAAAGGCTTCAACGTCCTGCATCCGATGGGGTGGGACGCCTTCGGCATGCCGGCCGAGAACGCGGCTATGGAGCGCAAGGTCCACCCTGCGAAGTGGACCTACGACAACATCGCCACCATGCGCTCCCAGCTCAAGTCGATGGGCCTGTCGATCGACTGGTCGCGAGAATTCGCAACTTGCGATGTCGATTATTACCACCAGCAGCAGAAGCTGTTTCTCGACTTCTATAAGAAGGGGCTCGCTTACCGAGGCGTCGGCAAGGTCAACTGGGACCCCGTCGACCAGACGGTTCTCGCCAACGAACAGGTGATCGATGGCCGGGGTTGGCGCTCCGGGGCGCTCGTCGAGACCCGGGAGATGCCGGTCTGGTATTTCAAGATCACCGCCTACGCCGACGAGCTGCTGGAGGCCTTGAACGAGCTGACGCGCTGGCCCGAGAAGGTCCGCGTCATGCAGGCCAACTGGATCGGCCGCTCCGAAGGCTTGCTGATGAAGTATGCCTTGGCGGGCGACAAGCTTCCGGCCGGCTGGAAAGAACTCGAGGTCTTCACCACCCGGGCCGACACGATCTTCGGTGGCAGCTTCTGCGCTTTGTCTCCTGATCACCCGCTGACCAAGGAGCTCGCTAAGTCGAATCCTGACCTGGCGGCCTTCGTGGAGGAGTGCCGCCGTGTCGGTACGTCCGAGGAGGAAATTATTCGGGTCGATAAGAAGGGATTCGACACGGGGCTCACTGCAACGCATCCGTTGATCCCCGATCGCCGCTTGCCCGTGTACGTCGCCAACTTCGTGCTGATGGGCTACGGAACGGGCGCAATCTTCGGTTGCCCCGCCCATGATCAGCGCGACTTCGAATTCGCCACCAAGTATGGATTGCCAATCGTCCCGGTAGTGATCCCTGAGGGGCAGGACCCAGCCACCTTTGATCTCGGGGGCGAGGCCTACGACGGCCCAGGCCGCCTCGCCAACTCGGAGTTCCTGAACGGACTGACGATCGACGAAGCCAAGGCCGAGGTTGCCCGCCGGATAGAAGCCATCGGCAAAGGCGAGCGGCGCATTATGTACCGGCTGCGTGACTGGGGCATCTCGCGCCAGCGCTACTGGGGTTGTCCGATCCCGATCATTCACTGTGACTCCTGTGGGATCGTGCCGGTGCCGGAAGACCAGCTTCCGGTGCGCCTGCCAGAGGACGTGACTTTCGATGTTCCTGGCAATCCGCTGGAGCGGCACCCGACGTGGAAGCATGTCGATTGCCCGTCTTGCGGCAAGCCGGCGCGGCGCGAGACGGACACGATGGACACGTTCGTCGACAGCTCCTGGTACTACGCGCGGTTCTGCGCACCCCACGCCGATGTGCCGGTAGACCTGGAAGCGGCCAAGTACTGGCTGCCCGTCGATCAGTACATCGGTGGTATCGAGCACGCGATTCTGCACCTGCTCTACTCGCGCTTCTTCGCCCGCGCGATGGTGGAGACCGGCCACCTGCACGTGAAGGAGCCGTTTGCGGGCCTGTTCACGCAGGGGATGGTCACCCACGAAACCTACTCGAAAAACGGCAAATGGCTGTTGCCGAGCGAGGTGCGAATTGAGGGCGAAGGCGACCAACGGCGCGCCTACGAGATCGCCACCGGCGAGCCGGTCGAGATCGGCCCCATCGAGAAGATGTCGAAGTCAAAGAAGAACCTGGTCGACCCCGATGACATCATCTCGACCTATGGGGCGGATTGCGCCCGTTGGTTCATGCTTTCCGACAGCCCGCCCGAGCGCGACGTCATTTGGACCGAAGCTGGAATTGCAGGTGCAAGTCGATTCATGCAGCGCGTTTGGCGGCTGGTGAACGAGGCCCTGGCTGTGGCCGCCCCGAAAGGTGCCCCAAAGCCTGCCGAGTTCGGCCCCGACGCGGACGCCCTCCGCCGGGCGACACATCGAGCCCTCTATCGTGTGGGCCAGAACATCGAGAATCTGCGGTTCAATCTTGCCGTTGCACAGATCTACGAGCTCACAAACACACTTCAGTCCGTACTCGGAAAGCAAAGTCCGGGCCTAGACTGGGCTATTCGCGAGTGCCTTGAGATTCTCGTGCAAATGTTCGGCCCGATGATGCCGCATTTGGCTGAAGAATGCTGGGAGCGGCTTGGTTACAACACCTTGCTTGCAGATCAACCTTGGCCTGTCGTGGAGGAGGCCCTTCTCGTTGACGATACGATCACCATTGCCGTACAGGTGAATGGTAAGCGCAGGGACGAGCTGACGATCGCCAGAAACGCGACCACCGCTGAAATCGAGGCAGCAGCCTTGAAACTGGAGCCGGTTATCCGAGCTCTGGGCGGGCGGCCGGTGAAGAAGGTGATCGTCGTGCCGCAGAGGATCGTGAATGTGGTTGCCTAGGGGGCAAGGCTCCTCAGCTTCGAAATCATGGACTTGGGGCGGTACGGCGCGCTGGATGGCGGTCGTGATGCTTCTTGCGCCGACGCTGGCTGCCTGCGAGGGTAGTACCGGCTTCCGCCCCATGTACGGCGCTGCCACTCTCGCCGATACCGAAGCAAAGCTTGCCTCTGTCTCGTTCGGACCGATTCCCGGCCGCGTTGGCCAGAAGATCCGCAATGAGCTGATCTTCCATTCGACAGGCGGCGGCTCGCCTCTGCCTCCGAAGTACCATGTCGACATCGCTATCCGCCAGCAAATCGTTTCGACGCTGGTGCGCAAGGATGGTGAGTCGCAGAGCCAAGTTTATAATCTCGAAGCCAAGTTTCAGCTGATTCGCATTGCCGACAACGCTGTGCTGTTGGAAGGCACTAGCTACGGCCGGGCCAGCTTCGAGCGGTACGACTCGATTTACTCGAACGTGAAGGCCCGCGAGGATGCCGAGAATCGTGCGGCACGAGCGGTGGCGCAGGACATCAAGACTCGGCTCGCCGCCTTCCTCTCTGGAACAGCTTAAGGGCGGGCTGGTCATGACCCTGGCGGTCGTAGCCGCCAACGACGAGATCGTATGACGGCCATCAAAGCTCAGCAGGCCGAACAATTTCTGAAGACACTCGACCTACGGTACCGTGCCATCCTGCTGTACGGCACTGACGCAGGTGTCATTGCGGAAAGGGCTCGGACAGCAGCCAAGAAACTAGCTGAATCCAGCGACCCGCCGGGCGAAATCCTTCGCATCGAGGATGCAGACCTCGAACTCGAACCGGACCGCCTTCTTGTCGAAGCACAGACGATTCCCATGTTCGGCGGTCCGAAAGTCATTCATACTCGCACCAGTCGTAGGGTGAATGCGCAGGTGCTCCAGCCATTATTGCAGAATGGTGCCCTCGCGGGAGCCTTGGTGGTCGAAGCAGGCAATCTCCGTCCCGACGACTCCCTTCGGGTGCTTTTCGAGAGATCCCCCAACGCGGCGGCGGTTGCCTGTTATGCCGATGAGACCCGCACTCTGGATTCGATCATCAGCGAAACCCTAGAGCAGGCCGGCGTCACCATCACGCGGGAAGCGCGGGAGGCTCTTATCGCGCGTCTAGGCGCCGATCGCGCCCTTACCCGCGGTGAGCTCGAGAAGCTCGTGTTGTATACGCGCAGCAAACGCCAGATCACCATTGATGATATCGATGCCATCGTTGGCGACGCTTCCGAGCTGGCAATCGAAACTGTGGTCCTGGCCGCTGCGTCCGGAGACGCACGCCGCGCCGTTCAGGAGTTCGACCGGGTTGTTGCATCCGGCGAGAGCCCGCAGGCGGTCATCTCGGCGGTACAACGGCATATGCAACGCCTTCATCGGCTGCGAGCGAGCCTTGAACGCGGTCAGTCCATGGATGCCGCTTTACGGCAGCTCCGGCCACCGATCCATTTCAAGACCCGCCCCCATCTCGAGGCCCAATGCCGGATTTGGACCATCGAGAAGCTGAACACCTCATTTTCGCACATTGCAGATGCTGCCAAGGAAGCGCGCCTCAACTCGGCCGTGGAAGCTTCCATTGCCGAACGGCTCCTCCTGGATATCGCCCACACGGCGAAGAGCGACGCATCCGCCCGCAGTACACAAGCGTAAGGTTGCAGCGCGGCCGCTCCTGCATATAGTGCGCCCGATGATCTGCGGGGGAGCACATGAGCAATTGCCAGTTTGACGTCGTCGGAATCGGCAACGCGATCGTCGACATCATTGGCCAATGCGATGACGATTTCCTGGCCCGTCATAACGCCCCGAAAGGGCACATGCGGCTCATAGATTTCGACACCGCGACTCGCCTCTACGCCGATATGGGCCCCGCCATAGAGATCTCCGGTGGCTCAGTCGCCAACACGATGGTCGGCATTGCCTCGCTGGGCGGTCGCGCTGCATTCATCGGCAAGGTCGCCCAAGACGAATTCGGCCGTATCTTCGCACACGATATTCGATCGGCTGGCGTCCATTTCGAGACAGCGCCGTCCTCCTCCGGCCTGCCAACAGCCCGATCGCTCATTCTCGTCACTCCCGACGGGGAGCGGACGATGAACACCTATCTCGGCGTCAGCCCTTACCTTAATCGAGGAGAGGTTGACCCTGAGGTGATCCGCGCCGCCGGCATCGTTTTCCTGGAAGGCTACCTTTTCGACCGCCCTGAAGCGAAGGACGCATTTCGTCAGGCGGCCGAGATTGCTGCAGCTGCCGGACGAAAAGTAGCCCTCAGCCTTTCAGACAAGTTTTGCGTCGACCGCCACCGCGAGGAGTTTCTCGCTCTCGTCCGAAACAACATCGACATTCTGATTGCCAACGAAAGCGAGATCACGGCGCTTTATCAGGTTGAGATGTTCGATGATGCGGTCCCGCTTGCCCAGGCTGATACGCAATTGGCTGTGCTTACCCGCAGCGCTAAGGGATCCGTGATTTGCGCGCACGGTCAGGAGCCGATCCAAATTCAGGCTCAACGCGTTGACAACGTCGTTGACGTCACTGGCGCGGGCGACCTCTACGCTGCGGGCTTCCTCCACGGCCTCACTGCAGGCCTTAGCCTGGAAGTCGCGGGACGCCTAGGAAGCCTGGCCGCCGCGGAGGTCATCAGCCATTTTGGGGCACGACCCCAGCAAAGCCTGGCGGCCTTGGCCAAGGCGCATAACCTCATCTGATTTCCGGCAAACCATACGTACGCGCTTGGTGCCATCCTCAGTTGGCGCTCGATTTTCACACGCTCTGTTAACGAAATAATCCAACCGCTTGTCTGCTGCAGGCAAATTCCGACGCGAGAAGCGCCAACCCGCCAGGAACCCATCCCGATTGGCGACGTTCAGATGCTCAGCAAACCGACCCGTTGGGTCGCAGGAGAGGAGTATCGCGATGACAAGTCGCCGATTGTTGCTGCTCGCCGGATGCTCGCTAGCGCTGGGTACCTGGATAGGAGCAGCTCAGGCCAAGCCGGCAGCTTTTGCTGCTACTGCATTAACTCCGGAAGCAAAGTCACCCGTCGAAGCAGTTCATTATCGCCGTGGCTTCCGAGCTTACAGGGCGACAGGTTTCCGCTTCTATGGTCCGCGCAGGTTCTACAGGGGTGCCGCATTCTACGGACCGCGCTTTTACAGACGCGCCTATTGGGGACCGCGGTGGTACGGCGCAAGATACTGGGCCCCACGCCGCTACTACTACAGGGCTCGTTACTGGCGGCCGCGGGTAGCCTACTGGGGTCCAACCTTTTACTGGCGTCCCCGTGCCTACTACTGGCGGCCGCGATACTACCGTCCCATCAGATACTATCGTCCCTGGTACTATCGGCCCGCTTATCGCTACTATTACTACAGGCCGGCCTACACCTACACTCCGTGGGTAGCTTATTGGGGCTATCGGACCATCGGGCCACGGTATTGGGGCTCGCGGTATTACCGCACCTATAGGTACTACGCTCCGCGCAGGTTCTATCGCCGGTACTACGCACCGCGTAGGTATTACGCCCCACGGAGGTTCTACAGGAGATATTACGCTCCACGGCGTTACTATGCCCCACGCCGCTCTTATCGCCGGTATTACGCTCCGCGCCGCTTCTACGCCCCGCACAGGTCTTACCGGAGATACTACGCTCCACGACGTTTCTATGCCCCGCGGCGCTTCCACGGACCTCGGCGCACCTTCGCTCCGCGCAGGTTCTATCAGCCACGCCAAGTCCGCCGCTTCTATCAGGCCCCACGGCGTGGTTTCGGCATGAGGGCAGCACCTCGCCGCATTCGCCGCTAACCAAGCGAACTTGACGAGTTGTATGTATGTCGCCGCCTCTCATCCGAGGCGGCGACCCTTTTCGGATGTTGTCTTAAATCTTCCTTAACGCCACACTCTCGACCTTGTGATCCGGGCCTTTCCGGAGAATGAGACTTGCCCGCTGGCGCGTTGGCAGGATGTTCTCCTCCAGATTCTTCAGGTTGATTGTCCGCCAGATCTCGATAGCTCGCGCCTGGGCTGCTTCCGGAGAGAGGTGGGCATACCGGTGAAAGTACGCTGCGGGGTCCCGGAATGCTGTAGTCCGCAGCTTCATGAATCTCGCCACGTACCACTCCTCGATCACCTTCGCATCGGCATCGATGTAGATCGAGAAGTCGAAGAAGTCGGATACGAACGGAATGGCCTTGCCATCCCGCGGCAACCGCGCCGGCTGCAGAACATTGAGCCCCTCGACGATCAGGATGTCGGGCCGCTCCACGACGATCTTCTGTCCAGGAAGGATGTCGTAGTGGAAGTGGGAGTACACGGGTGCCTCGACCCGGTCTCGTCCCGACTTCACATCCGCCAAGAAGTTGAGCAGCTTGGCCGTGTCGAAGCTCTCGGGAAAGCCCTTTCGATTCATGAGGCCCCGGGCCTCAAGCTCCTTGTTCGGCAGCAAAAATCCGTCCGTCGTAATGAGATCGACGCGCGGATGGTCCGGCCACCGAGCAAGTAAAGCCTGCAGAACTCGAGACGTCGTGCTTTTCCCAACCGCGACCGAACCAGCAATGCCTAGAATGAAAGGTACCTTGACATCCTTGTGCCCGAGAAACCGCGCCGTCACAGCGTGCAACTCTTGCGCGGCGGCGACATACAGATTGAGGAGCCGAGATAACGGCAGATAGATCTGCTCCACCTCCTCCATGGAGAGCTCTTGCATAAGGCCGGAGAGCTGCTCCAGGTCGCGCTCCACCAGCGTCATAGGCGTATCGGCACGCAGCCGTGCCCACTCCTCGCGGGTGAAGACGTGATACGGAGAAAACTGGATGGTGGACTTGCCTGCCATGTCCAACCGAGGAGCCGGTAATGTCATGACGCGCTGCCAGCGCCAGCGCGAGCCGCCTTCTCCGCGAGCCCGGAAGTTCCCATCCGCCGTTCCAGCTCCGAAAGGACCTTCTCCCAGCTCACTTCCCGAGCTTCGAGCAGAACGAGCAGATGATAGAGAAGGTCTGCTGCTTCGCTGACCAGCGCACTCTCGTCTTGGCTGATCCCGGCTATGACTGTTTCCAGCGCCTCTTCACCGAGCTTGCGGGCGCATCCCGCGGGACCTCCATCGAGCAGCTGACGCGTGTAGGAGCGTTCCGCGTCCTCTCCTCGCCGCTCCCGGATGGTTGCAGCCAACCGCTCTAGAGTATCCTTGCTCATAATAAGAACTCCGCCCGGCACGCTCTGCCGGGCGGGACAACACCAACTGGATCAAACCACGTCAAGCGGTGAGTTGCTGCGGCAGTACTGCTATTCGCCTTTTGCAACCGCCTCCAAAACTCGGATGTGAGTACAGCCTATATCGTGTGCGACCCAATCAAGCGCATCCGGATATAATCCAGCTGATCGTAATTGCCATACTTGATTACCAGAGTGCCGCTTTCGCCGGATCCGCGCCTGATCTCGACTTTCAGCCCCAGGAGGTCGGATAGCTCCTTCTCGAACGCCAGCGTGTCGGGTGTTTTTTCCCGCTTACGGCTGGTCTGCCCGCTTGATCCGGATTGCACCAGCGCCTCGACCTCGCGAACGTTCATATCGCGCTCGATGATCCGCTGGGCGAGAGCCTCGGCATCCTCCCGACCAACGAGCGCTCGCGCGTGCCCGGCCGTCAGCTTGCCTTCCTGAACGAGCGCCTGGACCGACTCCGGCAGCTTCAACAGCCTGAGCGTGTTGGCCAAATGGCTGCGGCTCTTTCCGATGACCTCCGCCAGTTGGTCCTGCGTGTAGCCGAAGCGTTCGATCAGCTCCCGATAACCGATGGCTTCTTCGATCGGATTGAGATCGGCCCGCTGAACGTTCTCGATGATGCCAAGCTCGAGGACTTCCTGGTCCGTAAGGTCCCGAACGATACAAGGAACGGAGTGTAGCCCGACGCGTTGCGCCGCGCGCCACCGCCTCTCGCCGGCGACAATCTCGTATCCGCCGGCATTCCGGTCCGGCCGCACAACGATTGGCTGAACGAGCCCACGCTGGCGGATCGACTCTGCCAGCTCGGCAAGATCCTCCTCGTTGAACTCCCGCCGGGGGTTGAGCGGACTGGCTCGGATCTGATCGATCGGGACCAACCTCTGCTCGCCTTCCGTCGGCAGCTTCGGTTCCGAAAGAACCGGATCACCAATGAGAGATGCGAGACCCCTGCCAAGCCGGCTCTTCTGGAGTGGAGCTCCCATGACCTTTCCGTTCTCCTGATGTCTCTATTTGCTGCCGGTTGCCTCAGGCTGCCTTGTAGCGCCGTTCCCGCTCGATGATCTCGGCAGCGAGCCGCATGTATGCCTGACTGCCGGCACTGTTCACGTCATAGAGCAGGATAGGCTTGCCGTGGGATGGCGCCTCCGCGACTCGCGTATTTCGAGGAATCACGGTGTCGTAAACCTTGGCGCCAAAGAACGCGCGAACGTTCTGCGCAACCTCTCGCGACAGCGCTGTCCGTTGATCGTGCATGGTCAACACCACGCCCTGGATCTCCAGACCCGGATTGAGCGCCGCCTTGATCTGCTCGATGTTCTCTTTGAGCTGCGAAATGCCCTCGAGCGCAAAGAACTCGCACTGCACGGGCACCAGCACCGCGTGCGCGGCGACCATTGCGTTCAGGGTCAGCAGATTGAGCGACGGCGGGCAGTCGATGAGGATATAGGTGATAGCGTCCTCGGGATTCGCCCCCTGCTGGCCGATTAACCCGCCGATGGCATCGCGCATCCGGAACGGCCGCGTCGGCTCGTTCATGAGCTCCTTCTCGATCCCTATCAGGTCCGAGTTCGCGGCGACGATCATCAGTCCCGGCACCTGGGTCTTGATGGCAGCATCGAGAAGACCGCACCGCTTCATCATGACGTCGTACGTCGTGAGCTTGCGCTCTTCCATGCTGATCCCGAGACCCGTCGACGCGTTACCCTGAGGATCGAGATCAACCACGAGCACTCGCTCGCCGGCTGCGGCCAGCGCCGTGCCCAGGTTGATGGCTGTGGTCGTCTTGCCGACGCCCCCTTTCTGGTTAGCGATGGCGATCACCCGCAATCCCGAGGATCTCATGGTCTTGCCATTCAAGGCTCAACCCTCCGTTTGGCTGTTACGTTGCGGACCACGACAATTCGGCCATGTGGATCGGTCATGCTCGGTACGAGCTCGACGTCGAAACGCCAGCCGATGCTTGCCTCGTCGATTTCGCCGTGGACTTCGCGCCCCTTCAGAAACACTCCGACACCGCTGGGCGATAGATACGGGGCCGCCAATTCAAGCAGGCGGCTCAACGGGGCAAGAGCACGCGCCGTGACCACATCTACTTGGCCCACTTTACGCTGAGTCTCCGGGTTTTCGATCCTTGCCGTGAGGATGTCCACAGGCACCCCGGTTCGACGGGCGACCTCGCGCAGAAAAGCTGTCTTCCGCGAGTCACTTTCGAGGAGCGTGACCTTCAAACCGTCTCGCTCGGCGGACATCATCGCCAGCACCAATCCCGGGAAACCGGCCCCCGAGCCCAAATCGAGCAGCGTTTTCGCCTCCGCCGGTAGGAGCTTCGCCAGCTGAGCGCTATCGGCAAGATGGCGGTGCCAAACCTGCGAGAGTGTCCCAGGCGCTACGAGGTTGACGGCCTTCTGCCACTGTCGAAGCAGCGACTCATAAGTGCTCAGTCGATCAATGGTTTCACGTGAAACGCCGAAAGCGCGCTGGAAGCTTTCCGGGTTGTCGATGCGCTCGAATCGCCGACGTTGGTTCATGCAATTTCGCGGCGCCGCTCCGCTGGCCGCTTGAGACGGCTCAGCAAGATCATGAGGGCGGCCGGGGTCACTCCATCTATGCGCGCGGCCTGGGCTAGGGTCGCTGGACGATGCAGGCTGAGCTTCTGCCGCACTTCGGTTGACAGCCCCGGCAGGCTCGAGAAATCGAAATCCAGCGGAATAGCAACCGCCTCGTCTCGCCGGAGGGCCTCGACGTCCTCGGCTTGGCGTTTCAGGTAGGAAGCATAGCGCGCGTCGACTTCGAGCTGCGCCGCGATCTTCGGGTCCAGCTTCCCGATCTCGGGCCAAATGGCTGCAAGACGAGTAAGCGTAATGCCGGGATAGGCCAGCAGCTCGAAGGCTGTACGCCGCCGTCCATCGCGGTTGATTTCAAGGCCATGCCGGGCCGCTTCGTTGGGTGTCAGGCTAAGCCGCTCCAGCAGTTGTCGGCCCTCGGCTAGCGCTTGCCGCTTGCGCTCGAAGGCAAGCGCGCGCTCGCGGCCAACGCATCCGACCTCCTGACCCAAGGGCGTCAGACGTTGATCCGCATTGTCGGCCCGAAGCGCGAGACGATACTCCGCCCGGGATGTGAACATCCGATAAGGCTCGGTCACACCGCGCGTCACCAGGTCGTCGATCATCACCCCGGTGTAGCCCTCGGTGCGCGAGATCACAAATCTGCGTGATCCGCCGCTGGCCTTCAAAGCAGCGTTGATACCGGCCACGATCCCTTGCGCGCCTGCCTCCTCGTAGCCAGTTGTCCCATTGATCTGGCCAGCTAAGAACAGTCTCGCCAGGCGCTTTGTCTCCAGCGTCGGAAGGAGCTCGCGCGGATCGACGTAGTCGTACTCGATCGCGTAGCCGGGCCGCTTGATGACAACATTCTCCAATCCGGGAATGGTCCGTAGGAACGCCACCTGGACCTCCTCGGGCAGAGAAGTCGAAACGCCGTTGGGGTAAATCGTATCGTCGTCCAGGCCCTCCGGCTCCAGGAAGATCTGGTGCGCCGTCCGATCCGCAAACCGCATAACCTTGTCTTCAATCGAAGGGCAGTAGCGTGGGCCAACACTTTGGATCTGGCCGGAATACATCGGCGCACGATGGAGATTGGCCCGAATGATCGCGTGGGTCTCTTCCGTCGTATTGGTGACGTGGCAGACGACTTGCGGGGTTGTGATCCGCTCCGTCAGGAAGGAGAACGGCACTGGCGGGTCGTCGCCGGGTTGGATTTCCAGACGCTCCCAATCGATCGAGCTCCGCAGCAACCGAGCCGGTGTCCCAGTCTTGAGTCGGCCGAGTCGGAACTCCAAAGCCGCAAAGCGCTCGGCGAGGCGTACCGAAGGTGCCTCCCCGACCCGGCCAGCCGGAATCTTGACTTCGCCGATATGGATCAGGCCCCGAAGGAAGGTACCGGTCGTAACAACAACGGCGCCGGATTTCAGCACAGAGCCATCCGCCAGGACGACACCCTGCACCATGCCGTTATCGACGATCAGATCATCCACTGAACCTTCGATAACGGTGAGGCCTGGTGTTTCCGTTATCGCCCTCTGCATCGCGTTGCGATAGAGGGCCCGATCTGCCTGCGCCCGCGGTCCTTGAACGGCGGGACCCTTCGACCGGTTGAGCAATCGAAACTGAATCCCGGCCTGGTCCGCGACCCGACCCATCAGGCCATCGAGTGCATCGATTTCGCGAACAAGGTGACCTTTCCCGAGTCCGCCGATCGCCGGGTTGCAAGACATTTCGCCGATGGTGGCGAACTTATGAGTCACAAGGGCCGTTCGCGCGCCCATACGGGCGGCTGCAGCGGCGGCCTCGGTGCCGGCATGCCCACCTCCAACGACGACAACATCGTAGGTGTGTTCAGTCATTTCACCTTTCCAAGGAACGCGACCATCGGCAGATCGAGGGCCTGCACACTAACCGAGGCGGTAAGTCATCGTAAAGTAGAGCTTCACCGGAATACTTGGCGACGTCCTCCGAAAGTGACAGCTCTGCCCCATCCATCGACGAAATGAAGTTTTCGAAAATGATCGCCAGAATACGTGAAGTTTCACGTGAAACATTCGGAGCTGGCTCTATTTTCCGATGCAAAAGCGGCCGAAGATCCCATCCAGAACCTCCTCGGGATCGACGCGGCCGGTGAGCCTGCCCAGCGCATTCGCTGCCAGCCTGAGATCCTCGGCCCTGAGCTCGACCTCCCAGGGGCTTCCTTCGAGGAATGCCGCGAGCGCCTTGCGGCAGTCCTCGAGATTTCGGCGATGCCGTTCCTGTGTCAGTCCAGGATGCTCCGTCGGAGCGATACGGTCACGAGCAAGTTCTGCTATTCGTCGGGTCAACACATCAATACCCTGACCGGTCAGCGCAGAAATAGCTATTGCGTTTTCGGGCACCCCAGGAAGCCCGACGTCGGGACAGAGATCGATCTTGTTCAGCACCCACAGCGTTCGGCCTGCCAGATCCGTTAGCTCGGATGGGAGGTTCGGATCGGGCGCGCTGGCATCCATGAGCCAGAGCACGAGGTCCGCCTCGCGTGTCCGGGCCAAAGTCCGGCGGATGCCTTCGCGCTCGACGGCGCCTGTCGCCTCTCGGATGCCGGCGGTGTCGCCAACAACGATGGGCAAGCCCTCAAGATCCAGGCGAACCTCAATCACATCGCGCGTCGTACCGGCTTCTTCTGAAACGATCGCAGCTTCCCGGCGCGCCAGGGCGTTGAGCAGACTCGATTTCCCGACATTCGGCGGGCCAGCAAGCACAACATTGAACCCCTCGCGCAAGATCTCGCCCCGACGGCCGTCGGCGAGATGCCGCCGAATTGCGGCCTCGAGATCCCGCACCACCCGAACGGCTTGGTCATAAGTTTCGCTGCCGACGTCCCCTTCGTCCGAAAAATCAATAGCCGCCTCGACGAGCGCCAGCGCCTCGATCAGCGAATTCCGCCAGCCGTCGTAAAGATTCGCCAGTGCTCCCCCGGCCTGCCGTAGTGCCTGCTTTCGTTGGGCCTCAGTTTCTGCATCGATCAGATCAGCCAAGCCCTCAGCCATGGTGAGGTCGAGCTTGCCATTTTCGAAAGCCCGTCTGGCGAACTCGCCCGGCTCGGCAAGCCGGCAGCCCGGGATGTCACCTATGGCTCGGAGAACCGCCTGAACGACGGCCCTCCCGCCATGGACGTGCAACTCTGCGACATCTTCGCCCGTGAAGCTCCGCGGTGCCGGAAACCAGAGGACGAGTGCCTGATCGAGAATTTCACCTGTTTCCGGCCGGCGCAGATACCGGATTTTGGCAGATCGGGGTTCTGGCCTCGGAGCAGCCAACGTATCGAGCACTGTCCCCGCCGCCGGTCCCGAAATGCGGATAACGGCTACGCCTGCACGGCCTGGAGCGCTCGACAGCGCGAAAATCGTTGCAACCTGACTCATTCTATTGGAGTCACCCTATGTAACCGGAGACGAGAGCTCGTCTCCATCAACAGCAGGAGGGAGTACCATGACCAGAAATCGCTTGGATCGAGAAACGAGCCCCTACCTGCTTCAGCACAAGGATAACCCGGTCCACTGGTGGCCCTGGGGCCCAGAGGCACTGGCTGAGGCCAAGCGGACAAATAAGCCGATCCTGCTGTCGATTGGTTATGCCGCCTGCCACTGGTGCCATGTCATGGCACACGAGAGCTTCGAGGACGAGGCGACCGCCGCTCTTATGAACGATCTCTTTATCAACATCAAAGTGGATCGCGAGGAGCGGCCAGACATCGACGCGATATATATGAATGCCCTGCACAGCCTCGGGGAACAGGGCGGATGGCCGCTAACCATGTTCCTGGACCCCGATGGGCGGCCTTTCTGGGGTGGAACGTATTTTCCGCCGCAGCCCCGGTGGGGCAAGCCGGCGTTCCAGCATGTCCTTCGCGAGGTGGCGCGCATCTACCGCGAAGAGCCGGAAAAGGTGCATCACAATGCAGCGCTGCTGACACAAGCGTTACAGCGCAACGGTGCCGGCGCGAGCGATTTCGAAATCTCCGATCACCTGCTGCAAGAGCTGACCGCCCGCATGGTTCGTGCCGTTGATCCAGTCAACGGCGGCATCTACGGCGCACCGAAGTTCCCGCAATGGAACTTCTTCTGGCTCCTGTGGCGGGGCGGGATTCGATACGACATGGATGATGCGAAGGCTGCGGTTGAGAAAACTCTGACTCAGATCTGCCAAGGCGGCATTTACGATCACCTCGGCGGCGGCTTCGCGCGGTATGCGGTCGATGAGCGGTGGCTTGTCCCGCATTTCGAGAAGATGCTCTACGACAATGCCCTCCTCATCGACCTGATGACGGAGGTCTATCGAGAGACCGGCAACCCACTCTTCGCACAAAGAATTCGGGAGACCGTCGCCTGGCTCGAGCGCGAGATGATCGCCGAGGGTGAGGGCTTTGCCGCCTCGCTCGATGCAGACTCCGAAGGCGAAGAGGGAAAGTTCTACGTTTGGAGCGCGGAAGAGATCGACGAGGTGCTCGGCCCCGAGGACGGCCGCTTTTTCCGGGAAGTTTATGGCGTCTCCCCCGAGGGAAACTGGGAAGGCAAGAACATCCTAAACAGGCTCGGCACCATCGACCTCCTATCCGAAGAGGAAGAGCGCCGTCTCGATGGGTTGCGGGCCAAGCTACTCAACCGGCGCGCGGGACGCGTGCGTCCCGGTTGGGACGACAAGGTGCTCGCCGACTGGAACGGCTTGATGATCGCGGCCCTCGCCTCAGCGTCGTTCGTGTTCGATGAACCACGCTGGCGAGAGATGGCCGAGCGGGCCTTCGCTTTCGTCGAAGAACGAATGATGAGCGATGGGCGACTGGTGCACGCCTATCGCGCAGGTCAGGCCAAGGCCCCAGCAACCGCGAACGATTACGCAAACATGATCTGGGCGGCCCTCCGGCTTTGCCAGGTCACCAAGAAAAGCCGTTATCTCGATGCTGCGATCCGGCTCACCGAACAGCTCGACCGGCACTACTGGGATGGCGGGTCAGGAGGTTATTTCCTCACCGCCGATGACACGCCAGACGTCATCGTGCGCATCAAGTCCGCAACCGATGATGCGACGCCCAACGCGAACACCATGATGATCTCCAATCTGCCGCAGCTCTTCATGCTGACCGGCAAGACGGAGTACTTGGATCGCGCAGAAGCCATCCTGAAAGCGTTCGCCGCAGACCTTCAGACCAACCTGGTCGCCCATTCAGGCCTGCTGGCCAATGCTCTCGATTTCCTCTCACCCCAGCACGTGGCGGTGTTGAGCGGCGGTGATAGCAAGGGTGCCTCCGCTCTTGAGGCTGTGGTCACCAGCCTTTCGCTACCAGGGGCCATACAACACTTCGTGGAGGATGCAGAGGCGCTTTCGGGTGCCACAGCGCTCGTGGGGAAGCGACCCGTTGAAGGCAAGGCCACGGCCTATGTCTGCGTTGGCCAGAAGTGCTCGTCGCCGATCACGGATCCCGAGGCGTTGAGGTTCGCGCTTCGCAGCCAGCGGCTGGCGAGGCCCTCACTTGCCTGACCCTGCCGCCCGCTTCTCCGCAATCAAATCGGAGAGGCGGCGACGCTGCCGTCCGTCGGGGTCGAAGTTCTCCGGCGCTAGCCAGGCTTCGTAGGCCTGCTTCAGCGCGGGCCACTCCTTGTCGATGATCGAGAACCACGCAGTGTCGCGATTGCGGCCCTTGTAAACAACGGCCTGCCGGAAGATGCCCTCGAACGTGAAGCCAAGCCGAAGCGCCGCCGCGCGGGATGGCTCATTCAAAGAATCGCACTTCCACTCATACCGGCGGTAGCCGAGATCATCGAAGACGTACCGCATCAGCAAGAACATCGCCTCGGTCGCCGCAGCCGTGCGCTGCAGGGCCGGAGCATACTTGATGTTGCCGACTTCGATGACACCGTTCGCGGGATCGATCCGCATCAAGGCCGCGACACCTCTTGCGCGACCAGATGCAGTGTCGATCACCGTGTAGAAGAGCGGATCCTCAGACGCCGCGGACTTCTCCACCCAACCGCGGTACTCCTCCAACGAGGCAAATGGGCCGTAGGCCATGTAGGTCCAGCCGCGGCCATCATCGGCCTGATTCGCCTCGTAAAGGTCCAGCGTGTGCCGTTCAGGGCTGAGTGGCTCTAGGCGGCAAACTCGCCCTTCCAGCGTAATGCGTGACGGCCGCGGCCGAGGGGTCCAATGAGCAACCGGAAAACCGATCGGCTGCCCGAAAGCGTTGACATGATTGCTCATGATACCCCCGGCTGCTCAGCTGGCGCTGAGCTTAGGCATTCATCGACTGGAAGAACTCAGCGTTGTTCTTCGTCTGGCGGAGCTTATCCGTCAAGAACTCGATGGCATCGATCGTGCCCATCGGGCTCAAGATCCGCCGGAGGACGTACATCTTCTTGAGTTGGTCGCGTGGGACGAGCAACTCTTCCTTCCGCGTGCCCGACCGGGCGATGTCAATCGCCGGGAAGATGCGCTTGTCCGACGCCTTACGATCGAGCACGACCTCGCAGTTGCCGGTGCCCTTGAACTCCTCGAAAATGACTTCGTCCATGCGCGATCCGGTATCGATGAGTGCGGTCGCAATGATGGTGAGCGAACCGCCTTCCTCGATATTCCGGGCTGCACCGAAGAAGCGCTTCGGCTTCTGAAGCGCATTGCTGTCGACACCGCCGGTCAACACCTTGCCCGAAGACGGCACCACCGTGTTGTAGGCACGACCCAAGCGGGTAATCGAGTCGAGAAGGATCACAACGTCCCGCTTGTGCTCGACAAGCCGCTTGGCCTTCTCGATGACCATCTCGGAGACCTGCACGTGGCGGGTCGGCGGCTCATCGAAGGTCGAGGAGATCACCTCGCCTTTGACCGAGCGCTGCATGTCGGTCACCTCCTCGGGCCGCTCGTCGATCAGCAGCACGATGAGGTAGCACTCCGGATGGTTCGTGGTGATCGAGTGCGCGATGTTCTGCAAAAGCACCGTCTTACCGGTGCGCGGCGGAGCGACGATCAGCGCGCGCTGGCCCTTGCCCATAGGCGCGACGATGTCGATGACCCGCGCTGAAAGGTCTTTGTTCGTTGGATCCTCGATTTCCATCTTGAGCCACTCGGTCGGATAGAGCGGCGTCAAGTTGTCGAAATGGATCTTGTGACGAGCTTTCTCGGGATCCTCAAAATTGATCTTGTTGACCTTGAGAAGCGCGAAGTAGCGCTCGCCTTCTTTCGGGCTGCGGATGATGCCCTCGACTGTGTCACCGGTCCGCAGCGCAAAGCGCCGGATCTGCGAGGGCGAGACATAGATGTCATCTGGACCGGGCAGGTAGTTCGCATCGGGCGAGCGAAGGAACCCGAAGCCGTCTTGCAAGACCTCGACGACCCCGCTGCCTGTGATCTCGATCTCCTTGCCCGCGAGTTGCTTGAGCACAGCGAACATCAGCTCCTGCTTTCGCATGGTGCTGGCGTTCTCGACGCCGTGCTGTTCCGCGAAAGCCAGAAGCTCGGTGGGGGATTTGGATTTCAAATCTTGCAGTTTCAGTTCCGTCATGGAGTGACTCCAACCGGCACGGATGCTGAGGCGGGCGAGAGGTGAACCGGGCCGAATATTTTAAGTAACGGAAGGTGGCGCAGACAGGCGCCAGACGTTCGGTCAACCAGGAGGTGTGGGAAATCCAGGCAGATTACCGGCAACCCTCTCAGCTGCCGGCGACCGTTGTTCGACTCGTTTTATATAGCAGACGGAGCAGTTGAACAAAAGATGCGTCCTCTTCGCGCCTGTTAAAAAGGCTTCACAACGACGAGAACGACGATGGCAATCAACAGCACCGTCGGCACCTCGTTGATGTACCGGTAGAACCGCTGGCTATAGCGATTCTTGTCTGCGGCAAAGTCCTTTCGCCACTTGGCGAGCGCATGGTGGAGCGTGGTCAGGCCGATGACCAGGATGACCTTCGCGATGAACCAGCCATCATGGTACATGCCCCAGGCCCAGGCGAGATAAGGCCCTGTCAACCAGACCACGATCATCGCAGGGTTCATGATCACCCGGAGCAATCGCCGTTCCATCACCTTGAACGTTTCGGACTGCTCCGAGCCTGGAGTGGAGGCCGCGTGATAAACGAACAATCTCGGTAAGTAGAACAGCCCGGCCATCCAGGCGACGACAGCGATGATATGAAGCGCTTTGATCCAGAGCTCCACAGCGGATCACCCCTGATTACGGACGAGAGCAACAAGCCGCGCGACATTCTCTGGCGGCGTCTGTGGCAGGATCCCGTGCCCTAGGTTGAAGACGAACGGCCGTCCACTAAGAGCGCTCAGGATCTGGCGTGCCCGCGCCTCCAACGCTTCGCCCCCAGCTACCAGCAGAAGGGGATCGAGGTTTCCCTGCACGACGACTCCCTCCTCGTCCGCGAGAGAGACCATAGCTTCGAGCGAGAGGCCGGTGTCGCAGCTTACGCCATCGACGCCGGTGCCCCGAACGTAACGGGCTGTCTTCTCGCCCGCGGCCCTCGGAAAGCCGATGATCGGGATATTCGGATGGCGCGCTTTGATCTCGCGCACGATGCTTTTAGTCGGCGCAACAACCCACCGATCGAACTGATCGTCGGGTAAACCCCCCGCCCAGCTATCGAAGATCTGGACTGCATCCGCCCCAGCAGAGATCTGGCCGCTTAGGTACTGGATCGAGGTTTCGACCAAGAGATCGATAAGCCGCGAGAACGTGTCCGGGTCGCGGTACGCCATCAACCTGGCATCTGCTTGATCTGGAGAACCGCGGCCCCCAACCATATAGGTGGCGACCGTCCACGGCGCGCCGCAGAAGCCGATCAGGACAACTTCTGGCGGGAGGGCTGCTCGCGTTCTCGCGACCGTCTCGTTGATTAGACTGAACTTAGTTCCGACCCGCAACTTATCAAGACGGGCGAGGTCGGCGGCGGAAGTTATGGGATCCAGCCGCGGCCCCTCGCCTTCTACGAAAGAGACGGTCTGCCCCAAGGCGTCTGCTACGACGAGGATATCTGAGAACAGGATGGCGGCATCCAATCCGAAGCGGCGTATCGGCTGAAGGGTGACCTCCGACGCGAGCTCAGGGTTGTAGCACAGGTCGAGGAAGCTGCCGGCTTGCTCACGCACCTTCCGATATTCCGGGAGGTAACGGCCCGCTTGCCGCATCAACCAGATAGGCGGCGGGACGGCAGGCTGACGCGCGAACGGCCGAAGGAAGAGCCGGTGACTACTTTGAAAAGAGGAATTTGGCGGTCGGTCGCGCATAACACCCAAATGAGAAAGTTTTTCAGATTCTTGCTGTTTTGACTCTTAGCGTGGCGGAAGTCGGTAATTTCACGCGATACACCGCCGCCCACAGCTTGCTACGGAACTCCAGGGCACCATACGAGATTTGGTGTGATCCGCGAGCGCAGCCTACTAGGCTCGATAAGTGCGTGCAGAGTCAATGTCATCCAGCCGCGCTCAAACGGGAGCTCTGGTCGAGACACCTGTTGAAAGGGCTTGGGGCAGACGTGCACAATCGGGTAATCCACGGCAACGGAAATCGGCTGCCGATCTGACGCGTATCGCATCGCCGGTGGATCGTTTTGTGGATCGCCGGCTGTCGTCACCTCGCCATCCGTCCCGTTCGCGAACGACTGTGCAAAACGGGAGATTTTGCCCACAGATGACTCACCGCCTCCCGAGCTACTTTCATTTGCATTTGGTTTCGGACTCAACCGGTGAAACGCTGACGACCATCGCCAAGGCGGCTTCGGTCCAGTATTCGCAGGTCCGGCCGATCGAGCACGTCCATCCGCTGGTCAGGACCACCCGGCAGCTCGACAGGGTCCTTCAGGAAATCGAGTCGGCGCCTGGCATTGTTCTGTACACGATCGTGAATCGTGAGCTGAGAGAGCGGCTCGAAAACCGGTGCCGTGAGCTGGCAGTCCCCTGCCTCTACGTCCTCGAGCCGATTATGCAGATCTTCGAGAGCTACCTCGGGGCGCCGCAGACGCCGATCGTGGCCGGGCAGCACGTGCTCGACGCCGATTACTTCCGCCGAATCGACGCCCTGAATTTCTCGATGGCCCACGATGATGGCCAGTTGCCCGAGGATCTCAATGAGGCCGACATTATTATCTTGGGCGTCTCGCGGACATCCAAGACACCGACGAGCATCTACTTGGCTCAGCGGGGATACAAGACGGCGAACGTACCCATCGTCGCGAACCTTCCTCTCCCGCCAGCTTTGACGGGAAATCACAACGCGTTCGTGGTTTGCCTCGTCGCCAGCGTCGATCGCATCGCGGAGATCCGGCGCAATCGTGTGCGGCTGATGAGCGACCGCAACCTGGAGGAATATGTCGACCGGGAGCAAATCGCGCAGGAGCTAACCTACTCGCGGCGTCTATGCGCCCGCTACGGCTGGCCCATTATCGATGTCACTCGGCGATCGGTCGAAGAGACTGCGGTCACGATTCTCAAGCTCTACAACGAACGAAAGCAGGCAAAGGAAGACGAACCTGCGGAGGAGACCAATGAGTGAAATCATCTCTCCGCAAACGATCGTGCTCGCTTCCTCCAGCCCGACGCGGCAAAGGCTTCTGCAGGCAGCAGGCGTCCCTTTCAAGGCGATACCCGCCTCGGTGGACGAGACGGCCATCCGAGAAACTCTGATGACAGAGGGCCAACAAATCGATCCGCTGGATGTGGCGGAGGTCCTGGCCCGGGCGAAAGCGGAGGATGTGAGTGCCAAGCACCCCGGTTGCGTTGTTATTGGAGCCGACCAAGTCTTAGCTTGTGACGGCCAGATCATCAGTAAGCCGCAGACCATCGATGCGGCGCGCGACACTCTTCTGACGTTGCGCGGACGGACCCACCAGCTTCATTCAGCCGTTGCAATTGCCGAGGATGGAGAGACGAAATGGGCGTTCACGGACACGGCAGACTTGACCATGCGGCAATTCTCCCCGGCATTCCTTGGAAAATACCTGGCTGCAACAGGTCGTGCTGTGCTGGACTCTGTGGGGGCCTATCAACTCGAAGGCCTGGGCATTCAGCTCTTTGAGCGCATTGAAGGAGACTTCTTCACGATCCTGGGCTTGCCGATGCTGCCTCTGCTACGGGAGCTTCGCGCTCGTAAGCTGATCCCGGAGTAGCTAGTGAAACGAGGGAGGTTAGGGGCATGCTCGTGATCGGCCTGACAGGCTCGATCGGAATGGGGAAGTCGACTGTTGCTGAGCGTTTCCGGCAGCTTGGCATCCCTGTCTGCGATGCTGACGAAATCGTTCGCGAGCTGTACGAGGGTGCCGCCGTTGCGGCCATTGAAAGTGCGTTCCCTGGCACGACATCAGACGGAAAAGTGGACCGGGTAAAACTCGGGCAGGCCGTGCTCCATGATCCTCATGGATTGAAGCGCCTGGAAGCAATCGTGCACCCTATGGTGCAGGCGGCCGAGCGGGAATTCCTTCACAAGGCGGCCGAGCAAGGTGCTCAGATGGCGGTGCTTGAAGTGCCGCTTCTCTTCGAGACCGGGGGCGATGCCCGGGTTGACGTCACCATAGTCGTGAGTGCACCGCCCGAGGTTCAACGGGAGCGCGTCCTGGCCCGGCCGGGTATGACAGCCTCCAAGCTCGAAGCTATTCTGGCGCGGCAAATGCCTGATTCGGAAAAGCGGCGACGCGCTGATTTCGTTGTGGATACGGGCGTGACGATCGAAGAAAGTCATGCCCAGGTAGATGCTATCGTCGAGCAACTTCGGAATCGCGGAGGTCGTGCCTATCAGCAATTCTGGAGCTGACAGGGGACGGTGCCGAATAAAGGTGGGGGGACTGCATGCTCCGGGAGGTTGTGCTCGACACCGAGACGACGGGACTCGATCCGTATCTTGGCGACAGGTTGATCGAAATTGGCTGCATCGAGCTCGTGAACCGCATCCCGACGGGTCGCGAATTTCACCGCTACATCAACCCCGAAGGCCGCGAGGTGCACCCAGATGCGGAGGCGGTTCACGGCATTTCCAACGAGTTTTTGAAGGACAAGCCCCCTTTTTCAGCAATCGTCGACGAATTTCTGGCCTTCATCGGGGATGCTGCGCTGGTCATACATAATGCCAGCTTCGACATGGCGTTCATCAACATGGAGCTTGATCGCGCCGGGCGTCCACCAATCCCAATGGAGCGCGTCGTTGATACCCTGGCGCTGGCACGGCGCAAGCATCCGGCTGGCCCGAATACCCTGGATGCCCTTTGTAAGCGTTATGGCATCGACAACTCGAAGCGGGTGAAGCACGGCGCCCTGCTCGACTCCGAGCTTCTGGCCGAGGTCTACATCGAGCTCTTGGGTGAGCGGCAGGCTACGCTTGTGCTGGGGCAACAGAGTACTTCGGCCGCTGTCATCAGGTTCCGGCCCTCTGCAGCTCGGCCAAGGCCAAAACCCCTTCCTCCTCGGTTGACCGCCGAAGCGGAAGCTCAGCATCGAGCCTTCGTCGCCACGCTCGGCGAGAACGCGATCTGGTGGCGATACCTACCTGCTGCGCAGGAACAAGCCAGTTGATAGTCGCTCGCGAAACTTATGACTTAGGCGCGGAGTCAGGCGCTTGCGCTGCCTGCTGCTGGGCCAGCTGTTGCTTCCGACGGATATAAAGGCTGCCGAAGTCGATGGGATCGAGGAGCAGCGGCGGGAAGCCGCCTTCGCGGGTGAGATCGGCGGCCAAGCGGCGCAGGAACGGAAAGAGAAGCAGAGGGCAGTTGATCAGCAGGAATGGCTCAAGTGCCTGGGGCGGAGCGTTCTCAATCCTGAACAGACCGGCATACACCAGCTCGAGATCATAGATGGTGCCGGCCTTATTGGTGGCGTGAGCCTTGAACTCGATTGCGCTCTCGTAAACGTCTTTGGCGACCGTGTGGGCGTTAACGTTGACCTCAATCTGCAGGTTCGGCTTGTCGCCGGGCACCTGCTGCAGCCGGCCGACGTTCGGGTTCTCGAATGACAAATCTTTGATGTACTGCCCCAGGACTCGGACCTGGAAAGTTGGCTGAGCTCCGGCAGCTTGAGAAGCCCCGCCGTTCCCGTTGTTCGGTTGGTCCGCCATCCGTCCTCTCCCTTCCACTCAGCTCGACCTGACCAAGGCTCGCTCGCCTGCGCTGGCTAACACGGCCAATGGCAACCCTGCAACGTCCAGGTCGATTTCAGGAAGCCTTTCCACCGTTCTATGACGTGTACGTACGGATGGTTACTTCGTCCGGCGCTCGTCGTCGGGGTCGTCGATTCGTGTGTACTCGCCCTCGATGATCGGACCAACCTTCTGCGGCCGGGAGCTTCCGCCGTTTTGGCTGTCTGGCCAACGATCCCTGGAAGTGAAGACGCGAATCCGCGTAGCTCCCGCCGTCGCAAACCGGCCGAGAGCCCAGACAGCAACCGCCCGCCTGACCAGTGGAATGAGTAGGAGGAGGCCGATCGTGTCGCCAATGAGCCCGGGCAGGATCAGGAGGGCGCCGCTGAAAAATACCAAGGTTCCTTCAGCGACCGGCAAGATCGGGGGATTGCCAGTTGCGAGCGCCTGACGGGCGCGCGTCACCATGGAAAAGCCCTCCCGCTTGACTACGAGAAGGCCGAGAACAGCTGTTGCTATAACGATTCCAATTGTCGCGGCGACGCCGATGTACTGGCCGACACGGATGAGCAAGGCCAGCTCCAGCAAAGGAATGGCGATGAAAACCAGCAGGAATACAAAGCGAATCATAGGCTCACCGCTTGCGTCCCGTCCGGTCTCTGCCTCGGCGGGCGGGACCAGCGGTCGAAGCATTCCGATTGGCTTGGGCGCGACTATGCCCTAATCTGGTATAGCGAAGGACCAACGGCCACGGCCTCGGGTACGCGACGTTTTCGCCGGCTCGGGGCCTAGACCCCGTTCTTGCTCCATCATACATCAAGGCAAACCCGGTCCTCGCCACGAAAGCAGCTTCACATGGATGGCACAATCGACGTCATTACGCTCCTGTTCCTGATCGTCGCAGTTGTGGTGGTCCTCAAGCTGCGCAGCGTTCTTGGCCGGCGTACGGGCGACGAGGAGGCCCGGTATCAGCGCCAGCTCCGAGCGCAGCAGGAGGCTAGAGAACGCGCTGCGGCCGCCAAGGGCAAGGTGGTAACGCTTCCGCGACGCGAGCGGGAAACTGCGACGGTGGGCGGCTCCGAAAGCGTTGCCGTCGCTGACGCAGAGACTCGCGTCAAGAACTTCGCGGCGGGCAATACGCTTATCGAGGAGGGGCTGCTGAGCATCGCTCGGGCTGACGCAACGTTTGATCCCGAGCATTTCCTCCGCGGAGCCAAGCAGGCCTATGAAATGATCGTGATGGCGTTTGCCGAAGGCAATCGCAAATTGTTGAAGGACCTGCTGAGCCGGGAGGTCTTCGACAGCTTCGTTGCTGCCATTGCAGAGCGTGAGAGCCGAGGCGAGCAGATCGATCAGAGCTTTGTCGGCATCAACAAGGCTGAGATTGTTGAAGCAGAACTCAAAGGAACGACCGCTCAGGTTACGGTGAAGTTCATCAGCCAGCTCATCTCGGCTACGCGTGATGCCGCCGGCCAGGTTATTGCCGGGGATCCTCAGCGCATTCGTGAAGTCACCGACATATGGACTTTTGCTCGAGAGGTGACATCGCGGAACCCGAACTGGCGGCTCATTGCGACGCAGGCTGCGAATTAACTTCTGAGTGGCGCGGCGCCCCGGGGGCCATTGGGATGAGGTCGTAATCCCGCCGGCACTACTCGATTACTGGCAGGCCATTGTTGTCCGGCAGGTCTGTTTTCCTCCATATGAGCATGTGATTGGAGGATCCATGGCCCGCCCCTCTGTTGTCTTCGAGCCCGTTCAGTTTTCCGATCTTCCCGGTTGGGAAGGCGACGATCATGCGGCTGCGCTGCGAGCGTTCCTGAAATCCAAGAAGCTCCTTGCGAAAAGCGCGCCCGATCTGGCGCGCGAGCTCGAGAACGCTGAAGGCGCTGATTGGCGGGCCGGGGAGGCTCGTCAATTTTTTGAGAGCTTGTTCACGGCCCACCGGGTGCTTCACAACAAGAGCCATGGGCTGCTGACCGGCTATTATGAGCCAGTGCTGCGGGGCTCTCGCACCAGGCACGGCCCCTTTCACGTTCCAGTCTACCGCTGTCCTCCTGATCTTGTGAACCTCGTCGACGATACGCTGCGAGGCACCGTAGGAGAGGCTCTGACGCACGCTCGCAAGACGGAGAGCGGGGAGCTCGTGCCCTATCCAACCCGTGCCGAGATCGAGTCGGGTGCGCTCGAAGGGTGGGGCCTTGAGCTTCTTTACCTGGCCGACGCCATCGATGCGTACGTCATGCACGTGCAGGGGTCAGGTCTCATCGAGCTGGAGGACGGGTCCACCGTGCGCTTGAGCTACGACGGCAAGAATGGCCATCCCTACACGTCGATCGGTCGCTATCTCGTAGAGAAGGGCATTTTCACGGTGGAAGAGGTTACGCTCGATCGCCTTATAAGCTGGCTACGAGCCGATCCGGAGCGAGCCCGGGAAGTCATGAGGCAAAACGCGTCCTACATCTTCTTTCGGGAACTCACCGAATCCGAACCCGATTCAGCACTGGGCGTGGACGGCGTTCCGCTAACGGCGGGGCGGAGCTTGGCTGTCGATGCAAGTATTCATGGTCTCGGGCTGCCGATCTACGTCGTAGCGCCCGATCTCTTGCACACCCCGGAAGGAGGCCCATTCCGACGGCTCATGATTGCACAGGACGTGGGCTCAGCGATCACAGGTCCTGAGCGCGGGGATATCTTCTTTGGAACGGGAAGCGAAGCGGGCCAGCGCGCGGGAATGACCCACCACGCGGGGAACTTTTTCGTGCTTCTGCCGCGCCAGAATAGTCAGGCTTTCGCATAGCTGTCATGAGCCGGCCAGGGCGACCAAAACGCTCGCAGCAGCGCCCGCTCACGCCAGAGGACCGGGCGCTATGGGAGGCTGTGGCGCGTACGCTGGAGCCGATACGCCGGAAGAAACACGCTCATCGAGAAGTGTCTGTTTCCTCGGTGGAGGAAGACGCCGAGCAGAAAATTTCGGCAGCCCTAAAGGAGAGGGCCGACGCATCAGCAACCGAGTCTCCTCAGCCTCTCCAGATCTCTCGACCATTGACTCGCCCCGCGCGCAAGCAGGAGCCGCCGCCACTTGCCGAGTTCGATCGGCGACGGGCCCGGCGCATTGCAACCGGGCAGATAGCCATTGACGCCCGGATCGATCTTCACGGCATGCGGGCAACTGAGGCTCGTGCCGCGCTCAGAAGCTTCATCTTCGGCTGCCATGCCCGCGGACACCGCAACCTGTTGGTGATCACAGGGAAAGGCGATGACGGGGATCGGCGCGACCGACCCTTCGAGCTATTCGAGCAGCCTGGGAGGGGTGTGCTGAAAAGGAGCGTACCTGGCTGGCTGGCCGAGCCAGACCTTCGCTCCGTCGTTGTGAGCTTCACGCAAGCTCATGCGCGGCATGGCGGCGAAGGCGCACTCTACGTGCAGCTCCGCAGCCGTCGAGCTAAAGACCGCTCCTAAATCTCAACCACACCGCGAGGTGAGATTCTGGACTGCCTTCGAGACCCCCATGAGGGAGAACGTATCTTTGGTGGTCGTGCCCTGCTCGGTCACCCCCTCGACCACCATCGTCGATCCGCGCTTCATGGCCTCGAGCAGCTTCAGCTCTTCGATCGGATTGTTCACGAAGGCACGATCCTCGTGCGTGAACATCGTGAACGTTTCGTTGCCGATCGTGACCTTTGCTTCGGACCCTTCCTTGAACTGGTAACCGATCTTGACGCTAAGCTCGGTCCGTACGCCTTCCTTCGGCCACGCTGAAATGTAGAAGTAGGCGGGTTCCCGATTTAAGCCGGCTGGCTCGCTCGACTGAGGTGCGCTGGCGGCGAAGCAAACGCGTTCGCCCGAGCCTTCATGTGAGTAGAAGTACCAATCGTTGAACGTGTCCACCAGCTTCGTCTGCGCGATTGCCGATGTAGCAGTCGCGATCACGAAGGCGGCGGCTGCACTTATGCGAAAGAACCCTCGCATCTCACCTCGCGCAATGGGAAGTACAGCTTGACCTTAGCCGAAAACTTATAGTGGTAAGCGGCGCTGCCTGTCACGATGATGTTTTGCGGAAGGCTTCCGCAGCACTCATCGGCCGCTCGGGAAAGTGCGCCAGTGTCTTGACCCGATCGTACATGACGATGGCTCCAGCCATGGCGACGTTGATGCAGAACGCCGTCGGAATCCGGACGACATAGTCACAGCGTGCCAACAGCTCTTCCGACAGCGAGCCTCGCTCTGGGCCGAGCACGTAGGCCGCCCGGAGTGGATGATAGAAGCTCGGCAGATCTATGGCATCCTCTTTGAGCTCGATGCCAACGAGCTTGCAACCCTCTGGCAGAACGAGGTCTTCGACCTTGGCCCAATTGTAATGCGGCAGGTGCCATTGTCCTTTCGAGGTGTCGGCTCGTGCCTCGAGGGCCTGGTAGGTTGCTCCGATCGTGAAGGTGAAGCTGGCACCGAATGCGTGGGCGGAGCGCATCAGGTTGCCGAGATTGAGCGCCTTCGAGATGCGCTCGGCGCCTATGGCAAAGTACCCGCGGGGTTTGGGTGGCCAGGTCTCGCGTAGCCAGCTCGGGGTGCGTTCGTTCATTTGTCTCGTCGGTTGCGGCACCAATGGGCTGCGGGGTGAGCAAATTGCCTATACGTTGTCGCAAGTTAGCGATCGCGATGGAAAAGGAGGTGTCACATGCAAGCGGCAGTTTGCAAGTCCCTGATCGGGCCCGACGGGATCGTGATCGAGGACTTGCCCGTGCCGGAGCCTGGCCCAGGCGAGGCCAGGGTGCGTGTGAAGGCTATCGGGATCAACTTCCTCGATACCCTCATCACCCGCGGCAAGTATCAACATAAGCCGGAGCCGCCGTTCTCTCCAGGCGCAGAGATCGCCGGTGAAATCGACAAGCTGGGTGACGGCGTGGAAAGGTTCTCCCCGGGGCAACGGATATGCGCCTATCTCGGTTGGGGCGGCGCGCGCGAATATGTGATCGTGCGTGAGGAACAGTTGATCCCTCTCCCCGAGGCCGTCAGCTACGAAGTGGCCGCGGGCATTAACGTGACGTATGGAACCGCTATCCACGGGTTCAAGGAGCGGGGGCGGCTGCAAGCTGGCGAGACGGTAGCCGTGCTGGGCGCCGCAGGGGGCGCGGGTCTTGCGGCCGTCGAGGTCGCGAAGCGGTTAGGGGCGCGAGTGATCGCCGTGGCTTCGACACCGGAAAAACTCGACGTGTGCCGGCAGCACGGGGCGGATCTTCTGCTGAACTACACCACGACTGATCTGAAGCAGGGATTGCGCGATCTGACCGGCGGCCGAGGGGTGGACGTCATTTATGATTGTGTTGGCGGTGACTATAGCGAGCCCGCGTTGCGCTCCATCGCACCGATGGGGCGGTTTCTCGTCGTGGGCTTCGCAGCCGGGCAGATCCCGCGCATCCCGCTCAACCTTGTGCTGCTCAAGAGCTGCGACGTGGTCGGTGTCCTCATGGGTCAGTCGGCGCTGCGGAACCCAAGGCGCCACCGAGAGAACATCGAGACCGTACTGAAATGGGTTGCAGCAGGGGAGCTAAGACCGCACACTCACGCTGCGCTTCCACTGACGGACACAGGCGAGGCGATCAGGATGCTGGATCGGCGCGAAGCTACCGGCAAAGTGATCATCACTGTGTAACCTGACCAAGTAGGCGCGCTTGTATTACCAATCAAAACCGAATAGGGCAGAGCTGACGCTTCAAGGATTGGGGAGACCACATGAAGAGGAAATTACTGACGGCATTGGCGGTGATGGGGCTTGGCGCGCTCTTCGCCGGACCCGCAGCCGCCCAATCCACGCAGTTGACGATCGCTACTGGCGGAACTGGTGGCGTTTATTACCCCCTCGGCGGCGGTCTCGGTAACATCATCACGCACGAGCTGAAAGGCGTGACGGCAACAGCCGAAGTCACCGGCGGCTCCGTCGACAATCTGAAGCTCGTCGGGTCCGGCCGGTCGGATATCGCGTTCTCGATGGTCGACGCGACTTGGGATGCCATCAACGGCCAGGGCAAATTTTCGAGCAAGTTGCCACTCAAGGCTATTGCGGTCATCTACCCGAACCATATGCACGTCGTAACCATTGAGGGCACCGGCATCGAGAAGATCGAAGACCTCAAGGGCAAACGGGTTTCGACGGGATCGCCGGGCAGCGCGACCGAGCTGTTTGCCTTCCGCGTGCTGGAGGCTGTCGATATCAATCCTGACAAGGATATCACCAAGGAACGCCTGGGTGTCGCCGAAAGCGTAAACGCCATCAAGGATAGAAAGATTGACGCCTTCTTCTGGGTCGGCGGTCTCCCAACCGCGGCGGTGACGGACCTCGCGGCTACCCCGAATACCAAGATCAAGTTCATTGATATCGCGCACCTGACGCCGAAGCTGAACGAGAAGTACGGTCCGCTCTATGCCGAGGCCACCATTCCCAAGGAGACCTACGCGGGAATGGAGAAGGATGCCCAGAACATCACGGTCTGGAACATCCTTGCCGTGAACGAGAACATGTCGGAGGACATGGCCTACAACATTACGAAAATTGTCTTCGAGAAGCGGGACGAGCTCGCGAAGGTTCACAAGGAAGCGTTGAACATCAAGCTCGAGCTGCAGTCCACAAAGCGGTCCGGAATTCCCTTCCATCCGGGCGCACTCAAGTACTTCGCCGAGAAAAATATCAAGGTTGACTGATTAGTCTGACGCTTCTCGGAGGAACGCCGTCACCGGGCCTCAAAGCCCGGTGACTCGTTTCCGGTCACAACCGACATCACAAACCGTGGAGGGAGGCCACATTGACGGGCACCAGGGATGGCGCACCCGCTGCTGGAGTGACCAAGGACACCCCGGCTGTAGCTGATACGTCTGCCGAGCCGGATCTCAAAGTTATCGAGCAGTACATCGAGGAAGAGGAAGGCGCGTTCAATCGGCTCAGCGGCTTTGTCGGATCAGCGATCACGGCAGTCGCCGTCGCCGTTTCGCTCTTCCACATTTACGCGGCCTTCGACATTGTTCCGGCGCACATCCTGCGGCCCGTCCACGTTGCGTGCGTACTGTTCCTTATTTTCCTGCTCTTCCCGGTGACGCGGAGCATGCGTGATCGCATCCGGTGGTGGGACTGGGTGCTGGCCTTCGCGAGCGTAGGCGTCATCGTCTACATCCTGATGCAAGGCGAGGACTTTGGTGACCGCGCAATCATGCCGGAGCCGATGGATGAGTTCGTTGGCATCGTTCTCATCCTGCTCCTGCTAGAGGGCACGCGGCGCGCGACCGGCATAATCATGCCCTTCGTGGCGGTGGTCTTCATCCTCTACGCGCTCTTCGGAAATCATCTGGGCGAGCCCTGGACCCATCGCGGCTATACGCTCGACCGCCTCGTCGGCCACCTCTACATGACGCTGGAGGGGATTTTCGGCCCGACGGTGGATGTGTCCTCGAGCCTGATCATTCTGTTCACGATTTTCGGCGCCATTCTACAAGTCTCGGGCGCGGGCAAATTCTTCATCGACTTTTCGTTCGCGGCCATGGGCGGAAAACGGAACTCAGCGGGCCGCGCTGTCGTGCTGTCGTCCTTCCTGCTCGGTGGCCCATCTGGTTCCGGTGTCGCGACCACTGTTACGATCGGTACGGTGGCATATCCGCTGTTGGCGAAGGCGGGATACGAAAAGAACGCCGCTGGCGGGCTTCTATCTGCGGGTGGACTTGGCGCTATCATCTCGCCGCCGGTTCTTGGCGCCGCGGCCTTCCTCATCGCCGAGTTCCTCAAGATCTCGTACTTCGACGTGATCTTGATGGCGACCATTCCGACGATCCTCTACTACCTCGCGATCTGGGTCATGGTGGAGGTCGACGCCAGCAAGCACGGTGGCGGTGCCGAGATAATGGTCGAAAAGGGTGCGCTCTGGCGGCTGTTTGCTGGATATTGGTTTCACTTCGGTTCGCTCATCTCGATCATCGCGTTCTTGCTGCTCGGCTTCTCGCCCGTGCTGGCCGTGTTCTGGGCGACCATGCTGGCTGTAGGTGCGAGTGCGATCCGGTCGGATTCTGCGCTTGTTCCCCCCGTTATCGTTGTTGCCACGATCGCTGTGGGGCTTGTGCTCTCCTTGATGGGTTTGGGGGACAGCAATGTATTGGCGTTGACCACCTTTGTGGCGCTTGTGGTCACTGCCGCAGTTGGCTTGTTGATGCCGCAGGTTGCACCGGTTTCCGCCCGTCTTGTGCAGGCACTACGTGATGGCACGACCGGCGTTCTGAACGTAGCGGCAATCTGCGCTACAGCGGGCATCATTGTCGGCGTTGTGACCCTGACGGGACTGGCGCAGCGCTTCGCCGACATCATCATCGGCTATGCGCAAGGCAGTTTGCTGCTGACGACCATCTACACCGCAGCAATCGTATGGATCGTCGGCCTCGCTGTGCCTGTGACAGCTTCATACATCATGTGCGCGGTCATCGCGGCGCCGGCACTCATCAAGCTGGGTGTGCCCGACTATGCGGCCCACATGTTTATCTTTTACTATGCTGTGTTATCGGAGGTTTCGCCTCCGACGGCTCTATCGCCATTCGCGGCTGCGGCCATCACCGGTGGCAACCCCTACATCACAACGCTGCAGTGCTGGAAGTACACGATGCCGGCGTTTCTCGTGCCGTTCGTGTTCGTCATAGATCCGCTAGGCGTTGGGCTGTTGCTGCAGTTGCCCGAAGGACGAACCTGGGTCGATGTGGTCGAAATTACGCTGACAGTCGCCGCGGGCATCATTGCGTTCGCCTTCGCATTCCAGCAGTGGATGATCCGCAAGAACACAGCGCTTGAAACAGCACTCTTCTGGGCTGCCGGTCTGCTGCTCGTGTTCCCAGCTGTGGTCGAAGCTGTGCTGGCACCTCTGATCGGCCTCAAGCTGACTTCCGAGATTCCTGGTCTTGGCATCGCCTGGAGTGTGCCGCTTGGCTTGGCGCTGGGCGCAGCAGCTGTCGTGCTTCAGCTGCTGCGAGGACGGGAGGATCGGCCTGCCACAGCCTAAGAGGCTACCGATTCCTGATGGAATGGAATCTCGGCGCTCGCGGCGGCTATTCGGGAGGAAGCAAAGATGAAGCTAGGGCAGGGTGTTGCAGCAGTAGTCACTGGCGGAGCCTCAGGGCTCGGGGCCGCCACCGCTATTGCGCTCGCGGAAAAGGGCGTGAAAGTCGGAATTCTCGACGTAAATGAAGCTGCGGGGCAGGCTGTCGCCGAGCGGATCGGGGGCAAATTCGTCAGCTGTGACGTGACCAATGAGGAGAGCGTCGATGCGGCCCTCTCAGCCGTGCGGGCGGCCCACGGGCAGGAGCGCATCCTGGTCAATTGCGCGGGCATCGCGATTGCCAAACGCGTCGTGCGTCGAGTGAAAGAGACGGGCGCCATCGAACCTCATGATTTGGCCAGCTTTTCCAAGGTCATTCAGGTCAACCTGGTTGGCACTTTCCTGATGATGTCGAAGTGTGCCGCGGGCATGATGACTCTCGATCCACTCCCGCCCGATGGGGAACGCGGGGTCATCATCAACACGGCATCGGTCGCGGCGGAGGATGGGCAAATCGGGCAAGTCGCCTACTCGGCCTCCAAGGGTGGTGTCGCCGCAATGACCCTTCCAGTTGCTCGCGATCTCTCAAAGGATGGGATTCGCGTTTGCAGCATACTCCCAGGGCTGTTTGAAACACCGATGTTCGCAGGCCTGCCGGAGGAGGCGAGGAAATCGCTAGCGGCCAGTGTGCCGTTTCCCTCTCGCCTGGGCAATCCTTCCGAGTACGCCATGCTGGCCGTGCACATCTGCGAGAACGTCATGCTGAACGGGGCCTGCATCCGGCTGGATGGTGCCATCCGGCTCGCGCCTCGCTGAGTCGCGCGGGTGGTCCGCGCCTCCCAAGAAACCCGAAACCTCGGTCAAGCGTGCTTGGCTGCAAGCTGGTCGATGGCTTCGGCCAGCTTCACGTCTCGTTCAGTTAGTCCGCCCGCGTCATGGCTGGTCAGTGTGATGTCGACGGTGTTCCAGACGTTCGTCCACTCGGGATGATGGTTCATCTTCTCCGCGACCAGTGCGACGCGGGTCATGAAGGCGAACGCGGAGTTGAAGTCGGCAAATTTGAATTGCCGTGTGATGGCATCCCGGCCCTCGACCAGCCGCCAATGAGGTAGCCGAGCAAGAGCAGCAGCACGCGCGTCTGGGGACAGCTTCTCGGCCATTGATGCCTCCTCCGTGGTCCGAGCATGTAGCGGGCGGCTAGCCGCGGCTCACCGGTACTCGTCCTCAAACTCGGCGTACTGACCGCCCTGAAGCGTGTAAACGCTCTCGATGACGTAGGGGCCGCCCCCAACCTGTGGCTTGGATGAGAACAGAACAAATCGGCTCACCGTAAACGGCCGGGTCCGAAAACCACCGAACTTCTGAAGATACCGCGCGACGACATCGACGCTCGTATTCTTCAGGCGTGCGATGGTTACGTGTGGCTTGAACTTGCGCGTTTCCGGCTGAAGCCCTGACTTTCTGGCGGCCCGTTCGTTAGCCCGAGCCAGCGCATCCAGATCAGGATTCGGCTCGAGCCCGGCCCAGAGGGAGCGAGGCTCATTGCCTCCGAAAGCGCCCATGCCGGAAAATCGCAACTCGAACGTGGGCACATCGATCTCGCTTAGGGCGTCGGCGAATTCGGCGGCGGCCTTGTTATCAATGTCACCCGCAAAGCGCAGGGTTATATGGTAGTCCTCCGGTTCGATCCAGCGCGCGCCGGGCAAGGGCTGTCTCAGACGCGCGAGCTCCGCGCGGATGTCGTCCGGAATCTCGATTCCGGTGAACAGGCGGGGCATGGCAAAAATCTCCAATAGGCCTCGCGTCCATTCTCGGCAGTATTACAAAATAAACTTGCTCAAGTCGGTGTTCTTCGCGAGCTCTCCGACCCGCTCTTTGACGTATTCCGCGTCGATAACGACAGTCTGTCCAGAACGGTCGGAAGCATCGAACGAGATTTCATCAAGCACTCTTTCCATCACCGTCTGCAGACGCCGTGCACCGATATTCTCGACTGTCGAATTCACGTAGGCTGCGGTGTCCGCAATCGCGTCTATAGCGTCTTCGGTGAACTCGAGGGTGAGGCCTTCGGTTGCCATCAGAGCAACGTATTGCTTGATGAGGCTCGCTTTCGGCTCCGTCAGGATGCGGCGGAAGTCCTCGCGCGTCAGCGGCTTCAGCTCGACGCGGATTGGCAAGCGGCCTTGGAGCTCCGGTAGCAGATCGGAAGGCTTCGCCAGATGGAAGGCACCCGAGGCGATGAACAAAATGTGGTCGGTCTTGACCGGCCCATATTTGGTTGAGACCGTCGTACCTTCGATCAACGGCAAGAGATCGCGCTGGACGCCTTCACGGGAAACATCTGCACCAAACCGGCCCCCCTCGCTACGGGAGCAGATCTTGTCGATCTCGTCGATGAACACAATGCCGTTGTTCTCGACGGCTCGAATCGCCTCCTGAATGATCTGCTCTTGGTCCAAGAGCTTATCGCTCTCCTCGGCGATCAGGATGTCATAGCTGTCTTTGACCGTCACCCGCCGGGTCTTCTGCCGGCCGCCGAAGGCTTTACCAAGTAGATCACTCAGGTTGATTGCCCCGATGGAGCCGCCGGGTACGCCCGGCAACTCGAACATCGGAATGCCGCCCCCGGTATCCGTTACCCTTATCTCGATTTCCTTATCGTTGAGCTCATTGGCTCTCAGCCGCTTGCGGAACGCCTCGCGGGTAGCGGCAGAAGCATTTTCTCCGACGAGCGCATCGAGGACACGCTCTTCGGCCATCTTCTCGGCCCGGGCGCGGACCTCCCGTCGCTTCGTCTCCCGCACGAGGGCCACACCGACCTCGACGAGGTCGCGAATCATCGACTCGACGTCGCGCCCGACATAGCCGACCTCGGTGAACTTGGTGGCTTCCACCTTGATGAACGGGGCGTTGGCCAGCTTGGCAAGCCGCCGCGAAATCTCGGTCTTGCCGACACCGGTCGGCCCAATCATCAAGATGTTCTTCGGGAGAACCTCCTCTCTCAGAGACTCATCGAGCTGCTGGCGGCGCCAGCGATTGCGTAAGGCGATCGCGACGGCCCGCTTGGCCTCGTGTTGGCCGATGATGTAACGGTCCAGCTCGGAGACGATCTCGCGCGGTGAGAAGGTGGTCATCAGGATCTACCCAGCTCTTGGACACGAGCGTCAAGCGTCAGGCCGATCGGCATGATGTTCACTTGTCGCTCGGCAGGCTTTCCAAAATCAGGTTCCGGTTCGTGAAGACGCAGATGTCGGCAGCGATTTCCATGGCTCTGCGGGCAATCGTCTCGGCATCGAGGGGCTGGTCCAATAAAGCCCGGGCGGCCGCGAGGGCGTACATCCCGCCGGAGCCGATGCCCATGACGTGATCCTCCGGCTCGAGCACGTCGCCATTGCCGGTCAGCACGAGTGTCGTCGAGCGGTCAGCGACGATCATCATCGCCTCGAGGCGGCGCAGGTAGCGATCCGTGCGCCAATCCTTTGCAAGCTCCACCGCGGCGCGCATAAGCTGCCCGGGATACTGCTCGAGCTTGCCTTCGAGCCTCTCGAACAGCGTGAACGCGTCCGCCGTGGCGCCAGCAAAGCCACCGATCACGTCGCCTCGACCGACCGACCGCACCTTGCGAGCTTTCGACTTGATGACGGTGTTACCGAAGCTGACCTGACCGTCACCCGCGATGACCACCCGGCCGCCTCTGCGGACGGTCAGGATCGTGGTGCCGTGCCAGCCGGGTTCGTTGCCTGTTCGGAAAGTATTCATGGTCGATACTCAGCTAGGTTGGGTCAGCGGCCGGTGAAAGCAAGAGCGTGAACGGGTGGTCCGGCGGAATGACCACTATCCCGGTAGCGCGCAAGCTGATAGACGCCTGTTCTTGAACAATCAACCCGAGGGGTCATAGCCAAGTGTCTCGAACCGCCACGATCGAGCGCAAGACGAAGGAAACGGAGATCAAGGTTACCGTCGATCTCGACGGCTCCGGTCAGTTCGACATCAAGACCGGCATTGGTTTTCTCGACCATATGCTCGAGCAGCTCGCGCGGCATTCTTTGATGGACATCACCCTGCAAGCCAAAGGCGACCTGCACGTCGACTTTCACCACACTGTCGAGGACACAGGCATTGCCCTCGGTCAGGCGGTTGCCGCCGCCCTCGGCGAGAGGAAGGGCATCACGCGCTTTGCGGACGTGCACCTCGCGATGGACGAGGCCCTGACCCGAGTGGTGGTCGACATCTCGGGCCGACCTTATCTTGTGTGGAACGTGAATTTCTCCCGGCCCAAGCTGGGCGAGATGGACACAGAGCTGTTTCGCGAGTGGTTTCAAGCCTTTGCACAAAACGCGGGGGTGACGCTCCATATCGCTACGCTATACGGTGAAAACAATCATCACATCGCCGAAACCTGCTACAAAGGCTTGGCACGCGCATTGCGATTGGCAATGGCCGAAGATCCACGGCAGGCAGGGCGGGTGCCCTCAACCAAGGGCCGGCTGGCCGGCTGAGGATGATTCGCGGAGATAGGATGCGGCCAGCTCTGAGCCTCGAGTAAGACGCTGAGCCAAGAGAACCGGAAGGGCACAGTGCAGACGTATTTGGTCTACGAGCCGCCCAATCCTCCCGAGGAGCCGATAAAGCGCGCTGAGAGGATGGTTTTCGTCCGCGAGGGTTTCTCGTGGATGGCCTTTCTCTTCACGCCGTTCTGGCTCCTCTTCAACCGGATGTGGCTCGCCTTCTTCCTCTACGTCATCGCGATGATGGCCTTGAGCGCGGCGTTCGTCGCGGCTGATCTGGATCAGCATTGGCTTACGATTGCGAGCCTGGCTGTGCACCTGGCGATTGGCTTCGAGGCAGGATCGCTGCGGCGGTGGAGCCTGGAGCGGCGCCGGTGGCGCATGTTGGGCGCTGTCGTAGGGCCATCTCTGTTCGAGTGCGAGCGCCGTTTCTTTGAAGCTTGGCTGGATCAACGTCCGGCCCGAGACAGGGATACGGTTCGCTTGGTAAGGTCCGAGGACCCGCCATCAACGCAACCGGCTAATCCTACCGTTGGGCCCAACCTCAATCCTGTTGGCTCGGAGGCATAAACAGGGCACCGATGCAGCGCGTCGCCATCATCGATTACGGTTCGGGAAATCTGCATTCGGCCCGAAAAGCCTTCGAGCGCGCGGCTCTGGAGGCTGATCTTCCGTTCAAGATCGAGCTGACCTCCCGCCCGGAGGACGTCCGCTCGGCGGACCGCATCGTACTGCCAGGCGTTGGAGCTTTCGCGGACTGTAAGCGGGGCCTTGAGAGCGTTCCCGGCATGATCGAGGCGCTGGAGGGTGCGGTCAGGAAGGACGGCCGCCCCTTCCTTGGCATCTGTGTCGGCATGCAGCTCATGGCGACCCGCGGTCTTGAGTTTGGCGAGACACCGGGGCTTGGTTGGATCGAGGGCGAGGTCGCGGCGATCAAACCTGCTGATCCATCCCTGAAAATCCCGCACATGGGTTGGAATACGCTCACGGTCGTCAATGACCATCCGTTGCTTGCGGGCATTCGCACAGGAGCTGATGGCCTGCATGCATACTTCGTTCACTCCTACCACCTGGTGCCGCGCGATCGCAGCGTCGTGGTGGCCGAAACCGACTACGGCGGCCCCATTACGGCGATCGTAGCCAACGGCAATACGGCTGGGACGCAGTTTCATCCCGAGAAGAGCCAGGTGCTTGGCCTGAAGCTCATCGCGAATTTCCTGCGCTGGCGGCCGTAGGTCGCAGAGAGCAGCGCCGTATCTGAGGAGGCACGATCGCTCCGGGCTTCGAGGAGTGCTCATCCAGCCTGGGCCAGCTGCAGCTCGGGTTGTGCAACAGCTGTGGGAGCATTGAGGGGGAACGCGAAAATGTTGCTCAGAGCCTCCGCAGCAGCACGGCGCCGACGGAACCAGCGGAGAGATGTATTCACCAGCAGGGCCGCCTCGCTCACCGCCTGCACGATGAGACCGTCTTCCGGATCCAACAGCCAGGACAGCTCGGTCTGAATGTCATCTTCAGACAGATCGGTACGCACGTACCACGTCGTCTCGAGCGGCCGGGCCCAAGCCTCGCTGAGGTTCATGATGGCCGTGGCAATCTCATGCTTGTTGTGGCGGGATCTGCCGAGGTCGTAGGAGATGAGAAAGAGGCGCATGGTCGGTCTCCCCCAGTGATGAGAGGAGCGGCACGCGAGACCTGAGACCGCTGAATGAGATCGTTAATAGAACGTAAAGAGAACATGCCGCGAATCATCGGCAGTGTCCAGAGAAAAGTTCTCTGTTTGTTCGCACGCTGAGGGCTTGGCTCCTACTCAAACAGCTCCAACTGATCGGGATGCTGGCCGCGGGGTATCCGCCGGTGCCACCCAGGATTGACCCGGTCCACCAGCGCCGGGTAGCGCTCCTGAAAGATCTGCCACGCTTTCTCCCGTGCTGCCGGGAAGCGCTGCCCTTCCCAAATTTCGTAAAGCCGCCGCGGATCGCACTGATACCGACGGCAAAGATCGACAGGCCGAGCACGCAACCACCGTGCGATCCACACGTCGATGGCGTCAGCTTCCGTCAAACGCCGGCGAGGACCGGCGTCCGTAGAAAGCTCGCTTGGTGCAGGTGGGGCCGCCAATTCTGGATGCTTGACGCGTGACTCGTTTCATTCCTTTATCGCGCGTGATCATAGCCAACATAAGGTTCGCGCGGGCAAATCGCGCGCAGACCACCTGCTCGAGACGAAGCATTGATCCTCTTCCCCGCCATCGACCTCAAGGACGGCCAGTGCGTCCGCCTCAAGCTCGGCGAGATGGACGCCGCGACCGTCTTCAACGACGATCCCGCTGCTCAGGCCCGGATTTTCGAGGAGCAGGGCTTCCAATGGCTGCACGTCGTTGACCTGAACGGCGCCTTTGCGGGCAAGCCGGTGAATGCCGACGCTGTCGAAGCGATCCTTCGGGCCGTTTCCATTTCAGTGCAGCTCGGTGGCGGCATTCGCGACTTGGCCACCATCGAGATGTGGCTCGGTAAAGGCGTGCGGCGGGTCATTCTCGGTACTGTTGCCGTGCGTAATCCGGATCTGGTGCGCGAGGCATGCCGCCGGTTTCCCGGCCGCATTGCCGTCGGGATCGATGCCAAGGGCGGGAAAGTGGCTGTCGAAGGCTGGGCGGAGGTGAGCGAACTGACGGCTATCGAGCTGGCACGCCGGTTCGAAGATGCAGGCGTGGCCGCCATCATTTACACGGATATCGAGCGCGACGGCGTCCTGAAGGGCTTGAATCTCTCCGCGACGGCCGAGCTGGCGAGGGCCACGCGCATTCCGGTGATCGCGTCAGGCGGACTGGCCTCCATCGCAGATGTCGAGGCGTTGTTGAGACCAGAGTACTCGATGCTGGAAGGGGCCATCGTCGGTCGAGCGCTTTACGATGGCCGCCTTGATGCCAAGGCCGCCCTGGCTCTCATTGCGAGCCATGCCGAATCGAAAGGGTAAGCGCCGCGCGCAGCAGGCACACCACCATCGCGAGCTGACACCAGACGATGGATAGCTTGGCCTGCTTGCGGCAGGTCTCGTAATCCTGAAGGCAGCGAAAGGCAGGGTCGTTGTACTCAGCCGGCCTGTTTTGACCTGAGAGCCGCCGCATACGTTTGGCGATGTTGTCGAGCCGGGTGATGATGCGCTTGCGCAGATGCTCCGGGAGCTGCTCGAACGTCTTCTCGTCGAATGGTTCGCCGGGGTTACGTTCCTGAATGTCCCTGAGCTGGGTGCCGGCGACTTTGAGGTTGCGCAGGACTGTCTTGACGAAGCGATGCTCGGTGCCGGCTTCATCGAGCTCCGCAATCTTCTCCCGCAACAGCTTGATGTCCTCAGCCGCCAGCCGTTTCTGGCGCACTGCCTCGGCAACCTGTTGCAGATCGTGGCTGATGTCTTTGGCCATCGCCCCCGCCCTTGAAAGTCCGCTTGTCCGCGTCAACCGTGACGCAAGACGACATTGCATTGAAGCGCCGGGCGGGCCAAGAAGCTGTCATGCTTAAGATCCGTGTCATCCCCTGTCTCGACGTGAAGGACGGCCGCGTGGTGAAGGGCGTCCGGTTCGTGGACCTCGTCGACGCCGGCGATCCCGTCGAGGCCGCCGCCGCCTACGATGCGGCCGGGGCGGATGAGCTGTGCTTCCTCGACATCACGGCGAGCCACGAGAACCGCGGCACCTTGCTCGACATCGTGCAGCGGACGGCAGAGCGCTGCTTCATGCCGCTGACGGTCGGTGGGGGCGTTCGGACGGTGGAAGACATCCGCCGCCTGCTGGAAGCCGGCGCGGACAAGGTGTCGATCAACACGGCCGCCGTGAAAAACCGGCAGCTGGTGCGCGAGGCCTCCGAGAAGTTCGGCGCACAGTGCATCGTTGTCGCGATCGATGCAAAGAAGGTCTCACAGCCGGGCGAGGCGAATCGCTGGGAGATCTTTACGCACGGGGGCCGCAATCCGACGGGGATCGATGCGGTCGAATATGCTCAGGAGGTGGTGGAGCTTGGCGCCGGAGAAATCCTTCTCACCTCCATGGATCGCGACGGCACGAAGAGCGGCTTCGATGTGGAGCTGACCCGGGCCGTGGCTGATTCGGTCAGTGTTCCGGTGATCGCGTCGGGCGGCGTCGGAACCCTGGACCATCTCGTGGAGGGCGTGAAGCTAGGGCACGCGAGCGCGGTCCTGGCGGCTTCGATTTTCCACTTCGGGACCTACACCATCGGGGAAGCCAAGCGGTACATGGCAGGGGCGGGTATTCCGGTCAGGCTCGATATCGCGTAAATTCACCGATCGGGTGTGGCGAAACGGTGAGCAACTTCGCTCTAAAGCTGTGCTATCCACAATCTGCACGCTGATAATCCGTATTGCCAGTATTTCGATTCGTGTTCGAAAGGCGTAACATCGGTCTTGCAATTTTGGGATAGCGGGCGAGCGGACTTATTTCCATGTCCTTTAATGATCAGGCGGATATCGGCTACATCATCGCCGATATAGCGCGTCTCCTGCGCACGGTCTGCGACCGGCGCGTGCGCAAATTGGGTCTCACACGAGCTCAGTGGCTGGCTGTTACACGGCTTCATCGCCGTCCTGGCCTCAGCCAGTCAGAGGTAGCCGAGCTTCTCGAGATCGAAAAAGCTACGGCATGCCGTCTTCTCGATCGGCTCGAGGCCAAGAAGTGGATTGAAAGGCGGCCGGACAAGAAGGACCGCCGGGTTAAGCGCATCTTCCTTACGCCACGTGCGAACCGCGTTTATGCATCTATTTGGCCTGTCGCGGAAAGCACGGTCGATGAGGCTCTCGCTGATATGTCGATTCCCGAGCGGAAGCAGCTGCTCCAGATGTTGCTGCGGATGAAGAGCAAGCTTCAGAGCCTCGCCGGCCAGGATTGTGTGATCGCTCTGGAAAGCCTGAAGCCCCAAAATGGGGGCGAGGCTCGAACGCAGGCCTCCGCGTAGCTGATTCTGCGAACGAGGTGGCTTGGCACTCTTAGGACGCTAGGGGCCTCGACAGGCCGGACCGGGCATGGATAATCCGTAGGGTCACCGACAGCGACGGGCCCCGGACGTATGCCCCATAGGCAGAAGCTCTTATTCTTTGCAGGCTCCGCCCGCGAAGGCTCCCACAACAAGAAGCTGGCTCGGCTTGCAGCCCAAATCGCAGAAGCGAACGGCATCGCGGCGACCTTTGCCGATCTCGGCGATTATCCGATGCCCTTGTACGACGGTGACTTGGAACGCGGGGATGGCGGGCCCGAGAACGCGCGCAAGCTGCGTGCGCTCATGGAGGTTCACGATGGCATCCTGATCGCGGCGCCGGAGTACAACGCTTCGATCACCCCGCTTCTCAAGAATACCCTCGACTGGGTTTCGCGGGTGCGATTTGAGGGGGAGCCGCCGCTCCAGGTCTTCAAGACACGCGTCTTTGCGATCGTTTCCGCCTCGCCAGGACGGTTCGGCGGTGTACGGGCGTTGCTTGCCCTACGGCAGGTCCTGTCCGTTGGCCTGCAGGCCCTGGTGCTGCCGGACCAGCTCTCCGTGCCCTACGCGGCTGACGCCTTCGATGAGAAGGGGCATTTGAAGGACAAGGCCTTACAAGAGCAGCTGAAGAGCATCGTCGGCAAACTTGCGCGGGCCGCCAAGGTTTTGCATGGGGCCTAGCTCACACGCTCGGGCGCGCCTTGTGAGCGTCCCGGCACCGTGTTAGAGCGGCCGAACTTTGCAGCGCAGCAAAACAGCGATGGCAAGAGGCATAGGAAGGGACGTTTATGCAGGACCGTGACGCAGACGTTGATGTCTCCCGTGCTCTGATCGTAGCGCTCGATGTTCCCTCCTATGACGAGGCGGCTGCAATTGTTGGCGAGCTCGGCGACGCCGTTGCTTTCTACAAAATTGGTCTCGAGCTGCTTTTCAACGGCGGCTTACGCCTGGCGCGAGAGCTGCGCGACGACGGCAAGCTCGTATTCTTGGACATGAAGTTTCTCGACATTGGCAATACCGTCGAGAAAGCCGTGCGGAACGTGGCCAAGTTGGGCGTCAATTTCCTAACCATTCATGCTGTCGATCGGAAGACGCTGCAGGCTGCGCAGGAAGGTAAGGGGTCGAGCGCGCTCAAGCTCCTTGGTGTGACGGTTCTCACGAATCTCACTGAGGAGGATTTGGCGGAGCAGGGAATATCAGAGAGCCCCCATGATCTCGCCCTACGGCGGGCGAGGATGGCTTACGGTGTGGGAATCGACGGTGTGGTTGCTTCCGGCTTGGAGGCGCGCGCCATACGGGAGGCGACCGACGAATCGTTCATCATCGTTACGCCGGGAATTCGTCCGAGCGGGAGTGCGGCTAACGATCAGGCGCGCGCAATGACTCCGCGGGAAGCCATTCTGGCGGGGGCCAATCATCTCGTTGTCGGGAGGCCAATTCTCTCGGCGCCGGATCGAAGGAAAGCCGCCCTCGACATTCAAGACGAGATCACGGCGGCATTAGCGGAACGAAAAAGCTAGAAAAGCTCCAAGACACTGAAATGCCACGAGCCGCCGAGTGGCGGCTCGCGTCCGGTGAAGCCTTACGCGGCTCAGATGCCGCCGTGTTTATTTCATTATCGGCATCACGAACTCCGCACCCTCCTTCACGCCCGAGGGCCAGCGGGAGGTGACGGTCTTGGTTTTGGTATAGAAGCGAATGCTATCCGGGCCGTGCTGGTTGAGGTCGCCGAACGCTGAGCGCTTCCAGCCGCCGAAGGTGTAGTAGGCAAGGGGCACTGGGATCGGGACGTTGATCCCAACCATGCCGACGTTCACCTTGCTTGCGAAGTCGCGCGCCGTGTCACCGTCGCGTGTGAAGATGGCAACGCCGTTGCCGTACTCGTGCTCGGAAGGAAGCCTCAGTGCCTCCTCGTAGTTCTTCGCGCGTACCACCGAGAGAACCGGCCCGAAGATCTCCTCCTTATAGATCCGCATGTTCGGCGTCACCTCGTCGAAGAGGCAGCCGCCCATGTAGAAGCCGTTCTCGTAGCCCTGCAGCTTGAAGTTGCGGCCATCCACCAACAGCTTGGCGCCTTCCTCGACGCCGAGAGCGACGTAATCCTTGACCCGCTGGAGGTGCTCCTTCGTAACGAGTGGACCGAAGTCGGCATCCTCCGACGTGGAGGGGCCGATCTTAAGATTCTCGACTCGCGGAATAAGCCGCTCGACCAGCAGGTCCGCGGTCTTCTGGCCGACAGGGACGGCGACCGAAACGGCCATGCAACGCTCGCCGGCAGAGCCGTAGCCTGCGCCGATGAGAGCGTTGACCGCCTGGTCCATATCGGCGTCCGGCATGATGATCATATGGTTCTTAGCGCCGCCGAAGCACTGGACCCGCTTACCAGCCGCGCAACCGCGGGCGTAGACGTACTCCGCAATTTTCGTGGAGCCGACAAAGCCCACCGCCATGATGTCCGGATCGTCCAGGATCGCGTCAACAGCCTCCTTGTCGCCATTGACGACGTTGAGGATGCCTGGCGGCAGGCCAGCCTCCATCATCAGCTCGGCCAGCATCAGCGGCACGGAGGGGTCGCGCTCCGAGGGCTTCAGAATGAATGCGTTGCCGCAGGCGATCGCCGGCGCAAACTTCCACATCGGGATCATGGCCGGGAAGTTGAACGGCGTAATGCCAGCCACGACGCCCAGCGGCTGGCGCATGGAGTAGATGTCGATCCCCGGCCCGGCACCTTCCGTGAACTCGCCCTTCATGAGGTGGGGAATGCCAATCGCGAACTCGACCACCTCGATGCCGCGCTGGATGTCACCCCGGGCGTCAGCGATCGTCTTTCCATGCTCGCGGGCCAGCTTGTCGGCAATCTTGTCGTTGTCACGGGCCACGAGCTCGATGAACTTCATCAGCACACGGGCACGGCGTTGCGGGTTGGTCGCTGCCCAGGCCGGCTGGGCCGCCTTGGCATTCTCGACCGCGGCGCGAACCTCCTCCCTCGACGCAAGTGGCACGCGGGCCGCCACCTCGCCCGTCATCGGCCAGTAGACGTCGCCATACCGTCCGCTCGTTCCCTTGACCCTCTTTCCACCGATGAAGTGATAGAGCTCTTCCGCCATTGTCCTCGTCTCCGGTGCCGGAAAGTGTTTGTTTGGCCGGCATCCTAGGAGCGGCGCGGCTGATAATCCAGCCGGTTGTCGCCGCATGCTCCTCCCTGATCCGGGATGTCCTACCCAACCATAAGCCCCGCGGCAACTCTTCGTCAGCCTATTCGAAAGCCGCGCTTGCATCCTGAGCCGCGCCAATATTTACTGGCAGCCAGATACTTACCGGCAGCAGATACAAGAACAACTGCTGGTGTTTAGGGAGGGTATGCTCACGTGAAGGGGACGAGCGCGTCTCTCGCGTCGCTAGGCGAGTACGACACTATGCCGAAGCTTTTGCTTCGGAATTCAGTAAAGTACGCCTCTCGCCCAGCCTATCGGGAAAAGGATCTTGGGATCTGGCAGACCTGGACCTGGTCGCAGACGTGCGACGAGATCCAGGCCTTTGCCATCGGCCTCTATATGCTCGGCCTGAAGCGGGGTGAGACCGTCGCCATCATCGGCGACAACCGGCCGCAGCTTTACTGGACTTTCGCAGCGGCTCAGAGCATCGGCGCCATCCCGGTTCCCGTATATCAGGACTCGGTGGCGGCCGAGATGGCCTTCGTCCTGAGCCACGCCGGCATCACGTTCGCCGTCGTCGAGAACCAGGAACAGGTCGATAAGATTCTATCCTTGTCGGATCAGCTCCCGACTCTGCGCCACATCATCTACGAGGATCCGCGTGGTCTGAATAAGTATGACCATACGCGGCTACACTCGTTCGCCCACGTGCAGAAGCTTGGGCGCGAGGAGCTGAAATCGAATCCAGGCACGGCCCAGTGGTGGCTTGACGAGATTGCCAAGGGTAAAGGCAGCGACGACAGCGTCATCCTCTACACGTCGGGCACAACCGGTAACCCGAAGGGCGTCGTCCTCAGCCACGAGAACCTGATCCGCACGGCAATCAACGCGAACGCCTTCGATAATCTCACTGAGAAAGAAGAGATCATTGCCTACCTCCCGATGGCCTGGGTGGGCGATCACATCTTCTCCTACGCCCAGGCTTACGCTGCTGGGTTCTGCGTTTCGTGCCCGGAAAGTCTGGAGACGATCGTCGAGGACCGCCGGGAGATCGGGCCGACATTCTTCTTTGGACCGCCCCGCCGGTTCGAAGCGGGTCTGACCGACATTTTCGTTCGGATGGAGGATGCCGGCCGGCTCAAGCGGTGGATGTTCGACCGGTTCATGGAGGTCGCGCGCCGGTGCGGAGAGCCCATCCTGGAGGGCAAGCCCGTTCCGTTTAAGGATCGAGTGCTCTACTGGATTGGTGACAAGCTCGTTTACGGACCGCTGCGCAATCGGCTCGGATTGAGCCGGCTCAGGATCGGATACACGGCCGGCGAGGCAATCGGGCCTGAGATCTTCAAGTTTTATCGGTCGCTCGGAATCAATCTGAAGCAGCTATACGGGCAGACGGAAGCAACCGTTTACGTCACCATGCAGCCGGACGGCGAAATTTACGCCGATACGGTTGGCCCGCCCGCGCCAGACGTGGAGATCAAGATCCTCGACAACGGTGAGGTCCTCTATCGCAGCCCAGGCGTATTCCAGCGCTATTTCAAGAATGAAGAGGCGACCGCCCAGGCAAAGACGCCGGATGGCTGGGTCCGCAGCGGTGATGCCGGCTTTATCGATAGCCGCGGCCACCTTGTGATTATTGATCGCGCCAAAGACGTCGGACGGCTGAAGGACGGCTCACTGTTCGCGCCCAAGTATCTCGAGAACAAGCTGAAGTTCTTTCCCGAGATCAAGGAGGCAGTGGCCTTCGGTCATGGGCGCGATTTCGTAACGGCATTTGTCAATATCGATCTGGTTTCCGTCGGTAGTTGGGCTGAGCGAAACAACGTCGTTTACGCGAGCTATCAGGAGCTGGCGGCGCACCCCGAGGTCTACGCGATGATCGAACGGCGCGTAAATGAAGTGAATGCCGCGCTGGCGAAAGAGCCAAAAATGGCCAGCTCGCAGATTCGGCGTTTCCTCGTTCTGCCGAAAGAGCTCGATGCTGATGACGGCGAGCTGACCCGCACTCAGAAAGTCCGTCGTAGCTTTATCGCGGAACGCTACGCCCCGTTGATTCGCGCGCTCTATGACGGCTCAAAGGAGTGCCACATCCGAATGGAGGTCACTTTCGAAGATGGTCGCAAGGGTATGATTGAGGGCAACGTCAGGATTGTGGACATGAAACTCCATGAACCGGCCGTTCCGGCCCTCAAGGAGGCGGCTGAGTGACAGCAGTTGCTTCCCAAGTTCTCGAGCGGCCCTCCGCGCCGCCGCGTTCGATGGAGCGCGAGGTTCTGCTCTCCGTCGAAAATGTTTCACTCCGGTTCGGCGGTGTGACGGCAATCCGAAATGTCTCTTTCGACATTCGGAAGGGCGAGATCCGCGCCATTATCGGCCCGAATGGCGCTGGCAAGACGTCGATGCTCAACGTCATCAACGGTTTCTACCATCCGCAAGAGGGTACGATCACGTTCAAGGGCCAACGCCGTAGGCAAATGCGGCCGTACATCGCCGCTAGCCAGGGTATCGCCCGCACCTTCCAGAACGTCGCCTTGTTCAAAGGCATGTCGACGCTCGACAACATCATGACGGGGCGGACGCTGAAAATGCGAACCGGCCTTCTCGGCCAGGCCGTCTATTGGGGATGGTCGCAGAAGGAGGAGATCCGCCACCGGGAGGTCGTTGAGCGCATCATCGATTTCCTTGAGATCGAGCACATCCGAAAAACGCCCGTAGGTAAGCTGCCATACGGTCTGCAAAAGCGCGTCGAGCTCGGGCGGGCGCTCGCGATGGAGCCGGAGCTTTTGCTGCTGGACGAACCGATGGCGGGCATGAATCTCGAAGAGAAGCAGGACATGTGCCGCTTCATCCTCGATGTTAACGATCAGTTTGGAACGACAATCGCGCTGATCGAGCATGACATGGGAGTTGTGATGGATATTTCGGATCGCGTGGTTGTGTTGGACTACGGTGTGAAGATTGCCGACGGCACGCCGGAAGAGGTTCAAAACGACCAGAAGGTCATTGACGCCTACCTCGGTGTGGCCCACTGAATGCTGTTTCACGCAAACAGACGCGGATCCATCTCTCCTGTTTTCTCGGCGGAATCTCAGCAGATTGGCGCGTCCCAAATTGAGCAATCGTGGGGGAATTGAGTGGAAGGGCTAGGTCCATTTGTCGAGGTGTTAATCGGCGGGCTGCTGTCCGGCATGCTCTACTCGCTGGTTGCACTCGGCTTCGTCTTGATTTTCAAAGCCTCAGGCGTCTTCAATTTTGCGCAAGGCGCAATGGTGCTGCTTGCCGGCCTTGCGCTTGTCCGATCCCTCGATCTGCTCACAGCGAAAGGCCTGCAGTTTGAAATCGCCGTTGTTGGCGCTCTACTTTTTGCCGGCGCAATCATGGCGATCACTGCCTGGCTTATTGAGCGCTACGTCCTCGGCCCGCTTGTGAACCAAAACGAGCTCACGCTTTTCATGTCGACCATCGGCGCGACCTTCATCATCGAAGGTGCGGCGCAGATGCTGTTCGGCTCTGACGTCTACCCGCTCCAGCTCTATCCGACAGACGCCTGGATCGTGCTCGAAGAGGTTTTCCCGGGCGGGCTTTTGATCAGCAAGCTTGACGTGTGGGGTGGAGTCATTGCCGGCGTGCTGGTGGTGGCGCTCGCCGTGTTCTTCCAATGGACAAAAACGGGCCGCGCCCTTCGCGCTGTGGCTGACGATCACGCAGCCGCGCAGTCAGTCGGTATTCCGATCAGCTGGATCTGGTTCGTTGTTTGGCTCGCTGCCGGTCTCGTGGCGCTAGTTGCTGCAACCGTTTGGGGAACGAAGCTCGGCGTTCAGTTCTCGATCACTTTTCTGGCCCTCAAGGCCCTGCCTGTTCTGATCATTGGCGGTTTTACATCTATTCCCGGTGCCATCGTCGGCGGGCTCATCATTGGTGCGGGCGAGAAGCTGGCTGAGATCTATCTCGGTCCGCTTATCGGCGGCGGCATCGAGTATTGGTTTGCATATGTTCTCGCTCTCCTTGTGTTGTTGGTAAGGCCGCAGGGGTTGTTTGGCGAGCGCATCATAGAACGGATTTAGGGGAGGAAGGGGCGTCGTGCTTTATCGCGAAGCCGGACAGTTCAAATCGAGCTACGCCGCCGATATGGCGATATTCCCGATCCGACAAGATCGGATCGCGTTCAGCGTGCTCTTGGCGTTTGCGTTCATCGGCGTTCCGCTCTTGGCGTACTTTGAAATTGGCCCGTTTGGACATGACTACATCTTCAAGGCTATCCTGATTCCGTTTCTGATCCTGTCCCTGGCCGCAATAGGGCTGAACATCCTCACCGGATATTGCGGACAAATATCTCTCGGTGGCGGCGCCTTCATGGCTATCGGCGCCTATGCGGCCTATAATTTTTCCTTACGCATTCCTGAGCTGCCGCTGCTCGTTTCCATCCTGCTCGGCGGTGGCATGGCGGCGCTCGTCGGTATCTTGTTCGGAGCTCCGAGCCTAAGAATCAAAGGTCTATATCTCGCGGTCGCGACCCTTGCCGCGCAGTTCTTCTTCGATTGGCTTTTCCTGCGCGTGCCGTGGTTCACGAACTACACGCCGTCTGGCTCTGTGAATGCCCCGGAGCTCAACTTTTTCGGCTGGGTCGTGAATACGCCGGCAGAGCGGTACATGCTGGCGCTCATATTCGTCACGGTTTTCGCTGTCGTCGCTAAGAACTTGACGCGCGGGAATATCGGGCGCCAATGGATGGCGATCCGCGATATGGATATTGCCGCGGAGCTGATGGGCATTCGGCCGCTTTACGCGAAGCTATCGGCCTTTGCTATTTCGTCCTTCATCATCGGGGTGGCCGGGGCCTTGTGGGCCTTTGTACACCTAGGCTCTTGGGAGCCGCTCACATTCAATATCGACCGCTCCTTCCAGCTGCTGTTTATGGTGATCATCGGTGGTTTGGGCTCGATCCTAGGCTGTTTTTTGGGAGCGGCGTTCATTCTCATCCTACCCATTTTTCTGGATCAGGTGCCCCACGCGATGGGTGTTCCCTTGTCCGTTGAGACCGTGTCGCACCTCGTGTTCATCATCACCGGTGCGCTGATTTGTTTTCTTCTGATCGTGGAGCCACATGGGTTCGCCCGGCTGTGGGCTATCGCGAAGGAGAAACTGAGACTCTGGCCGTTCCCCTATTAGGGCGGCTCGAGAAAAGGGCGAGGCCTGCAGGGCGGAGCGGCAGGCCGGAGCCTGAAGAACAACAAGGCCCGCATGGAGGGGTCCGGTTACTCCGGGCCAAACCAAGGAGGAGAAGAATTATGGCTCGCAAGAGTTGGGCTTTGGCAGCGGCTGCCGTGGTAGCTGCGGCGGCAGCCGTTCCGGCAGAAGCACAGAATGAGCAGTTCATCCCGAGGCTCGTCTACCGTACAGGTCCATACGCACCCAACGGCATTCCATTTGCCAACGGCGCCGCTGATTATCTCAACCTGATTAATGAGCGAGATGGCGGTATCAACGGCGTCAAGATCATTATGGAGGAGTGCGAGACGGGTTACGCCACGGACAAAGGCGTGGAGTGCTACGAGCGTCTCAAGAATAAAGGTCCAACGGGTGCTGCTTACTTCTCACCTCTTTCGACGGGCATTACCTTCGCGCTGACGGAAAAGGCGCCGGGTGACAAAATCCCGCTGCTGACGACGGGATACGGTCGCTCCGATAGCCGCGATGGATCGGTATTTACTTGGAATTTCATCGCCCTTGGCACGTACTGGACTGCCGCCGATGTGGCCATCCAGCATATCGCCCACGAGCTGGGCGGCATGGATAAGCTCAAGGGCAAAAAGATCGCTCTTGTTTACCACGATAGCCCGTACGGCAAGGAGCCGATTCCGCTTCTGCAGAAGCGCTCGCAGCTGAACGGTTTTCAGCTTCTGTTGATTCCTGTCACGCACCCGGGTGTCGAGCAAAAGTCCCAATGGTTACAGGTTCGCCAGAACCGCCCCGACTACGTGATACTGTGGGGCTGGGGCGTGATGAACTCGACTGCCATCAAGGAGGCTGCCGCCGTTGCTTATCCGCGTGACAAGATCATCGGCGCCTGGTGGTCCGGCGCGGAGCCGGATGTGATGCCCGCTGGCGATCAAGCGAAAGGCTACAAAGCTCTGATGCTGCAGCATGGGGCTGGCAAGTTTCCAGTTCATGCTGAAATCGAGAAGTACGTCTACGCCAAGGGGTTGGGTATGGCTCGGCCCGAGGACATTGGACATGTCCTATATAACCGGGGTGTGATCGACTCCATGATTGGCGTAGAGGCGATCCGCACCGCGCAAGAAAAGTTCGGTAAGAAGCCGCTCACCGGTGAGCAAATTCGCTGGGGCTTCGAGAACCTCAATTTGACCGAGGAGCGCTTAAAGGAGCTCGGCTTCGAAGGCATGATGCGGCCGTTGAAGTTCTCGTGTGAGGATCACGAAGGCGCGCGCTTTTCACGCGTCCACCAGTGGGATGGGAAGCAGTGGAATGTAATCTCCGACTGGTACGAAGCCGATGACTCGATCCTAGCTCCGTTGGTCAAGGAGACCGCCGCGGCTTACGCCAAAGAAAAAGGCATTACGCCGCGTGAATGCTCGAAAGAGCGCTAAGAGGAGCGGATAGTTAATTGAGGGAATAGGGACGTCATTCTCTGAACGAGGCGTCCCTATTCGCCACCCTTCGGTTTTCTGTTCGCTTTGGTGGACATATGACATCTCCTGCCCCGATCCTTTCCGTCAACAACATCGAGGTGATCTACGATCACGTCATTCTCGTATTGAAGGGCGTGTCGTTGAACGTGCCGGAGGGTGGGATTGTCGCTCTTCTAGGTGCCAACGGGGCGGGCAAATCGACGACTCTGAAGGCAATATCGAACCTCATCCGCTCCGAGCGTGGCGAGGTCACAAAAGGGACGATCGAATTCCGCGGCGAGCGGGTCGACGGCCTTACCCCCAACGATCTTGTCCGGCGCGGCTGCATCCAGGTGATGGAGGGCCGCCACTGCTTCGGGCACCTCACGGTGGAAGAGAACTTGCTGACGGGAGCGTTCACCCGCCGCGATGGCAGCGGAGCCATCGCCGAGGACCTGGAGAAGGTCTATACCTATTTCCCGCGGTTGAAAGAGCGCCGGAACAGCATCGCCGGCTATACCTCCGGCGGTGAGCAGCAGATGACGGCGATCGGCCGCGCTCTGATGTCTCGGCCTAAGATGATCCTTCTCGACGAGCCCTCTATGGGTCTTGCACCCCAAATCGTGGAAGAAATTTTCGAGATCGTTCGAAATCTGAACGAGCGAGAGGGTGTCAGTTTCTTGCTCGCCGAGCAAAATACGAACATCGCGCTGAAATACGCTACATACGGCTACATTCTTGAAAGTGGACGGATCGTGCTCGATGGCAAGGCGGAGGAGCTGCGCGAGAACGAAGATGTGAAGGAGTTCTACCTCGGCATCGGGGGCGGTCATCGCAGGAGCTTCCGCGAGGCGAAATCCTACAAAAGGCGGAAGCGTTGGCTTGCTTGATCGGTGGCGTGCTATTGATAACTTTAGCAGCGTAGCTTTGTGAAATGGCAGGTCTGGTGATCTGCCGCAACACATTCTCGCTCGCCGGATGGGATAATTCGTTTGCCTGTGATTCCCACCTTCCGAGGAGATCATGACGTCTGCGCACTTCGATCAGCTCGAGACCCGCGACCCAGAGCAGCGGGAGATTGCTCTGTTCAATCTCTTGCCGAGCCTAATCCAGCGTGCGAAGGACCTGTCGCCTGGGTGGGCCCGGCATCTTGCCGATGTTGATCCGATGGCCATCACCAGCCGCGAAGCGCTGGCCACCGTTCCGATCCTGCGCAAGTCGTCCCTCCCCGAGCTTCAGGCAGCGCAGCTGCCGTTCGGCGGTTTCGCCACCGCGGCTCCATCGGAGATGGCCCGCATCTACATGTCACCAGGCCCGATCTTCGAGCCGGAAGGGTTCGGCACGGATTGGTGGCGCTCGGCTCGCGCGCTCTTCGCGGCCGGATTCCGTAAGGGTGACATCGTTCACAATACGTTTTCCTACCACTTGACCCCCGGCGCCTGGATCATGGACGCTGGGGCGCGGGCATTGGGCTGCACCGTGATCGCAGCTGGTCCGGGAAACACCGAGCAGCAGATTGAAGCCATCACAAGGCTCAAACCGACGGCCTATGTCGGAGTGCCGGACTATCTCAAGATCCTGCTCGACAAGGCTAGGGATGCAGGACGGGAAATCAATTCCTTCCAAAAGGCCGTCGTGTCCGGTGGCGCGCTTTATCCATCGCTGCGGCAGGAATACAAGGAGCGCGGCATCTCCGTATACCAGGTTTATGCGACGGCAGACGTTGGTGTGATTGCTTACGAGAGCTGGGCTCTCGAGGGAATGATCGTTGAGGAAGGCGTTATTGTCGAAATTGTCCAGCCGGGTACGGGGGATCCGCTGCCACCGGGTGAGGTGGGCGAAGTGGTGGTCACGTGCTTCAACCGCGACTACCCGATGATCCGCTTGGCCACGGGTGATCTCTCAGCCGTTATGGAGGGAGTCAGTCCGTGCGGCCGCACGAATATGCGGATCAGGGGTTGGCTTGGGCGCGCCGATCAAACCACCAAGGTCAAAGGCATGTTCGTTCACCCGAGCCAGGTGGTCGCGGTAGCGAAGCGGCACCCGGAGCTCGGCCGTGTGCGGCTGGTCGTCGGTCGCAGCGGCGAGCAGGACACAATGACGCTGAAGGCAGAAGCAGCCACTCAAGATCCGGCGCTGGCCGCTCGTGTAGCCGAAACCCTCCAGCAGATAACGAAGCTGAGGGGCACAGTCGAGCTGACTCCGCCAGGCAGCTTGCCCAACGATGGCAAGATTATTGCCGACGAACGGACCTACGGCTAAAGGGCTGAGCCGCGCGGATTTGATACAGATCAAACGAAAGAGAGCGCAATTCGGCGGTTAAGAACGTCGCTGAGTAAGGCGCCGGCGGACATTGCCGGCGCCTTTCGTTTTTCCTTTCCTCTCGATTCAGAGGAAGTCGGTCATCCCCTCCCGCATTCTTGTGACATCAGAAGCCGGACTCCTCGCAATGCTGATCCGTTACGCATGATGATTAGTCTGTGTGCGCGAAGCGCTTGTCTCCTCCGCGAGACCTTGCTACAAATAGAACGCCATTCTGTACAGCAGAACGGGAGGGGTCGCGTTGGCGCCCAGCCAAGAACCATTTGGAAATATTACACTAAAAGCGGAAGACCTCGCCGCGACGTTCGAGAAACTGCCAACCCTCATGGTCGAGGACTTGCATCGTCGCGGAGCTTGGTTTTCTGCCTGTTTTCGCGTGGGCATAGGCTCGATACCTTTTGACCTGGAGATACTTCGAGGGCGCCTCACGAAACTGGAACGGGGGCCGTTTCTCATGCGGTCCTGCCAGTTTTCTATTTCTGCTACAGAGGAAGCATGGCTCCGTTTCTGGAAGCCAATTCCCGAGCCTGGTTGGCACGATATTTTCGCCCTCACTAAGCGGGGTGTGGCGCGAATCGAGGGCGATTTGCAACCCCTCATGGCCAATCTTCAATACGTAAAGGATCTGCTGGCGCTGCCGCGCCGACTTGCAATCTCAGCGGAAAAATGAGCGAACTCGAGCCTATCATTGGCCGCTATTTGACCCTTGAGCTGAGCGGGCGGCGAAATCGCATTTATTTCGAAGAAGCAGGCGAGGGCATTCCGCTGGTGTGCCTGCACACGGCTGGCGCCGATGGACGCCAGTTCCGGCACATAATGGTCGATGAAGCGATTACGCGCCATTATCGCGTTCTCGCCTTCGATATGCCTTGGCACGGAAAGTCTCTGCCGCCGGAAGGCTGGGAAAACGAGGAATACAAGCTGACAACCGCCGCTTACACGGAAATGGTTGTCGCGTTCTGCCACGCTCTGAAGCTCGAGCGCCCTGTCGTCATGGGCTGTTCGATCGGCGGCCGTATCGTCCTAAATCTCGCAATCGAGCACGCGAGCATGTTTCGTGCTCTGATTGGCCTCGAAGCAGCTGACTTTCAAACACCTTGGTACGATACGGCTTGGCTGAACCGGCCCGATGTACACGGCGGAGAAGTATGCGCTGCTCTTGTTTCCGGTTTGATTGCGCCGCAAAGCCCGCCTGCTCGGCGACATGAGACGCTTTGGATGTACAAACAGAGTGGGCCTGGCGTCTTCAAGGGGGACCTGTATTTCTATCGCGTCGATGGAGATCTCAGACCGAAAATAGGCAAGATCGACACGTCGGTCTGCCCGTTATACCTGCTCACTGGGGAGTACGATTTTTCCTGCACTCCAGAGGATACGCTCCGAACCGCCGAGTCCATTCCCGGCGCAGAAGTGATCATCATGAAGGAGCTCGGTCACTTTCCAATGAGCGAGAACCCCGAGAAATTCCGAAAATACATTCTTCCGATCCTCGATCGCATCAGAGGTGAAACGGAAAAGAACCAGCCGGCAGCAAAATGAAAATTGTAAGGAGGAACCCATGAAAGGCGTGAATTGGCGGGTGGGAGCGGCGGCAGCCGTTCTGGCGAGCATGGCGGCGACATCTGCTTCAGCTCAAGAGGAGCTGAAGATTGGCGCGCTCGTGACGCTTTCCGGACCGGGGGCGGCTTGGGGAGAAGGCATGATGCGGGCCGCGGAGCTTGCGGCCGAAGATGTCAACGAGAAGGGCGGTCTTGAGGTCGGAGGGAAGAAGTACCGCGTGACCGTCGTCCCTTACGATGACAAATATCAGGCAAATGAAGCGGTAACCGCCGCCAACCGTCTCGTCTTCGAAGATCACATCAAATACATTGTCGGTCCGGTCGGGTCGGCGCCTGTGCTGGCGATACAGCCCATTACGGAAAAGAACAAGGTGATCGTCCTCACCCTTGGTTTTACGGCCAAGGCCCTGGGCGCCGACAAACCGTTTACATTCCGGCCGAATATCACGACCGGGGAGATGTCCCAGCCGCAGATCAACTGGGTCGTGAAGACGAGAGGCGTCAAGAAAGTCGGTGGTTTGTTCCCGAAGGACGAAACGGGTGAGCAGATCGCCAAAGATGTCGAGGCGGCCTATGCAAGAGCTGGCGCGGAGCTTTCGAGCAAAGAGTTTTTTGAGCGGGATCGAGTCGACTTCGTTCCGTTGTTGACACGGATCATGGCGAGCGGCGTAGATGCGATCGAGCTCGACGGGAACTCGCCAACGACAGCGGGTCTCATCGTGAAGCAAGCACGTGAGATCGGGTACACCGGTCTGATCATCCGCACGGGCGGCCCGGCAACACAGGAGATCGTGAACGTCGCCGGGAAAGACGCCGCTGAGGGCCTGATCGTCCACACGCCGATCGACCCGCAACTGGCATCTCTCAAGGGCTACATCGATCGCTACGAGACGAAGTACAAACAGCCGATGAACGGCTTTAGCCCGTTTTTCTATGACGGTGTGCACATGCTGTTCCGCGCCATGCAGAAAGCCGGGACAGTCAACGACACCGACAAAGTGCGTGCAGCGCTGGAAGAGATTGACGAGTACGACGGCGTCCTCGGTAAGCTTAGGTGGACAGGGAAGGAAGTCTACGGAATAAATCATCAGGTCGATGCGCCATTCTATGTCGCTGAGGTGAAGAATGGCGAAGAAGTCATCATCGCTCGGTGCACTGTAGCTGGCTGCGAATAGTCGCGGTTAAGGGGCGATCCGCATGAGAATGGAGCTGTTGCTAGCACAGGCCGTCGTCAACGGCATAGTGGTTGGCATGCTGTACCTGCTGATGGCGATCGGCTTTACGCTTGCTTTCGGCATCATGCGGATCGTCAATTTTGCCCACGGTGAGTTTTACATGGTGGGCGCGTTCATTCTTTACGTCTGCGTGGTCATACTGGAACTCCCCTTCATTGCTGCCACAGTGATTGCCTTCATTTCGGCTTTAGCTCTGGGTGCATTTCTCGAGCGCGCTGCCCTTGCGCCATTCAGAACGGACGAGCTCAACGGTATGATCACGACCATCGGGCTCGGGATGATCATCCAAAACACCGCTCTCTGGATATTTGGACCCAATCCGCTGTCGCTTCCCTCAGTCGTGTCAGGCGTGGTTCGTCTTGGTCCGTTTGTGTTTCCGGCGGCGCGGCTGTTCGCTATCGGACTTTCGGCAATTGTTCTTGTACTCTTTCTCGTGTTCATGCTGTACACCCGAACGGGCCGAGCGATCAGAGCCGTGGTCCAGGATCGTGAAATGGCCGAGGTTAGCGGTATTCGGGCCGATGTCATTTATCCGTTAGGATTTGGTCTAGCGGTAGCGCTTGCGGCAGTAGCCGGTGCGCTTATGGCCCCGCTTTTCTCGGTGTCCCCATTCATCGGCACCACCCCTCTTTTGAAAGCGTTCATCGTTGTAATTCTGGGCGGGTTGGGGAGCATTCCGGGCGCGACGCTGGCGAGCATGTTGCTCGGTATTACGGAAAGCGTAACGAGTACATTTTTCAGCGGCAGCACCGCCGACATACTATTGTTCTTATTGGTTGTGCTGGTCATGATCGTGCGGCCTGGCGGGCTGCTTGGTCAGAAAGAGGCCTGAGCCATGACGCACTCTGCGCTCGGGTCGACGAAGGCGGCAGAACTACGCTCGACGCGGGATTTACGGTCGAGCGGCAGCGTTCTGGTGCTGGTTGCCGCGGCCGGCTTGGTCCCGCTGCTGACGCAAAACCCGTTTTATCTTCACCTCGGGGTCCTGATCTACCTCAATGCGATCTTCGTTATGGGGCTCGGGATCATCGCCCGGGTCGGACAGTTGTCCTTCGCGCATGGGGCTTTTGCAGCGATCGGAGCCTATAGCTCGGTGCACGCGGTCATGGGGCTGGGGATGCCATATCTGGCCGGCGTTGCGCTTGGGGCTGCCGTGGCAGGGATGCTCGCGGCGGCAATCGGCTGGATCATTTTGCGGCTCCGCGGTGTGTATTTCGTTCTGGTGACCTTTTCGATCGGGGAGCTGACACGGCTCCTTCTACTGGACTTCCCAGCGATTTCGGGCGGCGCCAATGGGCTCACCGGCGTTCCACCGGCAAGCTTCCTCGGCTTCGAGCTAGCGAGTAAGACAAGCGCGTATTACTACGCACTCATCGCGGCCGCCCTGGTGTTCGTCTTTGCGTACGCGCTTGTGCGATCGCCCGTTGGCCGCGCGTTTGCAGCCATTGAGGAGAACGCCGCCCTGGCTGAGGGATCGGGTATCGACACTCGCAGTTTTCAAGTGCTCGCATTTGTCATCGGTAGCGCGGTCGCCGGCGGGGGCGGCGCAATGCTGGCGCATTACATAGGGTTCATTTCTCCTGAGACATTCAACCTGCATTTTTCGATCGCGATCATCATCATGCTGGTGGTCGGAGGCCGGAAGAGCTTGGCCGGACCGATCGTGGGAGCGCTTTTCCTCACACCGTTACCTGAGCTCCTACGGGCAACAGTTGCTCTGCAGCACATTCTATTCGGTTTCATCCTCATTCTGGCGCTGAGGTTCTTGCCGGAAGGGTTGGCAGGCATCCGAGTTTACAGGCGTAAGTCAACGGGGGTCGAGAACAAATGATCGAGCCAGTCCTGCAGCTCGAGAACGTGACCCGGCGCTTCGGCGGACTGGTAGCGCTGCGAGATGTATCGTTCTCGGTGAACCGCGGGGAAATTCTAGGTCTGATTGGCCCCAACGGTGCCGGCAAGACGACATGCTTCAATGTCATAGCCGGTGTCTTTCCGCCGACTTCGGGAAGGGTCGTGTTCGAAGGGAGAACGATTTCCGGACTCCGGCCAAATCAAATTGTGAAACTGGGGATCGGGCGCACCTTCCAGGCCGCAACCGTTTTTGGAACCGCGACTGTTCTCGAGAACGTCTTGCGCGGCGCCTTCGTTCGAACGCCTCACCCGTTTTTCGATGGGCTCGTAAACGGGGCGCGTACGCGCGAGGCAACGGCGGAGGCGATCCGTAAAGCCGATGCGATCCTTGAGGAGCTGGGCCTTCAGGATTATCGCAATGAGCTGGCCGGTAGCCTCGCTTATGGCCACCAGAAGCGAGTAGGCGTTGCTATTGCGCTGGCATCAGAGCCCAAGTTGCTCTTGCTCGATGAGCCTGCTGCAGGACTCAATCCCGAAGAGTCAGCCGAGTTTGGCGAATTGATCCGGAAGGTTCATCGGCAACGCGAGCTGTCAATTCTGCTCGTGGAGCACCACATGCAGCTCATTATGGGGATTTGTGACAGGATTATCGTGCTGGATCGCGGTAAAAAAATCGCAGAAGGCACGCCTTCAGAGGTGCGGGCTGATCCAAAGGTGATCGAAGCCTACCTAGGGCAAGAGGCACATGCCGGCGCTTGAGGTTCGATCAATCTCCGTTTTCTACGGTCACGTCGGTGCACTGCACGACGTCTCACTAGACGTACCTGAATCGTCTGTCGTGGCGCTGATCGGGTCCAACGGCGCGGGTAAGACGACAATGATGCGCGCGATCACGAATCTTGTGCGCGTATCAACGGGGGAAATCCGGTTCGGCGGCAAACGGATAGATCATCTCCGTCCTTCCCAGGTCGCTGAAATGGGAATTGCGCTGTCGCCGGAGGGCCGACGCCTATTCCCGCGCATGACTGTCCTGGACAATCTGCTTGTCGGCGCGCATTGCGTCCGCGATCAAGGCGTCATAAAAGAATCCATCGAGCGCATTTTCCGACATTTTCCACGCCTTGCGGAGCGCAGGCGACAGCTTGCTGGCTCGCTTTCGGGGGGTGAACAGCAGATGGTGGCCATCGGACGTGCGCTGATGGCGCAGCCGAAGCTCCTTCTTCTCGACGAGCCCTCCCTCGGCCTCGCCCCGAAAATGGTGGAAGAGATTGCACGGATCGTGACGGAGATTAGCCGCGCGGGTGGGCTTTCGATATTGCTGGTGGAGCAGAATGCGCGGATGGCTCTCAAACTCTGCGATTTCGCCTACGTGCTCGAACGCGGCCGCATTGTGCTGTCTGGCCCAGGATCGGAGCTCTTGGCCAGCGAATTTGTGCAAAGAGCTTACCTTGGCGTGTGAACTGACGGTGATGGCGACTTGGTCAAGATGTAACGGCGTTGTGAACGCGCAAATGACCAGTGACCCGGTTGTCGATGAGGTAGACCATGGCTAATGGGAGAGCAATCGCGTTCATCGGGTTGGGCGTAATGGGTGAGCCCATTTGCCATAACTTGGTTCGGAAGAGTGGACGCCGGGTGATTGCATTTGATTTATCTCCAGATCCTTTGAAGCGGATCAAAGAAGCCGGCGCCGAGATTGCGGGGTCTGCTCGGGAAGCGGCAAATGAGGCCGAGTTCGTCTTCCTGTGTCTTCCGAGCGGCGCGCACGTGAGGCAGGTCTTCAGAGAGGGCGGTCTCATTGAGGCTGCGCGAACCGGACAGACATATGTCGACCTTGGGACATCTCCGGTCGCCTTGGCCCGGGAGCTAGCTGAGGAATTGGCGAAAAAGGGTGCGGATTTCGCGGATGCGCCAATTGCCCGTACTCGCACTGCCGCGCAAACTGGAACTTTGAGCGTAATGGTTGGTGCGCGGCCAGAGGTTTACAGTCGCCTCGAACCGCTGATTAGCTGCTTTGCGACGGATATCACACATTGTGGGGATGTCGGGTCAGGTCAGATCGTCAAGATCCTCAACAACATGGTTTTGTTTCAAACGGTCAATGCGCTCGCGGAGGCTCTGGCCGTTGGTAGGCGCTCTGGCCTGGATCCCGAAAAGCTGTTCTTGACGTTTGCGAAAGGATCAGCAAACAGCTTTGCACTGAATAACCACGGCCTCAAGGCCATGGTGCCGGGCGTCTATCCGGAACGAGCATTCTCTACCGAATATGCGCTTAAAGACTTGGGCTACGCATTGGAGCTGGCTGAAGAGCTTGGCCTGCGCCTACGGGGTGCAGAGCTGGTGGGAAAAGTGATGCGAGAAGCTGTTGAAGCCGGTCACGGCAAGCAATACTTCCCGGTGCTTGCTAAGGTCGTCGACCGTCCGAAGGAAGAAGTAGGGTCATAACCCTTGCCTGAGAATGCTGAGACTCCAACTCAAGGTGTTGCTGCAGTAGATCGGGCCCTCTCTATTCTTAGTGCGTTCGAGGAGAACCCAGAGCCGCTGACGCTTGCTGCTCTTTCGAAAAAGACAGGGCTCTACAAAAGCACGCTGCTCCGGCTCATCGCGTCTCTGCAGGCATACGGCTACATCACGCGAAACCCAGATGGCCGGTATTTTCTAGGTCCTACGCTGTTGCGCCTGGGAGCGGCTTATCAGCGAGCGAGCAGCTTGCACGATCGTGTGATGCCCGTGTTGCGGGAGCTTGTTGCACAAGGTACGGAGAGCCCGTCGTTTCACGTTCGGCATGACGCGAAACAGCGGCTTTGCCTGTTTCGCCTGGACTCCCATCACTCGACTCTCGATGCTGTGAGCGCAGGGATGCTACTGCCGCTCGACCGGGGAGCTGCCGGAAAAGTCATCCTGGCATTCTCGGGTCAGCAAGGTAAGGAGTTCGACCGGATTCGGGAGCGCTTTATTGCTGTCTCTTACGGTGAGCGCGATCCGCATTGTGCGGGTTTGGCGTGCCCGGTCTTCGGGGCAGACGGAAATCTAATCGGCGCGCTTTCGGTTTCTGGCCCTCGCGAGCGCTTCGATGACAAAAACGTCGCGCGCATGGCGGAATTAGTTATGGAAGCAGCGGTGCGCCTGACGCGGGATTTCGGCGGGCAGCCGCAAGCTATGCTGAAAGCCAGAGAGATACTGCGCGGATCCTTCGATAGTCCGAAGCGAAAACGCGCGAGCTAGAGCGGGAGAAATCATGGCTGATTATCCGAAACTCAAGTTGTTAATCGGCGGAGAGTGGATTGAGCGGGAAGGCGAACCCGTAATCAATCCGGCGGATGAGTCGATCCTTGGGACCGTCCCACACGCGTCGCAGCGAGATTTGGAGGCTGCACTCGCCGCGGCGGTCGAAGGGTTTCGTGTCTGGCGGCGTACCTCTCCGGCGAAACGCTGCGAGATCCTGACTAAGGCTGCAGCGTTGATGCGGGAGCGGGTCGAGGAGTTCGCGGTCACGATGACCCTGGAACAGGGTAAGCCGATTGCTCAGTCTCGGCTCGAGGTCTTGCGCGCAGCGGATATCATTGAGTGGGATGCGAACGAAGGTCGGCGGACGTATGGACGCGTTATCCCCGCAGAGCCCGGCATGCGGCACATTGTTCTGCGCCAGCCCATCGGTCCCGTAGCCGCTTTCTCACCATGGAATTTCCCGGTTAGCTCGCCAGCGCGCAAGGTCGGTGGAGCGCTTGCTGCGGGATGCTCGATTATTCTTAAAGCATCGGAGGAAACGCCTGGCGGCGCTGTGCAGCTCGCGCGCGCGTTTGTCGATGCCGGGGTGCCGCCGGGTGTGCTTAATCTCGTTTTTGGGAAGCCGGCGGCTATTTCGGAATATCTTATCCCGCAGCCTGCTATTCGGCTTGTAACGTTCACCGGATCGATCGCGGTTGGCAAGCATCTCGCCGCTATGGCTGGCCAGCACATGAAGCCGGCCATTATGGAGCTCGGCGGGCACGCTCCTGTCATTGTCTGCGAGGATGCGGATCCCGTTGCAGCAGCCGCAGCATCGGTGGCAGGCAAGTCGCGGAACGCGGGCCAAGTTTGTGTTTCCCCCACGCGCTGGTTCGTTCACGAGCGGGTTTACCGCCAATTCCTGGATGCATTTGTGGAGAAGGCAGCCCAGGTAAAGCTTGGGAACGGCCTGGATCCCGCGACGGAGATGGGCCCGCTTGCAAACGAACGGCGACTCGATGCCATGATAGATTTCGTGCGCGATGCGAAGTCACGCGGAGCAAAGGTGCTCACTGGTGGCAGTAGGGTTGGTAATCGAGGATACTATTTTCCGCTGACCATTCTGGCGGAGGTTCCAGAGGATGCCCGGGCCATGCGCGAGGAGCCCTTCGGTCCACTGGCGCTCGTCAACCCCGTAAAGTCGATCGAGGAGGCGATGGAGAAAGCCAACGCGCTTCCCTACGGTCTTGCGGCATATGCGTTCACTCAATCAGCGCGCAATGCGGATTTGCTGAGCGAAAACATCGAGGCCGGCAACCTGTCGATCAACCATTTCGTTGCTTCGGTTGCGGAAACGCCGTTTGGCGGCGTGAAGGAAAGTGGCTACGGGCGCGAGGGCGGCACTGAAGGCCTCAGCTATTACACCGTCGTGAAAAACGTTTCTCACCGGGTGTCTTGAGGCTCTGGAATTGGTGGCGTGGATGGCTTACGGAAGCGGCCGATCAGGTGCGTTTCTTCTGAATGCCGTACAGAAAATTCGTCACGATTGTATTCACGACGGCTGGAATGTCAGCGCAGACGGGCACCCCGTGCACCTCGCGGCGGATCAAGTAATAGATGAGTGTTGAATGGAGGTGCCAGACAAGCTCGAGCTCGAGGGCGCTGAGCGGGCCCGATGTCCTCAATCCTTGCTCATGGCGCAGCTCACGCGCGATGACCTGTAAGAGTCGATCGATATAGGTCATAATGTAACGCCGTGTCAGACGGTGACCGGCTAGGCTGGATCTCAAGGCGATCCGAATCCAAATCTTGTCGTTAACCACGGACGCGTAGTCCAAATAGAATCTTCGCAGTCGCTCCTCCAGGGGAATTGAGCGGTCACGGAGCAGGGGCTCCCAGCTCTCCTTCCAACGCGATACGAACGTTTCCTCATAAACTCTATTCAGCAGCTCCTGCTTGTTGCTGAAATACTTATAGATCAGTGATTGAGAGACGCCGAGCCCGCGTGCTAGCTCGCGCGTGTCAGCGGCGAACCCGCGTTCCGCGAAAAATTGCATCGCCCCTTTGAGGATCATGCGCTCGCGTTCCTCGGGCGACATGCGGATGCGTTTGCTGCGCTTGCGCCCAGGCCCATCAACTGGTGTAGACTTCGTTTCTTGCAACTTCGCGGGGATATCGCTCCGTTCAGTCAAAGTACTCTCCGCCGTTGGCCCATCGTAGCTGAGAAAGAAAATAATCCCGTCAGAGGCGATTGACACCTTCGTAAAATAGTGAACAATTGCTCACTAGCGCAAGCGGACGTCGGGGTCTTGCGGAAGCGAGAGTTCGGTTAGGAGCAAGGCGATGGCAAAGGCACGGAAAGCCATAATCACGTGTGCGGTTACGGGCGCGATCCATACGCCCTCGATGTCGGAGTATCTTCCTATAACGCCGGATCAAATCGTGGAGCAGGCGCTGGAAGCGGCGGCGGCCGGCGCAGCCATCCTGCACTTGCACGCGCGAGACCCGGAAACGGGCAAGCCCGATCAGACCCCTGAGGCGTTCGCACGCTTTCTGCCGCGCATCAAGCAGCAAACAAATGCCGTCATCAATCTTACGACAGGCGGTAGCCCCTATATGAGGGTCGAGGAACGCGTCAAGCCGGCTGCACAATTCAAGCCGGAAGTAGCCTCGCTCAATATGGGCTCCATAAACTTCGGCCTGTATCATCTGCTTAATCGGTATAAGACTTTCAAGTTCGATTGGGAGCGACAGCACCTTGAGGCAACGCGCGACCTCGTTTTCCGCAACAGCTTCCAGGACATCGAGTACATCCTAAAGACCTGTTACGGAAACGATACGCGTTTCGAGTTCGAGTGCTACGACATCGCCCACCTCTATAACGTCAAGCATTTCCTGGATCGTGGCCTGGTGAAGCCGCCTCTGTTCATCCAGTCGGTGTTCGGCATTCTTGGCGGGATCGGCACGCATCCAGAAGACGTGATGCATATGAAGCGGACCGCGGATCGACTGTTCGGCGATCTTTATCAGTGGTCCGTGCTAGGCGCCGGCGCAGCGCAAATGCGCATTGCTGCAATGGCGGCTGCGATGGGGGCTCACGTCCGCGTCGGGCTCGAGGACTCGCTTTGGGCTGGTCCCGGCAAGCTCGCGACATCGAACGCCGAGCAGGTTCGCATGGTGCGGGGGATTCTCGAAAATATGGGCATCGAGATTGCAACGCCTGACGAAGCACGGGAAATCCTCGCGCTTAAGGGTGCCGATAAGGTCGCGTTCTAAACGAGAAAACGTCAACCAGGGAGGAAAAGTCATGAGAGCAAAGGCTGCAGCGGCTGCCGGCGCGCTGGGCTTGGCATTGTTGGCAACACCAGGGCCGGCCGGGGCTGCCGAGACCATTTCCTTGCGAATTGGCGCCGGGCATCCGGCGGCGTCGACGTGGATCACGACGATCCGTGAGATTTTCATGCCGCGCTTTGCTGAGCGGGTAAAGGCCGAGACAAATTACGAAATACAATGGACGGAAGCGTGGGGCGGCTCGGTCTGTAAGCTCGGTGAGTGCCTTGAGGCAGTGGAATCCGGCTTGCTCGACATGGGGGAGCTGCAAACGCCTTTCGAGCCAGCGAAACTGATGGCTCAAAACTTCTCCTACTTCGTGCCATTCGGTACTGGAGATCCGATCCTCGCTGCGGAGCTAAATCGTCGTACCTATGAGGAAGTGCCAGCTCTTAAGCAGATGCTTGAGGAGCGTTACAACCAGGTTTTCGTGGGAGTCGGCATCCTGAGCAACTACGGCCTGGTGACAACCTTCCAATGGGATAAGGTGGAGGATCTCAAGGGCCAGAAAATTGCAGCCGCAGGGCCCAATATCCCGTGGGTCCAGTCGGTCGGCGTGGTGCCGGTGCAATCGAATCTCAATGAAGCTTATACGTCATTCCAGACGGGAGTCTATCACGGCTGGGTGATGTTTCCGGACGGCGTGACATCATTCCGTCTCGAGGAAGTCACCAAGCAGTTCACCATTACCGGATTCGGCGCCATCGCAACGCCGCTGCTGACGATCAACAAAGACACTTGGGACAGCCTACCGCCCGAAGTACAAAAGATCATGTTGGAGGTCGGCGCCGAGTGGAACAAGCGCGCTGGCGAATTCACGGCCGAACGGCAGAAGCAAGCTCTTGCCAAAATGAAGGAGGCGGGTCTCCGGATCAAGGAGCTTACCTTCGAAGAAAAGAAGGCTTGGGCTGCGAAGCTTCCCAACATTCCGAAAGAGCGTTACGAAGAAATGAAGAAATTGGGCCAGCCCGGAGAAGCCGTTTATCACTACATAAAGCTCCTCAAAGAAGCCGGTCATGAATTCCCGAGAGATTGGGAAGCCGAACGTTGATCGGTAATAAATGGCCGCGCCAATGACGGCGCGGCCTTCCTCGGGAGAAGCTGCCTTGAATCCGTACCACCGATTGCTTTCGACGCTGGATCTCGCCGCGAGCATCCTCGTTGCTGCTCTCATGGTGATAATTACCGCCGATGTGGCGGGAAGGGCTTTCTTTGGCCACCCCCTACATGGGATTCCCGAGCTGACGAAGTTTTCCGTCGTGTGCATGGTATGGCTGCAGATGGCGTATACGCTGCGGACGGGCAAGCATCTCCGCTCGACGCTGCTCCTGGACATGATGGGTGACACCGGTAGGCGTGCTATTCTTTTTCTGAATTGCGCGGTGGGCGCAATATTGATGGTGCTGATCGCGTATTACAGCTATCCCGAGATGCTGCGGTCTTGGCGCATCGGTGCCTTTGAAGGCGAGCATCCCGTGCGGATTCCGACGTGGCCAATTTGGGCTATCGTTGTGGGCGGGTCGGCGCTGACGGCCTTTGAGTATGCGCGGCAGGCAATCAGTCTCCTCCTCGGCCGTGATGATGTGGAAGTAGATGCGTAATCCGCATTGATGTAAGGACTAGGCGCCTACCATGGATCCAACTGTAATTGGCCTGATTTCGATCGCCGCGCTCTTTGCGCTGATCCTCATCGGGTTCCACATCGGCATCGCACTGATGCTGACTAGCTTCGCTGGTGTATATTTCATTACCGGGCGCCTCACTGTCGGGGCCAATCTCCTTAAAACGACAGCATACAGCGCAATTGCTGATTATGTATTCGCCATAATTCCGCTTTTCATATTTATGGGACTACTTACAACTGCTGCGGGAGCAACACGAGAGCTCTTTACATCGGCGGAACAGCTATTGAGACGGGTGCGCGGGGGCGTTGGTGTCGCGACAGTTGTTGCCAATGCCGTATTTGCGGCGATCACTGGAGTGTCAGTAGCGTCAGCGGCGGTATTCTCCAAACTGGCAGTGCCCGAAATGGAGCGGCTGAACTACGATCGGCGGTTTAGCCTTGGCATTGTTGCGTCGAGCGCCCTTTTGGGGATGCTGATTCCGCCATCCATTCTTATGATCGTCTATGCCGTCCTTACCGAACAGTCGGTCGGCAAGTTGTTCGCGGCGGGTTTAGTTCCTGGCCTCCTGGTGGCCGGCGCCCTCTCGGCCGCCATTTGGGGAATGGTCACGCTCTGGCCGCGGCTTGGAGGAGTGGGTATCGAACGTCAGGAGGTTCCCGCGAGGGATCGGTATTTGGCTATTGTGAAGCCGTGGCCGATTTATCTCTTGATTGCTTTGGTTTTGGGCGGGATTTACGGGGGGTTTTTTACACCTACGGAAGCTGGCGCAGTGGGCGCGTTCGGAGCTTTGTGCTTGCTGATTGCCCGGGGAAAGTTTTCGACGCGCGGAATGATTGACTTGCTGCTCGAAACGGGTAAGGCGAGCGCAAGCATATTTTTCCTGCTGATCGCGGCCTCAATGTACAGCCGTATGCTAACACTTTCGAGGCTGCCGGCAGAGCTTACCGAGTGGATCATTCACCTGCAGGTGCATCCGGCCGTAGTATTTCTTGCACTGATCGTCCTACTATTGATTCTCGGAATGATCCTCGACTCGGTCTCGATTCTGCTGTTGACGGTCCCGATCATCGCGCCTGTCGCAAGCGCGCTGGGATATGACCTCATCTGGCTCGGGATCGTCGTGATCATCACGGTGGAGCTCGGTTTGCTGACGCCGCCGTTCGGGATGGTGGTTTTCGCGATGAAAGCGGCACTGCCGGATTCCGTGAAGCTGGAAGACATCTACGCTGGCTCAGCTCCTTTCCTGATAGTGCTGCTGCTGATGCTGGCAGTGATCATCATGTTCCCGCAATTAACGCTGTTCGTGCCGAACCTGCTCTTCGGCTGAACCAAGTATCTCGTTCAACGCAAAAGAAAAGAGGATGAGTATGGACATAAAAGTCGGATTAGAAGCCATTGCAGAGGCGAGCAAGAAGCTGTCGAATTGGGGTCGCTGGGGCAAGGATGACCAGATCGGCACGCTTAACTTCGTTACGCCCGAGATGATCGTCGAGGCAGCGAAGCTCGTCCGCAAAGGCAAAGTTTTCGCACTTGGAATTCCGCTCGACTCCAACGGGCCACAAAACGGTCTTTTCGGCAGACGGTTCAATCCCATTCACCAGATGCTGGCGACGGGTACGGATGCGGTAGCCGGTCAGCAGGACTGGAATAAGATCCGCTACGCCGACGACACCCTCATGCTTTGCGTGCAGGGCGCCACGCACTGGGATGCTCTCGGCCATGTCTTCTACGAGGACAAGGCGTATAATGGCCACGATGCCAGGCTGATCGACTCGAGCGGCCTGAAGGTCCTAGGAATCGAGCATTCCAAGGACAAGATGGTTGGGCGCGGTGTGCTTCTCGATATTGCCCGCTTCCGCGGCGTCGATTGGCTGGAGGATGGCGAAGGCATATCGAACGACGAGCTCGATGCATGCGCCAAGGCCCAAGGCGTTGAGATCCGGCGGGGCGACTTCGTCATCATCCGGACCGGGCAGATGGAACGGTGCCTCAAGGAGGGCAACTGGGGCGGTTACGCTGGTGGCGATGCGCCCGGCGTGAAGTTCGAGAACTGCTACTGGTGCTATGAGAAGGAAATCGCGGCGATCTGCTCCGACACGTGGGGTGTGGAGGTTCGGCCGAACGAGACGACGGAAGCGAACCAGCCTTGGCACTGGGTCGTCATTCCGGCCATGGGGCTCTGCATGGGAGAAATCTTCTATGTGAAGGAGCTTGCTGAGGATTGCGCGCAGGATGGCGTTTACGAGTTCTTCTTCGTTGGACCGCCGCTGATCATCACGGGTGGCACCGGATCGCCGATCAATCCGCAGGCAATAAAGTAAGCGTTCAATTCGCAGGCACTCGGTGGCGTCTCGAAAAAACGCCATCCCTTCCTGAAAAAGATGGCCAAGGGTCAAGCTATTCCCTTGGCCAATTTTGTTGAGCGTTCGTTCGAGAGCCGCAGATATCGCGGCTTTCCATCAGTCAGTTTCTCAAAGGCAGGGCGAGCTTGATTTTTTCAGCCCGACCGAAAAAGCTCCGCTATCCCGTAAACGTCTTTGCGAATTGGGCTCGGAGCTCGCCTTTTTGCACCTTCCCCATCGCATTGCGCGGCAGCTCGTCTAGCACGAAAACCCGTTTCGGCAGCTTGAACTTGGCTAACCGATTGGAGAGGGCAGAGATGACTTCGGCTTCGCTGGGAACCTTGGCTCCGGGTTCAGGTGTCAGGATAGCGATCACGCCTTCCCCAAAATCCGGATGAGGAACGCCGACCACGGCCGACTCGTTAACGCCCGGCAGAGCGTTCAGCTCTTCCTCGATCTCTTTGGGATAGACGTTGAACCCGCCGGAAATGATGAGATCTTTCGCGCGGCCCACAATCGTTACTCGGCCATCCTCTGCCATGGTGGCAAGGTCGCCGGTAATGAAATAGCCGTCGGGCCGAAACTCCTCCTTCGTCTTCTCGGGATTGCGCCAGTACCCTTTGAAGACGTTTGGCCCTTTGACCTCCAGAACGCCGACCTCGTTTGGAGGAAGAATCTTGCCGTCCTGAGAGGCGACCCGCACTGAGATCCCGGGCAGAGCATAACCCACCGTGCCAGCAATCCTCTCGCCGCCCCTGTACGGGTTCGAGGTGATCATGCCGGCTTCGGTCATACCGTACCGCTCGAGGATCTTGTGCCCGGTGCGGGCCTCGAACTCCTTGTGAGTTTCAGCAAGGAGCGGCGCCGAGCCGGAGATAATCAGCCGCATGCGAGCGCAGTGCTCCCTGCCGAACGCCGGGTTACCGAGAAGTCGTGTGTAGAAGGTCGGCACGCCCATCATCACCGTGGCTTCCGGCATGTGCCGCATGACGGCTTCAAGATCGAATTTTGGAAGCCAGATCACTCGCGAGGTGTTGAGAAACGTCGTATTGAGCGCGACGAACAGCCCGTGCGTGTGGAAGATGGGGAGCGCATGGAGCAACACGTCACCGGGCTCGAAGCCCCAGTACTCGTGCAGGACCTCTGCATTCGAGGACAAATTGCGGTGGGTGATCATGGCGCCCTTGGAGCGCCCCGTCGTCCCAGAGGTGTAAAGCAGGGCTGCCAGGTCGTCCGAATCCCGCTCGACGGTACGATGCTCTGTGCTCTGGCCGCGGGCTAGATCGGTCAGCGATCCGGAACCGTCCGCCTCCATTGTCGCGATCTTGGCAGTGCCTAGCTCAGCAGCAATCGGCTCCACGTGCGGAAGCTTCTCGCCTGGCACGACGATGAGGGCTGGCTCGGCGTCTCTGATGAAATAGTCAAGCTCTGCAGCGGTATAGGCTGTGTTGAGCGGGTTATAGACTGCGCCAATCTTCAGCGTAGCAAGATACAGGTGGACGTTAGGAATCGATTTTTCGACCTGAACCAGAACGCGATCGCCCGGCTTGACGCCAAGTGCTGTCAGCGCGTTCGCCATGCGGGCAACGTCATCGAGCAGCTGGGAATAGGTCACGTCGGCGCCACCCGGTATCGAGAACGCTATAGTTGAGCCGGCGGCGCGGAACCGCCCTTCGAATGCCGCGTAGAGATTTCCTTCGATCGCCATGAGCTTTGCCGTCTTGGTTCAGAACTTCCAGATCACCAGCCGAGGGCAGGCGGATAAAACGCTTTTTGGCCGCGATAGGCAAGGCCAGGGCGTCAATTAGAAGTCGCGTCGATCCCCCGGCGGACGGGATCACGCTCGCTGCTGGGCGGCAAAATCTTGCGTCGATGGCTCGGGTACGACGTCGCTCGCACTTGGGGGCGCACCTTCCGCACGCGGATCGAGCTCGAAGACGAGGGGGGTGGTCTTGGGCACTGCGACAAAGACTTCCTTGTGCTCCACCGGCAATGTCGGTCGCAGTCTGGCCCGGACCACCATGATGAGCGTGATCAGCAGGTGCGCTGCTGCCGTGTGCAGGAAGAGCGCGCCATGACCCGCTACGCTCATGATGTAGCCGGCAACGAGCGGACCGAGCACGGCGCCGATCGAAAAGGTGAGCAGCAAGCCGCTTGAAACCTCGATGGCGCGCTTCTTGTGCACCAGATCGTTCGCGTGTGCCACGCAGAGGGTATAGATCGGGAAGGCGCTGCAGCCCCAGAGCACCGCAAGTGGCATGATGGCGATCGGGCTGCTGGTGCTCAGCACGTAAAGCCCAATTCCTGCTATCGCCCCGGTGGCGCCGAGGATCACCAACAACGGCCGCCGGCCGACCCGGTCAGACAAGTAGCCGATCGGCCAGAGGCTGGCAGCTCCGCCGAGAACCGCCAACGCCATGAACATCGCAACCTCGGCGACAGAAAAGCCTGCGCTGCGCCCGTAAAGCGGAGCGAGCGCCCAGAATGCGCCGTTGACGACTCCGTTGAAGAAGCAGCCAGCAACAGCCGCCGGCGAGACGCCGATGAGCCAGGCCAGCCGCAACTTGGCGGTCCGCGAGGGAACGGGTGCGTTTGTTCTGGTGAGTGCAACAGGTACGGCGGCCAGCGAATAGAGAATTGCGACCAGCGAGAAGAGCTGGAAATCGCTGGGGCTTCCAACCGCCATCAACTGCATGCCCAGCGTCACCACCGTCAGGTTCAGGACCGTGTACGACGCAAGCACGCGGCCCCGCGTTTCGATGGTCGATGCACCGCTCAACCAACTCTCGATGCTCATGAAGAGGCCAGCGAAGCAGAGGCCATTGAGGGCCCGGAGAGCGGACCACGAAATAGGCTCCGTCAGGATAGCGTGCAGCAACGGCGTGATCGTCACGATCGCCGTGAACGCGACGAAAGCGCGGATGTGGCCGACGCGGGCAATCACTGAGGGACCCACAAAACAACCCGCAACCAAGCCGGCATAATAGGCTGACCCAAGAAGACCGATTTCGAGCCGGGAGAACTGCTCGACGTCGGCGCGCACGGGAATGAGCACGTTGAGCAGACCGTTCCCCATCAGAAGAATGGCCGCGGCTATGAGAAGTGCGGTTACGGGTCTGAGAACGCCGGCCATGTCCCTGCGGTGGTCTGCGCGATGTGCGATATTGAGGCGACTCGATCAGCTTTTAGACATACGAGTCACATCCGCCAGGATTTTGGCGTGATCAAAGGCCAGCGGCAATCTGCGCCAGTTTGCAACCCACTGGGCGGATGCCGCGTCGTCCCCCGCCTCCAGCTTAGTGGAGCGTACGCGTGTGAGGAACACGACGGAAGCTGTGTGACCGCGGGGATCGCGATTGGGATCCGAGTAGACGCCGACAAGTTTTAGCCGACCGGCTTTGACGCCGGTTTCCTCCAGCAGCTCCCGCCGGCAGGCGTCTTCTACCGTCTCTCCAATGTCTACGAAGCCTCCGGGAAGAGCGAAGTGGCCTTTGAACGGCTCATTCTTGCGCTGAATAAGGAGCACCTCGCCACGGGGGTTGAGAACGACGCAGTCGACCGTCAGCAACGGCGTTTTGGGAGGAGGCACGGGCGATCTCCAAGGCTTGGGTTATCGCGCCAATATTCACCCGATGTCCTTGGGAGAGAAAAGCGGCTGCCGATGTGTATTTTTCCGCTGCCGTAGAGTTCGCGTGAGCTACTCTGCTGCCACCTTCACTGGAGCCGGGTTGAGGAAAGCCTGCAGCAGATCGGCCTCGCGGGATTTCGCAGCTTTGTAGTTCGCCATTTTCACGTGGCCGAAGCCTCTGATTTCTAAAGGCAACTCGGCCAAAGCTACGGCTGTCTCGTAATTGCTTTGGTCAAGCCGGCTAGCAATAACGTCCAGCAACCGCTCATAGTCGGCAATCATCTGGCGTTCGAGCTTGCGCTCCGCTGAATAGCCGAACACATCCCATTTTGTTCCGCGGAGCTTCTTGCCCTTGGCCAGCAGCCGAAACACGGGAAGCATCCAGCTTCCAAGGCGAATCTTTCGCGGATGGCCCGTGGTCTTGTCCTTGAAGAAACGGGAGAGAATCGGCGGGGCGAGATAGAACTCCATCGCCCGCACACCTTCGAACTGCTCATTGATCTCGCGCTGGAATGCTTCGACGGCAAACAATCGCGCGACTTCGTATTCGTCCTTGTAGGCCAATAGCTTATGGTAACCGCGCGCGACGGCGAGCGCCAATCCGGTGCGGCCGGGAGCTTTGGCTTTTTCCACTCCGGCGATCCAAGCAACCTTTGAGCGGTACCGCGACGCCAACTCCTCGTCCTGGTAGTCGGTGAGGTGGCGGGCGCGAAGGGCAATGATCTCGTCGAGCGTCTCAGGCTCGCCCGCGTGCTCATCCTGCAGCTTCACCACCCGATCAACGGCTGCCTTGTCGTGAGCAGTGAGGCGACCGAAGCGGAACGCCGCGCGATTCATTCCGACAGCGGCGCCATTCAATTCAATTGCCTGCTCGATGGCGGCAGCCCCAATCGGCACGAAGCCGAGTTGGTACGCATAGCCCAGCAGGAACATGTTGGCGGCAATCGAGTCGCCGAAGAGTTTCACCGCGTAGTCGTGCGCATCCAGGGTGTGAAACGGCCCTTTGCGCACCCGATCTGCAATGGCTTGCAACAGCCGGTCCCCCGGCACTACGAGTTTCGGATTCCTCGTGAATTCGCCGGTGATCAACTCGTGGGTCGAGACGACCACCGCTGTGTGATCCGGTCGGATCGTCTCGAGGATCTTGTTCGACGCCGTGACGACGAGATCGCCGCCAAGGATAAGGTCAGCATTGGCCACACCGACGCGGATGGCGTGAATGGCCTCAGAGTTGCGCGCCACGCGTATGTGGCAAGCGACAGCGCCGCCCTTCTGGGCAAGGCCGGTCATGTCGATGCTGCCGAAGCCTTTGCCCTCGATATGGGCCGCCTGACCGAGCACGGCACTGATCGTGACGACGCCTGTGCCGCCGACGCCCGTCACCAGCATCGCGTAAGGTTCATCGAGGCTTGGAAGCGCAGGCTCAGGGAGATTAGCAGCGAGCTGATCAAGATCGGCAGTGCCGGAAGCGTTTTTTGACGCCTTCACCTTGGCGCCGCGCAGCATTACGAAGCTGGGACAGAAGCCCTCGATGCAGGAGAAATCCTTGTTGCACGCGGACTGATCAATCGCCCGCTTGCGGCCGAACGGCGTATCTAGAGGCACGACCGCGACGCAATTGGATTTCTTTCCGCAGTCGCCGCAGCCTTCGCAAACATCCGGGTGGATGAAGACCCGCTTGTCAGGATCAGGGAACTCGCCGCGCTTCCGGCGGCGGCGTTTTTCGGCGGCGCAGGTCTGATCGTAGATCAGCGCAGTAACACCTTCGGTTTCGGCGAGAGATTTCTGCACCGCCATAAGATCGCGGCGGTGATGGACGGTTACTCCGGCGGGAAGACGGTTGGCACCAGTGTACTTGCGCGGCTCGTCCGTTACGACCTCTACGCGGCGTACGCCCTCGGCGAGAAGCTGGGCCGCGATCTGCGGTACTGTGATGCCCCCGTCGAGCTTCTGTCCGCCGGTCATGGCGACGGCGTCGTTGTAGAGGATCTTGAAAGTGATGTTCACGCCGGCCGCTAGCGCAGCCCTGATAGCGAGGCTGCCGGAGTGAATGTAGGTGCCGTCGCCAAGGTTCTGGAAAACGTGCTTGCGCTTTGAGAAGGGCGCCTCGCCGATCCAGTTGGCGCCCTCGCCACCCATCTGCGTGAAGCCTTCGGTGGAGCGGTCCATCCACTGGACCATGTAATGGCAGCCGATGCCCGCGTAGGCGCGCATGCCCTCGGGCACGACCGTCGAGGAATTGTGCGGGCAGCCGGGGCAGAAGTATGGGGTTCTCAGGAAAATCTCGGGCTCGACCGGCCGGTTGCCCTTGAGCTGCTTCAGTTCGGCTACCTTCGCCTTCAGAGCCTCGCCGCCGACGTTCTGGCGGATAAGCCGCTCACCGATGGCAATGGCGATGTCGGTCGGCTCGAGCGCGCCCTTGGCCGGGAAGAGCCACTGCTCGTTTTCATCCTTCTTGCCGATGACCCGCGGACGATTCGGCGTGTCGAAGAGCTGCTCTTTGACTTGAGTCTCAATGAGCGACCGCTTTTCCTCGACGACGATGATCGTCTCGAGACCATCGGCAAAAGCAGCAACACCACGCGGCTCGAGCGGCCAAACCATTCCGACCTTGTAGAGCCGGATTCCGAACTGGTTGGCCTTCACTTCGTCGATGCCGAGCTCATCGAGGGCCTGGCGGACGTCGAGGTAGCTCTTGCCCGTGGTGATGATGCCCAGCTTTGGCGACGGGCCGCCGCTCATGATGATGCGGTCGAGCTTATTGGCCCGCGCAAATGCCAGCATTGCGGGGCGCTTGAAGTCATGCAGCCGCGCTTCCTTCGCCAGGGGCGGGTCGTTAAGTCGGATGTTGAGCCCGCCCGGAGGCATCCGGAACTCATCTTCGCTCGGGATGACGATCTTCATCCGGTCGATCCGGCCATCGACCGTCGCGGTGCTTTCGATGTTGTCCTTGACGCACTTCAGCGCGACCCACACGCCGGCATACCGCGAGAGCGCGAAGCCCAGCAGACCGAAATCCAGAATTTCCTGTACGCCAGCCGGGTTCAGCACGGGGATCATGTAGTCCACCATCGCGAACTCGGACTGGTGCGCGGAGGTGGAGCTTTCGCAGGTGTGATCGTCGCCGAGCAGCGCTAGCACGCCGCCGTGCTTGGATGTGCCGGCATGGTTGGCATGGCGGAAGACGTCGCCGGTGCGGTCGACGCCAGGCCCCTTGCCATACCAGATCCCGAAGACGCCATCGTATTTGCCTTCGCCCCGCAGCTCTGCCTGCTGCGATCCCCAAAGCGCAGTGGCTGCGAGGTCCTCGTTGAGGCCAGGATGGAAGAGGATGTTGTGTTTCGCCAGAATGGGCTTCGCCCGGAGAAAGGCGCCTTCGAGGCCTGCGATCGGGGAACCGCGATAGCCGGTGACGTATCCCGCGGTGTTCAGCCCCGCCTGCTTGTCCCGGACCTGTTGCATCAGCGCGAGCCGGACGATGGCCTGGGTACCTGTCAGGATCTGGCGCGGCTCGTTGAGGTCGAACTTGTCGTCCAGACTGACGGCGCGCTTCGGCATGGGACACCTCGGCATTAGGCTCGACGCTGCTCGCGTAAAGAGCCGGTCCGACTAGGTCAGCATTGCTGACATAATCCATACGCGAGAAACGCCGAATCAGCAAACGTTGGCAGGGTGCCGGCGTTCTCTTTCCAGAATGTTGGTTGCGAATGACCTGGGTGCAACCAAATGGGTGTGCGCTGCAACGTAAGCGCGCATGCCTCAGCTCGAGAGATGGGGAGCAGCCAAATGCCTGCGGAATGCCAAGTAGCTGTCGCGAATGCGGGCCGCATCCGGTGAGCCGGTCGCAATCTCGTGAATGAGTTCCGTCACAGCTTGGTCGATTGCTGTGGAGATTGATGGAGGAAAGGCGGCGACCTCCAGATCTGGCATGTTGGCAATCGCCTCCGCGGCAAATTGTGCATGCGCAAGCGATTCGGCCACTGCCACTGAAAACTCCCGCGCCGACAAATCCTCTATGGCGAGGCGGGCAGCAGTGTCCAAGCGCTCCCAGGCGGCGCGACGCACATTGAGCGATAAGGCCATGCCATTTCGATGGATGCCGCCGGTGTAGAAGCGGGTTGCTGATTGGGGCAGGCAAAGAACGAGGGCGGCCACCGCATTCCCCCATTCCACCGCAGCAACCTGCCCGCTCGTTAGCGCGCCACCGAGTTCCCGCGGGTGGATATTCAGGGCCTGAAATCCGAACTTTTGTGCAAGATGTTGGCCCATTCCGGCCAGCACGATAGGCTCGCCCGACAAATCGGCGGCACTCCACAGTGGACGATTTGTCCACAACCCGGGGTTCGGGCCCGTATGTCCCGCGAGAAAAGGTTTGAAGCCATGCTGCGCCGCCAAATCGTCCCAGAGCATCTGGCCGCCGCCGACAGCGACCCAGGCTTGGAGACTGTGAGGCTCCAGGCCATGCGATCCCGGCAGTCCGGCGAAGAAAGCGAAGGCTGAGTGCTGATCCGCGGAAATGGGGCCGAAATGGAGGTCTGCCTCATCCCCAGGTCCGGCCGGAACAATCCGATATCGATCGTGCAGGACCTGCCCTAGTCTCTGCTGAATGCGGTGAGCGGCATCGCCGAAAACCGGCACGTCTGGCCTCCACGCTGCCGCAAACGACAACTCGATCGTGCCGCGCGAAATCGCTGGCGCCGCCAGTGCATCAGCTTCGGCCTGGGCGAGTGCGGAGGTAGACGACAGTGCGAGGCCTGTGCCGGCCGCCACGGTCGTCGTTTTCAGAAATGTTCTGCGGTCCATGCCAGCGCCTCCCCACTGCCCGACTGCCTGAGCCTTCGCCGGATGAAACCCGAATGGCTGTCGTCTGACAATGCCCCTTGCGAGGAGGTTTCACACGGGAGTGGGTGAGCCGCCATGCATCAGACCTTCAAATTCTTGTCTCCGCGGGCTCGCGCTGCCTCGATAGCTGCCAACACCCTCGGTGGCGACATCGGCAGTTCCGTGAAACGCAATCCCGTGGCGTTCTCAACTGCGTTCGCGATGGCTGCCAGAGGTGGTACGATCGGTGTCTCGCCCACTCCCCGCACACCATAGGGATGCCTTGGGTTCGGCACCTCGATGATGACCGTGTCGATCATGGGCAGATCCGATGCAACGGGCATGCGGTAGTCGAGGAAGCTCGGATTCTGCAAACGTCCGTCTTCGCCATAGATGTATTCCTCGTTGAGGGCCCACCCGATGCCCTGCGCGGCGCCGCCTTGGTACTGCCCCTCCACATAGCTTGGATGAATGGCGCGCCCCGCGTCCTGGATCACCGTGTAGCGGAGAACGCTGATACGGCCCGTCTCGGGGTCCACCTCCACGTCGGCGATGTGAACGCCGAAGCTCGGTGCGGCTCCGTGAGCCGTGATCGAAGCATTGCCCACGATCGGCCCGCCAGTCTTACCGGAGAGTCGTCCGAGATCGGCGAAACTGAGCGGTTCGTGCTTGCCCGCATTATCGCCAGCCGGCTTCACCTTACCGTCCTCGAACGTGACGGCATCGACCGGCAGCTCCCAAAGCTTGGCGGCGCGGGCGCAGGCTTGCGCAATTACTTGCCGCGCAGCTTCCACAACCGCCATGCCGCCGGAGAACGTCGATCGGCTGCCGCCGGTCAGGAAATTGTAGCCGAGAGACGCCGTATCGCCGATCAAAGCGCGAATGCGCGATGGCTCGATGCCGAGCTCCTCGGCGGCCATCATGCACAGCGACGCGCGCAGACCACCAATGTCCGGCGTTCCTGCAACCAGGTTGAAAGTGCCGTCCTCGTTGAGCTGAAGCTGGACGGTGGTCTCGCCACCGATATTGAACCAGAATCCCGCGGCGAAGCCGCGCCCTTGGTTCGGCCCAAGCGGTGCCGACCAGTGCGGATGGGCTTTCGCGGCTTCCAGGCACTCGATCAATCCGATCGGCCCAAACTTCGGCCCGTAGGCAGACCTCGTCCCTTCCTTGGCGGCATTCTTGAGCCGGAAGTCGATCGGGTCCATGCCGATCGCCTTCGCAACTTCATCGATGACGCTTTCGACCGCAAACTCGGAAATCGGAGCGCCCGGTGCACGATAGGCGGCAACCTTGGGACGGTTCGTCACGACGTCGTAACCGACGCTCCTGAAGTTCTCGAGGTCGTACGGCGCGAAGGCGCACATCGCCCCCTGAGCGACTGGCGACCCTTGAAATGCTCCGGCCTGATACTTGAGGAGTGCCTCGGCAGCAGTGATCCGACCGTCCCGCTTCGCCCCGATCTTGACCTTCATGCTGGCACCGGAGGTCGGGCCTGTCGCGCGGAAGACCTCATCCCGCGTCATCACCATCTTCACCGGCCGCTTGGCCTTTGCAGCCAGCGCCAAGGCCACTGGTTCGAGATAGACCACCGTCTTGCCGCCGAACCCGCCACCAATCTCGGTCGCTGTCACGCGAATTTTCGAGACATCCCAGCCGAGCAGCCGGGCGCAGTGGGCGCGCACAACCCAATGACCTTGCGTCGTCACCCACAGCTCCGCCTGTCCGTCTTCGGAGACATTGGCGAGGCAAGCGTGAGGCTCGATGTAGCCTTGATGAACGGGTTTGGTCTTGAACTCCCGCTCGATGATGACGTCGGCCTCGGCGAAGCCCTTCTCCAAGTCGCCGCGCCCGAACTCCACTCGCTTGGCGATGTTGGAGGGCGTGTTGGGAGCCGGGCTGACGCCTGAAGTGATCAAATCCTCATGCAGCAGCGGTGCGTTCGGCTGCATGGCCTCATCGACGTCGATGACGTGCGGCAAGACCTCGTATTCGACTTCGATGAGTTTTAGGGCCTGCTTCGCGATGCTCGCACTTGTGGCCGCAACAGCGGCGACTGCGTGGCCTTCGTAGAGCACCTTCTCGCGCGCCATGATGTTGCGCACGAGATCGCGGTAATTGACCAGCAGCTCACCCGCGGGCACGAATTCCGATGGCTGATCGGGAAAGTCCGCACTGGTGACAATGGCCTTCACGCCCGGCAGCTTTTCGGCCTTGGAGGTGTCGATGCGCTTGATGCGTGCGTGCGGATACGGGCTGCGCAGCACCTTTCCGATCAGCTGACCGGGGAGGTTGTAATCGGCGCCGAACCGGGCCCGGCCAGTCACTTTGTCCACACCGTCCGGGCGAATAGGACGCGTACCGATGATCTTGAACTCGGCGGCCTCGGTGTTCTGGACACGTTCCTGCATGGCTCAGGCCCTCCTCATCTCGGCCGCAGCATCCATCACGGCACGCACGATCTTGTCGTAGCCGGTGCACCGGCAGAGGTTGCCGGCCAGCCAGTAACGCACCTCGGTCTCGGTCGGATTGGGATTGCGGTCGAGAAGCGCCTTGGCGGCTACAAGGAATCCCGGAGTGCAGATCCCGCATTGAAGCGCGGCATGCTCGAGGAACTTCCGTTGCAGCGGGTGCAGTTCATCTCCGCGTGCCATACCCTCGATTGTCTCGATCGATTTCCCGTTCACTTCGACGCCGAGGACGAGGCAGGAGCAGACAAGGCGACCGTCAAGGATCACGCTGCAGGCGCCGCAATCGCCAGTGCCGCAGCCTTCCTTTGTGCCGGTGAGGCCCAACCCGTTGCGAAGCACATCGAGCAGCGTCTCTTCTGTCTCACACAGGGCCTCAACCGGATCGCCGTTGACGGTGAATGCGATGTGATGCTTCGCCATTATCGAGACCTCGCCCGCTCATAAGCCCTCAGTGCCGCGCGGCGCGCCATCACGCCGGCAACCTTGATCCGAAACTCGCGCGTGCCCCGCTTGTCGTCGATCGGCTGGCACGCCGCACGGACCGCCTCTTCGAACTTCGCCAATGCCGCGTCCTCAAGCACGCTGCCGATCAGCGCCTCCGCCGCAGCGGGCACGAGCAAAGGCCGTGCCGCGACCGCACCCAGCCCGACACGCGCCGCCGTAACTCTACCGTCCTCGCCCAGTGTTAGGTTCACGCCTGCGCCGACGACAGCGATGTCCATTTCCGTCCGCGGAATGAAACGAAGATACGCGTCGGCCGCCCGCGGTGGTTGTGGCGGGAGCAGGAAGGAGACTACGATCTCGTCCTTTGCGATCGACAGCTTACGAGGTCCGAGCACGATGTCTTCCACCGGGACATCGCGGCGTCCATTCGGGCCTGCGACTGTCACGGTCGCACCGGCAGCAATGAGCGCGGGCACGCTGTCCGCAGCCGGCGAGCCGTTGCAGAGATTGCCTCCGAGCGTCGCCCGGCCTTGGATCTGGGTCGAGCCGATGAGATTGGCCGCCTCGATGACGCCGGGCCACACGGCCTTGAGCTCCGGGTGCTCTTTAAGCTCGGCGCCGGTAACGGCTGCACCGATCCTGTAGCCCCCGGCCTCGCGCCGGACCTCGCGCAGCTCGCGAATCTTCTTGATGTCGACCACGAGCTGGGGCTCGATGAGATCGGTCTTGAGCTGGACGAGCAGATCCGTCCCTCCGGCGAGAACGCGGGCCTCACCAGGTTCGGAACGCAGGAGCGCAATTGCTGCCTCAAGCGTTTCCGGCGCTTCGTAACGCATGCATGCCCTCTACAGTCTCTGAGCGGTGGGTGTCGGGGAGCTAGCAAATCACAATCGCGGGCATTGCGCCAACAGCTCATGCCCGGTTTTGAACTCTCTCCCAACACGTCCTGCGCGTCTTCCCCTCGCACGTATGCGGACGATAGTGTAGCAATCGAGGAGCGACCGCATAACACCGTCGCAAGACCCCAAGGAGGAGCGTCATCATTCATGGGAGACACCGCCATGCCCGTTAGCCGCCGAACTTTTCTTATGACAGCTGGAGCCAGCATTGCTGCTCCCGCCGTCCTGCGCGTGACGAGGGCCAATGCCGCCGAGGTAACCCTGCGGCTGCATCATTTTCTCCCTCCTGTCGCAAGCGTTCCCAAGCACATGCTCGAGCCGTGGGCGAAGCGCATCGAAACCGGGACCGGTGGCCGCTTGAAGATCGAGCTTTATCCTTCCATGCAGCTCGGCGGTACGCCACCGCAGCTTTATGATCAGGCCAAGGACGGTGTCGCGGATATCGTGTGGACGCTGCCGGGCTACACTGCCGGTCGTTTCCCCTCGACCGAGGTCTTCGAGCTGCCGTTCGTTGCCGCGCGAACAGCGCGGGTCAATGCGCGCGCGGCGCAGGAGTTTGCAGAGCAGCACCTCGGAGAGGAGACCAAGGACGTCAAGCTGCTCTGCTTCTGGTGTCACGATCACGGGCTCATCCACTCACGGCGCCAAGTCTCAACGATGGAAGATCTCAAGGGCCTCAAGCTACGGTTCCCGACGCGGCTCGCCGGCGAGGCTCTGAAGGCCCTTGGCGCCAGCCCGATAGGGATGCCCGTGCCGCAGGTGCCGGAGAGCCTGGCGCAAGGCGTCATTGATGGCGCTGTCATTCCATGGGAGGTCGTGCCGTCGATCAAGGTGCACGAGCTGGTGAAGTATCACACGGAAATCCCCGGATCGCCGACGTTCTACACCGCAACGTTCATGCTCGCGATGAACCGCGCGAAATACGAGGGATTGCCGGACGATTTGCGCAAGGTGGTCGACGAACAATCAGGCATGGCGCTTGCCACCGAAGCCGGCAAAATGTTCGACGATGTTGGCGCGGAGATTTCCGAAATGGTGAAAAAACACGGCAATATCATCTCCGCAATTAGCGAGCAGGAAAAGGCGCGCTGGATCGAAGCCACCAAGCCGGTGATCGACAATTGGATCAAGGAGGTCGAGGCGCGCAACATCGATGGCGCCAAGCTTCTAGAGGCGGCGAAGGCGTCGCTCGCGAAATTCGAGCAGGCCTGAAAAGGGAGCATGAAATGCCGAAGGGCTATTGGATCGGGCACATCACCGTGACGAATCCGGAAGGATACAAGGAATACGTCGCGGCAAACGCCGAGCCACTGCGGAAATACGGCGGGCGTTTTCTCGTGCGCGGCGGGAAATATGAAACGCGCAGCGGCAGCGAGCGCCAGCGTCACGTTATCGTAGAATTCGATAGCTTCGAGCAGGCGAAGGCGTGCTACGATTCGCCGGAATATCAAGCGGCGGCCAAAATCCGCGATGCAAATGCGATCGTGGATTTGGTAATTGTGGAGGGGGTTGAATAGAAGTTGGGCTAAGCAAAAAGGGCCGCTTTCGGGCGGCCCTTTCGCGCAGGGTGTGTCGAAACGCTTACTTCAGAGAATCGTAAGCCGGTGCAGCGTGATGGCCACCGAATAGGTCGACTTTCCAGTTCACGCCGAGACGGATGGAGTGAATGTCGGTTTCGGTATCGAGATCAAGGTAGTCCTCAGGCCCACCAAGACGGAGCAAGTGCTCCTTGTCATAGCTGGTGTACCGATAGTCCAGCTTCAGAAAGAGATTGCCACTCAGCTGTTGCTCAACGCCACCGCCGATAAACCAACCGTCCATGGTTTTGCTGATCTCTAAAGCCTCCAGATCAGCCTGAGCGTACCCTCCGGCGACGTACCACATTGTACAACAGGAGTGGAGATAGCCGATCCGAGCACCGATCGCCCAGCTATCGGTTATCTCGCCAAGGCCTGCACTAATCCCAAGTTCTTCGGGCGAAGTAAGCGAGATGTCCGTCTCAAGCTCGCCAAGCGTATAATCACCGAATACGCCGATTACCCAGTTATGATGGACTTGACGATCATAGCCAATGGTCAGCGTGCCCTGAAAACCCTCGCTGCTTAGGCCATCCACACTAAGCCCACCGAGCCCAGCGAAATCCACGCTAGGTTCTGTCGTCGCAATCCCATAACCAACCGCGGCTCCGATATAGAGACCATTCCAGTTGGCCTGCGGCGCCGCGAGTGGCGCGTCCTTGACGGAGCCGTAGCCATACCCGTCCGCGTTGGCCATCCCGGCAGTCGCCACCAGGGCCGCCCCCGCGGCCAGGCTCACCAAAGTCTTCTTCATATTTGCCCCCAGTCTCAGTACCTTGCGGTTCGCCTATGCAACGGCGCCGAACGATTGTTCGTCCGGCTGGCATGCGCCGCACAAGGTACTGAATTCGCAGCAGATGTCGATGCTCGGCGGGCAGTAATCGACACACTGTTCTGAAAACATCACAGGTGTCTCTCCAAACTCTTGCAACCTGTGATTGATCAGTAGGCCTCGGAAATGCGGGAGTACTTGCGTTTTGCTGCGCTAACCCCGGGCGGAAAGCTGATCTCTCGCCGCTTCAACTGTATTCTTCAGCAAACACGCAATCGTCATCGGCCCGACGCCGCCTGGCACGGGTGTAATGGCGCCGGCGACCTGAGCCGCCTCGTCATATGCAACATCGCCCACCAGGCGGCTCTTGCCGTCCGGCCCCTCGACCCGATTGATGCCGACGTCGATCACGATCGCCCCAGGTTTTATCCAGTCGCCCCGCACCATTTCCGGCCGGCCAACGGCGGCGACGACGAGATCCGCTCGCCGCACGACACCCGGCAGATCCCGCGTACGCGAATGTGCGACGGTCACCGTGCAATCCTCACGCAAGAGAAGTTGCGCCACAGGTTTGCCGACGATGTTCGACCGCCCGATCACAACAGCCTCAAGTCCGCGTAGGTCCGGTTGCACAGTCTTTGCCAGGATGATGCATCCTGCCGGCGTGCACGGCACGAGGGAGCGCTCGCCCGTGGACAGTCGCCCGACGTTGATTGGATGAAACCCGTCGACGTCCTTGGCCGGGTCGATCGCTTCGATCACCTTGCGGGTGTCGATCTGCGGCGGTAGCGGAAGTTGAACCAGGATGCCGTGCACGTCCTTCGACCGGTTGAGATCATCGATTAAGCTCAGCAGCTCCGCTTCACTGGTCGAGGCCGGCAGCCGGTGCTCGAACGAGCGCATGCCGGCTTCGGTGGTCTGGCGCGCCTTGTTGCGCACGTAGACCTGACTGGCAGGATCCTCGCCGACGAGGACCACCGCGAGTCCCGGCGTCAATCCCTTTTCCTTTTTCAGCTGCTCGACCTCGGCCGCTACCGACCGGCGCACCTCTGCCGCGATGGCCTTGCCGTCGATCACCCGCGCCGCTGCCATGACCTTCTCCTCAACACACCTGTGGACTTCACGTGCCGCTCATGCCGGCTAGCTTGGCATTCAGCTGCCGCTGCAACTCCTCCGAGTTTCCCGAAACCGCTACAGTCTTGAGTCGCGACTTGCCGCCGGCAATCACCTCGACGCTGCTCTTGGGAACGCCAAGCCAAGCAGCAACGAGCTTCTCCAATGCCGCGTTCGCCGCGCCGCTCTCTGGAACGGCCCGAACGCGCGCCTTGAGCGCTGGGCCCTCTGCGGTCTCTTCCAGGCCGTCGATACTGTCGCGCTGGGACCGCGGAGTCAGCCGCACCCGAATCGCGATGCCCGTGGGGATCGCGCGACAGATCGCATCCCCAGTGCGCGATGCCGTCACCCGCTCAGCAGCCCCCCGATAAGCCAGCCGCGAATCACAACCGAGCGGACGAAAAAGATCCCGAGCAGCAGCACCACCGGCGAAAGGTCGATGCCGCCTAGATCGGGCATGTAGCGTCGAATGGGCCTCAGCAGCGGCTCGGTTACAGCGTTGAGCGCCTGCCAGACCGTCCGCACGAACTGATTGTACGGATTGATGACGTTGAACGCGATCAGCCAGGAGAACACGACGCTGGCGATTACCACCCAAGTGTACAAGTTGAGCAGGTAGTCGATGAAGAGCAGCAAAGGTATCATCGCGCGCGGGTCTCCTCCGGTTCGCTGCCGACAGGTGTAGACGAACCGGAGCGCAGGGAGCAAGCGGAGCGGGGTCTCATGGTTGGGTAATTCGACCCAAACCCACCGCAGATGCCCCACAGAGCTGGCGCGCCAGCCGGCTTGCTTGACAACCCGAAGGGGTAGCTCCTAAATGCCAGCTCCCATGCGCCAACAGGCGCAATTGGGGCCGTAGCTCAGATGGGAGAGCGCTGCAATCGCACTGCAGAGGTCAGGGGTTCGATTCCCCTCGGCTCCACCAATTTAGGCCCTTCTCGACCAGCTACCTTCCTGCGAGCCGATCCATTCGCATAATCGCCAGCGCCAAGGCCTGCGCGCGCGGCACCAGCGAATCTACCTCCAGGTACTCCTCCGGCGTGTGTGCAGCGCCGCCCACGGGGCCGACGCCGCAAATTGTCGGACAGCCCACCGCGGCGGTGAAGCCGGAGTCAGCGCAGCCCCCAGAGAATTCACCTTCGATAGTCAGACCAGCGTCACGGGCAGCTGCCTGGTAATGGACAAACAGCTCTTCAGAAGCTGCGGTGGGATTGAGCGGTAGGAACTCGCCCCTGATTTCCAGGGTCGCTTCGGTCCCGGGGACGTAGCTCGTTGCCACGATCTCCTGGATAGCTGCCATCGCCCTGGTGCGTTCCGGCGGATCGACATAACGCAAGTCGATCTCAGCCTCAGCCGACGGCGCGACCATGTTCACTGCCTCGCCACCGCGGACAATGCCGACGTTGAGCGTTGTGCCCTTGGCGAGATCGGTCAATCCATGGATGGCCACGATCTTGTGCGCCAGCTCGCCGATCGCGCTGATGCCCTTTTCGAAGCTCCCGCCAGAGTGGGCTGGCCGGCCCTTGATGACCATCCGCATGAAAACGCCGCCCTTGCGTCCGGTCACGACGTTCCCGCTCGGCCGGCCAGGCTCAGAGTTGAACACAGCTCGCGCTTCCCGTGCCGCCGCTTCGATAATGGGCCGGCATGCCGGTGAGCCGACTTCCTCGTCACTGGTAATCAGACCAGCGACGCGCACTGGGCTACCAAACTTTGCAAAGGCCGCGAGCACGAATGCGTTCATGACGAGGCCGGCCTTCATGTCCGCAACACCTGGCCCGTAGGCGCGACCGTTTTCGATCCGGAAAGGCCGTCTGACAGCTTCACCCTTCGAGAACACTGTATCGCGGTGACCCAGCAAAAGGACCGGCTTTTCATTCGTTAGGCGATCATCGAGGCGAATGTGGATCGCATCCCCGAAGCGTTCATTGGCCTCGCGGCTTGTGACGAGCCCATGCTCCGAGAAGAATCGCTCGAACCGCGCGCCAACTGCATCCACCCCCGCCTTATCGTAGGTGCCTGAGTCGATGTTCACGACATCGCGCAACAGGTCGATCATCGCGTCCTTCTGCTCGGCCAGCCACGCTACGACCTGTGCCTCGCGCGCGTCGGAGATCGTCATTGGGTGCCCCTGGGTTTGACTGTGCGGGGGCCATTGTAGAGCATCCGGCCCGGGACAGGCGATGGCCTGCTTGGTCTTGATCGCCATTTGGCAGCGGGAGGAAAGCGTTGTCCCGGGCCTTGTGCCCGGGATCCTTCTATCCGCGAACGCGGAGCCTGGGGTGAAGTGGATCCCGGCGACAAGCGCCGGGATGACAAGTGGGTGGTCGAAAAACCTGAGGAGGGGCGGAGGCTCAGGCCCCGCGGCCTTCAAAGAACTCTTTCACGCGGGAGAAGAAGCCAGCGCTTTCAGGGCTCGTATCCTTGTGGCTTTCGCGTTCGAACTCCTCGAGCAACTCGCGCTGGCGCTTGGTCAAGTTCTTCGGCGTCTCAACCCGGACCTGAATATACATGTCGCCGTAGGTCTTCGAGCGGAGCACGGGCATGCCTTTGCCCTTGAGACGGAACTGCTTCCCGCTCTCCGTCCCTTCCGGGATCTTCACACGTGTGACGCTGCCATCGACCGTCGGCACCTCGATCTGGCCGCCTAGTGCGGCGGTGACCATCGAGATTGGAACCACGCAGAAAATGTCGGCACCGTCACGCTGGAAGAACTCGTGCGGCTTGATCGAGAGAAAGATGTAAAGGTCGCCCGGCGGCCCGCCGCGGAGGCCGGCCTCGCCCTCGCGGGCGAGCCGGATGCGGGTGCCGTCTTCGACACCGGCTGGTATGTTCACGGACAGCGTACGCTCGCGCATCACGCGGCCCGAGCCGGAGCAGTTTGGGCACGGATCCTCGATGACCTCACCGCGGCCGTGACAGCTCGGACAGGTCCGTTCGATGGTGAAGAAGCCCTGTGAGGCGCGCACCTTGCCGTAGCCGCCACAAGTCGGGCAGCTTGTCGGCCTGGTGCCGGGCTTTGCTCCGGTTCCGGAGCACTTATCGCAGGAAACGCTGGAGGGCACACGGATTTGTGCCGTCTTCCCCGTGTAGGCCTCCTTTAGCGTGATTTCGAGATTGTAACGTAGATCAGCGCCCCGTTCGCGCCCGGACCGGTTCCGGCGCCGCCCGCCCATGAACTCGCCGAACAGGTCGTCGAAGATGTCGGACATGGAGGCGGCGAAGTCCGGCCCGAAGCCACCGGCCGGCCCTCGAGCACTACCGTCGAAGGCCGCATGGCCGAATTGGTCGTAGGCGGCGCGCTTCTGCGGATCTCTAAGAGTTTCGTAAGCCTCAGCGATTTCCTTGAAGCGCCGCTCGGCGTCCTTGTCCCCCGGGTTGAAGTCGGGATGGCATTCCTTGGCCAGTCGCCGGAAGGCAGCCTTCAGCTCTTGTTCAGTCGCGTTTCGGGATACGCCAAGAACCTCGTAATAGTCGCGCTTGGCCATTTATGGACGCCCGCCATTCCTTCCCGCCTTCGAGGCACCAGCCTGCTCCGCCATTACGGACAAGACCCTCGCCGAAATCGGGGATTACGGCGAGGGCCCTTTGGCTGCTGTCCCGTTCGGCCGGTTAGGCCGAATCCTTCTTGTTATTGTCCTTTACTTCCTCGAACTCGGCATCAACCACATTCTCGGAACCGGACTCGGCTTTCGACTTGGCCTCCGCTCCGCCGGCCTCAGCGCCAGGCTGACCGCTGTAGACGGCCTCGCCGATCTTGAGCGCCGCCTGCGCCAGCGATTGCGTAGCCGACTTGACGCGCTCGATGTCGTTGCTCTGAGCAGCCTCACGCGCGGACGAGATGGCCGCTTCGACCTCCGACTTGACGCCAGCCGGAAGCTTGTCGCCCGACTCCGAGAGTGACCGCTCGGTCGAGTGGATGAGCGCCTCGAGGTGGTTCTTGGCCTCGACCAGCTCCCGCCGCCTCTTGTCCTCGGCAGCGTGCTGCTCGGCCTCCTTGATCATTCGCTGGATGTCCTCATCGCTGAGGCCACCCGAAGCCTGGATGCGGATCGACTGCTCCTTGCCGGTCGCCTTGTCTCTCGCGGAGACGTTGACGATGCCGTTGGCGTCGATGTCGAACGTCACCTCGATCTGCGGCACGCCGCGAGGTGCCGGCGGGATGCCGACCAGGTCGAAAGTGCCAAGGAGCTTGTTGTCGGCCGCCATCTCGCGCTCACCCTGATAGACCTTGATGGTGACCGCGGTCTGGTCATCCTCGGCCGTCGAGAAGATCTGGCTCTTCTTCGTCGGGATGGTGGTGTTGCGCTCGATGAGCCGCGTGAACACACCGCCCAACGTCTCGATGCCGAGCGATAGCGGCGTCACGTCGAGCAGCAGCACGTCCTTGACCTCGCCCTGGAGGACGCCGGCCTGGATCGCCGCGCCGACAGCAACAACCTCGTCCGGGTTGACGCCCTTGTGGGGCTCCTTGCCGAACAGCTCCTTCACGACCTGCTGCACGCGCGGCATGCGGGTCATACCGCCGACGAGGACGACCTCGTCGATCTCAGCGGCCTTCAACCCGGCATCTTTCAGCGCCTGCTCACACGGGCCGCGCGTCTTCGCGATCAGATCCTCGACCAGGCTCTCCAGCTTGGCGCGGGTGAGCTTCATGGTCAGGTGCTTCGGACCCGACTGGTCCGCGGTGATGAATGGCAGGTTGATCTCGGTCTGCGGAGCCGACGACAGCTCGATCTTCGCCTTCTCTGCCGCCTCCTTCAGGCGCTGCAGGGCGAGCCGATCCTGACGGAGGTCGATGCCGTTCTCCTTCTTGAACTCGTCGGCGAGGTAGTTGACGAGCCTCATGTCGAAGTCCTCGCCGCCGAGGAACGTGTCACCGTTCGTCGACTTCACCTCGAACACGCCGTCGCCGATCTCGAGGATCGAGATATCGAACGTACCGCCGCCGAGGTCGTAAACTGCGATGGTCTTGCTGTCTTTCTTCTTGTCGAGACCATAGGCGAGGGCTGCCGCCGTCGGCTCGTTGATGATGCGCAGCACCTCGAGGCCGGCGATCTTGCCGGCGTCCTTGGTCGCCTGACGCTGAGCGTCGTTGAAGTAGGCCGGAACCGTGATGACGGCCTGCGTGACTGGATGACCGAGATAAGCCTCGGCGGTCTCCTTCATCTTCTGGAGAACGAACGCCGAGATCTGCTGCGGCGAATACTGCTTACCTTCCTTGGTCGCGACCCACGCGTCGCCGTTGGGGCCCCGCACGATGCTGTAGGGAACGAGCCCCTTGTCCTTCTCAACCGTCGGGTCGTCGTAGCGGCGACCGATGAGACGCTTGATCGCGAAGAAAGTGTTCTGTGGATTCGTGACGGCCTGACGCTTAGCAGGGAGGCCAACCAGCCGCTCCCCGTCTTCAGTGAACGCCACAACCGAAGGCGTCGTGTTCATGCCTTCGGCGTTGACAATGACCTTCGGCTGGCCGCCTTCCATCACGGCCACGCACGAGTTTGTCGTTCCGAGGTCAATTCCAATCACTTTCGACATGTCGGCCTGTTCCTCTCCTTATTCGGCTGACCGTCTGGGCCCGACAACTTCGGCGCCCGGCAACACCCTTTCCCCATAGGGTTGGTAAGACGGCCCCCAATGCGCTTACAATAGGTCAGCGGGTATATAAGCGGGGGGGAATAGGGCTGCAACGGCACTGCGGGAAGCTTTTGTTACAAAAATGGCGGGATTTGCCCAAAGTGCACCTCAGACCTGCAGCCAACCAGGGTTGCACCCGAGCCACAACACCGCCAAGTCATTCTATTCTTGAAGTTTGATGATGTCAGAACCCCGGATGGTGCCCAGCGGGTTTGTCCACATGCCCGGCTATTTCGACCCGCGTAGCCAAGCCGAGCTGTTGCGTGAGGTCGAAGAGATAACGCGTCGTGCCCCCTTCTACACGCCAACCATGCCGAAGAGCGGGAAGCCTCTTTCGGTCAAAATGACCAATGCGGGGTCGCTCGGATGGGTAACGGACAAGGAGGGCGGATACCGTTATCAACCGGTGCATCCCGTCACAGGTCAGCCGTGGCCAGCCATCCCCGATCTACTGCTTCGGCTGTGGGAGGACGTGGCGCATTACCCCGCTCTGCCAGAGGCTTGCCTGATCAACTTCTATGGCGCCGGAGCTAAGCTCGGCAGCCATGTCGATACGGACGAGGAAGACACGCGGGCGCCGGTTGTATCGATTTCACTGGGAGACGATGCGGTTTTCCACATCGGCGGGCACAAGCGGGCCGATCCCAAGACACGCATGATCTTGAGGTCCGGTGATGTGGTCGTGCTGGGCGGGGATGCCCGGCTCGCTTATCACGGTGTCGACCGCATATGTCCGGGGACATCGAGCCTTATCCCCGGCGGCGGCCGCATAAATCTCACGTTGCGTCGCGTGACGAAGCCGCACCTCGGCCAAAGCGAGGCTTAGCGGTGCTTCGCAGGAGCTATTGCGCTTGCCCCTCGCCTTCCCCCGATTCGCCCGATTCTTGATTGTTCCCGGCGCCCGCCTGCTGCTGCGCCTGGGGCTCAGCCTCGGGAGTCGGTGCCTGCGCTTGGGCTTCAGCAGCCTTCTCCGCTGCCGGCTGCGCCTTGGGGCCGCCCTTCGCGACGACGACCATTGCAGGCCGCAACACGCGGTCCTCGATCATGTAGCCCTGCTGAAAGACCTGCACGATCGTGCCGCTCGGAACGTCGGGGTTGTGCTGCTCCATCACCGCCTCGTGGACGTGCGGATTGAACGGCTGGCCGTCGGCTTCGATGCGCTTCACGCCATGGCGCTCGAGAACGTTGAGAAACTCGCGCTCCATCATCGTGACGCCTTCGACCAAGCCCTTCAGCTGCGGATTTGGCTCGTCGCCACCCAGGTGAACTGACGACAAGGCCCGCTGGAAGTTGTCGGTGAGAGCGGCCACGTCAGCGGCGAACTTGGAGATGGCGTACTTGGCTATATCTGCTTTCTCACGTTCCGTACGCTTCCGGAAATTATCCAGTTCCGCGTGTGCCCTCAGCAGTCGGTCGGTGAGCTCGGCCACCTGCGCTTCGAGCTCTTTTATGCGAGCCTCGGCAGCCGCGAGCTCATTAGCACCCCGTTCGGCAGCTTGCTCGGCGCCTTCTGCGGCGGGTGCTCCTTCTGCAGCAGGTGCCGCTTCGGTCGCTGCCGGAGCCTCACCAGCGTTCGCGCCAGCCTGCGGCTGATTGTTCTCCGTCGCCGCAGCCTCAGGCTCTTTGCCCTCGCCGGTCGCCTCGGGTGGATTGTGCGGCTCTTCAGGGCTTGGCTTCACGCTCATGAGTCCTCGGGAATCTTGAGTGGCAGGAACGTCAAAGGCTGGCATGGAGTACAAGCCAGCCTTGCAAACTCGCCGGTATGATGGGTGCGGTCAGAGAAAAATCAAGTCAGCAGCCGGCTCACCAGTTTGGCGGTGTAGTCGACCATGGGGATGATTCGTGCGTAATTAAGTCGCGTCGGGCCGATAACTCCGAGCACGCCGACGATTTTACGTGTCTTGTCCTGGAACGGCGCGACAATGAGCGACGAGCCCGATAGCGAGAACAGCTTGTTCTCCGATCCGATGAAGATGCGCACGCCCTCCGCCCGCTCTGCGAGGCTGAGGAGCTGAATGAAATCGCGTTTCGCCTCCAGGTCCTGGAAGAGCTGCCGGATTCGCTCCAGCTCCTCGATAGCGGTCAAATCCTTGAGCAGGTTGGATTGGCCGCGCACGATCAGGCTCTGTCGATCGCCAAGCGTGCCCGACCATTCAGCAAGGCCAGCCTTGATGACCTTTTGCGTCAGCGCGTCGAGCTCGGCGCGCGCGTTGGCGATTTGCTTCTCGATGTGAACGCGCGCTTCGTCGATCGACATTCCCCGCACGTGCGCGTTGAGGTAGTTCGCGGCTTCGACCAGCGCGGACGGCGGCAACCCCGGCGGCAGCGAAATGATGCGGTTCTCGACCGTCTGGTCGTCGCCCACCATCACCACGAGCGCCCGTCCAGGCTCCAACGGCACGAATTCGATGTGCTTGAGCCGGCTCACCTGCTTCTCGGCCAGCACGAGACCGGCGCAGTGCGAAAGGCCCGAGATCATCTCGCTGGCCTCAGCCAGGAGCTGCTCGATCGATTTTCCTGGCTTGTAGGAGATTTGCGACTCGATTTGCTTACGCTCTTCTTCCGTCAGATCGCCCACCTCGAGCAGAGCGTCGACGAACAATCTAAGCCCCAGGTGCGTCGGCATACGGCCCGCCGACGTGTGGGGGGCATAGATCAGGCCAAGCTGCTCGAGGTCCAACATCACGTTCCGCACGGATGCCGGAGACAGCGTCATGGGCAAATTGCGCGAGATGTTCCGCGAACCAACAGGCTCGCCGGTTTCGAGGTACGTCTCGACAATCTGACGGAAAATGGTGCGAGAGCGCTCGTTGAGCTGGCTGAGCTCGCTAATGGTCCCTGTCATTTGCTCTCGTTGAAGGTGCTCCCACCAACAACTGACTTAAAAAACTGTAGGCGCAGCCGAGCCGACCCGTCAAATCCCGTGCGAATTGCTGTTGAATGCGGGCCAGCGCTCGCCTAGTTTGCCGCGCACTTGAGTCGGCCTGTTCTCGGCTGGCTTTGAGCACCCAGAAAGGTTGTCATGCGACCGTCAAAACGCAAGCCCGACGAGCTTCGCCGCGTCTCATTCGAGCGAGCCGTGTCCATGTACGCGGAAGGCTCCTGCCTCATCAAGTTTGGTCATACCCATGTGCTGTGCACGGCGAGTGTGGAGGATCGCGTGCCGCCCTGGCTCAAGAACCAGGGGCGTGGTTGGGTGACGGCGGAATATGGCATGCTGCCCCGCGCCACCAGCGAGCGCACGCGCCGGGAAAGCACGGCCGGTCAGCAGTCCGGGCGCACGCAGGAGATCCAGCGGCTGATCGGCCGGGCCTTGCGCTCAGTGGTGGACCTGCAGAAGCTCGGCGAGCGCCAGATCACCATCGACTGTGACGTGTTGCAGGCCGATGGCGGGACGCGGACGGCGGCCATCACCGGCGCATGGGTGGCATTGCACGATTGCATCCAGTGGATGCGGGCGCGTGACATGATCGGCGATGGCGTGCTCAAGGATCAGGTCGCTGCTGTGTCCGCCGGCATTTATGCGGGAGTGCCGGTTCTCGACCTGGACTATGCCGAGGACTCGGAGGCCGAGGCGGACGCCAACTTCGTCATGACAGGGTCCGGCGGCATCGTCGAGGTGCAGGCGACTGCCGAAAAGGAGCCGTTCAGCCAGGAACGCTTCGACGAGCTGATGCAGTTGGCGCGCAAGGGCATTAAAGAGTTGATAGCCCTGCAGCAGTTGACGGTGGCTTGAGCCATCCCGGCTCGGTCATCGCGAGAAGCAAGAGGCGGGTGAAGCGATGAAGCCGGCCGGGATTCTGGAAACGGTGCTCTATGCCAGCGACCTTGATGCTGCGGAGCGCTTCTACCGCGATGTGCTGGGCCTGGAGCCCTTCTCGAAGTCTCCAGGCCGGCAGCTGTTCTATCGGTGCGGGAACCAGGTTTTCCTCGTATTCAATCCCGAGGCAACGTCGAAACCGCAGGCCGCGAATGCGCTGCCAGTGCCTCCGCACGGTGCCGTCGGGCCGGGACACGTCTGCTTCCGCGCCCAGGCCGCGGAGATCGAGGCTTGGCGCAAGCACCTGGAATCCCACGGTGTCGCCATCGAAGCCGACTTTGAGTGGCCAAGCGGCGGCCGTTCGATCTACTTCCGTGACCCGGCTGGCAATTGCCTCGAGTTCGCCGAGCCACGCATCTGGGGGCTCGAGTGATGCGAAAGCTCGAGAAGGGAGCGAAGCTCGTCGTCGCTAGCCACAACCCCGGGAAGATCAGGGAAATTGCGGATCTCGTAGAGCCCTACGGGTTGGAGGTCGTCTCAGCCGCAGATCTCGCGCTCCCCGAGCCTGAGGAAACGGAAACGACGTTTGCAGGCAATGCGCGGCTGAAAGCAGTCACCGCCGCCAGGGCGTCGGGACTTCCCGCTCTTTCTGACGACTCCGGCCTGGAGGTAGAGGCACTCGGTGGGCAGCCCGGTGTCTACTCGGCCCGTTGGGCGGGTCCGGAGAAAGATTTCAACGTGGCGATGAAGCGGCTTGCCGACGAGCTGAGCGCAGCCGGTGCATGGAAGGAGCCAGGGCCACGCGCCAATTTTACCTGCGCGCTATGCCTTGCCTGGCCGGACGGAGAAGCGCACATCTTCGAGGGTAAGGTCTTCGGCCGGCTCGTGTGGCCGCCGCGAGGCGACCGAGGCTTCGGCTATGACCCCATGTTCCTGCCGGACGGCGAGACATTGACGTTCGGCGAAATGGATCCGGCAGACAAGCATGCCATCAGTCACCGCGCCCGGGCCTTCGCCCTCTTCGTGGAAGCCTGCCTCGAAGGCAAGCAATCCTGACGAGGTGGGCTTCGGGGTTTACATCCACTGGCCGTTCTGCGCGTCGAAGTGCCCGTACTGCGACTTCAACAGCCACGTGCGGATCGGGGGGATCGATGAGGCGCGCTTCCTCGCTGCTTTCCGGCGTGAGTTGCGTACCGTCCGGGAACGCATCGGCCCGCGGCGCGTGACGAGCATCTTTATCGGTGGCGGCACGCCCTCGCTGATGCAGCCCTCCACCGTCGCCGGAATCCTCGATGAGATTGCCAGGCTATGGGAGATCGAGCCAGGCGCAGAGGTGACGCTTGAGGCCAATCCGTCGAGCGTCGAGGCTGGCCGGTTTCGCGGCTATCGCACCGCGGGTGTCAACCGCGTCTCGCTTGGCGTTCAGTCCCTACGAGACAGCGACTTGAAGCAGCTTGGGCGCCTGCATTCGGTCGCGGAAGCAAAGGCAGCTATTGCAGTCGCAAGCAGCACGTTCGAGCGGTTCAGCTTCGATCTGATCTACGCGCGCCCGGGCCAGACCCTGGAGGATTGGCGAGGGGAGCTGGATGAAGCCCTCGCGATGGCAGGTGGACACCTGTCGCTCTACCAGCTGACCGTCGAAGAAGGGACGCCTTTCGCTGCCCTTCATGCTGCCGGCAAGCTGCGAGTGCCAGATGGCGAGCATGCGCGCGCGCTGTACGAGCTGACGAACGATGTCACCGCGGCAAACGGCTTGCCTGCCTACGAAATCTCCAACCATGCGGTGCCTGGTGAGGAAAGCCAGCATAACCTGCTCTATTGGCGCTACGGCGAGTACGCCGGGATCGGTCCGGGTGCACACGGTCGCCTGATCATTGGCCGCGAGCGGTGGGCGACGATGAATGAACGTGTGCCGGAGCGCTGGTTATCGAAGGTGGAAGAGACGGGTGAGGGCTGGATCGAGGCAGAGCCACTGAGCCCCCGCGAGCAGGCCGACGAGATGCTGCTCATGGGCCTTCGGATCGACGAAGGGCTGGATCTCGACCGGTTGGAACGAATCGGCGGCGCCCAGGTGGATTTTGCTCTCATCTCCCAGCTTGTCGATCAAGGTTTGCTGGCTACGTCGGCAAACGGCCGGCGGATCAAGGCGACGATGGCGGGCCGCATGGTGCTGAACGAGGTGGTGTTGCGGCTTTCGGCGGGCATCAACCCCTGACACCAGGCTGCCAGCGCAAACCCACCGCAAAGCACCCTTCAACTCAATCGATCAGCAGCTTGGGAGAAGAGGCCGCTTTCCGTACAGCCCCTTGCTCCGCCCCCGATGTCGAGTCCAATGGACACGGATCGGTTGGCGGCGTATGCACGGCGGTCATGCTACGACGACTGTACGACTGGACGATGGACTTGGCGGGCCATAAACGGGCTCCGCAGGCGTTATTCTGGGTCGCGTTCATCGAAAGCTTATTCTTTCCGATCCCACCCGACGTGATGCTGATGCCGATGGTGCTGGCCCGCCGGCTCAAGGCATGGGTTTACGCCAGCATCGCGACGGTCGGTTCGGTTTTGGGTGGCGTTGCCGGTTATCTGATCGGCCTTCTCTTGTTCGATGTCCTCGGAAGGCCACTTGTCGAGCTTTACGGTTATGGCGAGAAATTCGCGGAGTTTGCGAGCTCCTACAATGAATACGGTGCCTTGATCGTGTTCTTTTTCGGGGTGACGCCGTTTCCGTACAAGGTCATTACGATCGCCAGTGGCGTGACCCAGCTCAATATCGTCGTTTTCGTTCTCGCCAGCATCGCAGCCCGCGGACTGAGGTTTTTTCTCGTTAGTGGTTTGCTCTATTGGTTTGGGCCGCCGATCCGCGACTTTATCGAGCAGCGGCTCGGGCTAGTGACGACGGTATTCTTGGTATTGCTTATTGGGGGCTTTGTCGGCCTCCGCTATCTCATGTGAGATGATGCCCGCGACGCTGCCCACACCTGAGCGAGATTCAGCCTATCGATGGGGGGCCTCGGTCCTCGTCGCGGCTATCGCCATCATTCTGACTGCGCTGGGGTTTGAGTATATCGGTGGCTACCGGCCCTGCCCGCTCTGCCTTCAGCAGCGCTATGCTTACTACGCAGGCATACCGGTCCTGTTCGGTGCTCTGGTGCTGGTGAGTACCGGACATCGGCGATGGGCTGGATTTCTGTTTGCGATTGTCGCTGCGGGCTTCCTGGTAAATGCGGGGCTCGGCGTCTACCACGCCGGCGTTGAATGGAAGCTTTGGGCCGGCCCGGAAACTTGCCAGCTTTATCTCGATTCAGCGCCGGCAGGCTCTGGCGGCGTCCTGGAGCAACTCAAGACTGTCCGCGTCATTCGCTGCGATGAGGCGCCTTGGCGCTTCCTAGGGCTGTCCTTCGCGGGATGGAATGCCCTGCTATCTATTTTCCTCGCGCTCGGCGCATTCATGGCGGCTCGCCTCAGCTGGCAGCGGGGCATTTGACGGCGACCTGGCCGCTCCCGCTGCTCGTCACGCGCCCATCAAAGCTGAACAAATAATCAGTGAAAAACCTTGTGTTGGCCCAAAACGTGTCACCGTCCGGCCACATGACAACGCTTAATTTCAGATCGTTCGCGGAACACAGTAGGAACTAAGGTGTTTTGGTGAGGAGCGTAACCCAAGTGCACACCGTATCGCGTCCCGCTTCCTCCCGCGTACCCTTACCGCGAGCCATGTTCCGGCGTATCGGGAGTAATGCCAGCGTATCGGCATCTGGAGTAACGGCAGCCGAGTTCATCGGGCTGCTGAAGCCGTGTGCGAGTACCAGTAGCGTATCGTTGCGTTCTGTTGCGTCAGTGTACGGCACTCTTCCAAGAAATGCGCTTCGAAACGCATTTCTCGCACTGAGGCGAGCTGCTGCGGCGAAGAAATGTAGGCGTATCGCTGAGCGGCTCGCCAGAGTGGCGGGGCAGCGTACGTCCGGCACGGGGATGCCCCCAGCGGGGAAGATGCCGTGGGTAACAGTCAGTCAGCGTCTGCAGTAGTGGTTCGGTGTCTGCAGCAGTTGCGTCAGTCTTCGCAGTACAGCGTAGGTGAACATGCAACCAAGTGGTGAAGCCGCAGGCCCGTGGCTCCCACTGCACCAAGTGGTCCAGACGGTGCTGAGTGAGCTGCGTAACCCAAGAGCTGCCGTGGGACCCGATCGGGCAAAGCCGAGGTCGGATCCGGCAGCGAAGAGCTGAAGCAGAATTGGAGGCAGCAACCTCCCACGAGTTGGCAAGCACGCAAAGCGTACGACTGCAGTCTCCTCCAAGGCCTCACATTGCACGGTCCCGCGTAGTGACGCCAGAGCGCTGGGCGTGTTTGCCATCACTTTTCCAAGGTCTGGCGAAAGCCGCGTCGAGATGTGAGGCAAGTCATGAAATGTGATCGCTTTAACCCGCTACAGTGGCATTCGGCCGTTGGGCTCGCCCGTCAAATCTGCGCGCGTGTGTTTCGTGATGGCGGAAGCCCGGCGGATGCCGTCGCCGCGTTCGGCCTGACGAACACTCACGTGGCAAGCTGGAACAAGGCCGTCGATTTGATCGCAGAACACCTGTGCCTTCGTGACTTCCGAAGCTTCCGAAGCGCGGCCTAGGGCCCAATTAAACGAAGTGTGATGAGTAATTGCCTGCCTCGGCGTGTGAGCCGGGGCATTTTCGTTCGGGATCAGCAATTCGGTTACGGCTCGAGCTCGGTATCCCAGTAGAGGTAGTCGAGCCAGCTTTCATGCAGATAGTTGGGCGGGAACAGGCGTCCGTTGCGGTGAAGCTCGAAGACGGTGGGGCGGTATGGCCGCTGCTTTGGCCACATGCCCACCTCCTCCGGCAGCGCTCCGCCTTTCGCAAGATTGCAAGGCGAGCACGCCGTCGTGACGTTGTCCCATCGGGTCTGACCGCCCCGCGACCGCGGAATGACGTGATCGAAGGTCAGATCTTCCTTGGAGCCGCAGTATTGGCAGGTGAAGCGATCGCGGAGGAAGACGTTGAATCGGGTAAAGGCAGGATATAGAGCTGGCTTTACGTAAGTCTTCAGCGCAACGACGCTCGGGATACGCATCTCGAACGAGGGACTTCGGACCGTACGCTCATATTCAGAGATGATATTGACCCGGTCCAGAAAAACCGCCTTGATCGTATCCTGCCAATGCCAGAGCGACAGCGGATAATAACTGAGTGGCCGGAAATCGGCGTTCAGGACCAGGGCCGGCATGGAATCCGGCGGTGTCGCTGAGACATTCACGTCTGTGCTTCCCGCACTCTGCCCTTTCCACTTGAGCAACGCACGTCGCACTCGCGCTCGCGGAATACTATAACCGCATGTCTGGTCTGTGAAGCGGGCGGGATTAACTCAGGATTTACCGAATTGTCACACCGGGCAACGGGAAAGGCGCTTGCTTAGCCTCCGGGGACTACACGGGACCGAGCATCTGGGCCAGGAAGTGCGCAGCCATCCTCAGCCCTCCGGGGTCGATCTGATGCCCGATGCCGGGCCGGATGTGCCATTCGACCGGAACGTGAGCCGCAGCTAGAGCTTCTCGGGTCAAGTGGATCGCCTCCACGGGGTGACGTCGTCCAGCTCGCCGTGAATGAGCTGAACGGGCGGACGGGCCTTGATCGTGCTCACCAGATGCTCGGGCCCTGCGAGGACGCCGGAGAAGCCGACGATGGCCGCGGGTCCCGAGGATCGCCTTAGCCCGACATGCAACGCCATCATGGTGCCCTGGCTGAAGCCGACCAAGGCCAGACGGTTTGGAGGGAGGCGGTAGCGCTCGAGCTCGGAATCCAGAAAACGGTCGAGCACCGGGCCCGCCAGGCTGACACCGCGCCACAGCTCTCCGGGGTCGCGGAACGTGAGCGGGAACCATTGGCGGCCACCGAAACCGAAATCGGGAAGCGGCTCAGGCGCATCGGGGGCTACAAACGCTGCACCTGGAAGCCACGGAGCCAAGGCGTCGGCGAGGCCGATCAGGTCGGCTCCGTTGGCGCCGTAGCCGTGAATGAGAACGACGAGACTCGTGACAGCCTTGCTCGGCTCTTTCCGGGGACCGTCAAGCAGCTTCATGTCCTTGCGCGGGTTCTAGAGAGGCGCTCCGGAGCGTTTCTTTAGTACCGGGTAATAGGCCCAAAGCAGCCGCGCAGCCACCCCCCGCCACGGACGCCAGCGCTCTGCCAGCTCAAGAAGCTCGCCCGAGTTCGGGCGGCGTTCGAGGCCGAACGCACCCTGTGTGGCGACTTGGAGGGCAAGATCGCCGGCTGCAAACGCGTCACGCCGGCCAAGGCAGAACATGATGAAGATGTCTGCCGTCCAAGGCCCAATGCCAGGCACGCGAGTCAGCTGCTCGTGTATCGCCTCGTCTGAGTAGCCGGTCAGAGACTCGATCTCCAGCTCGCCCTCAGCGACAGCCCGGGCAACGTTTCGCAAGGTGCGCGTCTTCGGCGCCGAGAGCCCGGCTCGACGAAGCGTTCCATCGCTGGCCGCCAGGAACGCTTCGGCACTGAACGGATGGACAGTGGACGTCAATCGAGACCAGATGGCATTTGCGCTCGCGGTAGAGAGCTGCTGGCCGACGATGATCCGGGCCAGTCCCTCGAAGCCAGCGGGCCGGCGCCGAAGGGGTGGGTCCCCCGTGATGTCGTGGACTTTGCGCAGGTATGGACACTTCCGGCGCAGTGCCCGCATCCCAGCCCGGATATCCTCGGGCCTCTCGATGATGCCGGACCCGACGTAAACCCTTCCGTTGGCTTTCTGGAGCTTGGGCATACTGCTCGTCGTATGTTCTCGCTTCGACATCACTTTAGTCGAGCACGCCCGTTCGATCACGCCTGACATGCGCTCGCGCGGCCGCCATAGTATGACGCGGCTCGTCCGGTCACTCCACGATTCCGCGCTCGAGTCACCCAAAGATGGGCAGACCAGTCTTCCGGTTCGCGCCAAGCCCCAACGGCGAGCTTCACCTCGGCCACGCCCTTTCCGCGCTGATTGGCTTCGAAATGGCGCGCCGGCTCAACGGGCGCTTTCTGCTGCGGATCGAGGACATCGATCTCGCGCGAACGCGACCGGAATACATCGATGCCATATTCGAGGACCTGGCGTGGCTCGGGTTGGAGTGGGAGGAGCCGGTGCTCCGCCAGTCGCAGCACTTTGCAAACTATCAGGCGGCGGCTGATCGGCTCCAACGCCTTGGCCTCCTTTATCCCTGCCCGATGACCCGCGCTGACCTGGCGGCGCTCGCAGCGAGTCAGCCTGGCGATGTCGATCCCGATGGGGCTCCCCGCGTTCTACGCCGTAACTGCACCCACCTTCAGGAGGAGTGGGCCATGCGCCTCGAGCGCGGCGAGCCTTACGCATTACGCCTAGATATGGAACGGGCAGTCGCTTTGGCGCGGGAAATGGCTGGCGATGCTGCTTTCACCTTCACCGAGTTCGGGACGGATGGCCGCCCTCTCCGCCAGGTCCGCTCCCAGCCGGAACGCTGGGGCGACGTCGTTATCGTGCGAAAGGATGTACCAGCCAGCTACCACCTCGCAGTCGTCATTGACGACGCGCGCCAAGGCGTCAGCCATGTCACGCGCGGACTCGATCTCCTTGCGGCGACGGACGTGCATCGCCTTCTGCAGGTGCTGCTTGGGCTTCCGGAGCCGCTCTATCACCATCACCGGCTCATCACGGACGCGAATGGCCGCAAGCTCAGCAAGAGCGCCCGGGACACTTCCCTCCGGGCCCTCAGGGCCGCAGGCGTGACACCGCAAGAAGTCCGTAGGCTGATCGGGTTAAGTTAACCGTTCTAGAGAAACGAGTGACAACTTTTTCGTGTTTTTCTTGTTATAATTCAACTCCGGGTTGAATTGTTTCAAGTTAAGTCACAGGTTTACTCTTGGTTAAGACTTAGCCGAGTGTATTCGGCCGACTGGAACTAATCGATTCTAGAAAGCATTTCCAATCGTGTATTCTTTGAGGCCGCTAACCTTCCGCCTGCTTTTGCTTCGATGAGCTCCTTCCTGTACGACTTGGCACGCGCCCACCAGACCGAGCTGATCGGGTTTGGGCAGGCATTCTTGGTATCCGCGCTGATCGTCGGCCTCGGATATTGGCTAAAGGCTCGACTGCTTCGCGGGTGGGGAGCACCGGCTGCCAAGCGCCTCCGATCTTCGAAACCGGCGACCCGGAAGCAAAGGAGCTCTGCCAATCGACGACCGATCCCTGTGGAGGCGACGCCCGCGGTAGAAGCGCCGACGGCCGCGGAGCCAGTCGAGGCGACGCCGATTCCGCCGGCGCAACCGCTGTCCCTCGAAGCCCATTCCCAGCGCGTGGCAGAGCATATGCGCAGGACCATCGCGCGCGGGGAGCGCATTGTTGCGCTACACAACCGCGCACGGATCAGGCTGGAGTCGGCGGACTACGCTTTTCAACGTCTGGTCATGGACCTCGCGCACCTGGTCTCCGTACCCAAGAAGCCGGAGCCCGTTTTCTCGGTCATTGGCATCGATCTGAAGCACCCGACCAAGCTCGCAGCGTAACGGCGCCTTGCCGCATGCGGCGTTGACTTGCCAGCACGGATCGGTGCAGTGCCAGAAGCTCCCCGCATCACCTTGAAGCGAGGCCGACATGTCAGCGCCAGCCGCGTCACCGCGTGCCCCGTGGCGCGCCACCGTGCTCACCCTGTTTCCCGAGATGTTTCCGGGGCCGCTCGGCTTTTCACTGTCGGGCCAGGCCCTCGCCTCAGGCATCTGGTCGCTTGCGACGTACAACATTCGCGACTTTGGAATTGGCCGCCACAAGACGGTTGATGACCATCCCGCTGGCGGCGGTCCCGGCATGGTGATGCGCTGCGATGTCACCGCCGCAGCAATCGATGCGGCCCGCAAAGCGGATGCTGACCTCCCCCTCATCTACATGTCGCCGCGCGGCATTCCATTGACGCAATCCATCGTCCGCGAGCTGGCAGCTGGCCCCGGGGTGATGCTGCTTGCTGGCCGGTTTGAAGGTGTCGACCAGCGGGTGCTCGACGCCCGGCAGGCCCGCGAGGTCTCGATCGGGGATTATGTGCTCTCGGGCGGAGAGCTTGCGGCTATGGTTCTGATCGATGCTTGCGTTCGCCTACTTCCCGGCGTCGTTGGAGCTGAGGAGTCCCTTGCCGAGGAAAGCTTTGAAGAAGGCCTGCTCGAATATCCTCACTACACGCGGCCACGAGAGTGGGAAGGGCGATCGATTCCCGAGGTGCTGCTCTCGGGCGACCACAAGCGAATTGCCGAGTGGCGCCGCTCCGAACGGCTGAGAATTACCCGCGAGCGGCGGCCCGATCTCTTCGCGAAACTTCAAGACAAGTCTTAAGGAACCGGGAGTCGACAAGAGCCGTCGATTGGGTTATCTAGCCGCGATCCGAATTCCCGAAATGCTGCCGCATGGGGTCGACGATCCTTCTGTCGAGCCCGTCGAGCGTGTTGTCACCCGGTCGAGGTTCCGTCATGAACATCATCCAAATGCTCGAGGCCGAGCAAATGAGCGCGGTCACGGCGAAACGCGTGATCCCTGAGTTCGGTCCTGGCGATACGGTCAGGGTGATGGTCAAGGTGATCGAAGGCGACACCGTCCGCACCCAGGCCTTTGAAGGTGTGGTGATCGCACGCTCCGGCTCGGGCATCAACGAAAGCTTCACTGTCCGGAAGATTTCGTATGGCGAGGGCGTGGAGCGCGTGTTCCCGCTGTATTCGCCTTACATTGCCGACATCGAAGTTGTCCGCCGCGGCAAAGTGCGCCGCGCGAAGCTCTATTATCTGCGTGGCCGTCGCGGCAAGGCGGCCCGCATCGTCGAGCGCACGGATGCTCGCGCACGGCGCCTCAATGCCGCCTTCAAGGGATTCAAGCGTCCGAAGGGCAAGCCGGATGATCTCACATTGATCAAGGGGATCACACCGGACCTCGCGGCGATGCTCAAGAGATATAACGTGTTGCGGTTCGACCAGATTGCTGCCTTCTCCGATGAGGACATCGCCAATCTGGACGATCTGCTGAAGCTCGATGGGCAAATCGAGCGCGATGACTGGGTAGGTCAGGCCAAACGCTTGATGGCTGAGGCTGCAGCTGCCGAGGTGCCGGCTGAGGAAGGTCAGGAGGAGCAGCAGAACGCCTGAGCGCGCGCTCAGCTTTGTGGAGTTCGAAAGCCCGGTCCCTCAGACCGGGCTTTTCGTTTGCGGATGGCGACATCGCTTCGCTGGAACTGTGAGCAGCGCGTGGCGTTCGCCGGGATAGGCAGTGCGAACCGCGCAGGATGAAGGATGGAGCGCGAAGCGCATCCCGAGGTCCTGTCGATCGAGAACAGCAGTCCGCCGTTCGATCCAGAAATCGGGGATTATGCGATCATCGGTGACTGCCGGACGGCGGCACTTGTCTCGCGTTGGGGTTCTATCGACTGGCTGTGCCTGCCCGATTTCTCGGACGGTTCCGTCTTCGCAGGCCTGCTTGACCCGGTAAATGGCGGCAGCTTTTTCGTCCGGCCGCGGCCACACTTCGTGACGCGGCGACGCTACCTCCCCGACACGGCGGTTCTCGAAACGGAGTTCGAAACGGCAACCGGGACCGCGAGGCTTCTCGACCTACTCCCCATCCAAGATGGCATCTCGCCAATGGGGCCGATGCGAGAGCTCCTCCGGGTGATTGAAGGCACGGCCGGAGAAGTTGATCTGAGCGTCGGAATCGACGTTCGCCCTGACTACGGTCGGAAGAGCGCGAATCTCGAGAAGAGAGGCCCTTTGGGCTGGTGCTGGATCTGGGGCAACGAAATACTGGCGCTGCGGAGCGATTTGTTGCTGGAGCCAGCGCCTTCAGGTCTCGCTGGGGCGGCCACGATCCGCGCAGGCGAGAAGCGAGTCCTCAGCCTGAGCTATACGCGAAACGATCCGGCGGTTCTGCCATTGCTCGGACGGGAGGCAGAAAATCGCCTCGCGCAAACCATTGCCTGGTGGCGGGACTGGGCTTCTCAATGTACCTACCGCGGGCCCTATCGCGACATCGTTCTGCGCAGCGCAATCACGCTCAAGCTTCTCGCTTACTGCAACTCCGGTGCGATCATCGCTGCACCAACCACTTCTCTGCCTGAGGCCATTGGCGCGGATCGGAATTGGGATTACCGCTACTGCTGGCTGCGGGATGCCGGATTGACCAATCAGGCGCTGGTGAGCCTCGGATATAGCGATGAAGCCCGCAGCTTTCTCGGCTGGATGCTGCACGCAACGCGACTGACGTGGCCCGAGCTTCAGATCGTCTACGACATCTTTGGCAGGACTGAGCTGGAAGAGGCGGAGCTGGACCATCTTTCCGGCTACAAGAATTCACGCCCGGTCCGCGTCGGCAACGGCGCCTACTCCCAGCGCCAACTCGATGTCTATGGCGAGGTGGCGATGGCAGCGGAAACGGTTGTGAGAAATGGGCACAGCCTCGATCCGCTTGAGGCTCGAATGCTGGCAGGGTTCGCGGATGTAGTGTGTCGCCGCTGGTACGAGCCGGATAGTGGTATCTGGGAAATCCGCGGCCCGCGCCGCCACTACACGTTTTCCAAGGTTATGTGCTGGGTTGCCTTGGATCGCCTCATCAAGCTGCACGAGCGCGGCGCTATTGTCTTGAGATCACCCGTGGAGCGCTACCGGCGTGTGAAGCGGTCGATCGAGGAAGTCATCGAAAATCGCGGATTCAACAAGGAACTCGGGAGCTACACCAGCGAGCTTGGCGGAAACCAGGTCGATGCCGCTTTGCTGCTGATGGCGTGCATCGGATATCGCGATGCATCCGATCCACGAATGGTATCGACGCATGATCTCATTCAACGGCGGCTCGGCCGAAATGGGCTGCTATACAGATATGAGCCGGGCTACGACGGCTTCAATTCTAATGAGGCGGCTTTCGGGATTTGCAGCTTCTGGGCCATCGACAATCTGGCCAAACGTGGCGATGTCAAAGCCGCGGAACGGGCATTCGAGCATCTGATCACTTGCGCCAATGATGTGGGTCTCTACGCCGAGGAGATTGACGTTTCAACTGGTGCACCCGTCGGAAATTTTCCTCAGGCCTTCACGCACGTTGGCCTGATCAACATCGCCGTCGCGATAGAAGACGCACGGCAGGAGGTTTATCGTGGCAGGGCTTGAAATAGCGCACCCCGTTTTCCTCCTGTTATGGGCGTTGATCGCGACCGTTGCGATGACGGCCATTCTCCAGGGAAGTCAGGGACTCGGACTATCCCGATTGAGCCTGCCGTTTCTAATTGGAACGTTCGTCACCAGCGATCGAAATAAGGCAATGGCGCTGGGCTTCGTCATTTACACCATCGGCGGGTGGCTCTTCGCCTTCATCTATTATGCAATCTTCTTGAGCGTGAACATTTTCACCTGGTGGCTCGGAATGCTGCTCGGCGCGCTGCACGGCATCATTTTGCTGGTCTGGGCGCTTCCTCTATTGCCCTACGTTCATCCACGGCTAGCTTCCGAGTATCATGGCGTAACATCCCGGCGGCAGATTGAGCCACCGGGTTTTCTTGCCTTGAATTACGGGCGGAGAACGCCGCTAACGACCCTCCTCGGTCAAACCATTTACGGCGCTACTCTTGGCGGATTTATCCAGCTCCACCAATCCGTCGCGTAAACGCCGACCTGCATCATCAGGCCGATGGGCCATGCGCCGCGAAGAAGGATAGAACCTTCTCGTGGAAGAACGCCTCTGGATTTTCCAGATGAAGCATGTGTGAAACGCCGGGAATTACGACGAGTTCGGAGCCTGCAATCTCGCGATGGATGACCTCGGCGGCGGCAGGAGGCGTCGAGGGATCACGCTCACCAACGATCACACACGTGGGAACACGGATTTCCTTCAGCCGGCTCGTGATGTTGAGGTTCCGAATGGCCTGACACCAGCCCACGTAGCCTTTGGGAGGTGTACTCTCCATCATGGCTGTGAGCTGGGCCACCACCTCTGGCTTGTTCGTCTTTGTCTCAGGCACAACCCACCGCGCGATGGCGCCCTCGACAAGTTCGCTCAGGCTGCCTGTCGAAGCAACGCGGATGCGCTCATCCCAGAGCGGGTGGGCTTGAGCGGGCACAGCGCTGGTGGTTGCGACAAGGCACAGGCAGTGAAACCGCTCGGGGTAGAGGAAGCCGAGATACTGGCCAACCATGCCGCCCATTGAGAGACCAAGAAAACGGGCCTTGTCGATGCCAAGGTGGTCCATCAGTCCGATCACATCGGCGGCAAGCGTCTCGAAAGCGTAGGGGCCTTCGGGCGCTTCGGTCTTGCCGTGCCCCCGCGCGTCGAACCGAACCACGCGGTACTTCGGCTCCAAGGCTGCCGTCAGCGCGTCCCAGGTTGAAAGGTTTGTAGCAAGGGGGTGATGCAGGACGACGGCCGGCGCGTCGGAGCGGCCCGACACTTCATAATTCATTTGAATACCGTTGATCGTCGCACGCATCGCGCGTCCTCCTGCCTTTGCTGCTGGTTATGAGAGAGTGAGTTGGGATGTAGGGGAAAGTTTATCACAGTGGGCCGCCGAAAGAAGCGCCGGCCGATTGCGATCTAGCTCACCGCTTCGCTCTTCACTGCATAAGTCCGAGTATGCGCGACATCGGGCGCCAGCCACTTGCGACAGGGGCGTCGTTAGCGGGAGCTGGGCTTTCGACCCTTTGCGGCACAGCCGCGGTCATGATGAGAGATGCCGTGCCGTTTCTGATGCTTTCTGGTGTCCGCTTTTTCGGTCCCGGCGCGACGACCCGCTCCTCTGCAATCTGCAAATCGCCGCTGGGGTAAAATGGTACCGGCATCAGCTTTTCATACGGCGGGCAGTAGCCAGCGGGATCCAGCTTGGCAGGATCGATGGGGCTGTAGAACCGCACGTTCACGAGATAACGCTTTTCGCAAACCGCGATGCTCGGCGGAATTCGCGTCTCCTCGAAGTAATCGTAGGCTTCCTTGAGGGTTTTCCAGAATTCGTAATGCGGGCTGTCTTCGTGCAGCGCCATTTTTTCGTCCGTCATACGGAAAGGAAAGGCGTGCACTTCAAATGCTTCCTGCCCGCCTTCGAAAGCTTCCCGCGCCAGCGCGTAGATCTCCTCCATCAGCCCATCGGTCATGGCGTAACAGCCGGCGGACTTGCAATCGCCGTGCACCATCAGGAACTCGCCTGTGCGGCCGTGGGCTCGATCGAAAGCGTTCGGATAGCCGAGATTGAAAGCCAGATGGTAGTTCGAGTTCGGATTCATCTGGTGGCGCGTCACCCGATAAAAGCCCTCGGGAGCTTGCTTGTCGCCGCGCTTGATCTTGGGTCCCAGGTCACCCGACCAATTGCAAATCGGATACGTCTTGAAGTGATAGAATCGTCCGTCGTCCCGCTGTTTCCAGATCTCAAGCTCCGATTCCTCCTTGAAGATCCGGACGAAGATCGGCTGCTCGGGCCGCATGCCCTTTCTGCCGAGGAGCATCAACGTTTCCTTCGGCAAGGGCTTGAGATGGGGAGGCAGCTCAATCCTTGCGCAGGCCGCAATTAATGCCGCCGTGGCGATCAAGATGCCGATGTGGACGCCGCGCATGGCCCCCCGTTTCCAGGACTTCAAGCAGAACACCGTGCCCCTGGTGCACGCTCGAATCGTGTGGCCGCTATTGGTGAAGAATCAGTTAACGCAACGGCACGGGCACTAGGCCGCGAGGCTTGTTCCGTGTCAAGGGAGGCCATGGACAGATTTTCGGTAGCCCACAAACGGGCACGGATAAGCGATACAAGCTTAACGATGAGAAAGCCGGATCAGCGGCTCTCAGAGCGTCCGCCCGATTTGCAAGAAGCGCTCATGACGCTGATGCCGGATCTCCTCTGGAGACATACCATCGAACTCGGCGAGTGCAGCCGCGATGGCGTTTCCAGTGGCGGCAATGGCTTTCTGCGGCTCGCGATGGGCGCCACCAATCGGTTCAGGGATGATCGCGTCGATAACTTTCAGCTGCTCCAGATCCTGAGCAGTAATCCGCATGCTCGTCGCAGCGTCCATTGCGCGCGACGAGTCGCGCCACAGAATCGATGCTGCGGCTTCTGGCGAGGCGACCGTGTAGATGGCGTGCTCCAACATGAGGATACGGTTCGCCGTGGCGATCGCGACGGCACCTCCCGAGCCACCTTCGCCAATGATTACCGCGATGATCGGCACCCCGAGTGAGAGACAGCAATCGGTGGACCGGGCTATGGCTTCTGCTTGCCCTCTCTCCTCGGCACCAATGCCAGGATAAGCACCGGCCGTGTCGATAAGGGTGATCACCGGTAACGCAAACCGGTCAGCCATCCTCATCAGCCGCACAGCTTTGCGGTAACCCTCCGGCCGCGCCATGCCGAAGTTGTGGCGGATGCGGCTTTCGGTGTCGGACCCCTTCTCGTGGCCGAGGATCATGACGGAGCGGCCGCGAAATCGCCCAAGGCCGCCCACAATGGCTCTATCCTCGGCGAAATACCGGTCGCCAGCCAGTGGCGTGAAGTCCTCGATTAACCCTTTGATGTAGTCGAGCGTGTGAGGCCGGTCGGGGTGCCGCGCCACCTGTGTCTTTTGCCAGGGGGTGAGCTTGGCATACGTATCGGCCAGCAACTGCTGGGCTTTTTGCTCGAGCTTCGCGATCTCCTCGGTGAGCGAAAGGGCATTCTCGGCGTTGGCCAGGGCCTTCAGCTCTTGAAGCTTGCTTTCCAGCTCCGCGATCGGCTTTTCGAACTCGATGTACGTCCTGAAGGGTCGCTGATCCATGGGTGAACAAGGTTAGCCGCGGGTCGGAGCGGCGGTCAGAAGTCAAAAAGATGAGCAAAGCTCCACTCGGCCGGGACAATCGCCAGCCTCCTGCCGGAAAGTCAAGGTTACACTAAGGCGCGGCAAAAGTTGGCCGGACCGATTCATGGGGTGAACCAATACGCTAGCCAGCCTCATTACTTGCGCGATTCAACTTAGCCCGAGCCAAGGGATGGTGGTCCAACACCAGGCGGCGCAGCCGTTCTTCGAGCACGTGCGTATAGATTTGGGTCGTGGAAATGTCCGCGTGCCCGAGGAGCTGCTGTACGGCACGCAGGTCGGCGCCGCGGTCCAGCAAGTGACTGGCGAAAGCGTGACGGAGCACGTGCGGGCTGACGCGGCGGGGATCGATGCCGGCCTCCTGTGCCAGCTCCTTGAGCTCCTGGGCGAGCCGCTGCCGCGTAAGATGCCCTTCCGCGCTCCGCGATGGAAAGAGCCACCGCGTCTTTAGCATTGGCGCCAACCCGTCCTCCTCATGCTGGCCCACTTCCAAATAGCGGTCGAGCGCCGCCCGGGCCGCAGCGTTCAGAGGCACAATCCTCTCGCGGCCACCTTTGCCCTTGATGGTGAGCACGCGCGAGTCCCCCTGGAGGACGGAGCGGGGCAGCGACACAAGCTCAGAGACCCGCATGCCCGTCGCGTAGAGCAGCTCGAGCAAGCAGTAGAGGCGGAGCGCGGCGAAGCGCTCTCGGCCGGAGGTTTCTGCAATCCGGTCGCGGGCTCTCGTGATAAGCCGATCGACCTCTGCAACCGTAAGCGTCTTGGGTAACGGCTGCCCAACTTTCGGCCCTCGGACGCCGTGTGTTGGATCTTCCGCGATGCGGCCCTCGGTAAGCAGGAACTTATAGAATTGGCGGATCGCTGAAAGGTGCCTCGCTCGGGACGAGGCTGCCATGCCTTGCTCAGCAAGGGCCTTGAGGTAGCTCGTGATGTCAGCCGACTTGGCCTCGGCGAAGGAAGTCTTGCGGCTCGTCAGGAACCTCGCAAACGACTCAAGATCCCGCCGATAAGCCTCAAGCGTGTTGGCGGCGGCGCCCCGCTCGGCCGCGAGCATTTCCAGGAAGGCGTCGATCAGGGCTTCGGTGCTCTGCATTGCGATCTGTTTAGTGGCTCGCGGAGCGCGGCCAAACGTTGAACAGGGCCTCGAAGGCTAGACGTCGCGCTTCAGCTTCGAGTCCTACGCGCTTCAAAGCCCGAATGGCGTCGCCCAAGGCAATGATGTGGGCGCCTTCCGGCCCTTTCGGGCCCACGGTGCGCATCACCAGCAGTACGGTGCGCGCGAACTCTCGCCGGCTGGAGGCCTCTTTGAGCTGCGTCAGCACCCCGGTTTCGGGCAGATGACCGTCGTTAGGTTGCGGCGTGCTGCTCGCCAGGTGCCAGAGGTCCATCGGCACCTGGTAGTCGAGGGCGTCCAGCACCGTCGCGAGTCGATGGAGAACCGGCTCACTGAAAACACCCTGAAGCGCAAGGGCCTCGACGGCGGCGAGATGCAGTCCGCGGGGGGCATCGAATTCGGCATTCGCGATATCGGAGAGCGCGAGCCAGTGCTCCAGACGACTACTCCCTCGTGAGTGAGCATCGAGAGAGACCCACCACGCACGGACGCTCGGGTGATCTCCGGCTGCGAGTGCCGCCTCGATGGCAGTCTCAGCGAACCATGCGAAGTCCGGCGACCGCGGCACGCTCTTGACCAGCGGGGCAGCCATAGCCAGGGCGGGCAGGTAGAACCCGGCGCGACGCGCTTCATCGAGGAATGCGCGGAGAATCTGCGCCCGCCGAGTAGGATCGCGTTCTGCCTCTGCAGCCTGGAAGAGCAAGGCACGGCGCAGCAAGGAATTGGGCCGGGAGGCCAGTGGATTGGCAAGATCCGGCGGCGCGAACCTCTGTGCGCGGTAGATGTCCGCCAGGTCTTCCGGCGCGATGATGCTCAGCCGAGCCGCTGCCTCGGCCGCCGCGACACGAAGCTCGTTACCGGTGCCGGGGTCGAGCACCAGGGAGCCAAGCAAGGCAGCGTCGGCCCGCCCTGTGATCCCGGCCGGGTCAACGGTTCTGGCGAGCTGCAAGAGGCGATAATGCGCCGGGGTGATTTGCCCGTTGCGCGGCAGTCGAGGCTTCTTTCCAGCTCCCACTGCAACAAGAGCATCGAGGAGACCGGCGTTCTCGACGCCCTCCTCCCGGGCAAGGTCCGCGGCTAGAGAGGCAGCAGACGCATTGCCGGCCGCGGCGGCACAGTAGCCGGCGAGGACAAGCATCTCACCCGCCAGTTGGCGTGGCAGATCCTGTTTTCGTGCCGCCGCCTGTTTGACGGCGCTGCAGCCAGAGTCGCGCTGGCCAACTGCGATGTCGTATCTGGCGGAAAAGGCAGTGAGGAGAGGATCAGAGCCCCGAGCTCCAGCCGCGTTCAGCAGCTCGCCCAGCTGCTTCATCTGTCCGGACCGGTAGAGGCCTTCGGCGCGCAGGGCGGTGAACTGAGCAGCGGAGGTACCGGGCGGCTGGGAGGTCGAGGCCGTCATCAGCCGGCGCCATAGTTCCATCAGCGCGGGTGACGGCGGGGGCAACTGAAGCCCTGCGATCAGTTGCTCAGCTGTCTGCAGGTCGATGCCAGTCCAGAGATCGAATGGCAAGCCAGAGCCATCGTTGGCTACCACAGGCGGAAGCTCGGAGCGCTCCACGGGAGCGAGCAGGGGCGCCATAGGGCTAGGTTGGGCCGGGTACGGCTCCGGTTTTTCGAGCCGCGCGGGAGCTGGGGGTTCGCGCCGCTCCGGCCGCGGCTTTGTTCCCCATGGGGGGTAGCGGTCATCGAAACGGGGCCAGCTGTCCTGCGCAGAGGCCGGTGACGCTATCGTTGTGCCCGTCATCCACGCCGTGAAGACCAGGACGGCTAATGACAGGCGGTTCATCCCTCGTGGCCCCGTTCTCGTTTCCCAGCCAAATCCTCGGCGAAAGTTGATCCCTACTGGCGAACCTTTACGCCTGGTACAGGAGTCGAAACCTCCCGGGGCTCCGGCTCGAAATACACGGCAAGTGCATAAAGCCCGCCATAGATAATGCCAGCGACGACGCCCGTAATCATGAGGAATCGGAAGAGGCTGGGCATGATCAGCAATCTATACGATGGCTCTTGCTGCTCCAAGTGACGCCATTATGGCCCCGTTAACCAACCTGCCAACGCCTTGACGGAAGCGTGACGGCACCTCTGCAACCGTCGGGGGAGGTGCCTCAACTTGTCTCCATCGCTGTCTTGTGTGACCGTCAGTGTCTATTTATCACCGAGTACGGTACATCCACCGACCTCAGTCATTGTTCGATTCGGTTGAGACGTGAAGCAGCAGAGCGCGGCGTGTGAGCGGGCCCGGGCAATCCGCGAGGCACTCGGCAATAGATCGCTCGTCATGGTTGGCCTGATGGGCTGTGGAAAGACGTCGGTTGGCCGGCGGCTAAGCGTCAGGCTCGGCTTGCCTTTCGTTGACGCCGACGAGGAGATCGAGGCAGCGGCAGGAAAGACCATCAGCGAAATCTTCGCCGATCACGGCGAGGCGCACTTTCGCGAAGGTGAGCGCAAGGTCATCGCCCGACTGCTGAAAAATGGCCCCCAGGTGTTGGCGACAGGGGGCGGTGCCTTCATGAACCCTGAGACGCGGGAGAATATCAAGCGAGCCGGTATCTCAATTTGGCTCAAGGCTGACTTGCCGGTGCTCATGCGACGAGTGATGCGGCGCGACAACCGCCCGCTGCTCAAGACCGCCGATCCAGAGGCCCGCATGCGTGAGCTGATGATTGAGCGTTATCCGATCTACGCCGAGGCCGACCTCGTCGCCTACAGCCGCGATGTGCCTCACGAGGTGATCGTCGAGGAAATCATTGATGGCCTGCTTGCGGGACCGTTGGCTGTTGCGAAGAACGAATTGCGCCAGGCGCCTGGCCCCGATGCGCAGGAATAGCTCGGGATGGCCATGTCACCGCACGACCAGAACGGGAGGAGCAAGGGCGGAATTGAGGCGCGCCGGATTCCCGTTCCACTCGGAGAGCGCAGCTACGAAGTGCACGTCGGGCCTGGGCTTCTGCAGCAAGCCGCGGACCTGATCGAAGCAACATTGGGGTCGTGCCGCTGCGGCATAGTGACGGACGAAAACGTTGCTGCCCATCACCTTGCAAAGGTCGAAAGCGGGCTGGCTAAAGTCGGTGTACATGCGGGCTCGATCGTGCTGCCCGCAGGTGAAGCGACGAAGAGCTTCACCCAGCTCGATTTGCTCTGCCAGCAGCTCTTGGAGATGGGGCTGGAGCGTGGTGACGCAGTCATCGCGCTAGGTGGCGGCGTAATCGGCGATCTGGCGGGTTTTGCCGCGAGCATCATGCGGCGTGGCATCCGCTACGTGCAGATTCCCACGACGCTGCTAGCCCAGGTGGATTCGTCCGTTGGCGGCAAGACGGGCATCAATACGCCCCAAGGCAAGAACCTGATCGGGACGTTCCATCAACCCAGCCTTGTCCTTGCTGACACGGAAGTTCTCACTACGCTGCCGTTACGCCAGATGCGTGCCGGCTACGCAGAGGTCGCGAAATACGGGCTGCTCGGCGATGCGGAGTTTTTCTCCTGGCTAGAGCAAAACTGGGAGAAGGTGTTCCAGCACGATCCGGCGGCATTGATGCAGGCGATCGGCCGCTCCGTCGAGATGAAGGCCGAAATCGTTGCCCGCGATGAGACTGAGACCGGAGAGCGCGCCCTTCTCAATCTAGGTCACACGTTCGGCCACGCACTAGAGGCGTGGACGGGCTACTCGGATCGGCTGCTTCACGGCGAGGCCGTGGCGATCGGCATTTGCTTGGCAGCCAGATTGTCAGAAGAGCTGCAGTTCTGCCCGCCGCATACGGCTGCACGCATAGGTGCTCACTTCAGGGCAGTAGGGTTGCCCACCCAGGTGCAGGATATTCCGGGGCCAGGCGAGTTACCAAGCCCGGAAGAGATCGTTCGGATTATGCGCCAAGATAAGAAGGTGCGGCGTGGCCGGCTGGCGCTTGTTCTCCTTCGCGGCATCGGAGATGCCTTCGTGACGCGCGACGTGGAGGCTGATTATCTCGTTGAGTTTCTCGGGCGAGCCATCGGATAGGCCCCGCCATACGGCTCAGTGAACTTTAGAGCTGGCCCAACGTGCCAGCAAGCAAGCTCAGACTTCCATGACACCATTGGAACTTCTCTTCACCGCGTTCCTTGTCCTCCTCCTTCTCGTTGCCTCGGCCTTCTTCTCGGGTTCGGAGACGGCACTGACGGCGGTATCTCGGGCGCGGATGCATGCCCTTGAGCAAGAAGGCAACCATCGAGCGGAGCTGGTGAACAGGCTGCTGGCCAAGCCCGAACGCATCATTGGAACCGTTCTCCTGGGCAATAACCTCGTCAACATTCTCGCCTCGGCGCTGGCGACCAGTCTCCTCATCGGAGCATTCGGCGAGTTCGGCGTGCTCTATGCCACGGCCATCATGACGGTTCTCATCGTCATCTTTGCCGAGGTGCTGCCGAAGACCTACGCGATCGCTTACCCCGACCGGATTGCTCTGAGCGTCGCGCCTGTCATGAGGCTTGCGATTGCTGCTTTGTGGCCACTCACGGCCGCAGTGCAATTCGTCGTCACACGCATTCTGAAGGCAACACCCGGCACCAAGGACGATGAGGCCAACATTCTTGCTCCGCACGAGGAGCTGCGGGGTGCCATCGAGCTTCAACAGAGGGAAGGAATGGTCACGCGGCTCGATGCGGCGATGCTGGGCGGCGTTCTAGATTTACTGGACCTCAAGGTGCTCGACGTCATGGTCCATCGCACGAAGATGCAGACTCTCAACGCGAGCATGCCGCCAGACAAGCTGGTCGATGAAGTGTTGAAAAGCCATTACACGCGGCTGCCGGTGTGGGAGAACGAGCCGGAAAACATCATTGGAGTGCTCCACACGAAGGATCTGCTGGTCGAGCTCAGCCGTGTGAACTGGGACCCCTCAAAGCTCGACATCAAGCAGCTAATTAAAGAGCCCTGGTTCGTGCCTGATACAACGGGCGTGAAGGACCAGCTCAACGCCTTTTTGAAGCGCAAGACTCATTTTGCGCTCGTCGTCGACGAATACGGCGAGGTGCAAGGGCTGGTGACTCTCGAGGACATCCTTGAGGAGATCGTTGGCCAGATTTCGGACGAGCATGACGTCCAGGAGATGGCGATACGTCCGCAGCCCGACGGCACCGTGAATGTCGATGGCAGCGTACCGATCCGAGACCTCAACCGATATATGGGCTGGGACCTGCCGGATGAGGAAGCGACTACGATCGCTGGACTTGTCATCCACGAGGCCCAGACCATTCCGGAGCCAGGCCAAGCCTTCACTTTCTACGGCTACCGGTTCGAAATCCTGCGGAAAAACCGCAACAGGATTACGGCGCTTCGCGTCAAGCCGCTCAAGCAGCACCCGTCAGCGCGCGGTCGAGCCAGAGCGTCGCGTTCCGGCTAAGCCGGAGATGCGCTTTCGAAAGACTAGAGCGTCCGCTTGCTAGGGCAGAATGTCTTCCCCGGGCGCGTAAGCCTTGATAGCCAGGGCGTGCACCCCACCTTTAAGCTCGTCGGCCAGCAGCTCGTTGATCATCCGGTGCCGCTCGAGGCGGGTTTTACCCCGCATGACCTCCGAGACGACGAGGATCCTGAAGTGGCTTTCGCCAGTTCCGGGTGAGCTGCGGTGGCCCGCGTGTAACTCACTTTCGTTGATGACATCGAGGCGAACCGGGCGCAGCGCCACCATCAATTTCTCACGTATCCTTTGCTCGATTGACATTGGTTCTTGGCCCAGGTTGACGTTGAAAAGAGAGCCGTTTTATGGCCGGTATACCACGCGGCCAATGCGCGCGAGCCGACCCGCTTGTGCGAGCTGGCTGCCATGACCATACTTCGGCGCCATGAAGCTCGACTCGAAATATTTCGACATGATTCGCATCCACCGCCCCAAGGCGGACAAGCGGGATGCGAATGGCGAGTTGCCGTGCTGCCAATGGAAGGGTTGCACGGAGCCGGGGCGGTTTCGGGCACCCAAGGGTCGCGGCCGGGAAGGGCACTATCTGTTCTGCGACGAGCATATCCGGCGGTACAATAGCTCGTACAACTACTTCGAGGGTATGAGCGAGGCCGAGATCGAGCAGTACCTGCAGGGCGTGGTATACGGTCACCGGCCGACTTGGAAAGTAGGTATCAACGCATGGTCGAAAGGCGGGCGGAGAGCTTCGGCCGAGGACATTCGGCGCTTCGCTGAGGCCCGTGCGAGTGCGCAGGGCTACTATGCATGGCGAGCGGGGCAACAGCAGGAATATCGGCGCGCTCTGAAGCCGCTCGAGCGAAAAGCTCTGCAAACCCTTGATCTGCCTGAGTCGGCGAGCAGCGCGGAAATCAAGGCCCGCTACAAGGCGCTTGTAAAGATGCATCACCCCGATGCCAATGGCGGCCATCGGGGATCGGAGGACAGGTTGCGTGAGATCATACAAGCTTATAATTATCTCAAACAGGCGGGGCTCGTTTGATTGGACGTCAGCCCATTGCTGGCGGGACGCAGGTTGCGGCGCGGCTAGGTTCGCGCCTGGTAATGAGAACTAGATCTAATCGGAAAAACCATCAGTATGGCCATGCAAGAGCAAGCCGGGGCTCCCGGCCTCCCGGACATGAAAGTGTCTGTGCGTCAGGTTTTTGGGATCGATAGCGATCTCGAAGTCCCGGCGTACTCCACTCCCAATGAGCACGTGCCGGACCTGGATCCGGATTACCTCTTCAATCGCGAGGTCACGCTCGCCATTCTCGCCGGCTTCAAACACAACCGGCGGGTCATGATCCAGGGCTACCACGGTACCGGGAAATCGACTCACATCGAGCAAGTTGCCGCTCGACTGAACTGGCCGTGCGTCCGGGTGAATCTCGACAGCCACGTGAGCCGGATCGATCTCGTCGGACGTGATGCGATCGTCCTGCGCGACGGGAAACAGGTGACGGAGTTCAAAGAGGGCATCCTGCCCTGGGCGCTCCAGACGAACACGGCGCTTGTGTTTGACGAGTACGACGCAGGCCGCCCCGACGTGATGTTCGTCATCCAGCGCGTTCTGGAGGTCTCCGGAAAGTTGACGCTGCTCGATCAGTCGAGAGTGATCCGGCCTCACCCGGCGTTCCGCTTGTTCGCGACGACCAACACGATCGGGTTGGGCGACACGTCTGGCCTCTATCACGGTACGCAGCAGATCAACCAAGGCCAGATGGACCGCTGGTCCATCGTTTGCACGCTCAACTATCTGCCGCACGATGACGAGGTGAAGATCGTTTTGCAGAAGGTGAAGGCCTTCACCAAGTCGGAGGCTAAGCGGAAGATCGTGTCGAACATGGTCCGCGTCGCCGAATTGACGCGGAATGCGTTCATCAACGGCGATCTCTCGACAGTCATGAGCCCGCGTACTGTGATTACCTGGGCGGAAAACGCTGAGATCTTCGGGGATATCGGTTTCGCGTTCCGGCTGACGTTCCTCAACAAGTGCGACGAGCTCGAGAGGCCGTTGGTGGCCGAATTCTACCAGCGCTGCTTCGGGGAGGACTTGCCGGAAAGCGCGGCCAATGTGGCCTTGAGCTAAGAACTAGGCTAGCTCCGACCGGGAGCTGACGCGAAAGTCGGTGTTCGACTCGCCTCGCAACGAGCCGAACCTGAGACAAGAAATGGTAAACGGTCAAAAACGCAAAGAGCCGCCAGCCGAGCCGTTCAAGCGGGTTCTCGGGCTGGCGGTGCGCGCCATTGCGAAGAACGACCAGCTCCAGGTCACCTACTCCCCGGGTAAACCAGAGCTCGACGGCAACACGGTGCAACTGCCGGAGCCTTCCCGTGTGCCGAGCGCGCGGGAGGTGGCGGTCATCCGCGGATGGGCCGACAGCCTGGCGCTTACAGCCGCCGTTCACGACAAGAAAATCCATCGGAAATTGGTACCCGGGGGCGGCCAGGCGCGTGCCGTGTTCGAGGCAGTGGAGCGTGCGCGCATCGAGGCGCTCGGTGCCAACCGCATGCCGGGCATGGCCGAGAACCTTACGGCAAAGCTTGAGGATCAATACGCCCATGGCCGCTTCGCCCACGTGAAGGATCGCTCCGAAGCTCCTCTCGAGGATGCGATGGCCCTCATGGTCAGGGAGCGGCTGTGTGGGCTGCCCCCGCCGAAAACTGCTCAGGCCCTTGTCGATGTGTGGCGCCCCTGGATCGAAGAGAGGGCGGGCAAGACGCTCGAGCGCATGGAAGCGCTTTGCGAGGACCAGGAGGCATTCGGGCGCCTATTGCGCGACGTCTTGCGCCAGCTCGAGCTGACGGAAGATGCGGCCGAAGGCGAGCAAGAGCAGGAGGAGAGCTCTGAGAGCGACGAGAATGCAGACGGCGGCGATCAGCAAGCCGAAGCATCAGAAGGCGCCGAGGGCCAGGAGCAGGGCTCGGAGGAGCAGCTTGCCGAGGGCGAGGAAGGCGAGTCCGAGGACATCACTGATCTTGCCGATGCCGACCAGCTGGATGCGGACGTAGAGGGCGAGGAGTCGGCCGAGACCAACCAGCCCTGGCGGCCGAACGTCTCAGTTCTGAATGAGCCCGAGAAGTTCGGCTACCGCGTTTTCACTCGCGCCTTCGATGAGGAGGTTGCGGCCGAGGATCTATCTACTCCGGATGAGCTGGAGCGCCTGAGGACCTTCCTCGACAAGGAGCTGCGTTCGCTGTCGGGCACGGTAACGCGGCTCGCCAACAGGCTGCAGCGGCGGCTTCTCGCGCAGCAGAACCGGGCTTGGGAGTTCGATCTCGACGAGGGGATACTCGATCCGGCAAGGCTGACGCGTGTCATTATCGATCCGACGCACCCCCTTTCATTCAAGCGCGAGCGCGATACTGAATTTCGCGACACGGTCGTGACGCTCCTGCTCGACAACTCGGGGAGCATGAGGGGACGGCCGATCATGGTCGCGGCCTGCTGTGCGGATATTCTCGCCCGCACTCTGGAACGCTGCGGGGTAAAGGTCGAGATCCTCGGTTTCACCACTCGGGCATGGAAAGGTGGACAGTCCCGCGAGCAGTGGCTCGCAGCTGGCAAGCCGCCCAATCCGGGTCGGCTCAATGACCTGCGCCACATTATCTACAAGTCGGCAGACGCACCGTGGCGGCGTGCCAAGCGCAACCTGGCGCTCATGATGCGCGAGGGTCTGCTTAAGGAGAATATCGACGGCGAGGCGCTGGCCTGGGCTCACAACCGCCTGCTCGCGCGCCCTGAGCAGAGGCGCATCCTCATGATGATCTCGGACGGCGCCCCTGTGGACGACTCGACGCTCTCCGTGAACTCAGGCTCTTACCTGGAACAGCATCTGCGTCAGGTCATCGAGGAGATCGAAACTCGTTCACCGGTCGAGCTCATCGCAATTGGCATCGGCCACGACGTCACGCGTTATTATCGGCGTGCCGTGACGATAACGGATCCATCGGAGCTGGCTGGCGCAATGATGGACAAGTTGGTCGAGCTGTTCGAGGAGAAGAGCCCGGCTGCGCCGACGCGCAGGCTACCCAGCCTTCCAAGGCGGCGTTTGACTCTTCATTGATCGACTCTACCGGATAGGAGAGGAAGTTGCGGCGGGCGGTGGAATTGCGCCGCGTTGGGTACGCAGCGCTTGCGCTAGCGCTGTCGATTGCCGCTGCACTTCTGGTTGCGGAGACGGCTGGGGCGCAGAAGCCAGTCATCACGGATACGAAGCCGATCGAGGTCGTGGCGCGGCCCATTCATGGCTTCGATAGACAGGAAATCGACCGGCAGCAGTTCGGCCGATTGAAATGGCGAGGCGGGCTCGTCCTAAGCTCACTAGCGGAAGAGTTCGGTGGATTTTCCGGCGTCGTCCTCGATGATCAAGGGCGGCGACTTTTTGCCGTGGCCGATACGGGTGCCTGGCTGTCGGCGGAGGTTGGCTATGACGGAACGCGGCCGGCTCGTCTTCAGCGCGCCTGGATGGGGCCACTACGGGCACGAGATGGTACCCCCCTGATCCGTAATCGGGACCGGGATGCCGAGGCGGTAGCCTTGGCCGAAGGGAGCTTGACGAACGGCATCGTGCTGATCGCCTTCGAGCAATTTCATCGGATCGGGCGGTTTCGAATCACTGAAGCTGGCCCATCCGCTCCGCTCCATTACCTGGAGCTCCCACCGGAGGTGAAATTGCGCTCCAACCGCGGCTTTGAAGCAGTGAGCGTTCTGCGCGGTGGGCCACTCAAGAATTCAACGATCGCATTTGCAGAGCGGCTGAAGGACGACCGTGGCCATCACACCGGTTGGATCTGGCTCGATGGCAAGCCGCGGAAGCTCTTCCTGACGGATATCGGCGGCTTCGACATCAGCGATGCGGCCGCGCTTGACGATGGCGGTCTTGTGGTCCTTGAGCGACGGTTCAACTGGATCGAAGGCTTCAAGATGCGGCTTCGGCTCGTCCGGCCTGACGAGATTTCGGCTGGCGCCGTAATGCAGGGCGACGTGCTGTTCGAGGCCGATATGCGTTACGAGATCGACAATATGGAAGGCGTTGCCGTCCACCGCGGGCCATATGGGGAGACCGTCATCACGGTGCTATCGGACGACAACTTCCATCCCTTCCAGCGGACCATCCTGCTCCAATTCACGCTCGAGAAAGAGCTCTCAACTGAGCGTGGTGAAGCAAGCGATTAAGCTGAGATGAAGCTCGAAGGCAACAGCTGCAACACTACGGCCTTATGCAGCCTGCGTCTCACCAGCGGCAGTCGACGCTTTGATCTTTTCAATCTGGCGCTTCAATCGCCGGCAACGCGGTGAAAGCTCTTCATCCCGCGCCTTCAGGAGATAGGCGTCGAGCCCGCCCCGATGCTCAACCGACCGCAGTGCGTGGGCGCTTACCCTCAGACGAATGGCGCGTTTCAACGCATCGCTAATGAGCGTCACGTTGCACAGGTTCGGGCGGAACTTGCGCTTGGTCTTGTTTTCGGCGTGGCTACGCAGCTGGCCCGACATCGGCAGCTTGCCGCTCAGCTCACAACGTCTCGTCATGGCAAATCCTCACTTGGCGTACCCTGATGGGGACGCATAGAATTCTTTCAGCTTCTGGAATCGACAACGTCCCGTCAGCCGAGCGGGCCGGGAGTTTGCGGACCTCTATACTTATGCTCCACGTCAAGCGTCAAGCGCGCGAGATGAAGCTTTTGCGCGGCACGCTCTTGTTGTATCGGCTGCGACATACAATTGACCAAAACAAGCCGTAGCCGGTCAGCGGAGCGTCTAATCTGGAGGCGTCACCATGAGGACACCACTCGCCCGGCGCTTGCTCCGGGTGAGCCCGATCAGCAGCGCTGTCTTCGGGCTGGTGATGCTACTGCTATGCGCGCCGGCGGCTGTGGCCGATCCGAGCACGCCCAGCAAGGTTTCGGCACGCTACAAGATTTACTTTAACGGCATCGAGATCGGCAGCTTCCAGTTCGAGTCCAACTCCGACTCGGCGAAGTATTCGTTGGCCGGGCGTGCCAAGCTTTCCGCTCTCCTCGGCATCCTCAAATGGTCCGGCGCCCTGCGAAGCGAAGGTACCCTGGCACGAGGGGAGCCCCTGCCGTCTGATTACTTCTTCCGGTACAAGAGCAGCTCAGATTCCGGCTCCGTCACTATGAGCTTCGATAAGAGACGTGTCGCCGAGACGAAGCTCGAGCCGCCCCCATCGCCTTCCAAGAGCAGGGTGCCTTTGACCGAGGAGCATCTGAAGGACGTGTTCGACCCGATGAGCGCTGTCCTGGCGATGACCACGGGAGGCCTTGATAACCCGTGCGAGCGCAAGGTGGCTGTTTTCGACGGCAAGCAACGCTTTGATATTGTGCTGACATTCCGTCGCAAGGAGAGCATCAAAGAGGCGCAGCCCAGCGGCGAGCCGGCGGTCGCATTTGTTTGCGGCGTCCGCTATATTCCCATTGCTGGACACAAGAAGAACAATAGGATGGTCCGGAGCTTGGCTGCTTCGGAAGATATAGAAGTCGCCTTGCGTCCGGTACCGAGCGCAAATATTCTGGTTCCGTATGAAATTTCGATACCAACAATTGCTGGACCGGCCGTGCTTAAATCACAACGGGTCGAGATTTTGACCGGAATGAAGCAGATCGCCCTAGTCCATTGATCGGACGGCGACCGGTGACACGAAACGCCACCTCAAGGATTGAAATGAGCATACCCAGGTCTGGCCGAACCCCCTTTTGGGCAGAGTGGCATTGAGACCGTTTTTCGGGCGGTGACACGAACTTGCACGACACATTAGCTTGCGTCCGGGGCGCCTGCGTCTCTTACGAGACCAAGGCTGGAGGCTAACGTCACATGGGCATCGACTATCAAACGCGGATCCGGAACGTCACCGCCGTTCTAGGGCCGACCAACACCGGTAAGACTCATCTGGCGATCGAGCGCATGCTCGGCCATGACACGGGCATGATCGGGTTGCCGCTGCGTCTGCTCGCGCGTGAGGTCTATGACAAGATCGCGGCACGCGTAGGGCCGGATAAGGTCGCGCTCATCACCGGCGAGGAGAAGATCAAGCCGGAGAACCCGCGATACTGGGTTTCGACCGTCGAGGCGATGCCTCGTGAGATCGACGTCGATTTCCTGGCCATTGACGAGATCCAGCTTGCTGCCGACCCCGAGCGCGGGCACGTCTTCACTGATCGGCTATTGCACGCGCGCGGCAAACTCGAAACGCTGCTGCTTGGCGCCGGCACGATGCGCGAGGCCATCAGCGACCTGATCCCTGGCGCCAATTTCATCTCCCGGCCGCGCCTTTCGAAGCTCACCTACGCGGGCCAGAAGAAGATCACACGTCTCCCGGCGCGCACTGCTGTCGTCGCGTTCTCGGCGAATGACGTCTATGCCATTGCCGAGCTGATCCGCCGACAGCGCGGCGGCGCGGCGGTAGTGCTCGGTGCACTCTCGCCGCGGACGCGGAACGCGCAGGTGGCGATGTACCAGTCGGGGGATGTCGATTTCCTCGTGGCGACGGACGCCATCGGCATGGGGCTCAACCTGACGGTGGATCATGTCGCGTTCGCCTCGGTGCGCAAGTTCGACGGACAGAACCATCGCGACCTTACACCAGCCGAGTTGGCACAGATCGCCGGCCGCGCTGGCCGGCATATGAATGATGGCACGTTCGGTGTCACAGGCGACGTGGAGCCGTTCGACAATGATCTCGTCGAGCGGCTTGAAACTCACACCTTCGATACGGTGAAGGTCCTGCAGTGGCGTAACAGCGATCTCGATTTTTCATCCGTCGACGCATTGCGGGACAGCTTGCGCGCATACCCGACGGAGGGTCGCCTGACCCGCGCGCGGATGGCTGAGGATGTTATCGCTTTGGAAACAGTGAGTCAGGACCGCGAAGTGCTCGATATGGTCCGCGGGCCTGCGGCAGTTGCGAGATTGTGGGACGTCTGCCAAGTCCCCGACTACCGAAAGATATCGCCCCAGAGTCACGCCGAGCTCATCGCGACGCTCTTCAAGTTCCTGATGACGGGTGAGGAGCGCATCCCCGAGGACTGGTTCGCGCGCCAGGTTGCGCTCGCCAATCGCACGGACGGCGACATCGATACGCTTGCGAACCGCATTGCGCACATTCGGACGTGGACCTTCGTATCCAACCGTTCCGACTGGCTGCGTGATCCGGAGCACTGGCAGGGGCGCACGCGAGAAATCGAAGATGCCTTGTCCGACGCGCTCCATGAACGTTTGACCCAACGGTTCGTAGATCGACGCACAAGCGCACTCATGCGGGGCATGCGTGACAAGGAAGCGCTGACTGCCGACATCGGCGAGGACGGCGCGATTCACGTCGAAAACCATTATGTTGGCAGACTGAAGGGACTGATCTTTTCTCCCGACGCGCAGGCCGAAGGCATCCATGGCAAGGCGGCCCGCAATGCGGCTGCGCAGGTACTCGCCAAGGAGCTGTCGATGCGCGCCCGGCGCATTTCGGCGGCCAAGAACGACGCGTTCAAGCTCGCTCGCAATGGGCGGATTCTGTGGCGCGACGAGGAAATCGCGAAGCTCGAGCCCGGCGAGCACCCGCTTAAGCCTCAGCTCGTTCTCCTGGCTGACGAATACCTGCAGGCGCCGGATAAGGAGAAAATCCAGGAGCGTCTGACGACATGGCTCAACGACACAATTCGCGAGCGGCTCAAGCCGCTGGTGGAGCTCAGCGAAACTCAAGACCTTACCGGTCTGGCGCGCGGCATTGCCTTCCGCCTCACCGAGAACTACGGCGTCTTGAAGCGGGAGACCATCGCCGAGGAACTAAAGTCTCTTGATCAGTCGGGTCGCGCACAGCTGCGCCGCTTCGGCGTGCGCTTCGGGGCCTTCAATGTTTATTTTCCGCTGCTGCTGAAGCCCGCACCCGCGGAGCTAACGCTGATCCTCTGGGCACTGAAGCATGCGGGGGAGCACGGATTATCGATCGACAATCTGCCTGCTCCGCCACGGGCGGGGCTGACGTCCGCACCGGCCGAGCAGGGTGTTCCCGAAGCCTTCTACCGTGCTTGCGGTTATCACATCTGCGGCCCGCGGGCCGTCAGGATCGACATTCTGGAGCGCCTCGCGGACTTGATCAGACCGCTGTTGGCTTGGCGTCCGAATCCAGAGGACCCAGCTGCCACACCGCCCAAGGGATCGACCGGAGATGGTGGGTTCGTGGTCATCCCCGAAATGATGTCGATCCTCGGGTGCTCGCCTGACGAGCTCGCTCCAGTTCTGGTGAGCCTCGGCTTCCGGCCCGAACGGCGGCCGGTCAAGAAAGTTCAGCCTGCCGCTGCACCACCTGCCGAGCCAGCCACCGAGCAACGGGTCGATACGCCTACGGAGCAAGAGAGCAGCGCGAGCTCCGATTCGGCTCTCGAGGTTGAAGAGCAGATTCCGCTGCCGCTCGAAGAATTCGTGGACGCCGCACCTCAGCCCATTGAGGCCGGTTCGGAAGATGCGCCTGCCGAGGCAGTGCCTGCTCCGACTTCGCCAGCCTCGGTGGATAGCGGTGCCGTCGAGGGTTCAGCCATTGCCTCCGCGGACACTGCGGCAGAGACAGCTGAAACAGCAACCGCCGCAGAGGACACGGCCGCTCAGGCCCGAGAGTCCGCAGAAGTCGTGGTCTTCGAAGAAGTTTGGCGCCCACGGCGGCGACACGAAGGCGCGCGCCAGGATCGCCGTCGGCATCGCCACCACCCGCATGGCCATCGCCGCGGGGCCCACCAAGCGCGTCCGCAAGGGACGCAGGGAGAATCGAAGCAGCCAGTCACAGCTGCGGCGTCATCTTCCGGTGAGGCGACCAATCGACCAGCTCAGCCGGGCAACCAGAAGCATCGTGATCGCAAGGACGGCCGCCGTGATGGGCGTCGTCGGCAGGATCGCTCGACGTTCCCGGTGCAAATGCGCTCGGCTCCGCCGCCGAAACGGGGAGAAGTTGATCCCGATTCACCCTTCGCGGCCTTGTTGGCGCTCAAAGAAAGGCTCGAGAAGCAAGCTCAGGAGTCCAGCTCCTCATGAACCGCGTCCCTGGGATCCATCCGAATAGCGGAGGGACACAGCGGCTCGACAAGTGGCTCTGGTTTGCACGTGTCGTGAAAACCCGGTCGCTCGCGGCTTCACTCGTGCTTGACGGTAAAGTGCGGGTCAACCGGGTGCGTATCCAGAAGCCGAGCCAGACGGTGCGTCCGGGTGACGTAATCACTGTAACCGCTCATTCCCGTGTGCGAGTCCTAAAGGTCTTGGCTACGGGCGAACGGCGCGGGCCAGCGGTCGTCGCACAGACGTTGTATGAGGATCTGACTCCGGAATTCTCCAATGGGGGAGGCGAATCGGAGCTCACCGCATCCTAATCGGGAGCCAGGCTCTCCGGCTGGCTGCCCTGGCGAAATCACCGCGCCACAGAGCCATTCACAAAACGCGGCTGCTAACTGAGGTTCTTTGCCCTGGGACAAAAGCGGGCCTTGCGACAACCTGCCAATATGCGGGAAGCTGCCGCGAGTCATATGTCAAACCCGACAACCGGGGTGCCGAGCACATGACATTTGTAGTCACCGACAAATGCATCAAATGCAAGTACACCGATTGTGTGGAAGTATGTCCCGTCGACTGCTTCTACGAGGGTGAGAATATGCTCGTGATTCACCCCGACGAGTGTATCGATTGCGGGGTATGCGAGCCGGAGTGTCCCGTCGAGGCGATCAAGCCCGATACGGAGCCGGGTCTGGAGAAGTGGCTCGAGCTCAATCGCGAGTACGCAGACAAGTGGCCGAACATCACGTCCAAGAAGCCACCGCCTCCAGACGCGGACGAGTACCGGGACATGGAAGGCAAATTCGAGCTCTACTTCTCGCCCAAGCCCGGGACGGGCGATTGAGAGCAGCGGCTCGTCAGGGGCTGCGCGGCCTCTTGTCGAAGAAGTGGGTTCAGCCGCCTCTGCGGTGAATGCCGACCAGAAGGGGCCCTTGTGGGGCCCTCTCCACTTGTGGATCCTGTCCTCCGCCCATGCGCTCCTCGCCGGAAGGCAATTCGGACTGAGCCGAGTGCAGTTCTCTCTAGCTCGATCTTGCTCGACGCGTCAGCGTCTCTGGTCGAAACGGCGACCGATGAGAGCTGACGCGATATTGATCTTCTGAATATCGATCGTTCCGCCGGCGATGCCCCAGCCCCAGGCGTCCCGAAATCGCTGCTCGGCCGGGAACTGTTTCGAATAGCCGTAGCCGCCCATGAGTTGCAGCGCCGCGCCCGTGACCTCGCGCACCATCTCGTTGGCAAAACACTTGGCGATCGACGAATCCGCGATCGACGGGAAGCCTTCTGAGGCTCTGGTTACCGCACGATAGATCAGGAGCCGCGCGGCCTCGACCTTCATGGCCATCTCGGCGAGCTTCAGCTGTACGGCTTGGAACTCCACGATCGGCTTGCCGAACTGGCGGCGCTCCTGGACGTAGGCGAGGGTATCCTCCAGCGCGCCTGCAGCAATGCCGAGGCACATGGTAGCGTTGCCGCAGCGCTCGAGGTCGAAGGCCTCCATCAGCTTCGAGAAGCCGCCCGCGGGCACGATTAGATGGTCTTCCGGAACCTCGACGTTGTCGAAGAAGATGTCTGCGGTGGTCGTGCCGCGGAATCCCATCAACTCCTCGCGCGCCCCGAATGACAACCCGGGAGCGCCGTTCGGCACGTATACGGCGCCGATGCCTTTGGCGCCGGGGGCGTCGGACATGCGGCAGTAGACAACATATCCATCAGCAGAGCCGCCGCCGGTGCACCAGCGCTTGGTGCCGTTGATCACAATCCGGCCATTTCGAAGCTCGGCTCGGGTCGTGAGGTCGGTCAGCGCGGAGCCCGCGCTGGGCTCTGACATGGCGACAGCGACAACGGCCTCGCCACTCGTCACCTTGGGCAGCAGCTGCCGCTTCAGGGACTCCGTACCGAATTTCTCGACAGCTTTGATGGGACCCACAGCGCTTTCGAAGATCGGAAAGGCCACGCCGGGATGAACCTTTGCGAACTCCTCCAGCACGATGATGGCTTCGAGGTTGCCGAGACCAAGCCCACCATACTCCGGAGAGATGTTGATCCCGAGAAAGCCCATCTCGGCGTACCGCCGCTTCCATTCCTTCGAAAGCGGCTCGCTCGTCCGTTCCATCTCGCGGGCAACCGGCGCCATTTGCTCGCGAGCAAAGGCTCTGGCTGTGTCGCGCAGCTCGCGTTGTTCGGGAGTGAGCTCGAAGTTCAAGGCGTTCCTCGCAAGTAGCTTATTCACGGTCTTGCAGATGCTCCTACCCTGCCGACCGTTGACCAGCAAGCCTGCTCGACGAGGAGATGCGCTGCTCTCAGCTCATAGCTTGAGCATAGATGGGAGCCACAGAGAAATGGCAGGAACGTAAGTGATCAAGGCCAGAACGACGAGCATGGCCAAGTAAAAGGGCCAGATGGTGCGGACCATCTCGCTGATCGGCACTCTTCCGACGGCACAACCCACGAACAATGTCGCGCCGACAGGTGGCGTGATCAGCCCCATGCCGAGGTTGACGAGCAAGATCATGCCAAAATGAACAGGGTCGACACCGATGTTGACGGCCACCGGCAAGAGAATGGGCGTGCAGATCACGATCAGCGGCGCCATATCCATCAGGCAGCCGAGCAGCAGCAAGATTATGTTGATCAGCAGCAGGATGACGTACTTGTTGTCGGATACCGACAGGAAGAACTGCGTAACCTTTGCAGGCAGCTGCATCAGCGCCATCATGTAGCCGAATGCCGCGGCGAAGCCGATGAGCATCATGACCATGCCCACCGTGCGCACGACGCGCGCCATGAGTAGCGGCAGCTCACGCCATTTGTAATCGCGGTAGACAAACATTGTGATGATGAAGGCATAGATGCACGCCACGGCCGCAGACTCCGTTGGCGTGAAAACACCGCTCAGGATCCCTCCTAGAATGATGAACATCGTTAGGAGTCCCCAGAACGCGTCGACCATAGTGTGAACGGCCTGACCCAAGGAGACGATTTCCCCCTTGGGATAGTTGTGGCGGTGGGCCATGAACAGAATCATGACCATCAGAGTGACGCCGAGGAGCAAACCCGGCAGAACGCCCGCCAGAAAAAGGTGGGCGATGGAGATGGTGCCTCCCGCCGCGAGCGAGTAGATGACGGCGTTGTGCGAGGGCGGGATTAGGATGGCCTGCACGGATCCGCAGACTGTGACGTTAGTCGCGAAAACCCGCGGATAACCATTTTTTTCCATTTGCGGAATCATCACTGAGCCGACGGACGCCGTATCCGCGACGGATGACCCCGAGATGCATCCGAAAAACGTGGAGGCAAGCACATTAACGAGCGCGAGCCCACCGCGAATAAATCCGACGAAAACTTTCGCCAGATTGATGAGGCGCAGCGCCATTCCTCCTTCGGCCATGATTGCGCCTGCTAATACGAAAAATGGAATAGCGAGCAGCGCAAACTCGTCCACGCCGTCCGAAATTTTGAGCATTACCGCTTGAAGAGGTATGCCGTACCAGAGAGCGCCGACGATGGCCGCCAGCCCCAGCGAGAAGGCCACTGGAACACCGACGATGATGAGGAATCCGAATGTGCCTAGGAGGACCAGTGCATCCATCGCGCGATACTCGTCTGCCCGCGGATTTGATCAGTTCGCGTCGCCCGCCGGTGATTGGAACGGTATTTCCCCCTCCGCTGGGGCGAAAAAACGGCCTGACCAGAGCCGCTCAATGACAAACAGGGCAATAATCAGACCACCAAGAGGTATCGGTAGATAGGTCAACCCGACAGGAATGACAGGCATTTGCGCCATCACTTGGTTCCAGGTGGTCCTGACCAGGCCCCAGCCAAAAAACAACAGGAACAAGGATGTGCCTAGCATACACAGCTCGATGAACCAGGCGATCAAAGTGCGGGCAATCCCAGAGGTCATATCTGGCACCATCATCACTGCGATGTGCAGGTTTTCGCGATAACAGACGGCGCCAGCGGAGAACGTGAAAAGAATCATCAGAATAATCGCAATGGGCTCGGGCCACTGGGATCCGTAGCCAAGCACGTAGCGACTGTAGACGCCCCACGGAATGATGATGGTGATGACAAGAAGGCAAAGTCCTGCAATCACCATGCAGAGGCGATGCAGGACGTTCATGGCTCTGACGTAGCGCTCGAACATCAGCCTGGCATTCTGCAGCAGCTGGAAAAAGCTATTTGGGTCGCCTATGTGGCCGGTGAGCCCGCGAAGCTTCGGCTTCGCGGGCGCAAGCAGCTACTGCACGGCCTGGATCCGCTTAATCAGGTCAGCGTAAGCGGCGCCGTACTTGTCGTAAACGGGTTTGACTGCTTCCTGAAAAGCTTTCTTGTCGACGTCGGTGACGAATGTGACACCCGCTGCCTTGAGCTTCGCCATCGACTCCTCGACCATCTTATCCCACAGCTGCCGCTGCTCCTGTTGGGCCTCGGCAGCAAATTTCTTGATGAGATCCTGGTCCTCCTTGGACAGCTTTTCCCAGGCCACACGCGAGAATACGAGGATCTCCGGAATGATGAGGTGCTCGGTAAACGAGAAGTACTTGGCGATCTGATGATGGTTGTGGGTGACGTAGGTCGGCGTATTGTTCTCGGCTCCGTCGACGACACCGGTTTGGAGGGCGGTGTAGAGCTCGCTGAAGCCCATCGAAATGCCGTTTCCACCCATCGCATTCATGGTGTCCACGAAAATGGGGTTGCCCATCATGCGGATCTTGAGGCCGGCCAAGTCCTCGGGCTTGCGAATGGGCTTGTTCGTGTAGACATTCCGTGATCCGGCATCCATCCAGCAGAGGCCGATCAGCTTCGTTTCCGGATTGGAGGAGATCCTTTCCAGCATCTCCCGGCCGATCCCGCCATCGATGACCTTGCGCATATGCGCTTCGTCGCGGAACACGAACGGCAAGTTGAAGACGTTGAGCTCGTCGACAACGGTTCCGACGGGGCCGACGCTGATACGGGCCATGTGCAAAGCGCCGATCTGCGCCTGCTCGATCATTTCCTTTTCACCGCCCAGCTGCATGGCGGGGAACATCTGGATCGAGATCCGCCCGTTGGTCGCCGCTTCGAGCTTCTTCCCCATCCGCACGACGGCTTCGACGGTCGGATAGCCGAACGGATGAACGTCCGAGGATCTGAGGACCAGCTTCTCTTGAGCGAATGCCGTCAGACTGCCAGCCGCGCCGAGGCCGCTGGCTGCGACGGAAGCCACACCGAGCTTGATCACTTCACGTCTATTCATGGGCGTTTCCTCCTGGACTGGTTCTTGCGTTCTTCTTTTCTGGCTTAACTTAACGAGACAAATGCCGAATCGTTCGTGTGCTGAGCCTCCCGCAGAGCTGCTATTCCGAGCTGTGCCTTGCGGACGCGCCGGGGCGATGCTACAGAATTTGTACGATGACCCGACAAATTCAGAACGTACCACCCTCCCCAGGTAGAGGCAAGCTGACATCGCTGCGACGCTTACGTGCCTCGCGAAACCTGACTCTGGAGGTCGTCGAGCAGATTGCACAGGAGATTCGCAGCGGTCGTCTGGCTCCGGGAACAAAGCTGCCGACAGAGCACGAGCTTATGGAAGCGCTCGGGGTGAGCCGCACGGTGGTGCGGGAGGCAGTGGCTGCGTTGCGGGCCGAAGGCCTTGTGGTGTCCCGTCAGGGCGCTGGAGTTTTCGTAGCCGACGAAACTCGGGCGGCGTTCCGCATCAGCGCGGACGGACTAAGCTCCATCGAGGAAGTGCTCCAAGTTATGGAGCTACGGCTTGCTCTCGAAGTCGAGGCCGCTGCATTGGCGGCCGAGCGAGCGACGCCGAGGGAGACGGAAGCAGTCGGACAGGCTTTGAACGCGATCGATGCTTCGATCGAGCGAGGCGAGCACGCTGTTGGCGAGGATTTCGCGTTCCACCAGGCCATCGCGTTGGCCAGCGGAAATCCCAAATTCTCCGAGCTGCTGGCATTTCTCGGCCGCCACATCATTCCACGGCAGAGCATTCGTACGACGCTCGATGCAGAGGAGCAGCGCCGGTATCTCCAGCGAATCCAAGACGAGCACAGGCGGATATTCAGCGCGATCCGAAGTGCAGATCCCCATGCTGCGCGGCGCGCAATGCGAGCGCATCTGACCCGCAGTCTTGCTCGTTACCGCCGCCTTGCGGAAGAGCATCCGACATAGAAGGATGGCCGGTGCATTTCGCGCTTAGGGCATCCCGGCGACAAGGAGGGAGCCATGCAACGAGTTTTGATCACCGGCGCGGCTGGTTCAGTCGGAACTTTGATCCGGCCACTCTTGGCACCGATCTATCCCAACATTGTGCTGAGCGACGTCAAGGAGCCGCCGGCTCTACAAGCCAACGAGACCTTCATTCAGGCCGATCTTGCGGACATGGAAAGTGTCGAGCGGGTCTGCGAAGGCGTCGACGGCGTCATTCATTTGGGAGGCTACTCGGTCGAAGGCCCGTGGGAGGATATTCTCGAGGCGAATATCATCGGCTGCTATAATTTATTCGAAGCTGCCCGCCGACAGGGCGTCAAACGCGTCGTATTCGCCTCATCCAATCATGTCGTCGGCTTCTATCCTCGAGTGCGGCCGATCGGTGTTGATGTCGTGCCTCGGCCGGATAGCCGATATGGAGTCAGCAAGCTTTTCGGCGAGGGTCTAGGCGCGCTTTATGCGTACAAGTACGGGCTGCGCGTGCTTTCCATTCGAATTGGAAACGTCGGAGAAAAGCCGCTCGACAAGCGCCGCTTGTCGATTTGGATCAGTCCTTCCAACCTCGTGCAGCTCATACGGATCGGCCTGGAACATCCTGATCTCCGGTACGAGGTCATGTACGGCGCTTCACTCAACGAGCGCGCCTGGTGGGATAATTCGGTTGCTTACAGGTACGGCTACAGGCCGACTGGCCAGGCCGAGGAATTCCTCGAGGAGGCCATGGCCGAACAGGCCAAGCTGCCGCCAGACCCGGTGGGCGATTTCTACCAGGGCGGCCCCTTCTGCAGCATGGAATTCGATGGCGGTATTGAGGAGATATGGAATTGAGCGCCTGAGGCGCCATCACCAAGGCGCCGCTGGAACATATAGCGCTATTTGTCTGCTGATCAGCGGACGACAACTTATGGAGGAAGCCCATGGAGCGGCCGTTAACAGGACCTCCCCCGCGTCTTAAAGCGCCGAAGGGCACCTGCGACACCCACATGCATTTCTACAACTCGCGTTATCCAAAGCATCCTGACGGCGTTCCACCCGAGCCGGATACGACTGTTTCGGACTACCGCCAGATCATGAGTTGGCTGGGGATCGAGCGGGTTGTGGTCGTGCAGCCAAACGCTTATGGCGACGATAACCGCTGCACGATGGACAGTGTCGCTGAGCTGGGCCTCGACAAGGCCCGCGCCGTGGTGGTCGTGAAGCCCGGCGTTACCGACGACGAGCTCGAAAGGCTGACGAAGGCAGGTGCACGCGCCATCCGCTTCATGTGCCTGCCGCCGGGCCACCTGAAATGGGACGTGATGGATGAGATGATCGCCCGCGTTCGCCCATTCGGCTGGCACGCGATCGTGCAGTTCGATGGTCGCGAGCTTCCGGAGCGAGAGGCACAGCTGAAACGCATCGAGGGCGATTACATAATCGATCACGTCGGCAAGTTCCTCGAGCCGGTGCCAACGGACCATGAGGCGTTCAAGACGTTGCTGCGGCTCGTCGATCGCGGGAATTGCTACGTCAAGCTGTCGGCGGCGTATGAAGTCTCAAAGGTCGGCCCGCCCGGTTACGACGACGTTGCCGCTCTCGCGAAAGCCTTGGCCAAGGCCGCGCCCGAACGGCTGCTGTGGGCAACCAATTGGCCGCATCCCGGAATGCGGGGAGAGCGTTATCCAAGCGAAGTGAACCTGCTCGACCTGATGTTGGAGTGGGTTCCTGACGAGTCGGCCAGGTACAAGATGTTCGTCGAAAATCCGGCGAAGCTCTACGGCTTCTGATCTGGAGGACGCGAATGGAGCAGCGCAATCTCGGGCCGTCTGGCCTGCAAGTCTCTGTGGTCGGTTTGGGTTGCAACAATTTTGGCGGGCGCCTCGACCTCGAAGCCTCGCGGGCTGTCGTCCACAAGGCGCTCGACCTGGGGATCACCTTTTTCGATACGGCCGACATCTACGGGGACCAGGGCGGCTCCGAGAAGGTGCTGGGCGAGATTCTTGGGCCGCGGCGTAAGGACATCGTGCTCGCCACGAAGTTCGGGATGCCCATGGACCGCGACCGGGGCCTGATGGGCGCCTCCCGCCGCTACATCATGTCGGCGGTAGAGGCGAGCTTGCGGCGGCTGAAGACTGACTGGATTGATCTCTATCAGCTTCATGAGCCGGATCCGCGGACCCCAATCGAGGAGACCTTGCGGGCGCTCGACGATCTCGTGCGGCAAGGGAAGGTGCGCTACATCGGCTGTTCAAACTTGCCGGCTTGGCAGGTGGCCGATGCGCTTTGGACCTCGCGCTATCACAACCTGACCAGCTTCATCTCGTGCCAGGACGAGTACAGCCTCGTGGTTCGCGATCACGAGAAGCAGTTGATCCCGGCGATAAAGCACTATGGACTAGGTTTGCTGCCTTATTTTCCGCTCGCGTGCGGTTTGCTCACGGGTAAGTACAAGCGGGGTGAGGCGCCGCCTCCCGGAACACGCCTCGCAAGCATGAGTCGGTGGGCGGACAAGTATCTCACGGATGAAAACTTCACGATTGTCGAGCGGCTGACAGAGTTCGCGCAGTCGCGCGGTCACACTCTGCTAGAGCTGGCATTCAGCTGGCTCGCATCGCAACCGGTAGTCGCCAGCGTTATCGCGGGCGCGACGAGGCCTGAGCAGGTGGAGCAGAACGTGAAGGCCGCGAGCTGGAAGCTGACGGCCGAGGAGCTTGCCGAAGTCGATCGGCTGTCGGCGAAATAGCAGCCGATCGACCTATCTGAAAGGAGCGAACCAGCTCTCGCCGACCAGCGTGGTGAATCTCACGCTACCGTAGGCGCCGTCTGAGCCGAAGGTCGACCTTCCATTGTCGTCATCGACGAACTGGTAGCCTGCAGACACCGTGATCGCAGTCGAAACATCGCTGAACAACAACGGCGGCAGGCTGGTCTTCAGGAAGCCGCCAATCCGCTGCGCGTCGCTCGACTCGTCGCCCATGAGCCAAGCTTCCGGCCCGATGATGAACCCATCGAACGAATAACCGAGCCGGCCATCGACTTGGTATGTGTCAAATGCAGTAGAGTAGCTGGCCGCCAATTCAGCGTAGACGGGCGAGTAGACCGACGGCGCCTTCGTTATATCGAAGGCTACCTTGAACCCCGTTTCGCTATCTCTCACCGGATTTCCCAGGTCATTCGGCGAAAGGTCATGATCCTGGTGCTCGGCGCCGACGAAAAGGCTCGAAGCTACGTCGCCCCGTATCCAGCGATAGCCGAGCATGGCATCGATCCCCCATGCATCGCCATCGATGTCCCCGCCAGGGGCGCCCGGTAAATCGTAGCTATAAGAATCCGTGCTGACAGATAGCCGGCCGACGAAGCCTTCCCGCGCCAAGTCGCCGTTGAGCGCGAAGTAGAGCGCGGTAGAAGTTGCAAAGGCGTCTTGCGCCAAGTCGTAGACGCTGACGATCGCGAGCGGATAAGTCGTTGGGCTGATTGGCTCGGCACCCCCTGCCCGAGCAGTACCCATCGGAGCCGCAGCAACTGCTGCGACAAGGAGAATTCCCGACTTGGAGCTCATCCGTCCTGATTTGCCTAATTGACCGGTGCCGCTGTCCAATGCTGGCGACAATAGAAGCACGTTACTTGCTGATTTGCGAAGCCACGTTAGCCGTTACGTCGCGATTCGCGACACAGGCGAAGCGCGAATGCAACAGCGCTAACCTTTTGAACATCGATACGAACAGATTATCACGGGCTCTTGCGCAACAATTCCACACGCCGTCACCTTCTTGAGCCGCCATGACAGCTCGCGAACGTCAGCTCCGCCAAGCCATCGTGGACCAATGCCGCTGGATGAACGCCATTGGTCTCAATCAGGGGACGTCCGGCAACATCTCGGTTCGCTTCGGCAACGAGATGCTGATCACGCCATCGGGCATTCCTTACGAAACGATGACGCCGGAGATGATCGCGGCCATGCCGCTTGATCGCAGCGATGGCTCGTTCCGCGGTCCAAAGAAGCCTTCATCCGAATGGCGCATACATCTCGACATTCTGCGGTCGCGTCCCGAGGTAAATGCAGTTGTGCACACCCACTCGACCTACGCGACCGCTCTAGCCATCGCGCGAGTCGGAATTCCAGCGTGCCATTACATGGTTGCCGCGTTCGGTGGGGGAGACATCCGGTGCTCCGAGTACGCCCGCTTCGGCACGCAAGAGCTGGCGGATGCTGCACTTGCGGCGCTTGAGGGGCGTAACGGCTGCCTGCTGGCTAACCACGGTATGATTACCGTTGGCCCGACGATTGAGAAGGCCATGTGGCTGGCCGTGGAGCTGGAGACGCTCGCGAAGCAGTACTGGCTCAGCCGCCAGATCGGAGGACCGGTGCTGCTGACGGATAAGGAGATCCAAGAGGCTCTCGAGGCCTTTGCGACCTACGGGCAAGTGGCGCCGCCTGAGGAAACGGCGACCGCACGGGGGCGCAGGTCAGCCGCGTCGCGTCGCAAGTCGCCTCCCGCGCAAAAGAGCCGAAAGGCGGCAAAATCTTAGAGTACTGGCCACGTCAGCCGCGAATTTCGCGCTTGCGCGCTAGTCTCACGTCATCGTCGGCGATGGCCCGAGAGCTAAACGCCGCCACGGCGCCAACGGCACCCGCAGGGTATGGAATCCTCACTAGGAGCCTGTCTGAGTAGTCACTGGTCAAGAGACGGCGAGTCTGATTCCTTGCCGACTTATGAGCAAGGATTTTCGCCCCTGGAAGATCGACGACGCACAGCTTCTGCCGCCTTGCGTTGAGGACTATGTGCCCAAGGCTCATCTGTCTCGGCTGATCGTGGCGCTCGTGAGGGAAGCGCTTG